>Ga0310690_10002971_pt1 | contig 26446 bp, 14 predicted proteins | sample AusTroGonzalo_MG_2_FD_207661 | JGI IMG/M metagenome (GOLD analysis project Ga0310690, IMG submission 207661) | Bovine rumen microbial communities from tropical cattle in Woodstock, Queensland, Australia - Gonzalo_04 (v2) (version 2) | ecosystem: Host-associated > Mammals > Digestive system >...
CGCCGTTGATCGAACTTTTCGATTCAACTAATTTTCAAAATGTCAAAGACCACGATATTGATGATGGACAACTAATGTTCGATTTTTAAGATTAATTTTTAACCGTTCAATTTAGTGGACACTAATGTTTTCAGTATTAAATGAAGTTACATTTACATCCGCAAGGTTGTGACAATACATAAACAGATAGGACATATCCGTGACATTCGCCGTGTTCAGATAATCCAGATTCCGGATTTCCTTCAAGGCAACCAGCATGCGGAACCAGCCGGAGATTGAGGTCGGACGTGCGTTTTTGACGGAGGAGTCGAATTCCAATATAGTCACCACGTTGTTGATAAAATGTCCCACTCCCAAAACGCTTTCGTCATACTGATAAAAACAGTTGCACCTTGCGAATCCGCCGAATCACCCGGTAATCTCCCAATATTGACAGCCTACTGACAGCAAAAAAAGCCGCCGAAAACAAGCAGCCCTGTCACTTATATGCAAACATCAAAGAAAACGGAAAAACGAAACGACTTCACCTTCCCAGAAGCCCCCTCGTGACATTCCTACGGAACAAGACCAATTTCCACCCCTTTTTCGGGGCACCCATCATCGTATAACCCGCCAGCAAAACCAGCGTTCCTCCCCACTTGACTCCCTCCATTCCAAGACGATGCAGGAACTTGGCCTTGGAAAGAGATCTTGTGCGTTGCCTTTCACTACGGCCAATCTGGAGAGTCAGACGGTCGAAATAGTCCTGCTCGAGTTTTTTAGGAGGTATGAGATGATGCAATACCATCTGCGGCAGATACATGAAACGCATTCCCAAAGTCCGCATCTTGTCAAATATGTCCTTCTCCTCCGCCCCCATCAGACTGTCACCTTTGCGTCCGAGCGCCGTGTTGAACAGCCCCGTCCTCCCAAAAACCGCCGCTCTGTATGCCGCATTACCACCGCCGGGATAACGCCCCGCCGGAAAATCACGCACTTTATCGCCAAAATACAGATAGCCCCCCAACAGTTCCTCCGTGTAACGGGTCATCCACACAGGTTTCGCCGTTTCGTATTGCGGGATAATCGGACCACCGACCGCCTGAATCTGCGGATTGTCATTCATATATGCCCATATCGTCCGAAGATACCAACTGTCCACCAAAGCATCATCGTCCACATAGACCAGCACATCGCCCTTGGCCTCTCTTATGCCCTTGTTGCGGGCCGCCGACAATCCCTGCTCCGGCTCCACACAATAATGAAACGCTATGTCTTGATGCGCTTGCGCAAAACCATCGCATATCTCACGGGTGTTGTCGGTGCAGTTGTTGTCCACCAGCACGACTTCGTAATCCGCCTTCGACAAATCGTTCTGCGCAATGCTCTCCAGCAATCCGCCTATATACTTTGCTCTGTTATAAGTACATATAATGACACTCAACATCATTGGACTATAATGTATGAATACGTATTACATATTTTAACAATTCATTTATGCCATTCATTAACGTTTTTCTAACGCCTAAACATCTTCACATACAACCATTTTACAACAATATCCATCAACCGGTTCACATGTTCCAACCAAACCGGCCAACGTCTATGGAACTTCCGCCAATAACTGATATATTCTATTCGTAACAATTTGTTTTCCGGATATAGATGCGGGAACAGACCATTATATTCACATATTGGCTGATATTTTGCATCCATCTCTTCTAAATCTTTTGCTATAAAATCCTGTCGCGGCATATCCAACAGATATATCTTATATAATATACGCAACCGATTCTCAAAATAGTGTTTCATCCATTCACTACGAACAGCTGACAACGTTGTCTTGTGCTCTTCGTAGTAAACAAGCATCTGGTCTGTAACTATCTGCAACTGTTTCACACATTTTGATAACACCTTTGGATCCATGGTCTGACCTTCGCGGTCAAGATTATACTGATACACATTCAGGTCACAAAATACCACCGTCTCCGCATAAAACGTGGGATAGCATGCCCATTCCGTATCTGTGTAACTTATACCTTCGGTCTGAATATATCTGTGCTGTCTTAACAATTCTGTTCTATAAGTCAGCGCATGCATCAGAAAAAAGCGTATATAGCCGTCTTTCAGCACATCGTCCAACTTATAGACTCTGCCATACTCATACGGTTCTTTCCCCATTGTGTTGTAACGCACCACTTCCTTTGTCTTGGCACCAATCTGTGAGAAATGTGTTACGAACATATCAGCATCAGTATTGAACAGTGTTTTAAGGAAGTTAGAGAGAGCTATTGTGTCAAACCAATCATCCGAATCCAGCACTTTGATGTATTTGCCTTTGGCTATTGGTAGAGCGGCGTTGATGGTTGAGCCATAGTTCCCATTTTTTTTGTCAATAACTGTAACTATTTCCGGATAATGTTGCCTATAATTATTTGCCACTTCCAAAGAATTGTCCTTGCTGCCATCGTTTACTACAATGGCCTCCAACAGTTCCTTCGCTCCTGCCGCTTCGACAAGACTGTCCAAACACCGCGGCAACAATACAGCCATGTTGTAAGTAGGGATAATAACCGAGAGTAGTTTCATTTCTGTTTAAGATTCTTTCGTATATACTTCATGGACGACGCGCGCAACTGTTCCAATTTCGCTTCAACAACAGAATAGTCGGTTTCCGGTATCTGCGTCCAATTCTCATTAAGGTGTACACAACGTTCACGCATGCCTGTCAGACATAACAAATCCTGTACACGGGTATCCAATCCATCCTCCAATTGCAAGGCAAACAGATGCTTGTGATATATGATAGCAAACGCACAACCGTGAAAAGAGGGTGTAAACACATATTCTGCAAAACGTTCGCATCCAAGAAAAACATCCATCCCCGCAGACGGCTTATATAGCACATCCTTGTGTTTCAAGGCATAGAGTAATAAATCTTTTTTAGGCGTGGACGAAATTATAACCAGTTTCATTCTTTTTGAACGAGCAAAACCATGTATTTTGGAAAGATAATCCAAACTTTTTCTCAACTGATAAAAAAACACAAACGGCTCATCTGGCAAAGGGTTTGTACAAGGCAATTCGTTCAGAATATCCTGTGTCGCCAACAATGTCGGATCAAGAACCACTTCTATATCCGTTACACCTGTATTTTTTTCGAGTTGCTGTTTCAAGGTACTTTCACGGACTGATATTGCATCAAAATTCTGCAGATTCTTTTTCAGATAGGAACACTCTGTTTCTGTATATGCAATTCTTTCACCACTTGCTGCATACGCAATCTTCTTAGCAGACGGTTTCACTTTGAAATTACCAAAATAAACCTCATCAAATCCGCCTGTATTTTTCGGATTCCATATCTGGTCACTTCCGAAAAAATAATAGTCCTTGTTCATCGGGATTGCTGCTTCAAACGAGTCATCAGGTTGAAGATATTCCCTCTTAAAGTGCTGTAAGCGTCTGTATTGTAAAAACGAGAACGGTAATGCGGCTATCACCCCTAACAGTCCGGAAAATCCTACTTGTTTGATTTTTTCCATAGATATCGGCAGATGTCCGTCATACACATTTTTCTGCTTGTAACGAATAAGTTCCACATCACAACCTTCATTCTCCAATACACGTTTCAAAGCGAATGGTTGTAACATCGCACCAAAATTAGCAGCAAAATAAGTAGTCAGTATTCCCGCTTTCGGTTTTATCCGTCTGATATCATCTAACAACGCTTTGCGTCGTTTTTCACCCTCCCGCCTGTATCTCACTCGTCTGTTGATTGTTAATAGTGCAAATAATTTTTGGTATATAAAATCAACATATCTGTTCTGCACTCCGTTTTGCAATACCAGCTTTTGTTTCCATAAAGATAACTTTTTCAACAAATGCACCTTGTCTGACAAATTAACCGTATAATAGGCGGTTGGCATATACAGATTCTGATTGACACGTGTTATTTCCTCCCATGTTGTGAGTTTTTTCACGATATTTGCCGAATCCGTCAAGAAACGCCCTTTTGCGGAATTCACCAGCACCACAGAGACCCCTTCAAAATGTCCGTACTTCGCCTTGTTCAGTCCCCAGAAATCGCCTAACGTAATATCTGCGACACGTTCCGCCCGCGCAAAAGGACACTTGCGACAACTCTTTCTGTTTATGGCGAAAGACAGATATGCCCTGAAATGGAAATCATTGCGGAATCTGTCTTTCTCATAAACAGTTCCATCCTGTGCCGCATATACGGTGCGGTTACCCTTTTCCCACCCCAAAGATTTTGTTCTGTATTGTGCAATCCTTCGTGCTCCTTCCAATTTGACAGCCAGCTGAGCCAGATAGTTTGACGGAACGCCATGACATACCAGTTCTGCCGTGAATAGGTTGGCATTATCTCCAGCTAATTTGTACAATGCCGCCACTTGACAAGGCGTACCGGAAAAAAGCACACGCTTACCCGCTTTCAGGTCTGATAGTACTTGTCTGTAGATGCCTGAAGTATCACTCTGCTGGTACTTTGAGTTCTGCAGCAACGTTATATCCTCTCTTCGCTCAATACCGATATGCCGCACGTATGACTGTTCCGTCAGAGCGGCACCATAGACACGCGCTCCCTTCGTTTCCAGAAAATCGACAGCTGCTTGTGCAAAAATACCTCCGGATGCACTATCACGAATCAATCTGTTATCCGTTGTCCACGCTGCATAAGGAATTTCATCAGCCAATGAATGTCTCTGTACCTCATCCGGATGTATAGCAATACACTTCCGTTCACAAACGCCGCACTCTTCACAAATGTCTTTGTTCAGTTTGGGATGCACATAGCCATTCTCATCTTCCGCCATTGTAATGGCATTATGCGGACAAACATCTGCACACAGCGCACATCCTGTACAATTTTCTATTGTCTCAATCAATATCATTCATTTATGTTAGAAGCATCCCTTTTTACATAGATATCTGTCAATAAGGAATTAACACTAATATTAAATATATTAGGCAGGACACATGGTTCTGCCTAATACCTTATATTCCCTTGTCCTGATTATCTCAGTTTCCTATAACCATACTCGGCGCGGGTGCCCAGTTGCTCCTCGATGCGGATCAGCTGGTTGTACTTCGCCATGCGGTCGGTGCGGCTCAGCGAACCGGTCTTTATCTGTCCGCTGTTGGTGGCAACGGCGATGTCGGCAATCGTGGTGTCCTCGGTCTCGCCGGAGCGGTGGCTGGTCACGGTCGTGTAGCCGTGACGGTGAGCCATCTCTATCGCGTCAAGGGTCTCGGTCAGCGAACCTATCTGGTTCACTTTGATGAGGATACTGTTCGCAGCACCCATCTTGATGCCCTTCTCAAGGAACTTCACGTTGGTCACGAACAGGTCATCGCCTACCAGCTGGCAGCGTCCGCCGATGCGCTCGGTCAGTTTCACCCAATTGTCCCAATCGTTCTCGTCCAGACCGTCCTCAATCGAGTCAATCGGGTACTTCGTAATCAGCTCTTCCAAATAGTCAATCTGCTGTGCGGCAGTCAGCTTCTTGCCATTCGGGTCTTTCTTCTTGCCGTCTTTCAGCTGACGGTAGTCGTAGTACCATTCGCCGTTCTCGCAAGTTGCGAACTCGCTTGCTGCGCAGTCCATCGCAATCTTCACGTCCTTGCCGGGCTCGTAGCCTGCATCTTTGATGGCTTGTATGATGCTGTCAAGAGCGTCCTCTATCCCGTTCAGCGCCGGAGCGAAACCGCCCTCGTCACCTACAGCCGTGCTCAGTCCGCGCTTCTTCAGAAGTTTGGCAAGTGCGTGGAACACCTCCGCACCCATGCGGATGGCCTCGCGCTCGGTCGGTGCGCCAACCGGACGTATCATAAATTCCTGGAAAGCTATCGGAGCGTCACTGTGTGCGCCGCCGTTGATGATGTTCATCATCGGCACGGGCAGTACATGGCCGTTAGCGCCGCCGATGTAGCGGTAAAGGGGTATCTCCAGATAGTTGGCCGCTGCATGTGCGCAAGCGAGGCTCACGCCCAGGATGGCATTCGCACCGAGGTTCGACTTGGTAGCCGTTCCGTCCAGTTCAAGCATCTTCGCATCAATGCCACGCTGATCCAGCACACTCATACCGATGATGGCAGGAGCAATCTTCGTATTCACGTTTTCAACTGCTTTCAGTGTGCCTTTGCCAAGATAACGGCTCTTGTCACCGTCACGCAGTTCCAATGCTTCGTTCTCGCCTGTAGATGCGCCTGACGGCACGCTTGCGCGACCCATAACGCCACATTCCAATGTCACTTCAACTTCCACTGTCGGATTTCCACGCGAATCAAGAATCTCGCGGGCATGTACTTTTTCAATAAACATAACTATATTCCTTTCTTTATTTTGTATTTGAAACATTCTAAACATCTCCAGACGTTTCCTGCAAACAGCCTGCGCTCCGCCCCATATTTCTCATGCCGGATTCAAAGCAGCAAGCAAAACTTTTTCCTCTGGAAACGAATCAGAATGCAAAGGTAATACTTTTTTGTCATTTTGACAAATTTTCCGTCAAAAGAAAACACTTTGACAAATCAACATGACAAATTTCACGAGGTTTTATTTATTCTGAAGCATGTGAATCAGCCATGGATATACACCATGGACGAAGAAGAAGGGCAAATGCGATGAAGGTGAGCAGGGCTACACACCACTTGTAAAAGCGTTGGATGTAATGCACTACCTCTGTTTTTATTCTGATGTTCTCCATTTGCATGGTGTCAGTGTGGGCACTTCCCGGTTCCGATTTGTATAGTGATTTTTATATATTGTGTTTCATCTTTGTGTTTGTTAAGTATTTCAACAATCTCTTTTTCGGTACTGCGGAAATGAAAGATTGTTTTGCCGCTCAATTACCCAATGAGTATGCAGCCCCAGTGTGGTAGCTGCTGTTATCCACTTGGATTCGCCTATCTCACACCTTGGCGCATAATGCAGAGGGGCCGCGAGCTTGAACTGTGGAGGCTTAGTAAGGGTCAGTTTGTTCCATCTGCCACGGGCGCCCCCCTGGGATGTTGCCGCAAGCAAGTATTGGGATACCGTCTTTCCAAGAGGGTATGCAAAAAAAATCTCCCATCAGCACAACACCGAGAGATGAGCATGGGGAAAATAGTCAGGAATGAACCCACTCGTAAAAACGGCATGCATACCGTCTCTGTTTGTGAAATAAACCACAGGCGCAAAAGTGAACTTTGTAGGGACATACTTCCATGCACTCAGGAAGACATATTGTGTCCATTAATTTATATTAATGTTTGCGCCTGCGCGCACGCACGCAAAACACACACCTCCGCCCATAGAGACAGTCTCATGCCGTATATCAAAAAGTCTCCTGCTGAAGGGACATGTCCCTTGTTTCAAAACAATACCGGATTTCTCAAAAGACAATCACGAGGATGATACTCAATGTGTTGTCCGCTCATTGGGGTGCGCGGATACAATTTTGTCGGACATCAATAATAAAAAGCATGCGGGCATAATAGCGTTCTTATTGTGCAAAAAATAGTTCTTGTTGCTGACAAAATGAAAGGAATACCATAAAATTAGAAAAAAACTTTCTGATAGTTTGCAGGAATGAAAAAAAATGCGTAACTTTGCCGCCCAATGGTGTCAGTGTCTGTTGCGGGATGCTCCGCGTGCCATCGGACACAAAAGGCATCATACAAAAGGAATTATTAATCAAAATCATAACCGGTATGAAAAAACTCTTTACATTATTAATTGCGATTGTTCTGTTTTCTGGTATGGGACGAGCGTTGGATCTTTCTTGGACAGCAAGTCAATTTATGGGAGGAGCATGGGTCGGGGATGATGGAGCCAATGTTGTATATTATTACAACTGGGGGTCAGGAAATCCTTATACAAGTATTGTTGTGTGTTTCGTGAAAGCGAACGGCGTTTCTTTGACAGCCAATAATAAAACCTTCCTTTTTCCACCTGCCGGTACATATCAAATCAGTGCTTCGGAAGCAGCGGGGAAAGTAGGACGTTACCAGACGGCTAATACCTATGCTTGGGTATATAATAATGCACGGTATTGCAGTTTCTATAACAGCACTAACGGCACACAATTTAAATACTATACGGGCAATATAGTATTTGAAGAAGGCAATGATGGTCCGTATGTACATGGTTCCGGATTGCAATTCGCAAATAATGCTTTCACTCAAGTAGTGAATGGCACTCATTCCGTTGCATGTGGCACAGCAGCTACCTATTACAACGTAACTGTGAAGGCGAATAACAATAGTTATGGTACGGCGACACCCGCTTACAAAAGCGGGTATGTGTATGCCAACAATCGCAGTAAGGAATACAAGAAGAACTCCGTTTATACCTTGACCGCCACCGAGACAGCAGGCGTTTTTGTGGAATGGCAGAAGAACGGAAGCCGCATATCCGGCGATAAAGTAGTGGATGTTACCATCACGGGTAATGCCACTTACACTGCTGTGTTTGAGGCTGCTTCAGACGGCACAATTACCGTTAATGCAGGCAGCAACGGTCAGGTGAAGTTAGGCAGCGGCTCGTGGGGCAGCACTTTCAACCACACATACAACGGCGGCGAAAGTGCAACCATTGCCGCCAAAGCCGATGACGGTTATCTCTTCTATCAATGGACGGACAACGCAAACGCAACGAATACCACTAACCCGTACAACTTTATTGTCAGCGGCGACAAGACCTATACCGCCTCGTTCAAGCGCGCCTATACCATCACCACCGGCGTCAATGACGAAGCCTTTGGCAGTGTCGGTATTACCGCTCCTTACAGCGGTGGCAAGTACTACGATGGGCAAAGCATCACGCTCACAGCTACTCCCGCCAACAGTTTCACTTCGTTTGTCAAGTGGCAGAAGGACGGTGTGGACATCGCGGGTGGCGCAAGCCTGAATGTCACCGTGAACGCCAACGCGACCTACACTGCTTTATTCAGCGGGCGTAACGTGATAGATGTGGATATTCCTGATGCAAGTTATACAGACCGCATGGCTGTCTATTCCTTGCGCGGTTATAGTGCAGACAACAACTATTATGTGGATGCGGCATTTAACACTAATACCAATGCATTGGATGCTGTTGATGGTATTACGTATAATGGTAGCAGTTTGTCGTTTTCCAGCAAGAAAGTGGAGTCAGTGGAGCAGCCTTGTGGCAACCGTATGATTACTCACCTTTATTGCTATAATGCGACTGGCGATGTCTATCATTTCAGCATACATTGGGCTTTTCCCATGAACGGAGATGATAATGATACATTTGATGCAAACTTCAACTATAATAGTGCTGCTTCTAGTTACGTGAAATATAATAGCGAATTTGGTATCGGGGCGATTGAACTATATGTCGGGGATCAGCGGCCCAATAGCACATTTGACTGGAAATATGACATGGAAGAGATAGACCTGTTATTTATTACCGGTATAAGATGTACAGATGAAGTAATGATTCCTGCGGGCATCTATCCGATTAACTGCTCGGGAGAGATTAACACGGTATTATCAAACATATCGAACACGGATGACTATGGTTATGTCTGGCAAATGATTCAGAATGTAGATTTGGGGATTAAACTGATTACGAGCGGAGAGGTTATTGTAGAACGCGGCGATAACAATTATTATAAGATTACGGTTAATGCGAAGAACTCTTACGGGAGGCCCATAAAGTCCGTTATAACCGGAACCATCAATCCTGTTACCGTTCCTTATCATACGCTCAATGTCACGACCGACGGTAACGGCACAGCCAAGGTCTATCGTATTGACTGCACTGATACGCCGAACGAAGTAAACAACAGTGGTTCGTACATAGAAGGCTCGTACTTCAAACTGGAGGCGACCGCAAATGAGGGTTATGCGTTTGACTACTGGACGATAGACGGTGTGGACGAACATTTCACAGATAATCCTGATGTGTTGGAGTTGTATGACAATGCCGTTGTCACTGCGCATTTCAAGAATGCAGTGTTCTATGATGTTACGCTTGACCCCAATGACGGCAGCGGCGATGCGCAGACCGTGAGTGCGGCATACGGAGAATCCATGCCTGTTGAGTTGAAGGAAGGGGGTGCCATCCAGACACCGACGCGCGAAGACTATACCTTTGACGGCTATGTGGCCAATGCGGACGGTACGGGTACGAAGTATTATAATGCAGACCTTTCTTCCGCCGCCAACTGGGACAAGACGGAAGGTGCTACCCTCTATGCGCGGTGGATATCCAATACTTGCGATGTCACCCTTGACCCCAACGGCGGCAGCGGCAGCAACCAGGTAGTGAGTGCCACCAATGGCAACCCGATGCCGGCGACGCTGAAAGGCGGCGGCGAGATTGTTGTTTCGACCCGCGAAGGTTGGGTCTTCGACGGTTATGTGGAAAATGCAAACGGCACGGGCAAGAAGTACTACAACGCCGACCTGACCTCCGCCAACAACTGGGACAAGACCGTTGCCACCACCCTCTATGCACGGTGGATCAGAACGTTCACCGTCACCATTGCTGACTATCCTGCCGATGCGGGTACGGTGACGGTTTACTACAACTATGGCGATAATGCATACACATCCGGTTCCACATTCACTTCCGGCAGTCAGGAAGTGAAAGGGTGGGATAATATAACTGCCGTTGCTACAGCCAATGCTCATTATACGCTGACTTCGTTCACTTGGGATGGTGAAGATTTTGACTTTAGAAATGATCCGGAGCATGAAGTGGATGAAGACCATATTATCACAGCAGTCTTCACCGCCGAGCAATACACCATCACCTACAAGGACCAGGGCAATGCGGAGTACAGCGGCAGCAATATCGCCGACCTTCCCGCACAGCATACCTATGGTACGCCGACTGACCTTGTTTCCGGCGTGAGGACGGGTTATACCTTCGACGGCTGGTATGAGGACGAGAACTGCACGGGTTCAGCCGTCACCGCTCTCGGCGAGACAACTTATACCCAAGCCATCACGCTGTATGCAAAGTGGACTCCCGTCACCTATACTATCACTTACAACGCAGGCACATACGGAACAGGCACTGTTGCTGCAGGCGCCAAGACTCACGGTGAGAACTTCACCCTGTCGAGCAGCACCTTCACCCGTGAGGGCTACACGCAGACCGGCTGGAGCACCTCTGACGATGGCGCGAAGGACTACGACCTCGGCGGCATCTACACTGACGACGCGGCCATCACACTCTATCCTTACTGGACACAGAAGACCTATACGGTTCATTTCGCGGTGGACGGCACGGACAGTTACGGTACGGTCAGCACGTCCGCGCTGGAGAACGTTCCCCATGCTTCGGCGGTCACAACCGACAACAGCACCCTCACGATAGACGGCCGCCCGGTGACGGCTGAGCCGGAGGCTGCCGGCAGCGGCTATACGTATGCCTTCGCGGAGTGGACAACCGACAACAACGGTAATGCGATTGAGAGTGACGGCATCACCTACACGGCCCACTTCTCGCGTTCGGCGGTGGAGTACACCATCACCTATGAGGAACTGAACGGCGCAACCAACAGCAACCCAGCCACTTATACGGTGGAGAGCGGCGACATCGTGCTTGTCGACCCCGGTACTCGCCCTGGCTACCTGTTTAAGGAGTGGCAGGATGAGAGCGGGCTGAAAGTTACGCAGATAGATGGCGGCACCATCGGCAACCGGACTCTTACGGCAGTATGGGATGCCGCAATCTACAGTATCACCTATCTGGACAAGAACGGTGAAGTTTACAGCGGAAAGAACCTTGACCAGCTTCCTGCGACGCACACCTATGGTACGGAAACGGCTCTTGTCAATGGCGAGAAAGACGGCTTTAACTTCTTGGGATGGTATGCCGATGCCTCGTGCACGGGCGAAGCCCTGACTGTTATCAACGCGACCTTCCGGACAGAGGACTTCGTATTGTATGCCGTGTGGGAAGCGGCCTCAACGGACAACACGCTGACTATCTCGGTGGATGCGAACGGTCACGGCAGCGTGAACGATGGTGTGAACGGAACCTATACCTTCGGCAGCACGGTGACGATAGCCGCAGAGGCGGACCGTTTCTATGAGTTCGACGAATGGTCGGACGGCAACCAGGACAACCCGCGCGAGGTGACGCTTGACCGTAACATCACGCTGGCGGCCTCGTTCCGTATAGCGGACGTGATAGAGCTGGAGGACAACCACAAGACGGGCGACTCGTGGTGGGAGGACTACTCTGACCTGCTGGATGCTTTGGCCGATCTCGGTATTGAGAAGAAAAAAGTGCGCTACATGCGCGACCTTCCCGCAGACAAGTGGTGCATGTTCTCGCTTCCGTTCAACTACTCGTTCCGTTCGGGCAGCACGCTGAAAGGATGCGTCTATGAGATGGCCGGTGCGGAATATACGACCGACGGATGCCTGTATCTGAACTTCGTGTCCATGACTACGCAAATCAAGGCGAACCGTCCTTACGTGTACAAATCTTCCACGGGCGACATCAAGCCTTTGTTTGAGAATGTGCATCTTGAGACGGTGGCGGACGGCAGTTACAGTGTGGCGAACACCGGTGGTGTTCCCGGCAGCGTCGAGTTCCGCAACACGATGGTGTATGAGCAGCTGGGAGGTGCTGACAGGTCCGACAACCGGCACTACATCTACCTGCAGAACAACCGCCTGTACTATCCGAACGTGAACACGTGGATGCGTGCGTTCCGCGGTTACTTCTGGCTGGAGATGGCCGATGACGACCTCACTCACTGGGTGACTCCCCGTGTGCGCATTGTGGTGGACGGCGAGGTTGTCACTGACCTGGAAGCCGTTCAGGCTGACGGTGCGCCGGCTGACGGCGGAGTGCGCAAGTACGTGGAGAACGGCGTGCTGGTAATAGAGCGCAACGGCGTGCGCTATGACGCCACCGGTGCCAGAATAGACTAATCCTGCCTCTTGTGGAGGTGCGGCCGGCGGCAATGTTCCCCGTCCACGTCTCCACAGGAAACGGAATACAGAGAGAAAACGACAATCATAATCAATATAAATATTAACATTATTATGACGCGGATTACCGCGCACAAGGAATTATGAAAAAAGTTATGAAAGCGTACAGTTGCCCTGAGACACACGTGGCGTTGCGCCTGCGCACGGCCGTGCTGCAGGAGCTTCAGACCGTTTCGGTAGGAGGCAATATCAGCTTTGACCCGACTGAGGGTGAGCATGAAGCGGGTGATTAGTTCCCGTATCCGGTCTGCACGCGGATAGCCGTCCGCTGCGGGGTTGGTCTGGCGGGTGTCGTACTGCGGCGCAGGCGGCGCAAGCGGCCTGCGGTTCGCCGCAAGGCAGGGTGTCTGTGTGGCAGGCGTCCAGTTCTTTCTGTTTATTCAAAAACAACAGTTATAAACTTAAAACAAAAAAAAACATGATGAAACGTTTTTTCTATTTTCTTATGGCCGCTCTTCTTCCGGCAGGTCCGATGGCGGCATCTGTTCCTGTAAAGGCTCCCCAGTTCCAGGGGCTGTATGATGCTTTTACGGAGGGTACAGGGGACCTTTTATTTTTTTACGACACCGACCTGATGGAAGCTTCGGTGGCAGACCTGTTTGACGAATATGAGGAGTACTACGAGATGGATGTCATTGATGTGCCTGTATCCATCTCGGTGAAGATGGGTGGCGCCAGCATGTCGGGCGACGAAATATCGGGGTACCTGACTTGTATAGTGACGGCGCTTGGCGAACGGGCTTTTTTCAAGGCCTCTGCTGCGGAGAAGGTAAGGTTTGCCGAAGGGAGCATGGTGCGGACCTTCGCCCCTTATGCGATGCACACGATGCCGAACATGAAGGGGGTGCTCACACTGCCAGAAAATCTGGAGACGATAGAGCATGACGGCATCGGCAATATGGCTGTGGAAAAGGTGGTCTTCCCCGCCTCGCTGAATACGCTTGGCGAATCGGCCGTGGTGCTGTCGCAGGCCGACACGCTAGTCTTTCTCGGCACGGTTCCTCCGCTCTGCGCCACCGCAGAGGGGAAGACAGGTCTGTCGTGGAAGTCGGCGGAAGGCGAAACACGCCGTGATGTAGTGGTGATTGTCCCTGCCGGCTGCGCTGCTGCGTACAGAGCGAAGGCCGGTATCGGCGACTGGTTTACCAATATTCGCGAGCCGGGGCAGGCTCCCACCGGTATGGTACAGACGGAGCAGGACGGCTTGCGCGTCATGCGCGGTGTATGGTCGCTGACGGGCATGTATATGGGTAGCGGTACGGAGAATCTGCCGTGCGGCATCTATATCATTGACGGGCAAAAGACCGTGAAATAGCATGCTGCCGGGCCTCGTGCGCTGTGACCTGGCAACCATATATAGAGAAACAATCACGAATGCAGCCTGCAGAGACGGTGTGCACACTGTCTCTGCAGGTGTAAATGGTGTTCCGCGCAAAAGATAAGGAGACACAAAATGCCGTTTTTATTTGCAGAAACGCTTTTTTTGTCGTACCTTTGCAGGGCGTTTCGCAAACAGGCTGCTTAGGAGGCACTGTCTGCGGATGCGGAACGGTGGTGTGAACCGAATTTATAATCTTCTGATCGCGATATGAACAATTTTCTGAAAAACCTCGGTCTCGTCCTGATTCTGTTGGGAGTGGCCTGTCTGGTGATTTATGAGGCGGCGGTGCCGTCCAACATGCTGCTGGTATGGAGTCTGGTGCTTGAGTTTGTAGGCATCCTGTGCTATATCCTGCTGAACCGTTCTCTCGATTGAGTGCGTATCCGCTTGCAGGACATAGAGTTGCAGGCCAATCACGGGGTGTTCGACTACGAGCGTGAAGCGGGCAACACTTTCCGTGTGTCGGTTTCCATGCAGTTGCCCGACACCGAGGGCATGACCACTGACCGTCTGGAGGACACGCTGGACTACGGCGCTCTGTGTGCCGTAGTGGAACGCGAGATGCGGCAGCCCTCGAACCTGCTGGAGCATGTGGCGGCCCGTATCCGCAAGGCGTTGGCTGCGGAATGGCCGGAGGCCTCCGACATCCGTGTGAGCGTGAGCAAGAAGAATCCGCCGGTAGGTCTTCCTACGGCGTGGGCTACGGTTGAACTCTGAGCCGGTAAGGCCGGACCGAACCATGAGCGACGAGAATGTCAAATATCATCTGACCAACATGTACCAGGACTGGTTCCTGGACTATGCGTCGCACGTCATTCTGGAACGTGCCGTCCCCGCCGTGGAGGACGGACTGAAGCCCGTGCAGCGCCGCATCCTCCATGCCATGAAGGGCGTGGACGACGGCAAATACAACAAGGTGGCGAACATCGTCGGGCAGACGATGCAGTATCACCCGCACGGTGACGCCAGCATCGGCGACGCCCTCGTCCAGCTCGGCCAGAAGAACCTGCTTATCGACTGCCAGGGGAACTGGGGCAATATACTCACCGGTGACGGCGCTGCTGCGCCGCGTTACATCGAGGCGCGCTTGAGCAAGTTCGCCCTGGAGACGGTCTTCAACCCGAAGACCACCGAGTGGATGCTCAGTTACGACGGCCGCAAGAAGGAGCCGGTGCACCTGCCCGTCAAGTTCCCGCTGCTGTTGGCGCAGGGGGTGGAGGGCATAGCCGTCGGACTCAACTCGAAGATTCTGCCGCATAACTTTGGCGAACTCTGTGACGCCGCTTTGTCTTATTTGCGTGGCGAGGAGTTCGTGCTCTATCCTGACTTCCCGACAGGCGGCGAGGTGGACGTGAGCCGCTACAACGACGGCGAGCGCGGCGGCATGGTCAAGATTCGTTCGCGCATCACCAAGACCGACGACAACCGCACGCTTGTCATCTCGCAGGTGCCCTATGGTACAACCACCTCCAAAATCATCGAAACCATCCTCAAGGCGCAGGAGAAAGGCAAGATAAAAATCCGCAAGGTGGACGATTTCACGGCCGAGGAGGCGCGTATCGTGGTGCAGTTGGCGCCCGGCGCCTCGTCCGACAAGACCATTGACGCCCTCTATGCCTTCACCGACTGCGAGGTCAGCGTCTCGCCCAACTGCTGTGTCATCTGCGACAGCAAGCCTGTCTTCACTACGGTCACTGACCTGCTCCGCCGTTCGGTGGACGGCACGAAGGCCCTGCTCCGCCGCGAGCTGGAGATACAGAAATCGGAACTGGAGGAGCAGTATTTCTTCACTTCGCTCGAGCGCATCTTCATCGAGGAGCGTATCTATAAGGAGAAAGGCTACGAGGAGGCCCCTGACAAGGACCGGCTCGTCGCTTTCGTGGACAAGGCTCTCACGCCTTTCAAGGACCGTCTGCTCCGTGAGGTGCGGCGGGAGGATATCGAGCGCCTGTTCGACATACGCATGATCCGTATCACCCGCTTCGACTCGAAGAAGGCCGACGAACTCATGCGCGACCTGGAGAAACGCATCCGTCAGACCGAGAAGGACCTCAACCACCTGACGGACTATGCCATCCGCTGGTATCTTCATCTCAAGGACACGTATGCCGCCGCTTATCCGCGACGCACTGAGGTCCGCAACTTCGCCTCCATCAATGTCAAGACCGTTGTCGAGGCCAACGAGAAACTGTATATCAATCGCGAGGAGGGCTTCATCGGCACGGGCCTGAAGAAGGACGAGTTCCTCTGCAACTGTTCTGACCTGGACGACCTCATCGTCTTTCACAAGGACGGCCGCTACAAAATCATGCGCGTGGCGGAGAAGATATTCATCGGCACCGATATCATCCACGTGGCGGTCTTCAAGCGCAACGACACGCGCACCATCTACAACGTGGTCTATCGTGACGGGAAGGCGGGGGTGTACTATATGAAGAGGTTCTTCGTGACCGGTATCGCCCGCGACAAGGAATATGACCTCACGCAGGGCAAGCCCGGGAGCAGGGTGGTCTATTTCACCGCCAATCCGAACGGCGAAGCCGAGGTGATTCGCGTGCAACTGAAGCCCGCCCTGCATCTGAAGAAGATAGAGGTCACGAAAGACCTCAGCGAACTCACGGTGAAGAGCCGCACCGCGCGCGGCAACGTGCTCACCAAGTATGAGGTCAAGAGCATCACCCTCAAGCAGAAAGGCCGTTCCACGCTGGGCGGACGCAAGGTCTGGTTCGACCCGGACGTGCTACGCATCAACTACGACGGGCAGGGGACCTATCTGGGCGAGTTCGTTGATGAGGACCGTATTCTGGTCATCACTACGGCGGGCGACTATTACCTTACCACCTTCGACCTCACAGCGCATTTCGACAAGAATATCCGCATCATCGAGAAGTTCCGTCCCGAGAAAGTCTGGTCGCTGGTACAATGGAACGCCGAACTGGGCTATTATTACGGCAAGCGCTTCACACTGGATGCCCAGTTCAAGCCACAGCGCATGACGGGCGACAGCGACGAGAGCCGCATCATTCTTCTCTCCGACCGCGAGGACGCCGTGTTCCGCATCCGTTTCGCCGACGGAAGAGAACCGTCCGAACTGCTCATGCAGGACTTCATCGAGGCCAAGTCGCCCAGGGCCAAGGGCAAGCGTCTGACCACGCTGGAGGTGGAGGCCGTTGAGGATATCACACCCGAACCTGAACCCGAACCGGAGGACGACCCCGAATCAGGGCAGGAGCCGGAGGAGAGTCCGGACGCGGAACCGGAGACAGAGCCGGCGGACAGCGAACCTGCCGGCCGGGACCATCCTGAAGAAACGGCTCCGGCCGCACAGGCGGCGCAGGAGCAGACCTCCATGGTGGCGGATGTGCCGTTCACCGTCTCCGTCGAGGTGCCCGAAAGCAGCCGTCCGGTGGACGACCAGCTGAGCCTATTTTGACGAAATCCCGCTGTTCCGCCTGCCAAACAAAAGAAGAACCATACCTTTGCAACCATCATGAAGAAACCGTTCTCCGTCCTCTGCTGTCTGTTGCTTTCGGCAGGCATCGTGCTGGAGGCGCAGGTCAGCCCTCCTTCTCCGGACAATAGTCCGGCTGCTCCTTCCCGCGGAATTCCGCATGAGGGTGGGGCGGTGGTCTATGCGGTGAACACCTATGGCTGGCGCACGATGTATGCTTATGTATGGGACGCCTACGGTGTTTACAAGGAGTGCCCCGGCGAGGCCATGACCCTTACTCCGAACAGAGTAAACGGCCTTGAGGTCTATTCCTACACCTTTCCGGAGCAGTACACCCATGTCCTCTTCAGTGACGGTTCGGCGCAGACGGAGGACCTGATGCCTGATTCCACCGGACAGTATTGGTATGACGGGCGGTGGTATGCCTCCCTGCATGCCATTCCGGCCACGGACATTGAGACTCCCGAGCCGGAGTTCTGCCTGACGGGTGATTTCAACGACTGGGACGAAGCGGATGCCCCGCGGTTCCGATTCGACACCCTGCACCACCTCTATACCGTTACGATAGACCGTATGTACGGTGCGTTCAAGGTGAATACGGCACAGGATTGGGACAGGGACAACTACGGCGCTGTCCGGGATGGGGTTGTTCTGGCGACAGGCGGCCTTTGCACATTGCAATCGAGATACCACCGAGGCGGTAACTACAGCTTGCGGGTCACGGGTGCTTACCGGCAGGCCACCTTCACGCTCCGTGCTTCCCCTGAAGGCCTGATGCTGACCTTCGTGTCAGGCACTCCGGACCTTCTCTATTCCTTCAACGCGGCCGACCGCACGGCGTCCGTCATCAGAGCCTTTCCGCCGCAGGACTGGCAGTCCGGCTATGCCAAAGGCGCCGTGGTGGTCCCCGATACGGTAGAGAGGAACGGAGTGGTGTATGCCGTGACAGGCATTGACGATTTCGCGTTCCACGACTGCACGGCCATGACCTCGGTGGTTGTAGGCGACAGGGTGACTTCCATCGGCGACTTCGCGTTCCACAACTGCCCTGCGCTGACCACCGTCACCATCGGAAGGAACGTGGCTCATATCGGTGCGGCTTTCACCGGCGACTGCAAAGGCCTGACTTCCGTCATCTGGCGGTCGGACAAGTATGAGGACGGATACGAGGGGTACGGCCATGGCGACCGATATGACAAGGACGACTTCGAGGAAGACCCCGAAGGAACGGACTACAGGCTAAAAACCCCGTTTCAGTTTGAGGTGAACTATCAACTGGCCGACTATGAGCATGAATACGAATACATTGCGGAATACGGTCTGAAATGTGAACTGTATGATGAGAACAACGTATGCATCAGCGAGGTGAACGATCTGGACGACCCCCACTATGAGACCCACTGCCTGTATTACAACTACGAGCACAACATCTCCCCGCAGATTACCTCGTTCGTCTTTGAGGGCGACATGACCATGGTTCCCGCCTTCGCGTGCTTCGCACTGGACAAGGTGCGGTCAGTCTCCCTGCCCGAGAAGGTGATAGCCATCGGGGCTATGGCGTTCTGCGGCTGTTCCGCCCTGAAAACGCTCGTCCTGCCGGACCGTATCCTGTCGGTGGGCAGTTATGCGTTCGCAGGCTGCCAGGCATGGAAGGATGTCCGTGTTCCCGCGTCTCTCACATTTCTGGGAGCCGGCGCCTACAGCAACACACGCCTTGCCGTGCTTGACTTACCCGCCTCGCTGAACCGCGTGCCGGAAGATGCGTTCTACAACTGCCGGCAGCTGCACCATATCACGCTGCACGACCGTGTGACACATCTGCACCAGGATGCTTTCTCGGAATGCGGCGCATTGGAGCAGATTGTGGTTCACGCGCCCGCCCCCCCCACGTTTGTGTCATATATCAGCACGGGATGCGAGGAACCGTCCGGCGGAGAGGAGGCTACTGAAGACGTTCATCCGGCGGAGGACGAAGACTCCGCTTCGGAACCCGCCGGAGACGGCAATAAAGAAGAGTCCCCCTTTGCGGAGGTACCCCGCGGCGGGAACGGTCCGACAGTGTTCGTGCCGCTGGCGTCGGTCGGCCTGTATGAGACCTCGGAGATATGGAAGGACTTCAACATCCTTCCCGCCGAATCCGTCCGCGACCCCTATCTCCGTGTGTGGGCGGATACGAAAAACAACCATACGTTGTCGCGCTCATACAGCAGCGTGGCCGCCGTGATAGAGGATGCGGCATGTGTTGTCGTGGAAGGGCACAACCTCAACGGCTTCCTGCAGGCCGGCATACACGCCTGCAGCGGCGTCTTCTCCATTGACAGCGTAAAGCCTTTTGATGCCAACGGACGGGCGTCGGTATATGTGCATTACCGGCTTGAGCGGACTGACCTCCATGTTACGGACACGCTCGTGCTGAATGCTTCCGGCATTGAGAGAAGGATGCTGCTGAAACTGAGCGGCTATATCACCGCCCACGCGGGCACGGCTGAGGACCCGCTGACCATTGACGAACTGCAGATTCTGCAAAAACGGGCTTTGAACCGCACCCTCGCCACCCGCCATCACACCTCATGCGGCAACCAGCACCAATCGCTCGTTCCTGACAAACTCTATGTAAGGGGCGTGGTGAAGGAGGAGTCGCTGCCGGTATGGAATGACGAAAACAAGTATGTGTCATACGTTTCGTTTGCCTTGGGCGACGACGGCTGCGGCGGGAACAGCCTCTTGTGTGATTTGGCGCTTGCCAACTCCATTCCGCTTACCGAAGGCGATATTCTGCCTTTCGACACCGTTACTCTGCGGCTGAACGGCGTATCCGGGAAGAACCCGTCCCACACGCGCTTTGCCACCAATGCCACGAAGTACTATGACATTTTGGACATTGTGGATGTCAGTCCGCCGGTCTGGATGAAGTGATGTCAAAGAGGGAACAAACACCCGTGCGGTCCCTCGGCCCAAAGCCATAGTGTGCTATGGCTCTGCGGTACAAAGATATTGCAATCGTCGTTGCATTCTCCTGTTGAGAGCCATAGTGCGCTATGGCCGGCAGTCTGTATGGTTTTTCCGGCATTGTCCGGCGCAGGGTATTTAAGGTTACGCAAGGGTAGCTCAAGGTTAGCGCAAGGGTTGCTGAAAGCAGCCAGCGGAAAAGGCCGGAAAAGGCAGGTTGCGGGGCAGAAAAAACGCTTTGGCAAACAAGACTGATAATCAGGCGACAAGGAAAGAATGTGTAATTTGGGCATGTTTTTATACCATTTGGGATATAAAAATATTATTTTTGTCGCATATTTGCAAAAAAAACAGCCGAAGTCTTGTGTGTTTCAGAGAATTGTCGTACCTTTGGGCGCTTTTTGTGCATGAACTGAATTACGAAGAAATCAAAAAAAACCACCAATATGAAAAAAACGTATCCACTTATTCTGTTGTTGTTACTCGGTACAGGCATGGCCTTTGCCGATGTCCGCACCCCCGAACAGGCGGCGCAGATTGCAGCACAAGCACTGAACAAGAACGCCGTGTCCGGTCCGCGCCGTGCTCCCGCACAGGCCGACCAGATGCAGCTAGTCCTCACGCTCAACAAGCAGACGGTTGACCTGGAGGTGGCGGACGGCAGCCGGCAGCCCGCTTCGGCAAGGAAAAACAAAATTTCCCGCCGCGCGAAAGACAGTGCACAGGAAGCGGACAGGCAGCCGCGTCAGACCGTGCATATTGAGCATGGCGATAACGAGCCGGCACTTTATGTGTTCAACACCGCAAACAACGACGGTTTTGCCGTTGTTTCGGCGGATACCCGCTCGGTGGATATTCTCTGTTACAGCGACGAAGGTCCTGTAGATACCGAGAACATGGCTCCCGCCTTCCGCTGGTGGCTTGACCGTTTCGTGGAGGAGATAAGCAGTCTCACTGGCGAGGATGACAACTCCTCCGCCGCGCCCGCCCGCGCCCCGCAAGCAGCACAGGCAACAGCCGTCGGTCCGCTGTTGGGGAATATCGCTTACGATCAAAAGACACCCTATAACAATCTCTGCCCATTGGACGAGTTGCGTGACAATGGGCGTTGCTATACCGGCTGTGTGGCAACCGCCGCTACGCAGATTATGCGTTTCTGGCAGTATCCCACGCACGGCAACCTTCGCAAGACATATCAATGGATGGATATGGACTATGAGACTTATTCGCATGGTTACCTGTCCGCAGATTTCGCCTCCGCCACGTATGATTATGCCAATATGCTGGAAAGTTACAGCGGCAGTTATAATGCCACGCAGGCGAATGCCGTAGCGACGCTGATGTACCATGCAGGCGTGGCGGCGGAGATGGGCTATCAGGCTGACGGCAGCGGTGCATATAACGAGGTGATGGCCAACGCCTTTGTCACCTATTTCGGTTATGACTTGGACGGTCACTTGAGTACGTATGACGGTGATGTTGTTTCTGCCATACAAGCATCTATCAATAGTGACCTTTCAGCTGGGCGCCCTGTCTTTATGGGCGGACGGGATGCCAGTGCCGGCGGACACGCTTTTGTGTGTGACGGACGAAATGCCAGTGGTGAATTTCACTTCAATTGGGGATGGTCAGGTGGTGGAAACTGTTATACCACTCTGTCTTCGATGCATCCTGAAAACCGCACTTATTATTTCAACGCATCTTTGGAAGCAGCATCGGGGTTACGTCCTGCCACCGATTGTGTGGTTGAGAGCCACTTGTATGAGACTATTGGTACTGACCAGTTGCCGTATGTCTGGCGGGGACAGAGCCTCACGGAGGAAGGCGTGTACAATGACGCTGTTACCGTCCGTGAGAACAGTTGTGACACGATGGGTGTGCTTCACCTGTCAATAGCTCCCGCAGGTGCATCGAGGTACGGTCAGTGCGGCGACAATCTGCAGTGGTGGCTCAACGAGGATGAGACAGTTCTCACTTTTGAAGGTGATGGCGAGATGTGGGATTTCACCTACAGCAGCGATGCCAACAACACTGTCCCGTGGTTTTCAGCACATTCCACCATCACATCAGTTGTTATGCCAGAAGGAATGCTCTCAACAGGCGACTTCGCTTTCATAAAATGCACAAATGTTTCATCTTTCAATCTGCCCTCATCTCTCATCTGGCTTGGCAAATACACTTTTGCGTTCTGCAATTTTTCCTCCATCACGCTCCCTGATGCACTTTACGGAATGGATGATGCCGTATTTGGACGTTGCGAGAACCTCACCAGCATCACCATTCCTGAAAATGTGGAGTATATAGCCCAGAATCCGTTTGCATATTGCAGTGCCTTGACATCCGTGGTGTGGAACGCTAAGAATTGCGCCTCGGCTACAGTTTTTGAGAGGACACCGTTTTATGATGTGTGTTCGCAAATCACGTCTTTCACTTTTGGCAACAAGGTGCAAAAGTTACCGGCAGCGATATGCTACAGTATGACCAACCTCACTTCCGTCACCATTCCTGCTTCGGTTACGGACATCGACCAGTGTGCATTTGTATATTGTAGCGGTCTGACATCCATAACAATCCCCACCAATGTTGCTTTCATCGGAATAAATCCTTTCTATGGCTGCACGAATCTGACATCTGTTGTCTGGAATGCCCGCAACTGCGCTTCCGCATCCAAATTCGCGGAAACACCGTTTTACGACATACAGACACAAATCACATCTTTCACTTTCGGCAACGCTGTGCAGGTTATTCCCGACGGTTTGTGCGTCGGCATGTCCAACCTGACGAGCATCACCATCCCTTCCACTATCAGCACGGTGTCTTCTTTTCTCTTCTATGACTGCACGGGGCTGACATCCGTTGTCATTCCTGAAAACATTACTGCTGTCGGACGCTCCGCGTTCAACGGATGCAGCGGCATCACTTCGCTCACTATTGGCAGCCATGTCGCCTCTATCGGCATACAGGCATTCTGGGGACTTGGCATATCGTCCGTCACTATCCCCGCTTCCGTCACTTCAATCGCGAGGGAAGCGTTCTTGAATTGTGGCAATCTTACATCCGTGGTGTGGAACGCTTCTGCCTGCGCCTCACCGACTTCGCTGACCGATGCGCATTTTTATGCCGTCAGGACACAAATAAAATCCCTCACATTCGGCAGTGCAGTGACATCAATACCGTCGTATTTCTGTAACGGAATGACTACATTAACCTCCCTGCGCAGCGAGAACATCACACCGCCTACATTGGGGACCAATGTGTTTACGAGTGTACCCGCAGCTGTACCTGTCACCGTTCCTTGCGGCAGACAACTTGCTTATAAGGCTGCCTCCATTTGGAGCAACTTCACGAACTACACCACTTTCGGCGATGAGTTCCCCTTTACTCTGACTGCCGGTGTGCAGACGGAAGGAACAGGCACTGCGGCTGTAACTGCTAAACCAGACTGCAGCACTAATATTGCAACCATCACCGCCACCCCTGCCGAGCATTACCACTTCTTGCGGTGGATGGATGAGAATGCTAATGCCGAGAGTGTTGGTGCCGTTCGCAATGTTACCGTCACCGCCAATGCTTCCTATACCGCCATCTTCGAGGAAGACACGAAATATACCCTGACCATCAACAACGACGGTCACGGTACGGCTTCCGCAGACAAGGCATCATATTACGAGGGTGAGACGGCCATCCTCACCATCGCTCCTGCGGAACATTACCACTTTGATTCCTGGACAGGTACGGACAGCGAGAACATCAGCCAGACGGACGACACTCATTTCGCATACACCGTTGGCACGGAGAACCGCACCTTCACCGCCACGTTTGCGGAGGATTATGTGCAGGAAAGCCACTGGTACATCAAGACCCAGCAGAGCGAAGACGGGGATGACTGGGGCTGGTATGAAATCGCAAAGAACAGCAACGGTGAATACGTGCTTGAACGCACCTACTACGGCGGCGGAGGAGTGAACTTCGGCACCGAACCGCAGGTGGGCGGTGAAGACTTCATCACCTTTGAGTCATTAGGCATTGCTCCTGTGACGGGCGACCTTATCCGCTACACTGTGAACGGAGCCGGCACACTTTCTGCCGAGATTATTGCCGGAGGTGATGATAGCGAGAATGTGACCGTGTATGCAGTGAACACCTTCGGTTGGAATACGATGGGAGCGTATGTATGGGTTGACAATACAGGATACAAGGTCTGGCCGGGTGAGGCTATGACCAACACGGGGAATCAGGTGAACGGCTATGATATCTATACCTACACGTTCCCGAACACCTATACAATGATTATCTTCAACGAAGGCTATAACGGCGGCAGCCAGACCGATGACTTGGTTGTGAACGCCGCCAAACCATACTTCTATGATGGTCAATGGTACGCTTCGCTGAATGACATTTCAACCGGTGCCGGAACTGTTACCATCAGTGTGACGGCTAATCCTTCGGAAGGCGGCAGTGTATATGTTTATGACGGTATCAGTGCCGCTAGTTCCGTTGAGGTGGAAGCCGGCACGACCGTCCGGATATACGCCGAGGCGAACGACCATTACCGTTTTGTCCGCTGGGATGACGGCCGCACGGAGGAATCCCGTGAAATCACAGTGACGGAAGACCATGCATACGTGGCCTACTTCGAGGCGATAAGCGAGAATGTGACCGTGTATGCAGTGAACACCTTCGGTTGGAATACGATGGGAGCGTATGTATGGGTTGACAATACAGGATACAAGGTCTGGCCGGGTGAGGCTATGACCAACACGGGGGATCAGGTGAACGGCTATGATATCTATAGCTACACTTTCCCGAACACCTATACACGGATTATCTTCAACGAAGGCTATAACGGCGGCAGCCAGACCGATGACTTGGTAGTGAACGCCGCCAAACCATACTTCTATGCTGACCAATGGTACGCTTCGCTGAATGACATCCCGACCGTTGCCGAGACTGTCACCATCACGGTGACGGCGAATCCTGATGAAGGTTATGTGGATATATATCAGAGTGGAGTTCTTTTGGATTACACAGATAGAGATGAAAACGGAACCGTAACAGAGGAATTGGAACTCGGTACGACAATTATTCTCCAAGCATGGGCTTCTGATGGTTATACGTTCACGGGCTGGTCGGACGGCTATACTATGGCAGAACGTACGATTACGGTTACCGGAGACGCCACCTACACGGCCTATTTCGAGGAGATACCTTATTATACCATCAGTGTGACGGCTAATCCTTCGGATGGCGGCAGTGTAGAAGTAGGTTATGATAACTTCTATTCCACCAGTTCCGTTGAAGTGGAAACCGGCACGACAGTATGGATATACGCGGAGGCGAACTACCTCTACCGTTTTGTCCACTGGGACGACGGCAGCACGGAGGAGTACCGTGAAATCACGGCGACGGAGAATCATGACTATGTGGCCTATTTCGAGGAGATACCTTATTATATCATCAGCGTGACGGCCAATCCTTCTGAAGGCGGCAGTGTATATGTTGATGACGGTATCAGTACCACCAGTTCCGTTAAAGTGGAAACGGGCACGACCGTCTCGATATATGCGGAGGCGAACGACCGCTACCGTTTTGTCCGGTGGGACGATGGCAGCACAGAGGAATCCCGTGAAATCACTGCGACGGAGAATCATGACTATGTGGCCTATTTCGAGGAGATACCTTATTATACCATCAGTGTG
>Ga0310690_10002972_pt1 | contig 26445 bp, 25 predicted proteins | sample AusTroGonzalo_MG_2_FD_207661 | JGI IMG/M metagenome (GOLD analysis project Ga0310690, IMG submission 207661) | Bovine rumen microbial communities from tropical cattle in Woodstock, Queensland, Australia - Gonzalo_04 (v2) (version 2) | ecosystem: Host-associated > Mammals > Digestive system >...
AGGGGGATTCGAACCCCCGGTACAGTTACCCGTACGACAGTTTAGCAAACTGTTGGTTTAAGCCACTCACCCATCTCTCCGTAGCTTAAATCTCGAAAGCGGGTGCAAAGGTACTGCTTTTTTTTGACATACGCAAATATTTCAGCATTTTTTTTCAAAAAAAGTAATAAGAGCCGTAAAAGAGCTGCAAAAGAAGCCGCAAAATGGCATAAAAAAAAGCAGGTTGTCTCACGACAACCCAATCTTTTCATTTAACCTTAAATCTAATACCATGAAAAACACGGTGCAAAAGTACTGCTTTTTGATGATATAGCCAAATATTTTTGTAAAAAAGTGTCAAAAAACTTATTTTTGTAAAATTTGGTTTACAAAATGGCAGAATTAATCGCATAACGAGAACAAATCGGCTCTCGGGTTGACAAGCATCACGGGAACAGGCGAACGGCGGATAGCGTGTTGTTCAGGAGGACCGAAGAGTATATCGTCCAATCCGTACTCACGGCTGGCTGTGAGGATCAGCAGATCGTTCCGAAAATCGCGTTGCCGTTCACAGGCTTCGCGGGTCAGCGAAAAGGAGTCTTTGCGCGCTTGTGCTACTTCGTAGGAAATATTCTCACCGGTACGCTCGATGACGGCTTTGATGTGTGTGACGATCCGGTTTACATTCTGCCGCGCGTGGCTGCCGTAGTCGTTCGCTTGCAGCAGAATGATGTGTGCGCCCGTTTTGCGGGCGAGGTAGGTGCATATCTCCGCTTTGTAAGTCTCTTCCTCCAGCATGGAAACAGGCACCAGCAAGCGTTGCAGCGGTTTAACGGTCATCGTATTGGTGACGAACACATACGGCCGCCGCTCTTCGCGGCACTCCTTCAGCGCCTGACGGATAGTGCGGGCGTTATTGCTGCACTCCACCAGCCGTATATCGTCGTTATGATCCCAAATCAAGCCGTTCATGTACTATTTTGATTTTTTCTTCGAATCCATCATGTTGTGGTACTGCGCTGCGGCGTTGGCATGCCCGTTGAAGTTCGCCGAGAAAATATGTGTACCGTTGAGCGCCGGATTCGCGCACATGAACAGGTAATTGGTCTTCGGCGCATTGAGTACGAAGTCAATAGAGCGCGGCAGCGGACAACGAATCGGTCCGGGAGGCAAACCCTTGTGCTTGTACGTGTTATACGGCGATTCCACCGCCAAGTGACGGTATAGAATGCGACGCAAAGAGAAATCGCCCACGGCATAGATGACGGTAGGGCAGGCTTGCAACGCCATGTTCTTTTTGAGACGGTTGAGATAGAGGCTGGCGATCGTAGGCAGTTCACTCTTGTTGTTACTCTCACTCTCCACGATAGAAGCCAGAATACCCACCTCAATAGGGGTCATATTCAGTTTGTCCGCTTTCCGGAGGCGCTCCTCTGTCCAGAACTGATCGTATTCGTATTTCATCCGGTTGAAGAGGTCGTCGGGCTTGATGGTCCAATACACATTATACGTGTTCGGAATAAAAAGCAAACGGCTTGTCTCTTTGTTAAGACCGAATTTCGCCATGTATAGATTGCTCTCCAAACGACTGATAATCTCTGCACTGTCCAGCAGCAATTTGTTGCCAAGCATTCCCGCCAGTTGCTCGCGCGTACGCACGGCATTAGTCCAAGTAAGCGAAATGGGATCCTGCTGACCGAATTTGAGGCGTGTGATTAACTCTCTGTTGCCCAGTCTCTCGGGAATAAGGTAATAGCCCGGTTCGGGATAATTGAACACCATGGAGCGGGCATGCAGTTCGAAATCCCTGCGGCTGCCGATATCGTAGTGCGCTTCCAGCATATCTAGTGTCTCGTCAATGGATGTGCCAGGCTGGATATAATAGCCGTGTTGCTTGCCGTCCCGCGAACGGAAATTGCTCACGTGCAGACGGTAGTACTGCTCCATGGTAAATGCCAATCCGAGGAACAATGCTACACCGGCCAATCCCAACAGTGTTCGCAGAATATATCTCTTTTTAATTCTCATTTATTTGCCTCCGACTAATCGTTTGATTTCCGATAGTTTGTTCAGCGCCTCCAGCGGCGTCAGGTTATTGATATCAAGTGCTGTCACTTCGTCCCGTATCTGCTCCAATACAGGGTCGTCAAGTTGGAAGAAACTCAATTGCATTCCTTCGCGGCTTTCTCCGATATGCTGCGTCGGCTTGGCGATGTCGCCGTTTTTGGCAGCGCGTTCGAGGTCTGCCAGAATATGATTCGCACGCTCCACCACAGAAGCCGGCAGGCCTGCCAATTTGGCTACATGGATACCGAAACTGTGCTCTGAACCGCCCCGTACGAGCTTGCGTAGGAAAATCACTTTGCCGTTCACCTCCCGCACGGAGACGTTGTAGTTGCGAATCCGTTCGAACGTCTTCTCCATCTCGTTGAGCTCGTGGTAATGAGTTGCGAAAAGAGTCTTGGCATGCCCTTTGTTCTCGTGTATATACTCCACAATCGCCCACGCGATAGAGATACCGTCGTACGTGCTGGTACCGCGCCCCAGCTCATCGAAGAGCACCAAACTGCGTTCGCTGAGGTTGTTTAGGATCGATGCCGCTTCGTTCATCTCAACCATGAAAGTCGATTCGCCGAGCGAAATGTTGTCGCTGGCACCGACGCGCGTGAAGATCTTGTCCACGATGCCGATAGAAGCACTCTCAGCCGGTACGAACGAACCCATTTGCGCGAGCAACACGATCAGTGCTGTCTGGCGAAGTAGTGCCGATTTACCTGCCATGTTCGGGCCGGTGATGATGATGATCTGCTGGCTGTTGTTATCCAGTAGCACATCATTGGCAATGTACTGCTCGCCCGGCGGTAACTGCTGCTCAATAACCGGGTGACGCCCTTGACGAATATCAATGACAAGGCTGTCGTTCACATTCGGACAGACGTATCGGTGCTCGGCTGCAACGGTAGCGAAACTAAGCAGACAATCCAGTTGCGCCAGTACATTAGCGTCCAGTTGCATCTGCGGTACCCACTCGCAGAGCGCAAGCATCAGCTCCTGATAAAGCCGGTTCTCAATGATTTGTATCTTCTCTTCGGCGGTGGTTATTTTCTCCTCATAGGTCTTCAATTCCTCCGTGATATACCGCTCCGCACTCACTAATGTCTGCTTGCGGATCCACTCCGGCGGCACTTGATCCTTATACGTATTACGCACCTCCAGATAGTATCCGAATACGTTGTTGTAGCCGATTTTCAGGCTTTGAATATTCGTTCGTTCAATCTCGCGTTGCTGGATCTGCAGCAGGTAGTTCTTGCCGTCGGATTGGATAGCCCGCAGTTCGTCCAGTTCGGTATCGACACCGCGGGCGATGATGTTCGGTCGTCCTTGTGCTACCGGCGGATCGGGCACTATCTCGCGTTCGATACGGCTTCTCATCTCGGTGCAGGGATCCAGTTGTTCGCCTAAGAGTGTCAGGTACGCATTGTCCCGCGCTTCCTCGCAGACACGTTTAATGGGTGCCACGGCACGTAAGGCACGGCCGAGTTGAACCATCTCGCGCGGACCGATACGACCCGTGGATACTTTGCTGACGATACGCTCAAGGTCACCTACTTGGTTTAGCGCTTCGCGAATGGTCTCACGTGCCTCGGGATTCTTGAACAAATGTTCTACTACCGTCTGTCTGTTACGGATCGGACGCACCTCTTTGAGCGGGAACGCCATCCATTGATGCAGCTTGCGCCCGCCCATCGGCGTGATCGTGCGGTCAATAATATCGTATAATGTGCGGCTGTCGGCTGTCTGCCCGCCTACCAACTCCAAGTTGCGGATCGTGAAACGGTCTAACCAGACGTATTTGTCTTCCTCGATACGGCTTAAATGCTGTATATGACCCGTTTGCAGGTGTTGCGTCATATCCAGGTACATCAATATACCTCCGGCTGCCGTTACGCCTGCCGGCATTTTGTCGAGCCCGAAGCCTTTGAGCGAACTCACACCCCATAGTTTCTGCAAGCGCTCGCGGGCAGTACTCTCCACCAACATCCAGTCTTCCAGTTCGAAGGTGAAGAACTTGTTGCCGAACAAGTTTTCCATTTCTGCCTTACGACCACGGAGATGCAGCACTTCTTTGGGCGCGAAGTTCGTCAGCAGTTTGTCGATATAGTCGCTGTTGCCTTGCCCTGCCACGAACTCGCCGGTAGAAATATCAAGAAACGCCACGCCAATGACGTGCTTGTCGAAATGCAGACATGCCACCCAGTTGTTCTCTTTCTGCGTAAGCGTGGTATCGGAGTAACTCACACCCGGTGTCACCAACTCCGTTACGCCGCGTTTGACCAGTTTCTTCGCTAACTTGGGATCCTCCAACTGGTCACAGATAGCTACGCGCAGACCCGCACGTACCAGCTTGGGCAGGTATGTGTCCAATGCATGGAACGGAAAACCTGCCATCTCCAGCGCTTGCGCAGCCGAACTGCCTCCGTTAGAGCGGTGGGTGAGGGTGATGTTCAGTATCTTGGCTGCTTTTACAGCGTCTTCTGCATACGTTTCATAGAAGTCGCCGCAACGAAACAACAGCATCGCGTCGGGATACTGTGTCTTGATGTCGCGGAACTGCTTCATCATAGGCGTTAACTCTTCTGCCATATTCATTAATCCAATTTGCGCGCAAAATTACTACTTTTTTTTGATATATGCAAATAAAATTTGCACATGTAAAATTTTTTTACTAATTTTGCAGCGCAAATCAATTCTATTATGGAAAAACAAGAACTTCGTAAGCTTATTGCTATCTGGTTTGAGGAAGATATCCGCGACGGTGACCATACCTCGCTCAGTTGTATTCCGCCCACGCAGATGGGTTGCCAGCAGTTAATTATCAAGGACACCGGCGTGCTCGCAGGTGTTGAAGTGGCCAAAGAGATTATCAATTATTTTGATCCTGAATGCCGCTTTGAGCAGTTCCTGCACGACGGGGATCATGTGAAACCCGGTGATGTGGCGTTCAAGGTGTATGGTAAGGAACTGAGTCTGTTGCAGATTGAGCGCACCATGCTCAATATCATGCAGCGTATGTCGGGTGTGGCGACCACGGCACATAAGTACCAGTCGCTCATCGAGGACACCGGTTGTCACGTGCTCGATACGCGTAAGACGACGCCGGGACTCCGTTATTTGGAGAAAGAGGCAGTTGCGTTAGGCGGCGGTATGAACCATCGTATCGGCCTCTTCGATATGATCCTGCTCAAGGACAATCACGTGGACTTCGCCGGAGGTATCACGAACGCCCTTACGCGTGCACGCGATTATTGTAAGGAGAAAGGCAAGAACCTCAAGATCGAGATCGAGGTGCGTAATTTCGACGAGATCAACGAAGCGCTGGCGACCAACATCCCCGATCGTATCATGCTCGATAATTTCACGCCTGCCAAGACCAAAGAGGCGGTCGATCTCATCCGTGCATGGGAGAAAACAGCCGGTCGTCATATGGAGATCGAGTCCTCCGGAGGTATCACCATCGATACCCTTCGTGACTACGCCCTCCAAGGTGTGGACTTCGTTTCCGTCGGTGCCCTCACCCATAGTTACAAGAGCCTCGACATGTCGTTTAAGGCCGTTAAGTAATACACTTTACACTATACACCTTACACTAAAATAGCCGGTCTATCGTAGGCCGGCTATTTTGTGGATCTGCACGCTCAGGCGCCAGAAAGGGTGGGAGAGGATATACCGAACGGTATCATCCAAATTATCATTGCGGTCGTCTTCCCATGAATCGACATTCTCAATCAACCACTCGCCCGTAAAACGTAGCGGTTGTAACATCCAATGTTCCGCTTCCAACTGCTCGCGCCATACCTCCGGATCATACGTGCCGGTGAAGACCACTTTCACTTCATTCACTTTATGCAAGGCAAGTTTCGTGCCCTCTTTCGGCGAGCATGTGATCCAGTCGATGCCGTCGGGTAGGGAATGCGTACCGTTCGTCTCGATGCAGATATAGAAACCCGCCGCATGGAGGACCTCAATAAGCGCCTTATCCACTTGCAGGCTCGGCTCGCCTCCGGTGAGAACGCACATCTTACGCCGCTCGTTGGGCAAATCATACATCTCCAGCATCTGACTTACGATCTGCTCGGCACTCATCTCCGTGTATTCCGCAAACTCGGTGTCGCACCACGGGCATCTCAAATTACAACCGCTGAAACGAACAAACACAGCAGGTATTCCGCTGTGTGCCCCTTCTCCCTGAAGCGTAAAGAATATTTCGTTAACTCGGTACAATCTTCAATCTCCAATCTTCAATCTTCAATCGCGCTCATAAATTGCTACGTTCCCTTCGCTCTCCTGTACGCTCACCTTGTAGCAATTCTCTACATGGTCGCAGATCCAGCGAGCCATGTTCTCCGCCGAAGGATTGACATCCAAGATATCGTTGATATACTTATGGTCAAACGTGTCTTTTACCACTTTTTTGATGTGCGTGAAGTCCGTCACCATGCCGTCTTTGTTCAGCTCTTTCGCCTTACAATACACCACGATGATCCAGTTATGACCGTGCAGATTCTCGCACTTGCTCTCGTAACTCAGCATCAAGTTATGTGCCGCCGAGATCTCTATTCGTTTTTCTACGTAGTACATAAATTCTCAATCTTCAATCTCCAATCTTCAATCTTCAATTCTTGCTATAATAACCCTGCATCCCGCAATGCTTCTTCCCGTTCACGGCACGTGCCACACACGCCGCAAGGCTTGTCGCCGCCTTTGTAACAACTCCAAGTCTCATCGTAGTTGATGCCTAACTTCATGCCATGCCTTACGATCTCCGCTTTCGTCAGATGCGTATAAGGCGTCAACAGCTGCACGCCGTTCCACGTACCGTAACAGATCGCATGGTTCATCGCTTCCACGAACTCCGGCCGGCAGTCCGGGTAAATTGTATGATCACCTGCGTGGTTCGCCAGCATCACATATTGAAGCTTGTTGTTCTCCGCGATGCCCGCTGCAATAGAGAGCATAATACCGTTTCGAAACGGCACAACGGTCGATTTCATGTTTTCGTCATCGTAATTACCCTCCGGAATAGCGTCCGCACCGGCTAGCAACGACGACTTAAAAAACTGCTTGATGAACGGCAGACGAATGACCATATGCGGTATTCCTAAGCGCTCGCAATGCAACTTCGCGAACTCCAACTCCTTGTCGTTATGGTTGCTCCCGTAATGGAATGACAACGCCATCCCGATACGGTATTGGTATTCGTACAACATCGTGGTGGAGTCCAGTCCGCCCGACAAAACAATCAAACTATCTTTCATAAACCTTGCTGAATTGTGCCAATAAACGCTGTTCTTTTAACGTTTGGTGATCGGAATCCGCGTAGTTCGCAAACGGATAGATACTGATGCCTCCGCGCGGCATGAACCAGCCGGTTACTTCCAGATACTTGGGATCCATCAGCTTCACCAGATCCTTCATAATAATATTCACGCAATCCTCATGGAAATCGCCATGATTGCGAAACGAGAACAAGTACAGTTTCAGACTCTTGCTCTCCACCATGCGCTCGCGCGGAATATAACTAATGTAGATATGCCCGAAATCGGGTTGACCGGTCTTGGGGCAGAGCGTTGTGAACTCCGGGCAGTTGAACGTAACGAGATACTCGTTCTCAGGATGTTTGTTCGGGAATGTTTCCAGCACCTCAGGATTATAATTATCGCTGTACTGCACGTGCTGATTTCCCAGGAGGGTCACCCCCTGTAATTCATTTTCTGTTCGCATTTGTTTTCAGTTTTTATTGTTCAACGAGAGTGGAAAAACAGTAGCACTCTCCGAAAAAGTGCGCAAAGGTACAAAAAAATTTGCATATGTCAAAATATTTTTGTAATTTTGTGCGGTTTTTTGAAAAAACCGGACAAATATACATATAACAAATAATTTTTAATAACATGAGAAAATCATTTTTTACACTTTTGCTCTGCTTGTTTGCAGCAGTATCAATGGTAGCCCAAGAGGCTGAGGCTCCGAAAGAGAAAGCTTGGAAGTTTGACGGAACAGTAGGTCTGAACGCCGCTGCTACGGGATTGGTGAACTGGTCTGCCGGTGGTAAGAACAACGTCAGCGGATTGGCTTTTGCCAAACTGCATCTGCTCTATCACAAGGACGCGATTGCTTGGGAAACGAACTTTGATACGGACTTCGGATTGACTTGGATTGACCAGAAAGAGGACGCTTTCCAAAAATCGAGTGATAATATCAAACTCGCTACCAAGTTTGGATGGGAGTTCAAGCCGACGTGGTATCTCACGGTGCTCGGTTCATTCCAGAGCCAATACGCGCTGGGACGTAACTATCAGGAGGGTTACAACGACGTGATCTCCAAATGGCTCGCTCCTTCATATACCGATATCTCTGTCGGTATCGACTGGAAGAAGAGCGTGAATGGTGCGGACTTCTCCATCTACCTCTCTCCGATTGCGGGACGTATCTCCACGGCGTATATCAGCAAATCGATGAATGACAGATTGAGCCAGGAGTGGATCGATGCACACCCGGGTGAAACGGGCTATGATCTGCGTAGCGAGTTGCAGAAACACTATGGTACCTATAAGTTTGACTCAGAAGGTATCAAGCAATTCCGTAACTACCGCGCTGAGTTCGGTTTGAGTTTCAAGGGTACGATTGCCTATACGTACAAAGACCTCAAACTGGGAACCACACTCACTCTCTTCTCACCGTATCAGGGTAAAGGTTTCAATGTCAAAGAAGCCTATGAGAAGGAGCATGGAGCGGGTTCTTGGGAACTGCAGGCTCCGGAAGATCAGTATTTCGAGTGGTCGAACAGCAACCGCCATTTCGGTCATTTCGATGTGGATTGGGACGTAACGCTGAGTTACCAACTCCTCAAATGCCTGCAAATTTCGCTCCAGACAAACCTGAAATACTATCCGGGTACGCTTATCGAGAATAAAGACGGCGAGTTCGCTGAGCGCGTACAGTTCAAAGGTATGATCGGTCTTGGCGTTGGATATAGTTTCTAATGGACTGACAAATAGATGCAGGCGCTTGCTGACTTATCAACGAATGTAGAAATCCTCCTGGAGCGCTATAAGGCTCTCCGGGAGGAAAACCTGCATCTGAAGGAAGAAGTGGAGCGGCAGCGGCAAGAACTGATCCGTACTCACAGCGAACTGCTGGATCTCCAACAGAAAAACAGACGTATTACTACGGCGAATGCGCTCACCAGCGCAGAAGACAGCGAAGAAGCACTCAAACGTATCAATGCCCTCATCGCACAGATTGATCGGGCAGTTGCGGTATTGAAAAAATAGCCAGATGGTAAATGACCGTCAACATATAAATCTGCACCTCGATGCCCATAATGTGGGGCTTGATGTGCCGCGGGAACAAGAACCAAACTACCGCAAAGCGGCGGAACTACTCAACCGTCGCTACCAATACTATTTAAAACTGCGACCCAATGCATCGGCGGAGCAGTTATGGATGTACACCGCACTCGAAGTAGCGGTAGCACTCCAATCCGATGCACGAGAGAAAAGCCTCGTGCCCGTTGAAAAGGAAATTAAAGAAATCAATCAATTAATAATTAACACGATAAATCAATGATCACAGCAATTATTTGTGCAGTAGCAGGACTCCTGGTGGGAGTCGGAGGCTACTACCTCATCTCGCGTGTGTCGGCGGCTAACTTGATCAAGAAAGCCGAAGAGGAAGCCGAGGTGATGAAGAAAAATAAGATTGTTGAGGCTAAGGAGAAATTTATCGCCCTAAAGCTGGAGCACGACAATGCCGTGCGCGAGCAGGACAAACGGATACAGCAACATGAGCAACGTTTGAACCAACGTGAGCAGCAACTCAACCAGCGACAGGGAGATATCCAACGCACTCTCAACGAAGTAAATCAAAAAACGCAAGCCGTAGAGCAGCGTCAGCAAGCGCTGGATTTCAAGCAGCAAGAGGTGGAGAAAATGCACCATGAGGCGGAGAAACAGCTTGAGCAACTATCCGGCATGTCTGCCGAGGAGGCGAAGAAACAACTCATCGAGGCACTCAAAGACGAAGCCAAGACAGCGGCGATGTCCTATGTGAACGAGATCATGGACAACGCACGTCTCGAAGCCAACAAAGAGGCGAAGAAAATCATCATTCAGACCATTCAGCGCGTGGCTTCCGAGACAGCGGCTGAAGCCACCGTTTCCGTATTCCACATCGAGAACGACGAGGTTAAAGGCCGTATCATCGGTCGCGAAGGACGTAACATCCGCGCGCTCGAAGCAGCTACCGGCGTCGAGATAGTGGTCGATGACACACCCGAAGCCATCACGCTCTCTGCGTACGATCCCGTGCGCCGTGAGATAGCACGACTCGCACTCCACCAACTCGTGCAGGACGGACGTATCCATCCCGCGCGTATCGAAGAAGTGGTCGCGAAAGTGACCAAACAGGTAGAGGATGAGATGGTGGAAGTTGGTAAACGTACCACGATCGACCTCGGTATCCACGGCCTGCACCCCGAACTGATTCGTCTCGTGGGTAAGATGAAATACCGCTCGTCGTACGGACAGAACTTGCTCCAGCACAGCCGCGAGACAGCGAACCTCTGTGCAGCGATGGCAGGTGAACTGGGATTGAATGTTAAAGCCGCCAAGCGTGCAGGACTCCTGCATGACCTCGGTAAGGTAGCAGATGATGATGTCGAACTGCCGCACGCAGAGCTCGGTATGAAACTGTGCGAGAAATACGGCGAGAAACCCGATATATGCAATGCTGTGGGTGCACACCACGATGAGATAGAGATGACTACGCTCATCGCGCCGATTGTGCAAGCCTGCGATGCTATCTCCGGTGCCCGTCCGGGCGCACGCCGTGAGATTGTTGAATCGTACGTGAAGCGTCTCAATGACCTCGAGAACCTCGCGATGTCCTTCCCGGGTGTTGTCAAGACCTACGCCCTCCAGGCAGGACGTGAACTGCGTGTCATCGTAGGTGCGGATAAGATTTCCGACAAGGATACCGAACTCCTCTCCTTCGATCTCGCCAAACGTATCCAGGATGAGATGACCTATCCGGGTCAAGTCAAAGTGACCGTCATCCGCGAGGTGCGCGCAGTTAATGTGGCGAAGTAAAGGTTACGGGTTACAGGTTATAGGTAGAACTCCTTGCAGAGTTCTTGATAAGGGAGGCTTCGGCCTCCTTTTTCGTCTTCTAAAACGAGTGAATCTTCCAAAATCTTCAATCTCCAATCTTCAATCTTCAATTTTGCGAAACAAAGTAGCACCCGTTTTGGCTTTTTATTCTCCTTACTATATACGCGCGTCGCGTGCGTACAATATAAAGAATAGCCCGCCGCAATCTGTCGTATCTCCGCTTCCGCTTCTGCTGGCAGGATCACCGCCAATTGCCCGCCGTCCTTTAGCAACCGCGCGCTATGCTGCACCAGCTCCGCATAACTCAACGTATCCGTGTGTCGCGCCGTCTTTCTTCCCTCATCGGGATTCTTCAAACTGTTCTGAAAATAGGGTGGATTACTCACAATCAAATCATACCGGTAACCGGTAACCTGTAACCCCTCACCCTTATCTCCTTGCCATTCTTGAAGGCTCGAAACAAACGCCTTTACGCCGTTCTCGCGGGCTTGTTCCACCGCTGCCTCGTCAATATCAATCCCTTCCACCTCTGCTTCCGGGCACCGCTGCATCAACATCCGTGCAATCAATCCGCTACCCGTACCGACATCTAAAATCCTGTAACCTGTAACCTGTAACCTGTAACCGCTCACAGGACTCCATGCTCCTAATAAGACACCATCCGTGCCGACTTTCATCGCGCACTTGCTGTCTTCTATGAAAAACTGTTTAAAGCGGAAGCTCATAGTGCTCGTGTTCACAACAATGATCGTGTTCGTGCGCCTCAAGAATGCAATGTATCGCCAGATAAACGCCGAGTACCAGGAACAACACCGCGCATATATGTCTGAACCATTTCTCGAAAGCACCCATCTTGCTGGTTAAATTGCCGATACTCACGGCACTGTAGCTCACCAGCCACGCGATCAGCATAATCGGCAGACCCGTACCTAAGCTAAACACAAAAGGCATCAACCAGTTCCACGTGCTCGGCAGCGTCAGTGTGATATCGATCATCGTCAGGAAATACACTAATCGGTGCGGGCAGAACGCGATTGCAAAGAAAATACCCAGAATAAACGACCACAGCCAACTCTCCTTGCTGTCCGTCTCTTTCAACCACTTGCTGATCCCGTGGTCATGTTCATGGTGATGATGACCGCTGAACAGCAGCACGACACCGCACACCAACATAAACCCTGCCAGTATCGGTTCGCCCCAATGCCCCAGCACATGTTGAATCCCCTCTGTCTGCGCACCCATAAGGAAGGGAATACTCAGCAGCATGTATGTCGCCAACTTGCCTAACACGAACATCAACCCGTTCGTCAGCACAAGCCGTTTGTTATTGATTTCCTTGTCAATATACCCGATTGCCGTGATACTGGTCATCAGCGTACACGGATCCAGAATCGTCAGCAATCCCAATAATAATGCCGTAAATAGTTGCACCATTTTTATTCTTTCTCTTCAAAAAGCCTGCAAAAATACAAAAACTTTTTGATATATGCAAATTTTTTTCCATTTTCTTGCATATATCAAAAAAAAACAGTAACTTTGCAACAGATTTGCAAAGGCACATGGAAATGGAGTCATTACAGGTTATTCATAGTGAGTTTTTGGCTGACTACCAAGCGCAGCAACCCATTACTATTGAGAAGCGAGTTAAAAGACTTGCTTCCAAGCCGCTCACGCCCCAGAACTTCAAGTTCTACTTGTTGAGTTCGTCCTGTAACTCCAGCCTTATTGAGGGTTCTTCGATGACCGAAGACGATTATTTGAAGCTCAAAGAAGCAAAAATCATCAGCCGCGATGTGCAAGAGATAGATGATATGATTGCTGCTTATGAGTTTGCTGCGAAGAATGCGATCAATACAGGATCGTTTCTCGAAGCGCACAAGATCCTTTCCAATAGTTCCGGTATCGCAGACAAGTATAAAGGTGTTTTCCGTGACATGCCGGTAGGTGTGTTCGGAGGCGGTGTAAAAGTCTATACCGGCGCAGAGCCGAGTATTGTGGAGGAAGAAATGAATAAACTTATGCACGATATAGACGTACTCGTACAAGCAGATTTATCGTACGACGAGGTCTTTTATTATGCAAGCATGATTCATCTTGTCTGTGTAAGTATCCATCCTTTTGCGGATGGTAACGGTCGCGCTTCACGCTTATTGGAGAAATGGTTCCTTGCGCAGAAACTCGGCAATGTGGCATGGGCTATTCCATCCGAGAAATTGTATTTTAAACGCAAAAAATCGTACTACGAAAACTTGCATTTCCGTGACAATTACAACTCCATTGACTACACAAGGTGCATTCCATTCCTTTGTATGTTGCCGATGGCGTTGAATATAAGATAAAAAATCTATCGGCCAAGCTTGACCGATCCAAAGCGCAAAGCGTTGCGCGAAAATATATTAAAATATAGAAGCGTTTGCTTTACTCTTTGTGAGAAAATTAGGAACTTTCTATGACGAGGGTATAGCGAATAGGCTTCGCGTTTTAGCGTGAAGTTCCTATCAGCATACTTGTCAAGGGTCTCCTAATACCTCTCACAGAGTGTGTGGCATAGCAGCCTCACGCTTTTGTTTTATACTTAACCTGCTTTGTTCAGGGCTGCTCATAGCAAAAAAAATGTAGAAAGATGAATACTTTCCAAAAATGTTTGTTATATGTTGTTTTAATTGGTGTGATAATTTTAGTAAGCTGCTCTCATAAGTATTTACCAATAGTGAAGGCAACCAGATATTATCCCTCTACTGCTAATGCTATGATTGTTGATTCAGTACCGGCCGATGCAATTTATATGGGAACAATAAAAGTCGTTCCGAGAGATTATTCTTTTGAAACCAAATCAGATAGACGGATTGCAGTTAATAACATGAGAGAGGCTGCTGCAAAAGCAGGGGCTAATTACCTTTATCTCGTAAATATGGTTAGACAAAATGACGATTATTATTTCCGCTTTTTTAATGCTGTCACCGAATCTTTCGGCGAGGGTTATACCATTGAAGCGGAAATGTATCGATAAACAACTAAATCAAAATTATTAATCTAAAATTTTTACACGTATGAAAAAAGTATTCTATCTAATGCTGGTTGTTATTCTTGCCAGCAGTTGTGCCGTTGGTTATTATTCTCCTCAAAACGTAAACCAGTTTGGTACACAAACACAAGTTGTGCTTAGTGAAGCAAACTTTCGTATTGTCCAGCATCTTGAGGTTGTTATTGATATTAATAACACAAACCTAAAACGAGCAGATGTAGAAAAGAGTGCATATGCAGAATTGATTCGGCGTGCTAATTTAACAGGTAGTCAAGCACTGATCAATGTTGTTATAGAAGAAGTTCGTCGTGAAAAACATTTTTTCAGATTACCGCCATATAAAATCACTCAACATGTGGCTGCAAGAGGAACCATTATTGAGTTTATTAACAAAGATAGAGAAGTGACTGAGATGGCATCATCGCAAGGAATTGCGCCTGAGTCTAAAGCATCTTCGCAAACCATCAATACTACAGAGAAAAACGCAAGTGGGGCATATCAAGGTTCTGCTCCGAGGAGCGGTCAAACTGATTCGCAGAAAACGCAAACTACTCCTTCAACGAATATTTCAGAAGCAGATAAATATTATATTGCATGGCTATACAAAACGGGGGCAATAAAACAAAATCGCGTTAAAGAACTAAAAGAAATGTTTGATTTTGCAGAATTGAAAGCATTAACAGATAAGTACCCTGCAGATGATTTAAAGAAAATGGCAAAAGGTTACGATAAAAAATTGCAGAAATTTCATAACTGATAGCTTTTCTTTCTGCCCTCCCAGGTTCATCCGATGAGCCGCTCCTTTCGAATGTTAATTACGAGGGTGTGTCAAAATTAATTGGCACACTCTCTTTTTGGCGTATAGGTCATTTATTAGGCTAAAATCGCTGTAACGTAATGATATATAGCTAGTTACATAGTTCAAGATTCTTGAACCTATAAATAGTCCGTTGGGGATTGCGTAGTATGCGGCATTGGGAGCTGCGTAAAAGCCTAAAAATGAAACAATTGGATCATTATGCAACAGATCATTATGTGCACTTGAAAATACATCATATTAGTGCTAACAGCCTAATATTTGACCTATAGACCAATAAAATATCCTGTCTTATCCACTCCAAAATTTGCATATCTCATTTTTTTGTTGTACCTTCACCCCGTTTTTAACCTAATCAGAACGACGGTCGAACGACAGTCGAACGACGGTCAAGCGACAGTCAAAGCCGACGTGAAGCTTACGTCACCACGACAACAAGCCCATATTTTTCAACGTTTTTTTGCCTTTTATCTTTTTTCTTTCGACTTTCTACTAAAATATTTGCTCACGTCATTTTTTTTTAGTAATTTTGCAGCCGATAAATGAAGCATTTGTTACGAAATAGGCTGATTACGACTCGGGTCATGTATGTCATCTTCGCATGCGTGACGGTCATTTTCATCTTCACGATGTTCATGTCCATCCGCTATGTCTATTCGAGCGTGGCACAGCAGCAGCGTCGTGAACTGATCACCCGCGCGCAGTTCATTCAATCGTATCTGCGCTCGCTCTACTACTGGGATGTGACGCTCTCGTACCGGCAGGCACCCGGGTTGTCGATCGACCTGCATGACTTGAGCATCGACATGAACCAAGACGTGCACGTCTATTCGTTGGACGGTAATCTGTTGGCTTCGTCGTCGCCGCAACTATTCGACGGCGGCTTGCTGTCCACGCGGCTGGAGCCGACCGAACCGATCTTCAGCGACGAGTCGATTGCGCTCACCTACGAGCAGATCAACGACCAGCCTTATCTCATCGCGTACCTGCCGTTTCACAACGGCGCGTTTGTGACCATCGGTTACATCGCCGTGCCGTATTTCCTGAGCGAACAAACACGAAATGAAGAGGTGCAGGCGCTACTCGTACGGCTCATCCCGACTTATCTGATTACGCTGATTCTGCTGCTCATTTTCTCCTATCTCTTGACGCGCTCCATGACCGCCCCGATCTCTATGCTCAACGAGAAAATGCGGCATTTCGAAATCGGCGCGAAGGACAACCACATCGAGTACCCGTACAAAGACGAATTGGGAGCCCTCGTCGAGCGCTATAACATGCTGGTGGACAGGGTAGAGGAGAGTGCGGAGAAACTGGCGAACGCAGAGCGTGAAGGCGCTTGGCGCACGATGGCGCGGCAGATCGCCCATGAGATTAACAATCCGCTCACGCCCATGAAACTGTCCGTGCAGAAACTGCAACGCCTGCATGGTACGGAGCAGTTCGACGCCTATTTCCAAAAGTCCACGGCGATGCTCATTTCCGAGATAGACAACCTTGCCCACATCGCGCAATCGTTCTCGACCTTCGCCAAGCAGCCCGAAGTGGTGACCGCCGAAGTGGATATAGCCGCCAAACTGTCGAATGTCATCACGCTCCAGCGCGCAAACGACGAGCAGGTACCGATCCGCTATGTCGGTGCAGATTCGGGTGTCACGGTACTGGCAGACCAGGAGCAGATATCGCAGGTCTTCGTCAATATCATTCGCAACGCCATACAGGCTCTGGAAGGCAGGAAAGAAGCGGACATTATCATCATGCTCAACGCCATGTACTCGGATTCGGAAGTGCAGATCTCCATCTCCGACAACGGCCCGGGTATTCCGGAAGAATTGCGGGAGAAGATCTTCCGCCCGAACTTCACCACCAAATCCAACGGTAACGGCCTCGGATTGGCTATCTCCAAGCACATCGTCGAAGGCACCGGAGGCCGGATCACATTTGAGACCTCCGATAAAGGAACAACGTTCTATATCTACCTGAAAAAGAAGTAAGCGGCTTTAATAGCCTTCGTTCTGTTCCCAATCTTGATGGATACGCAGCATATCTGCCGGTATGGGGAAGACCGTCGTATGTCCTGTCCACTTGCCGAAACGGATCATATCGTTGCGATGCCATCCTTCCCACATCAGTTCGCGCCAGCGCTCGTGATAGATGTCCTCCAATGTCGGCGCAGCAATCTCGCTGGCTCCTACGCGATCGCGTATCTGCTTGATCTCGGCATAGGCGCTTTCTCCTTTGCGCAACTTCGCCTCCGCTTTCATCAGCACGGCGTCCGCATAACGGAAGAGCACAATATCGTTCTTTCCTACGTTGCAATCCTGAATACCGTTCGGATCGTGCTCGTACTTGTTCAGCCGCGCGCCTGCGGTCTTCTCGTACGGCGTACCCGATACATCCAGCGCCACTTTGTCCGCTTCATACACCAGCGGAGTCTTGCCGTCGGCACGATAGACAATATCTCCATTCACATACACGGTGTCATAGTAGAAATACAGATCGAACCGCGGATCCTGATGGTCGGTCTTGTAGCCGAATACATCCAATGTCTCCAGCGTGGCGGAAGTACCGTTCTCGCCGCCCATACCGAGTGCCGCCGCATGGTTGTAGTGCAGCGTCCTGTGCTCGTACTTATACTGTGCGATGTATTTGCCTACCTCCCGCGGAATGACGTAAATATTCTCCATCGAGCGCTCATTCTCCAGCGCGAAATTGGCCATTAGTTTGCTTTCCAATAGATAGAATCCGGACAGCATATCGGCGTACGACACGATGGCATCATACAAAGCGGGATTTTCTTCGCCTGTATAGACCACATGATTCAGGTATAACTTCATCAACACGAACGAAGCTACCAAATACGTCATGCGCCCGTAATAGGATCCTAAGGGGGCGTTTGCGATTTTCACCGGAAGTATGGTCATGGATTCCAGTAACTCGTTCACCGCAAACTCATACACCTCTTTGCGGGAAGCCAGCTGTACGCTGTCCGTCGGTATATCCGTGCGCGTGACGATAGGTACTCTGCCGTACAAATCCAACAGATACCAGTAGTACATCGCCCGCAGCGCCCGCAACTCCGCTTTGTACTCCGCTAACAACTCCGGATCCTTGTCGGCTTTGTCATAGGCCTCGATATGCGCGATACCGCTGTTGCACAGCATCACGACCTTGAATAGATAATCCCACGTGTCCCGGATCGAATGGTCGTCGGCTGTCCAGGCGTGATTATGCAAGTCCTGCCAATACCCGCCGTCGTACCAATCTCCACCGCGCGTGGGGATAATCTGCTCGTCCGTCGTCAGCGAATTGAGGTCATACACGCCACGACCCGTACCGTGCAATCCCTGCGAGTCCGCGTTGCCGCCCAGATACATATACACCGACAACACCGCATTGTTCCGCAATGCCGTCATCGAATTGAACGCCTGAACTTCTGTCAACGCCGAGTTCGGATGTTCATCCATAAACGAGCAACCCGACATCATCATTAAAATGATGATAATTGAAATTTGATATTTGATATTTGACATTTTCATCCTGTAATATGTAACCCGTAACCTGTAACCCGTAACCCGTAACCTGTAACCCTTAAAACCCGATTGATAAGCCAAAGGTGAATAAATGGGATAAGGGATAGGTACGTTTATCGTCCACGCCGATGGTGGAATTGATATTCGTACTGTTGATAATCGGTGTATGACCCGAATAAGCACTGATTGTACCGACATTGTTCATCGTCAGTACCAACCGCAAGGTCTCTACGACCTTGTTAATAGGCAACGGCACCTGATAACCCAGCGTGATGTAATCAAAGTTAACGAAATCGCCCCGCTCGAGCCAGTAGTCGGTCACCTGTTGGTCGTAGATCTTTGCTTCCGGAGCGGACTTTAGCACGTTATAATACGGCAACGAACCCAAGTTCATATACGCCAGCGACGTACCGTTGTAGATCTTATGCCCGAACGCGCCGTTGATCTGTATGGACAAATCCCAGTTCTTGTATTTCAAGCTGATATTCGAACCCAGCAGCACTTTCGGCGTTGCTTGGCCGAGGATACGTCGTTCGCCTTCCCCGTAGGTATAACCGCCTTTGCCGTTATCCACCAATCCTGTGCATTCCGGCAGGTAGAACGTAGCCAGCGGTTCTCCCACGATTTGCCAAACGATATCGTTGTCACCGCCATGCGAACCGGCTCCGCTGACCGATGCAATCGCCTGATAATCGGCAGCGTACAGCCATTCGTTGCCATGCTGGCCGCCGAGACTCAACAGCTTGTTCCGTTGCCACGTTACATTCGCATTGATGCTGAACTTCCAATCTTTCGTCTTCACGATCGTACCGCCGACGGACACTTCGACACCTTCGTTACGCATGCTGCCGAGGTTCGCGATCAGAGTAGGGTAGGTATAGGGCGGTGTAGAAACGCGGTACGGATAAAGCATGTCGGTCACGAGGGTATTGTAGTAGCTCACATTGGCCACCAAACGCCCCTTGAACAGACTCATATCGATACCGACGTTGCCCGTGTGGCTCACCTCCCATTTGAGGTCAGGATTGGCGTTGCGCAGCGTCGCATAGGTCGTGATGCCCTTTCCGTTCACTTCCGTCACACCGTTCGGTTCATACAGCAGCATCGTCAGGTAACTGTCAATCGCCGATTGGTTTCCCGACATACCGTACCCGCCGCTTAACCGTAAGTGATCCAGCACGTCATTCTGTGGCATCCAGGGCTCATTGGAGATCGTCCACATAGCGGATACCGAAGGAAACAAACCCCACTTGTTATTCGCGCCGAACTTGCTACTTCCGTCCGTACGAAGCGACGCGGTCAGGTTATAGCGATCCAGTAAAGTATAACTCACTCGCCCCATGAACGACAACATGTTGGCCTGCCTCTTGTACGAGTCGGTGCCATCCCACGGCCGTATCGATCCGCCGGACAGACGGTCGGCGCCGATGAGTACTGCCCCCGATTGGTATGTGGTTACATAGAAGCCTTCTGCTTTATTTGTGCTAATCTCCGCCAATGCAGATGCCGACAAAGCATGCGCACCCCAAGTCTGGTTGTAGTCAAGGATCATGTTCGCCAATATATCGTGCGTCTTTCCGGTTGAACGATAGGACAATCCCCCTTCTTCGGTCGGGGCAGTTAGCGACTCATCCGCACGGTGGTAGGTATAAGCACCCAATATCTTTAGATGCAGGGGGTCGATGAGTTTGAAATCCAGATGCAGGTTCGTGCTGATATGCGCGTCCGAGGGTTGACTGCTGTTCTCGAGCCATGCCATCGGATTGGCTATTTGGCTGGCAGCAGGAGCCCCGTCCCATCCTCCGCTGGCATTGCGCTCAGCCGGATAAGTGGGATTAAAACAGGCGGCACTATAGAAGAGTTTTTGCTCGTTGAAGGGGTTCTTGCTCTGCTGCAATGAACCGAACATGCCGATTGTGACTTTCAGCACATCTTCCCACATCCGCTGGGTAAGGTTGATGTTGGTGATCAGCGACCGTGAACCGGTGCCTTTCACTACGTATTGGTCGTCTATATAACCGATACTGGCGCGATACGTGGTCAATTTCGTACCGCCGGTGAACGCTAAATGGTGGTGATGAGACAATGCAGTATGGCTGATCTCTTTCTGCCAGTTCGTGTTCGCGCCCTTGTCCATATATGCCAAGTCATGTGCCTGGCAGTACGCACGGTAGCCGTCCGCGCTTAACATAGGCAAGGTCTTATATACCACACCTGCCGAGAAAGAACCGTTGTAATGAATTCGCAATTTGCCTTCGCTACCCTTCAACGTCGTGACCTCTATCACACCGGACGCACCGCGTGAACCGAACTGTGCGGTCTCGCTGGCGTCTTTCAGGATTCGGAAACTCTCAATATCCGTAGGATTGACCGTGGACAGCAGGCTCATATCGCCTATTACGCCGTCCACGATGATAAGCGGGTCATTGCTGCCGGACAACGATACCGTACCGCGCAGACGCACCGCGCTCATCGCGTTCTCGCCGCTCTGGTCAACCGTCATACCGGCTACACGACCACGAATCACATCAATCGCATTGGACGATTGATCGCGGTTGTTCATATCTTCCTGACTGATAGTAGTTCCGTACGCACGATGAATGGGTACTTGCGTCGTGTCGTTTTGCGCCGAGAGCTGCAGCGTCACGGCTAAAAGTGGAATTATAAGGTGTATGTTTTTCATTTGCGTGCAAAGATACTGCTTTTTTTTGATATACGCAAATTTATTGCTAAAAAACTTGTATATCCCAAAAAAATGTTGTACCTTTGCAGCGATTTTGTTAACAGCTAACAATTTAACAGCTTAACAGTTTAACAGCTTAACACTTATGTCTTGGATCATGATTGTACAGCTCCTCATCGTGTTAGGAGCGTTGTGGGTCGGTTCGCGGTACGGTAGTTTGGCGCTCGGCGCTATCTCCGGTATCGGTCTGGCGATCCTTGTGTTCGGTTTCGGCATGAAGCCGGGCACTCCTCCGACAGACGTCATCTACATCATCATCGCCGCCGTCACCTGCGCGGGTATCATGCAGGCTTCGGGTGGTATGGATTGGTTGATCCAATTGGCGGAGAAAATGCTTCGTAAGCACCCCGACCGTATCACGTTCTTGGCGCCGCTGACGACCTTCTTCTTGACGGTATTGGTAGGTACAGGTCACGTGGTTTATACGCTGATGCCGATCATCTGCGACATCGCACTCAAGAAAGGTATCCGTCCCGAACGACCCTGCGGCGTAGCCTCTATCGCTTCGCAGGTAGGTATCACCTGTTCGCCTATCGCGGCAGCGGTGGTAGCGTTCGTGAGCATCTCCAATGCAAACGGTTTTGATATTACGATTCCGCAAGTGCTGATGATCACCATTCCGGCATGTATCTGCGGTCTGATGGCAGCGGCGGCAGCGTCCTACAAACGCGGTCTGGACCTGGATAAGGACCCTGTCTTCCAAGCGAAGATTGCCGATCCCGAACAGCGCGCGTATATATACGGAAATACCGCTACTACCCTTGACCGCGAGATTCCGCAGAGTGCGAAAAACAGCGTGTTCATCTTCTTGGGTGCCCTCCTTATGGTCGTTTTCTTCGCGATCTTCTTGCCGAAACTGACCTATCTGCATATCAAGATGAACCAGGTCATCCAGATCATTATGATTACCGCGGCGGCGCTGATGATCATCTTCTGCAAGGCAAGTCCGAAGAAAGCCGTAGCCGGTCCGGTATGGCAATCAGGTATGGTAGCTGTCGTAGCGATCTACGGTATCGCGTGGATGGCTGATACCTATTTCGGTAACTACATGCCGCAGATTCAAGATATGTTGGACGAAGTGGTAAGTAAATATCCATGGACGATAGCACTCGTGTTCTTTGCGGTCTCAGTACTGATCAACTCGCAAGGCGCAGTAGTGGTAGCGATGTTACCGCTGGCATACAAACTCGGTATTTCGGGAGTGGTACTGCTCGGTGTGCTGCCGTCGGTTTACGGTTATTTCTTCATCCCGAACTACCCGTCGGATATTGCGACCGTCAACTTCGACCGCTCGGGTACGACCGTGATCGGTAAGTACCTGCTGAACCACTCGTTCATGATGCCGGGTCTGATCTGCGTGACCGTCTCGACCATCGTGGCGTACTTATTAACTTTGTTAATTTTCTGAAAACTGATTACTGAATACTGAAAACTGATTACTTATGAACATAAACAATAAATTCATCATCACGATTAATCGTGAGTTAGGCAGCGGTGGTCGCACGGTCGGTCGCAAGTTAGCCGAGAAACTCGGTGTTGAGTACTTCGATAAAGCCGTCATCAACGCCCTGCAGGAGCGCTATAACCTCTCCGTGGAGCAAATCGAGCAGCTCAAAGGTCAGGAGACGAGTTGGTGGGCGGAGTTCAAGCGTAAGATGACCTTCTCCGAGTCCGAGTACGAACTCAACCAAACGAATATCGAGACCGAGGATGTCTTCCGTGCCGAGACGCAAGTGCTCAAGGCGCTTGCAAAGGACCAATCCTGCGTCATTGCCGGCCGTACCGCTTGTTACATCTTCCGGGAGCACCCGAACCACCTCTCTATCTTCATTCAGGCTTCGATGCCCTGCCGCATGGCGCGCGTAGCTCGTGAGCAGAACATGAGCAAAGAGGAAGCACGTCTCACGATCGAGAAAGTCGATAAAATGCGTGAGAACTACGTGCAGGAGTTCACCGGTACGTCCCGTTACGACACCCGTAACTACCACCTCGTTCTCAACATGGACGAAATAAACGAGGACGCAGCCGTTGACCTCATCCTCGCTTATATCCGTAGCATGGCGGCTTGATCAGCGTTCAAACAGCCGTAACAGACGCATTTTCGTTTCACCGGCTTTACCGGTATAAGGATGTTCGCGCAACGAGAGATTGAAGCGCGAACTTCCTTTTAGTACGGTCTGCGGGTGCGTGAACTCACGGAAACCCCATTCTCCGTGGTACGCGCCCATGCCCGAATGACCGGTACCATTGAACGGCACACCCTTTACCATCATATGTACGCACACCTCGTTGATGCAACCGCCGCCGAACTGCTGGGTCTGCATCACGCGATTCGCCCAACGCATATCTTTCGTGAACACATACATCGCTAACGGGTGCTCGCGGTCGGCGATGATATCCATGAGGTTTTCCACCTCTGCGTCTTTGAACGGCACGATCGGCAGCAGCGGACAGAAGAGTTCGTGCTGAACGATGGGGTCGTTGATATCCACGGGATAGATGATCGTCGGAGCGTATTTGCGTGCAGACTTGTCTCCTGTCCCGCCAAAGACGATACGGTCACGGTACTCGTCAGCTTGTTTCGCGCACTTGTCGTAAGCCGCGTCGGTGATCAGTTTCGGGTACTCGGGATTACGTTCCGCATGTTCGCCTATCTGGGTTATGAAAGCGGCTTTCAGTTCCGCGATAAACGTGTCTGCTACTTCTTCGGCAACGGCAATCTGGTTGATATTGATGCATATCTGCCCGGCGTTGAGCAGCTTAAAGAACGCAATCTTCCGCGCGGCGTCTTTGAGGTCGGCATCTGCCCGTACCACACACCAGTTACCCGTCTCGCCTCCCAACTCCAACGCTACCGGCGTGAGTTTCTTCGCAGCTTCTGCCAGCACATGTTTACCTACCGACGGGCTACCGGTGTAGAAAATCTTGTCGAAGCGTTGCGCCAGGCACATGTCCGCCACGTCATGTCCGCCATCAATCAATGTGATATATTCTGGTGGGAATACTTCCGCAAAGAATTTCTTGAGTGCCGCGGTGCTGGCGGCTGACTTCGAACTACTCTTAATGACCACTGTGTTACCGCCGCACATCGCTGCTGCTACGACGCCTATCGTCAGCAAAATCGGGAAGTTAAACGGACTTATTACCAGTGTCACGCCGTACGGCATTTTATAGACCTTCGTGAAGATACTCGGCCAACACATCAGCCCGCTGAAATGAATCTCCGGTCGGCTCCAGCGACCCAAGCCGCTGATCATCTCATTCACTTCGGTAATGATAGGTCCTATATCGCACAGGTAGGCCTCCATCTCGCTTCTTCCCAAGTCCTCGCATAACGCACCAATCAGTTCATTCTGGTGCGCTATCACAGCCTCTTTGAGACGTTTGAGTTGCTTGATTCTCCACTTAATCGGCAAGGTCTCACCTGTCCTAAAGAAACGACGCTGTGCCGATACTATGTCCTGTATAGATTCTTCTGTATACATATCTTTCATATTTTGCTTGCAAAATTACAAAAATAATTCGACATACACAAATTTTATACTCAAAAACTTGCGTATATCAGAATTTTTGTATATCTTTGCACCCGTAATGAAACAGTTCAGCCAAATAATCAAAAGTTACACGCAGGTCAGTTTGATGTTGCGCATTTTTATCGGTCTGGTCATCGGCGCGGGCTTGGGGCTTTTGCTGCCTTCTTGGACAGGTATCGGAATCTTGGGAGTGCTATTTGTCGGAGCGCTGAAAGGCATTGCGCCTGTTTTGGTGGCGGTGCTGGTCACTTCCGCTATCGCCAAGGCGGGTAAAGGGCATGGTTCGCGTTATGCGGTACTAATCGGTCTGTATTTGCTCAGTACCCTGATTGCGGCACTCTGCGCCGTGGTGGGCAGTTTTCTGTTTCCTGTTACCTTGCAACTCGGTGAGATGAGCGGCATGGAAGTGACGGAAGGATCGCTACCGGCGGTGCTGACGCACATGCTGACGAGGATGTTGACGAATCCCGTTACTGCGATTGCTGAAGCCAATTATGTAGCGATCTTGTTCTGGTCAGTACTGATCGGCTTTGCACTCAGGCTGATTGCACGTCCTACGACCGTGGCGGTCATGCATGAGTTGGCGGAAGTGATTTCCAAAGTAGTGAAATAGATCATCGAGTTCGCGCCTTTCGGTATTCTCGGCTTGGTGTATGCAGAGGTCTCGGCAAGTGGCATGGAAGTCTTTACCGTTTATGGACATCTGTTGTTGCTGCTTGTGGGCTGTATGTTGGTCAATACCTTTGTCTTCAATCCCTTGCTGGCTTTTCTGCTGACGCGCAAGAACCCGTACCCGCTACTCCTGACCTGTCTCAAAGAGAGCGGTCTCAATGCGTTTTTTACCCGCTCGTCAGCGGCGAACATACCGATTAACATGAATCTCTGCAAACGGATGGGTCTGGACGAAGATTTCTATTCGGTTAGTATTCCGCTCGGCGCAACAATCAATATGGACGGCGCGGCGGTGACGATCACGGTCTTTGCGCTGGCGGTTGCACATACCGTAGGCGTGGAAGTGACGTTTGCTTCGGCGCTCTTGTTGGGCGTGATAGCGACCTTCGGTGCTTGCGGTGCTTCGGGTGTTGCCGGCGGTTCGCTGCTGCTCATCCCTATGGCTTGCTCGTTCTTCGGTATCGGTAACGATGTCGCCATGCAAGCGGTTGCTGTCGGCTTCATCATCGGTGTCGTCCAAGACTCCGTCGAAACCGCCCTCAATAGTAGCGGCGATGTGTTCTTTACGGCTACTGCAGAGGAGTTCGATAGGAAGAAAAAGGAGAATAAATAAAGTCTTACTTTAATTCAAGACATGTCAAAAGAAATTGCGAGAGTAACGAGCTAAACAAGACGTGAGAGAAGTGAGCAGCTTATTAAAGGGGAAAACTCAAGAATATTATGGCAGACAACACATGGCTAATCAATACTTAATAATGGGTAGTTCTTTTATAGAATGTATCCCTAACTGCCCACACACGACATCATCTCCATATTGCTGCCCTGATAATATGTGTCGTTGATTATCAAATCCTTTATCTATTCTTAAAATAGATTTGTCTTTGTATTTAAAGAAACTTTGGTCTATTACTCTATAGAGTGATAATTTCGTATCTGCAGCAGAAGGTTTAATCACAATATTAATTCCTAATTGTC
>Ga0310690_10002973_pt1 | contig 26440 bp, 21 predicted proteins | sample AusTroGonzalo_MG_2_FD_207661 | JGI IMG/M metagenome (GOLD analysis project Ga0310690, IMG submission 207661) | Bovine rumen microbial communities from tropical cattle in Woodstock, Queensland, Australia - Gonzalo_04 (v2) (version 2) | ecosystem: Host-associated > Mammals > Digestive system >...
CCTGATGTACCTGCAGCCGAAGGCGGTCAGAAAGTCTTCTATACTGATATCTATGCGATTTCGCTTGATGGCAAAGAGGAATGGTGGCGTGCGGGATCGCTGCCTTGTGCACTTGCCTATGGTGCCAGTGTCACTACGCCTGAAGGTCTTGTCTGCCTCGGTGGTACGGCCGATGGTCTGAAGAGCGAGGACTTTGCAGTTCTCTTGACTCTGGGAACGAGTGGCGAGGCCATCAGTCACGACCTGCCCCCGCTGCCCCGCGCTCTCGACAACTTCGCTGCCGCTTACGGTGATGGCTTCATCTACATCGCTGGCGGTCAGCACAACGGCATCCCCAACCGCAAGGCCTTCCGCCTGAAATGGCCGTTGTCCGCCTCGTGGTTTGAGTCGCAGACAGGGGCCGCCTGGGAGGAACTGCCCGATATGCCTGGACCTGCCCGCGTGCAACCAGCTGCCGCCGTGCAGAAAGGTGCCATTGGCTCCAACTTCTATCTCCTCGGTGGCTTCGATCCCCGCTATCGCAAAGCTGTCGCTAACGGCGTCATTTACGACACTAGAAAGGGACAGTGGCTTCCCACATCTTTAATGCAGACCCACCCCCAAACCCCTCCCATGAGGGAGGGGAGTAGCTGCACGCCAGCTCTCGAACGAAGTGAGGCTCTCCACATTACGGGGGAGCAGGGAGAGGGTCTTCAGTCTTTAGTTGGCGCCTCCGCTCTTCCCTCTGGCGCCGCTCATATCCTTTGCTTCGGCGGTGTCAACAAGCAGATCTTCGAGGCGGCATTGGAGCGTAACGCCCTCATTGCCGACACCACTACAACCGCCGAGCAGCTGGCAACGCTTCGCGAGGAAGCCTATGCCTACATGACGCAAGACCCTGCTTGGTACCAGTTCCGTCGCAGCATCCTCGTCTATCACACCGTCACCGACTCATGGGCTGAAGTTTTCGATTCACCCCTCATCGCCCGTGCCGGTGCTGCCGTAGTTCCCGTACCGTCCGGTACGGGTAGTTTAACCGTCCTCGTCATCGGTGGCGAAGAGAAACCCGGTGTGCGCTCGGCAGATGCTACGCGTGTCGATATCACCTACACCGCTCACTTCGGATGGCTGAACTGGCTGGTGCTCATCCTGTACCTTTTGGGTATGGTCTATCTCGGCTACTACTTCATGAAGCGCGCTGGCAACTCCGGCGACGACTTCTTCAAGGGTGGCGGTCGTATCCCCTGGTGGGCTGCCGGCATCAGCATCTTCGCCACGATGCTCAGCGCCATCACCTACATGAGCATCCCCGCCAAGGCCTACGCCACCGACTGGACCTACTACCCGATGCAGATCTGCATCCTCTTGGTGTCGTTCCCCGTCATCAAGTACTACCTGCCGTTCTTCCGCCGTCTGAACGTCACCACCGCTTACGAATATCTCGAGCGCCGCTTCAACAGCGCCACACGCCTGATGGCCAGCATCCTCTTCATCGTCTTCATGGTAGCGCGCACGGCCCTCGTGCTCTTCCTGCCGTCGCTGGCGATGACCGCTGTCACGGGCATTAATATATATATATGTATAGCGCTGATGGCCCTCATCACCATCCTCTACTGCACGATGGGCGGTGTCGAAGCCGTCGTCTGGGGCGATGTCATCCAGGGCATCATCCTCGTGGGCGGTGCCATCCTTGCAGCCGTTTATCTCATCGTCAACACAGGCGACAACGGCGCTTCGGACTTCTGGCAGATTGCTACCGACCACGACAAGTTCCGCCTCTTCCTTTTCGATGCCGAGAACCCGTTTGACTTCGTCAACGCCACGTGGTGGGTGGTCATCCTCGGCGGTCTCGCCAATAACCTCATCAGCTACACCAGTGACCAGACCGTCATCCAGCGCTACCTGACCACCAGCGATGAGAAGAGTGCAGCGCGCGGCATCCTCACCAACGGCCTCATGTCTGTGGTCGTGACCATCGCCTTCTTCACCATCGGTACGGGTCTTTACACCTTCTTCAAGACACATCCCGCTGAGCTGGACATCACGATGGCCAAGGGCGACGCCATCTTCCCCTTCTTCATGATGAGTCAGCTGCCCGCAGGTCTCGCAGGCCTCCTCATCGCGGCCGTCTTCGCTGCCACGATGTCCACCATCGCCTCCAACATCAACTCCATCTCCACAGCCTTCACGGTGGACCTCTGGGGTAAGATGAAGAAGCAGGCGCAGGACACCAATACCGTGCGCGTGGCCCGCATCGCAGGCATCTGTGCCGGTATGATCGGCATGGCGATAGCTTGGCTGATGGCAACGGTGGATATCCAGTCGCTGCTCGACTACTTCAACACCATCCTCGGTCTCCTCAGCGGTGCCATCGGCGGTCTGTTCATGATGGGCATCTTCTTCCCGCGCATCGGTTCAAAGGCTGCCATCATCGGCTTCCTCTGCGGCACGGCGACGGTGCTCTACATGAATTTCTTCACGCAGGCCAACTTCCTCCTCTTCGGCTTCGTCTCGATGCTCGTCAGCGTCCTCGTCGCCCTCCTCCTCAGCTTTGTCATGCCACAGAAAGAGGAGCAGAAGGGGTTGACATGGAAGAGCCTCACTCCCCAATCCCCCTCTCCAAAGGGCGAGGGGGCGTAATTACCTCTCAAGGCAAAGCTTGTCCTAACGAAACATTAAAATCATCATCATGAATAATCAATCAGCACAACAAACCACTCCCCCTCGCCCCTTGGAGAGGGGGCTGGGGGGTGAGGCTTCTTTTTCCTCATTAGCCCAGCTCTATAAATCTGAATTATTAGACCGCGTGATTCCCTTCTGGCTCAACAAGTCCCAGGACACCGAGTTTGGCGGTTATTTCACCTGTCTCGACCGCGTCGGCAACGTCTTCGACACCGATAAATTCGTGTGGATGCAAGGCCGCGAGGTGTGGATGTTCTCCAAGCTCTACAACACCGTGGAGCCCCGCAAGGAGTGGCTCGACACCGCCATTCAAGGTGCCGAGTTCCTGAAGAAGCACGGCCACGACGGCAACCTCAACTGGTACTTCGCCCTCGACCGCGAAGGCCACGCCCTTGTGGAGCCTTACAACATCTTCTCCTACACCTTCGCCGTCATCGCCTTCGGTCAGCTCTCCATCGCCCTGAAGACCGCCGGTGATGCCGCCCGCTCGGCCGAATATGCCGACATCGCCAAGCGCACCTTCGACATCGTCCTCTCCAAGACCGACAACCCCAAGGGTCGCTGGAGCAAGGCCGCTCCCGGTGCCCGTGCCCTGAAGACCTTCGACCTGCCGATGATCCTCTGCAACGTCGCCCTCGAGATAGAGCCCCTGCTGGAGCCTGCCTTCCTGCAGAAAGCCATCGACAACTGCCTGCATGAGGTCATGGACGTCTTCTATCGCCCTGAACTCGGTCTCATCGTGGAGGCTTTGGGCAAGGACGGCAACCTCGTCGATTGCTTCGACGGCCGCAAGATGAACCCCGGTCACGCCATCGAGGCCATGTGGTTTGTCATGGACCTCGGCAAGCGTCTCGGTCGTCCCGAGCTCATCAAGCAAGCTGTGGAAATCACCCTTGCAGAAGTCGAATACGGCTGGGATAAGGAGTACGACGGCATCTTCTACTTCATGGACCGCCTCGGCCATCCGCGCCACGAGCTCGAATGGGACCAGAAGCTGTGGTGGGTACATTTCGAGACCCTCATCTCCCTCATCAAGGGCTATCAGCTCACAGGCGACCAGCGTTGCCTCGACTGGTTCCAGCGTGTCCACGACTACGCATGGAAACACTTCCGCGACGACGACTATCCCGAGTGGTACGGCTACCTCAACCGTCAGGGCGAAGTGCTGCTGCCCCTCAAGGGCGGTAAGTGGAAGGGCTGCTTCCATGTGCCCCGTGGCCTCCTCAACGTTTGGAAGATTCTCGAAGACCTCGCTACCAGAGAATGAATCCTGTTCGTATCACCGCTGTGCGTCAGACCGTCTATGACGACCTGATGGCGCAGTATGAGAACCCCATCGAGCACGCCTGCGATGTCAGTATGGGCCAGCAATGGCTCTCTACTGACGCGCAGCGGCCCGCGGACCTCTGTCCTTCCGCTTGGGAGGTGATGCGTCCCTTCGTGGAGTCCCTCGCCCGCGGCGAAGGCAACTTTTTCGACGGCTGGATGCAGAATCCCATGAGCGCCATGATCAGCTGCAACGACGGCTTCCGTCCTGTCAGCTTCTACCTCGAAGCCCTTTGAATCATTCAATAAGTATAGCTATGAAAATCGGAATTCCTAAAGAGATTAAGAACAATGAGAACCGTGTCGGCATGACCCCTGCCGGCGTGGCAGAGTTCGTGCGCCACGGACACGACGTGGTCGTACAGCACACCGCAGGCGAAGGCAGCGGCTTCTCCGATGAGGAGTATCAGAAGGCCGGCGCGAAGGTGTTGCCTTCCATCGAAGATGTCTATGCGCAGGCCGAGATGATTGTAAAGGTGAAGGAGCCCATTGAGCCGGAGTACCCGCTGGTGCGCCCGGGACAGCTGCTCTTCACCTACTTCCACTTCGCTTGCGACCGTCCGCTCACCGACGCCATGCTGGCCAGCGGTGCCGTCTGCTTGGCTTACGAGACCGTGCAGCAGGCCAATGGCGCGCTGCCCTTGCTGTTGCCGATGAGCGAGGTGGCCGGACGTATGGCTTCGCTCAACGGTGCCTACTATCTCCAGAAGACGAAGGGTGGCTCGGGCAAGCTCATCAGCGGTGTGCCGGGTGTGAAGCCGGCGCGTGTGCTGGTGCTCGGCGGCGGGGTAGTAGGAGAGGCTGCAGCCCGCATGGCAGCAGGCCTCGGTGCTGATGTCACCATCGCCGATATCTCGCTGCCACGTCTGCGTCAGCTGGCAATGGAGCTTCCTGTCAATGTTCGCACGCTCTATTCCAGCGAGCACAACATCCGTCAGGAACTGCCCACCACGGACGTCGTCATCGGTGCCGTCCTCATCCCGGGCGCCAAGGCTCCCCATCTCATCACGCGCGACATGCTCGGTCTGATGCAGCGTGGCACCGTGCTCGTAGATGTCGCCATCGACCAGGGTGGCTGCTTCGAGACCTCGCGTCCCACCACCCACAGCGAACCCGTCTATGACATCGACGGCATCGTCCACTACTGCGTAGCCAATATCCCCGGCGCTGTCCCCAACACTTCCACCATCGCCCTCACCAACGCCACCCTCCGCTATGCCCTTGCCCTTGCCGACAAAGGCTGGAAGCAGGCTTGCCGCGATGACGAAAGCCTCCGCCGTGGTCTCAATATCGTCGATGGCCGCATCACCTACAAGGCCGTCGCCGATGCCTTCAACCTGCCTTACAGCCCTGTCGCGCTGTAAGGCTCCCATGGAAAGAAGGAGATGGTGAAGTAAAAACAATCAGGGCAGGAAAAACCACCTGCCCTGATTGCTTGATAGATGGGGGTTAGAACTCGAAGCCGAGGTTGAGGAGGAAGTGGACCTTTTTGGTGTGGTTGCTGTAGCCGATGGAAGCGCCAAGGGGGCCTACAATGGTGTTGTAGTAGTAGGCTATCTGGCCACCGATGAGGGTTTTGTTGTCGAAGATTTCCTTGATCTTGTTGCCCTGTTGGCCGGCGGCGACGCGCAGGAGAACGTAGTGGTTCTTGCCGATGCGCTGCTGTGCCTGGAGCTGGGCGGCGACGAAATTCTTCATGACGTACTCCATATTGCCGATACCTGCGAAGGGCATCTGCTGCTCGACATAGTGACCGAACCACTCGCCGCCGATGATGCTGCCGAAGATGGGAAGAACGCTATCTGTGAAGAGCAGGCGGCCGTAGATCATGGGTTGTAGCGTGAATCGCTTGCCGATGGTGAAGGATGTGCGCCAGTGGGCGCTGATGTCGTGCATTCCCTGTTCGCCGTCGAGTTGCGTGAAGTTATCGGTGACGTAGGCGTACTCGGCCTTGACGCGTGTTCCGCGTGTGGGGAAGACCCAGTTGTCCTCGTTGTTGTAGGTCATGCGTCCACGGTAGCTGAAGTAGTGTCCGTTCTCAAGCTGGATGACGTTGTCGGCTCTGTCGGAGATGAGACGGTCGCTGTAATGGATGTAGTCCCAGCGCAAGCCCAACTGTAAGTTGAAATTTCGGGCGTTGTAGTTGATGGGCAGGAGCTCTGCCTGGTGCTGGTCATAGAGGACGCTGTAGTCGTGGTCGCCCTGTAAGTAAACATCAACGTCGTTGTGGCGGTAGGTGTAGGATACGGTGGGGCGTGTGAAGTATCGCGGGTGGAACGTCCAGGCGCCCTGTGCCATGATGCGCTTGCCGAGGCGCACGGTGATGTCTGCGTTCATGGGCACGGCAGTCTTCATGGGGATCTCGGCGGCCAGCTGCAGGGAGGCGTGTTCCTCGGTATCGTAGCGCACGGCGGCGTGGAGCTGCACGGACTTGCGGTTGCCGGCGGAGATGATGACGCGCACGCCGTCCTTATCGGGCACGAAACGGCACTCGGCCGTCTGGTAGAAGAGGTCCATGCGCATCGTGGTGGTAATCTGCTGTGCCATCTTGGCGTCGATGCTGTCTCTTCGCTGCAGGTGGAATTTCTGTCGCAGGAAGCGTTCCGCCTGCGGCGTCATGTTCTCGAAGGTGTAGCCTGTGACGTGGTATTTCTCGGTCATGACCTGCGGGCGCAGAGGTTGTAGGATGGTGGGGCGGAAGGTGCTGTCGATGCCGATGCGCTCCTTGAGGGCGATGATCTCGTCCCAGTGGCGCATTCCTTCTTCCTCGCCGCGGCGTATGAGGGTGTCGATGGCGGCGGTGGAGAAGCTGGCGGAGCTGTAGCCCTTGGTGTTGACGCGCAGATGCAGGTCCGTGAAGGCCAGGTTCTCCTCGTATTTGTTCTTACAGTTCACGTCCACGATCTGGCTGATGATGCTCATGGTGCCGCCCATCTGCTCGGCCACCTTCGGGTCGCCCTGCACGGTGACGCCGATGATGATGTCGGCACCCATCTCGCGGGCGATGTCAGCGGGGTAGTTGTTCTTCAGGCCGCCATCGACGAGCACCTTATCTCCGACACGCACGGGCGCAAAGGCCCCCGGGATGGACATGGAGGCGCGCATTGCCTGCGGCAGGCGCCCGCTGTGGAAGTCCACCTCGCCGTTGTCAATGATGTTCGTGGCTACGCAAGCGAAGGGGATGGGCAGGTCCTTGGAGAAGTCCAGCGAGTCCGTGTAGCCGGTGCAGAGCTGCTGGAACAGCTCGGCCAGGTTCTTACCTTTGATGAGGCCGCCTTTGGTCATGTCGCTCTTACCGAGCATCAGTCCCGTGGTGAAGATATAGGTGAACCCCTTCAGGCGGTCGCGGAGGCTCTGGTTGCGCATGTCCTCCTTGTCGCTGATGACATAGCTCCAGTCCTGGGCACGTGCCACCGAGTCGATGACGTTGGCGTTGTAGCCGATGGCGTAGAGACCGCCGATGATGCTGCCCATGGATGTGCCTGTCACGATGTCGATAGGGATGCCGGCGCGCTCCAGTACCTTCAGCACACCGATGTGCGCCATACCTTTCGCGCCGCCTCCGCTGAGGACAACGGCAACTTTCTTGCGACCTACAACGGTGCTGTCCTGCTGTGCACTCACCGCCAGACATAGCATCATAGCCGCCGTGAGCATCAATAGCCTCTTTCTCATACGTTATATATTAAAAATGTGTGATTCTCTTCATGACCTTGTTATGCGCTGCAAAGTTACGATTTCTAATTGAGAAACCAGGCAAAAATCATAAAAAATGTGTTCCGATGGCGTTGACGTGCTGTCGGCATTCTGCACAGGATTAAATAATCAAGCTTTTCTCACGTGTGATAAAACATTTTCTCACGCGTGAGAAACATCTTTATCATGCGTGAGAAAAATCTTTCTCACCTATGAGAAAAACCTGATAAAAACCTTGCCGTAAAGATTTATTCGCTATCTTTGCAGCACAAACGAACGAAAACCTTATGAACAGACCTATGGAAACCTTCAACGATGTCATCTCAGCTGACCGCCTCGTGCTGGTAGATTTCTTTGCGACTTGGTGTGGCCCCTGTAAAGCCATGCACCCCGTATTGGAACAGCTCAAGGCGCAACTTGGTGACCGCCTCCGCATCATCAAGGTCGATGTGGATAAGCACCAGCAAACCGCAGCTCAGTACAATGTCCAAGCCGTCCCAACCCTCGCCCTCTTCCGCAGTGGCCAACTCCTCTGGCGCCAAAGCGCTGCCTTGCCGCTCAATCAGTTGCAGGCGGTAGTTGAGTCGTATTTGTAAGAAATGTAGGGACGTATTTAATGAACTTCTATAATAAAATTGTAAATGGATAGTAAACAGTTCTCTTTATTGCTTGCTACAAAAAGAAACGAATCGGGGATATCAATCGAACAACTATCTACACAGATAGGTGTAACTCCTGCGGTTGTAAAGGACATTGAACACGGTGTCTATAACGCCAGCATGGAGTTAGCGATGAAGTATGTATCTGCTATTGGGTGTAAATTAGTTGTAAGTCAACCAGAAGATTTTGTCGGGGGCTTTGGGCTGATAGTGATTCCCGACTATGAAGATTTTGCAAAGTGGATTTCAAAAACATGGCCCAACATATATACATACAAAAGGGGACGGCTTGATGCGTATGGGGTAAATCATTTTTCTGTGGGAGAGCGAGGCGGCAACGGAAATGGAATTGGTTGGAAACGATTCCTAGAGCTAATGGAACGACGTGACTATACACTTGAAATATTGAACAACAGCGAAATAGAGCAGAAAAAACTTGAGAGGGAACAAGTTAGAGCCGCGATGAAAGAAGTCGAAAAGAAAGAAAAACAGAAGATGAGAATTGGTGTTGTGTTGGCTGTTTTAATGCTTTTCGTGGCTATATATCCTTGCATCAAGTGGGTTGATTTGATGTGTTGGTTGGCTGATTGGATGCATGCAAATCAACCTTCTCAATATTTCGCGAATTTGATGTGGCTGGGGTTGGGATTATGTGTGTATATTGTAGCCATACCTTTTGGTGTTCTCGCGATTGCAGTGTTTTTGGCATCGCTACCAATAACGCGATCGCTAACTGTTTCGAGTACTCTGGCATTTGGAGCCTTGGTATATTTCTGGAGATTCATGGAGGCTTGGGTATACGGGAAATGATTTTGGGGCCAAAGGCCGACCCAGTCAAATGATTTTTGTAAAGGAAACTTGCTCGGTAGATTAGACCATGGTCTTCAGATAATCTCCTTGATATTTAATAGCACTGCCTCGGTGGTCGCACAGATTTCAGCTGCGAGATCATTGAGGCGGTGAAAGCGGGCGTAGTCGGAGGGTATGGCTGGGGTTCCCGTGCCGTTCGGTGCGGGTGTGAGCTCTTCATCCAGCCCCCACGGAGAGAGGATGAGGAGGGAACCACGCGCACAGGCCTCGAAGCGGCGGCGCTCGGGCTTCCAGTAGCGCGAGATGGGTTCTTTCTGCAAGTGAATGACAGGGAGGCCTTCTTGAATGGCGGCATTAATCACAATACTTTCACCACGTGAGATTGACGGCGAGACAAGGACAACGCCGTCGCGTGCCTCTGCGAGCTGGCGGTCGCGATTGTTGCGGAATGCTTCAGTGGTCTCTGTAGGTGCCCCGGTTTCCTTGTCTTTGCGATGGTAGAAGACTTGCTCTTTCTCAGCGCGCTTGAGCAGAAAGATGGCTCCGAAGGCGGCATAATCATGGGTGCCGATGCGGAGGTGCAGCCGCCGCTCTAATAGCTGTGGAAGCTGGCGACGCATGATGGCGCGGAGGGGATTATCGGCCATGTACTGCTTGATGTTCTCTAACATGCCGGGGCGCTTGATGATGCGGTCGTGGTAGCCGGGCTCGAAGAGGGAGGGGCGAGAGGGGGAGGGACCCGCGCCGGATGGCGCGGGAACTGCGGCGGGGGAGGAAGGCGCGGGAATTGAGGCGGAGGAGGAAGGGGAAGGACCCGCGCCGAACGGCAAGGGAACCACGGCGGTGTCGGATGACACGGGAACCACGGCGGTGTTGGATGACGCGGGAACCACGGCGGAGGAGGAGGCAGGGGCGGGGGAGGAGGGGTGGAGGCGCCACCATGCTTGAGAGCATCCTCCTTTGAAGCCGCTGATGACATCTCCGAGTTGACGATTACGGGGCAAGGGGGCTGTGACACGCAAGAGGAGATGAAGGTGGTCGGGCATAATGGTGGCTTGCCAAATCTCTACTTGTGGATAAAAATGATGAATCTTGGGGAGTTCTTCTTCGAGAATGGCACGGCCAAGTGTGCTGAGTTCAATGTGCGGGAAGTCTGTGGTGCCACGTTTGTTGCGAAAGTCTCCCGCCAGCTTGCCGAAAAGAGGTAGTCGCCCTTCGATGCAGAGGGTAATCATGTAGAGGGCGGCATCGCTATAGTCCTGCCATGGGGCGCGACGATGCTGGTTATGCTGTATTTCCCGAGGGGTGATATGCAGTTGGCGGAGTTCTTCGAGGGTATGAGGCATACAGAGTCCTATTTGTTCCGCAAAGTTACAACTTCTTTGCTGAATAAGCCAAAAGAATCGCCGATTTTTACATTTTCAACGCCAAAATGCTTTTCTAATGAGCCGCGGTTGTTACACGGATTTCTGCAGCGTGGTCATTGAGGCGGATTTTGGCACGTTCTTTGCAGGATTCAGGACAAACAATAAATCATGTAATTATGGCAGAGGAACTGAAAGATAAAGAAGAAATCCTGGACGCTGAAGAGCAGGTCGAGGATGTTGATAAGACGAATGACGCTGAGGCAGTGGCTGATGATGCGGCTGATGATGCGGCCAAAGAGGAGGCTGCTGCGGAAGCGGAAGAGGAGAAGACGCCTGAGCAGTTGCTGGCGGAGGCACGCGCCGAGATTGAGGCGCTGAAGACGCAGGCGCTGTATAAGCAGGCGGAGTTTGAGAACTACCGCAAGCGTACTATCAAGGAGAAGGCTGACCTGATCCTGAATGGCTCCAAGTCGGCGGTGACGGCGTTGCTGCCCATCGTGGATGACCTGGAGCGCGCCCTGCCTTCGATGCAGAAGGCTGAGGATGTGGCAGCTGTGGCCGAGGGCGTAGAGCTCATCTACCAGAAGTTCCTGAAGGCGCTGGCGGGTCTGGGCGTGAAGCCCATCGAGACGGAAGGCAAGGACTTCGACGTGGATCTCCACGAGGCCATCGCACAGGTGCCTGGCGTGCCCGACGAACAGAAGGGACGCGTCATCGACTGTGTGGAGAAGGGTTATACGTTGAACGATCATGTCATACGTCATGCCAAAGTGGCAGTGGGTATGTAAACGTTAAACGCTAATCGTTAAACGACAAGAGCCATGGCAGAGCAGAAACGAGATTACTACGAGGTACTGGGTGTCGCGAAGACAGCGACAGAACAGGAGATCAAGGCGGCCTACAAGAAGATGGCCATCAAATATCACCCGGATCGTCAGGGCAATAAGTCCGATGCTGAGAAGAAGGAGGCCGAAGCCAAGTTCAAGGAGGCAGCGGAGGCCTACGACGTGCTGCATGACCCGCAGAAGCGTCAGCGCTACGACCAGTTCGGTTTTGCCGGCGTGGGCGGTGCAGCAGGTGGCGGCTATCAGAACATGTCGATGGACGACATCTTCTCGCAGTTCGGCGACATCTTCAGCGACTTGTTCGGCGGCGCTGCCGGTGCCGGCTTCGGCGGCTTCAACCCGTTCGGCGGCGGCTTCGGTGGCGGTGGTCATCGTGGCCAGCAGCAACACCGTGGCGGCGACCTGCGCCTGAAGGTACGACTGACATTGAAGGAGTGTGCCACGGGTGTCACGAAGAAATTCAAGGTGCGCAAGAAGGTGACGTGTACGCATTGTCACGGCAGCGGCGCCGAGAACGGTTCGGGCGACAAGCAGACGTGTCCCACGTGTCACGGTTCCGGCTATGTCCTGCGTCAGCAGCGCTCGGTGTTCGGGATGATGCAGACGCAGAGCGTGTGCCCTGACTGCGGCGGCGAAGGTACGATCATCAAGAATAAATGCCATCAGTGTGGCGGCACGGGCGTGCAGACGGGCGACGAGGTCGTAGAGGTCCGCATCCCGGCAGGCGTTGCTGACGGCGTGGTTGTGAACGTCCCCGGCAAGGGTGATGCAGCCATCCACGGCGGCGTGCCCGGTGATATCCAGGTGTTCGTGGAAGTGGAGCCCGATAAGGAGTTCGTGCGTCAGGATAAGGATATCCTCTACAACCTGCTGATCGATATGCCCACGGCGGCACTCGGCGGCGAGGTGGAGGTGCCCACGCTTGACGGAAAGGTGAAGCTGAAGATAGACGCCGGCACACAGCCCGGCAAGGTGCTACGTCTGCGTGGCAAGGGCTTACCTGCGTTGCAGGGCTACGGCTACGGCACGGGCGACGAGATTGTGAACATCTCAGTGTATATCCCCGAGACGTTGTCACGCGATGAGAAAGAAGCGCTGGAGCGTATGCGCCAGAGTGATAACTTCCGACCCAACCAAAGTGCGAAGTCGAAGTTCTTCAGCAGGTTCAAGCAGATGTTTGAATAAGACGGCCCACCCCTCCCCGTTAGGGAAGGGAACAGATGCTTCTGTAAAATGGATTATAGAGAAGTCATAGAGTATTTATACCATGCAGCCCCCATGTTCCAGAACATAGGGGCTGGTGCCTATAAGGAGGGTTTGTCGAATACCCATGCGCTGGACGCGCATTTCGGACATCCCCACAGACGCTTCCGCACGATTCATGTGGCGGGCACCAACGGCAAGGGATCGGTCTCGTCGATGTTGGCGGCCATCCTGCAGTCGGCAGGATGGAAGGTGGGGCTCTATACCTCGCCGCACCTCACAGACTTTCGCGAGCGTATCCGTGTGAACGGTGAGATGATTCCGCAGCAGCGCGTCATTGATTTTGTGGAACAGGAGCGCGCGTTCTTCGAGCCGCTGTACCCCTCGTTCTTCGAGCTGACGACGGCGTTGGCTTTCCTATATTTTGCAGAGCAAGAGGTGGATGTGGCGGTCGTGGAAGTGGGCCTTGGCGGTCGTTTGGATTGCACGAATATCATTACGCCCGACCTCAGCATCATCACCAACATCTCTTTTGATCACCAGCAGTTCCTGGGCGATACGCTCGCGAAGATTGCGGCGGAGAAGGCGGGGATCATGAAGGCGGACGTGCCAGTGGTGATCGGAGAGACAAACCATCATGCGGAAGTGCGGGATGTGTTTGTGCGCATTTTCAATGAAAAGAATGCATCAAATAGCGCCAAACCTTCATTGCGCTTTGCCGATGAAGAGGTTGGGGATTCTTGTAAGGTAATTGCTCCCTCCCTAATAGGGAGGGCGGGGGGAGAGTCCACCTTCTGCGAGCTGAAGGGCGACTATCAGCGTGCCAACCTGCGCACAGTGCTGTGTGCTGTGGATGAGCTGCGGAAGCAAAGGTTCTATGCGGAACGCCTTACTGATGAGGTTGTACGCGAGGGGCTGGCGAATGTCTGCGAGCTGACGGGCTTGCGGGGGCGCTGGCAGCAGGTGGGCGAACGGCCCGCGATGGTGTGCGACGTAGGACATAACGCTGCTGGCATCGCCTATGTGGTGGAGCAGTTGAAGAGGCAGGAGGCGCCGGTGTTGCGCGTCATCTTCGGAATGGTGGACGACAAGGACTTCGAGCAGGCGCTCACGCTGTATGAGCAAGTGCGCGACTGTGCGGTGTTCTATATCACACAACCCTCTTCACAGCGTGCCTTGGAGGCGAAGCGGTTGGCAGAGGCGGCGCAGGCACATGGACTGTCGGTCAAGATTTGTGTGGCGACTATCAAAGAAGCCGTCGAGGCGGCTTTGAAGGATGCCGGTCCCGACGACTTCGTGCTGATTAGCGGCTCGTGCTATCTCGTAGCCGATTATTTTGCCACTTGTTCTTAATGTTTTACTGAGGCATCCGGTAGCGGTTGCCCGTGTGGCGGATGATCTGTCGGCGATAGCGCTCGGGGTAACCGGGACGGATGACAGGCACGTGCTCGCCACCGGCTGTGCGCTTGAACTGTCCGTTCTCCTCGGGCTTCTCGATCATATCGTTGTACTTGACAATCAAGCGTTCGAAGAGTCTGCGCCAGCGGTCCATCATGGCGCTTGCGGCACGACAGCCGAAGGCCGTGAGATGCTTGACGGCTTCGTCGGCAGGCATCGCCAGTGCCTCCTTGTCGGTCTTGTCAAGCAGTCCTTCGAAGTCGTTGTCCAGTTGGTCGCGTACCGTCTTCAGCTCAGGGAAGAGCTGGCAGTAGCGCGGATAGACGAAGTTGGAGACGGCGTTGCACAGCCAATAAGCACTCTTTTGCGAGTAAGTAAAAGCGTTGGCTACGCCCTCGGTATAGCATTCGGGCAGCTCGGTGGCGCTGCAATAGATGGGGGTGTAGGCCACCATGTTGGCATCGTCGAGCCCCACCCACAGCACGCCGCCGATGTGGTTGGGCAGCCATGAACGCATCTGAGCGATATAGGTGACGGCCGTCTGTTGTGTGGAGATGGGACGTTCGTTGAAGTATTTCACGCCATCGAGTTCAAAGTAAAGCGGGGTGGGGCGGTAGGGCATCTCGTAGGGGCCGCAGCCGATGTCCTCGGTGAGTGCCAGCGGTGTGTTCTCGAAGTGGTCGCGCATCGCCTGCTTGAGGGCGTTCAGCGTGACGGGCTGGTCGGGCTTCACGCACCAGGGCAGTTCGTCGGTGTCGTTCTCTATGCCCTGAACATAAGGCAGATAGCGCATCATCCCTGCCGTGCAGCGGTTGAAGAAACTCCACACACGGGCATCGCAGATGCGGCGGCCTCCGAAGTCGTTGGGTGCGTAGGCATCGCGGAAAGAGAAGTCTGCGTCTTTTCCGTTGAAGTAGCCCTTCTCGCGGGCAAACTTAATGACATCTTTGGCGTAGAGGCAGTTGGCCTTGTCCTTCTGAGGGAAGGTGGTGATGCGGGCTTGGTTGGCGTGGCCGGTGATGCAGTCTTCGGGCAGGCGGCGTGCCACCCACAGGATTCCCTTTACGCCTGGACCGCGCCCAATCATATCCATCACCCACACGTCGTTGGGGTCGGCAAAGGTGATGCTCTCGCCCTCACTCTGGTAGCCGTAGGTGTCAGCCAGCGAAACCCATACATCAATGGCCTCGCGGGCAGTCTTGGCGCGCTGCAGGGTGAGGTACATCAGGGAGCCGTAGTCCAGGAGGCCGGTGCTGTCCACGAGCTCCTCGCGACCGCCGTAGGTGGTCTCCATGATGGCGAGCTGCTGGTCGTTCATCTGTCCCACGACACCATAGGTGTAGGGCGCCTCGGGAATCTCGCCGAGATAGTTGTTGGTCTCGTAGTGATAGAGCGGGCGCATGGAACCCGGGGCATGGGTACCGGCGGGGTAGAAGTGGAGGAAGCCGAAGGAACCGTAGTCATCGGAATTGTAGGTGACCATGACGGAGCCGTCTGCCGAGGCGCGCTTGCCCACGATGAGGTTGGTACAGGCCAACGCCGGGAGAGCCGCTAACAGAAATGCGAATGTTGCAATGCTTTGTTTCATATAATTCTCAATTTAGATATTCAATTCTCCATTCTCAATTTCCCAAATTGTGGCGCAAAAGTACAAAAAAGTTCGTATTTCCTTGCAATGGTTTGAAAATAATGTCGTAAATTTGCGGCCGATTTGTGAAATATATAAGAACAAGCATATACGCACATGATTAAAATTACTCTTCCCGATGGCTCGGTTCTCGAACGTGAGGCTGGCGTGACGGGCTATGAAATTGCAGAGAGTATCTCACCACGGTTGGCAGCCGACGTTTTGGCTTGCGGCGTGAATGGTGAGACCGTGGAGTTGAACCGCCCCATCACAGAAGATGCAGAACTGGTGCTTTACAAATGGGACGACGAGCAGGGCAAGCACGCCTTCTGGCACACGAGTGCCCACCTGATGGCTGAGGCGCTGCAGGAGTTGTACCCCGGCACGCAGTTCGGTATCGGTCCCGCCATCGAGCGCGGCTTCTACTATGATGTGATGCCGCCCGAGGGTACCGTTATCCGCGAAGCTGACTTCGAGGCTATCGAGAAGAAGATGATGGAGCTGGTGCAGCGCAAGGAAGCGCTGGTACGCCGCGACATCGCCAAGGATGACGCGCTGAAGTTCTTCGGCGACAAGGGTCAGACCTATAAGAACGAACTCATCGCCGACCTCGAGGACGGACATATCACCACTTACACACAGGGCGCCTTCACAGACCTCTGCCGCGGTCCTCACCTCGTGAATACCGCTCCCATCAAGGCTGTGAAGATCACGGCTGTGAGCTCTGCCTACTGGCGTGGCGACGAGAAGCGCCCGCAGATGACCCGTATCTACGGCATCACCTTCCCCAAGAAGAAGCTGCTCGACGAGTATATCACGCTGATGGAGGAAGCCAAGAAGCGCGACCACCGCAAGATCGGCAAGGAGATGGAGCTGTTCATGTTCTCCGACCGTGTGGGTAAGGGTCTTCCCATCTGGCTGCCGAAGGGCACCGCACTGCGTCTGCGCCTGGAGGATATGCTGAAGAAGATCCAGAAGCGCTACGGCTACCAGCAGGTCATCACTCCGCACATCGGCGGTAAGAACCTCTACGTGACCAGCGGTCACTGGGATCACTACGGCAAGGACAGCTTCCAGCCCATCCACACTCCCGAGGAGGGCGAGGAGTACTTGCTGAAGCCCATGAACTGCCCCCACCACTGCGAGATCTTCGCTTCGAAGCCCCGCAGCTATAAGGACCTGCCTTTGCGTCTGGCTGAGTTCGGCACCGTCTATCGCTACGAGCAGAGCGGCGAGCTCCACGGTCTCACGCGCGTGCGTTCCTTTACTCAAGATGACGCCCACCTCTACTGCCGTCCCGACCAGGTGAAGGAGGAGTTTATCCGCGTGATGGAGATCATCCAGATTATCTTCGGCGCCCTCGACTTCAACAACTTCGAGGCTCAGATCTCCCTGCGCGATCCTAATAACAAGGAGAAGTACATCGGCTCCGACGAAGTGTGGGAGGCTGCCGAGAAAGCCATCATCGAGGCTTGTGAGGAGAAGGGCTTGAAGACCCGTACCGAACTCGGTGAGGCTGCTTTCTATGGCCCCAAGCTCGACTTCATGGTGAAGGATGCGCTGGGCCGCCGTTGGCAGCTGGGCACCATCCAGGTCGATTACAACCTGCCCGAGCGCTTCCAGCTGGAATACACCGGCGAGGACAACCTGAAGCACCGCCCTGTGATGATCCACCGTGCTCCCTTCGGTTCGATGGAGCGTTTCGTGGCTGTGCTCATCGAGCACACCGCCGGTCACTTCCCCCTCTGGCTGATGCCCGACCAGGTGGCTATCCTGCCCATCTCCGAGAAGTACAACGACTACGCCCTGCACGTTCAGGAAGTCCTGGAACAGAACGATGTCCGCACCGTCCTCGATGACCGCGCCGAGAAGATCGGTCGTAAGATCCGTGACAACGAGATGAAACACATCCCTTATCTGCTCATCGTAGGCGAGAAAGAAGAGGCTGATGGACTTGTGAGTGTAAGAAGGCAGGGTCAGGGTGACCAGGGAAGCATGAAAATCGAGGATTTTGCAAAGAAAATCAACGATGAAGTGCGTAGTATGACAGAAAAGTACTAATTTTGCGCCCGCAAATCAATCAACTTAAATATTTCGCCGCAAAGGCGACTTGAATGAAGAAAGACAATCTCAAAAGCCAGTATCGCGTCAACGAGCAGATTCGTGCCCGTGAGGTACGTATCGTCGGCGATGACATTGAATCTCAGATTCTCAGCACCCGCGATGCCCTGCATATCGCAGAGCAGAAGGGCGTTGACCTCGTAGAGATCTCCCCCAATGCCGAACCGCCTGTGTGCCGACTCATCGACTACTCCAAGTTCATCTACCAGCAGAAGAAGCGTCAGAAGGAGATGAAGGCCAAGCAGGTCAAGATTGACGTGAAGGAAATCCGCTTCGGACCACAGACCGATGACCACGACTACAACTTCAAACTCAAACATGCCATGGGCTTCCTCGCCGACGGCGACAAGGTGAAGGCTTACGTCTTCTTCCGCGGTCGCAGCATCCTCTTCAAGGAACAGGGCGAGGTGCTGTTGCTCCGCTTTGCACAGGATTTGGAGGAATATGGCAAGGTAGAGTCGATGCCTGTCCTGGAGGGAAAGCGCATGATTATGTTCATCGCTCCCAAGAAGGTGACCCCCAAGAAGCCTGCCGTGGAAGGTCCGCTGGTGGACGAGGACTTCGAGGACGACGACGAACGTCCGGTAGAGGAACCCGTCCGCAAGAAGCCCCAGCAGAAGGCTCCGAAGGAATACACGGGTCCGAAGGTGGAAGGCGAAAACTGGGACGACTGAGCCTTCAGAATTAAAGATAAAAGAGGTTGTGCGCTGCGCCCGGTATATGCGTTGCCACGCCGTTAATAATAACAATTTAAACAAACAAAAAAATGCCAAAAGTAAAGACTAATTCCGGCGCCAAGAAGCGTTTTGTGCTGACCGGAACGGGTAAGATCAAGCGTCACCACGCTTATCACAGCCACATCCTGACGAAGAAAACCAAGAAGCAGAAGCGCAATCTGCAGCACAGCGACCTGGTCGTAACGGCCAACCGCAAGCAGGTTCGCGAACTCCTGTTGCTCCGTTAATCAACTTCAGGATAGAGAGTTAAACAAGTATTTCTGCAAAGAAATCACCCAAAGTCATTAACCGAACGTATGTGCAGTAAAAGTAGTTTAAATCATTAAATTCGCCATCGTTCAAAAACAAACAAAATTATGCCAAGATCAGTTAATCACGTCGCTTCACGTGCTAAAAGAAAGAGAATCCTGAAGCTCACCCGCGGCTACTTCGGTGCCCGCAAGAATGTTTGGACCGTTGCCAAGAACACTTGGGAGAAGGGTCTGACCTATGCTTATCGCGACCGTAAGAACAAGAAGCGCAGCTTCCGTGCTCTGTGGATTCAGCGTATCAACGCTGCTGCTCGCATGGAGGGTATGAGCTACAGCCAGCTGATGGGTGCTCTGCACAAGGCCGGTATTGAGATCAACCGCAAGGTGCTCGCCGACCTGGCCATGAACCACTTCGAGGCTTTCCAGGCTATCGTTGCTAAGGTAAAGTAAGCAGGTTTCTCACGATTCTAAGAACTGAGAAAAACGAGGGTGTGCCCATTCGGGTGCATCCTCTTTCTGTTTTTAAGAATCTTTATCTTTAGGAATCAATAATCTTAATCTTTCTGAAACCTTTGTTCCTTTAGGAACAATGTTGTATCTTTGCACCCGTTAAACCAAAATGAAATGGGATTCTTCAATTTTTTCTCCAAAAATAAGGAACAGCAGAAGGAAACACTCGACAAGGGCCTTGAGAAGACCAAGGAGAGTTTCTTCGGCAAGCTGACGCGCGCCGTGGCCGGAAAGAGCAAGGTCGATGACGATGTGCTCGATGACCTCGAAGAGGTTCTTGTGACTTCCGACGTGGGCGTGGATACGACACTCAACATTATCAAACGCATTGAGGAGCGTGTGGCACGCGACAAGTATGTCAGCACCACCGAACTCAATGGCATCCTGCGCGACGAGATAGCTGCGCTGCTGACCGAGAACAACACCGGCGACACCGAGGGCTTCCAGATTCCTGAGGGCAAGAAGCCTTATGTAGTGATGGTCGTCGGCGTGAACGGTGTGGGCAAGACAACAACCATCGGCAAACTCGCCTGGCAGTTCAAGCAGGCTGGTTTGAAGGTGATGTTGGGCGCTGCCGACACCTTCCGTGCAGCTGCTGTCGAACAGATTGTCATCTGGGGCGATCGCGTGGGTGTTCCCGTGGTGAAGCAGCAGATGGGCAGCGACCCCGCCAGCGTAGCCTTCGACACGCTGTCAAGTGCTGTCGCCAACGATGTGGATGTCGTGTTGATAGACACCGCCGGTCGCCTGCACAACAAGAAAGGCCTGATGGACGAGCTCTCGAAGATCAAGCGTGTGATGCAGAAGGTGGTGCCTGATGCACCTCATGATGTGATGCTCGTGCTCGACGGCTCCACAGGCCAGAATGCCTTTGAGCAGGCCAAGCAGTTCACTGCTGCTACCGACGTCACCTCGATGGCCATCACCAAGCTCGATGGCACAGCGAAGGGTGGGGTAGTGCTCGGCATCAGTGACCAGTTCAAGATTCCCGTCCGCTACATCGGTCTCGGCGAAGGCATGGAAGACCTGCAGCCGTTCAACAGAAAAGAGTTTGTGAACTCTCTGTTTGGAGAATAAAGACCCACCCCCAGCCCCTCCCGTAAGGGCGGGGAGGAAAATTACTTTCAAGAATAAATATCAAATCAGATATGGAGCCAACGCCAAAGGATACAATGCGCCAGCCACTCCCCTCCATGACGGGAGGGGTCGGGGGCGGGTCTCTTGACATCATCTCTTTGGGTTGCTCCAAGAACCTGGTGGACAGCGAGCGTCTGATGGCGCAGTTGTGTCAGGCGGGCTTCGCTGTACAGCACGACCCTGAGGTGGCCAAGGGCGACATCTGTGTCGTCAACACCTGCGGTTTCATTGGTGATGCCAAGGAGGAGAGCATCAATGTCATTCTGGAACAGGGCCAGCGCAAGGCGCAAGGCTCGCTGAAGAAGCTTTATGTGATGGGTTGCCTCTCCCAGCGCTATCTCACGGAGCTGCAGACAGAGATTCCGGAGGTCGATGGCTGGTATGGCAAGTTCGACTGGCCCCAGCTGCTGACCGATTTGGGCAAGGCATGGGATGACAACTTACAACCTGCTCGCGTTGTCACGACCCCTTCGCACTACGCTTACATCAAGATTTCCGAAGGCTGCAACCGCCATTGCGCCTATTGCGCCATCCCGCTCATCACGGGCGCTCATGTCAGCCGTCCGATGGAGGAGATCCTGGAGGAGGTGCGACAGCTGGTGGCGCTGGGCGTGAAGGAGTTCAATGTGATTGCTCAGGAGCTGACATTCTATGGTGTCGATCTCTACCATCGCCGCGCCATTGCAGAACTCATCGACCAGATGGCGGATATCGAGGGTGTGGAGTGGATTCGTCTCCACTACGCTTACCCCACGGAATTCCCGTGGGAGCTGTTGGACGTCATCAACCGTCATGCGAACATTTGCCGCTATCTCGATATTGCCCTGCAGCACATCAGCACGCCCGTGCTCGATGCCATGCGTCGCCATATCACGAAGGAAGAGACCTACGCCTTTGTGGAGCGCATCCGTCGTGAGGTTCCTGACCTCCATCTGCGCACGACCTTGATGGTGGGCCATCCGGGTGAGACGGAGGACGCGTTCAATGAACTGATGGAGTTCGTGCGCTGGGCCCGCTTCGAGCGGATGGGCGCTTTTGCCTACAGCGAGGAAGAGGGTACCTATAGCGCTGAACACTATGCCGACGACATCCCGGAGGATGTCAAGCAGACGCGCCTCTCCAAGCTCATGCGCCTGCAGCAACGCATCTCCGGCGAGGTCCAGGAGGCGAAGGTGGGTACCGTGCAGCGCGTCATCATCGACCGCATCGAAGGTGACTACTATGTGGGTCGGACTCAGTATGATTCCCCCGAGGTGGATCCTGAGGTGCTGATTCCCGTGAACGGTCAGACGCTGGCCATCGGACAGTTCTATGAGGTGCGCATCACGTCCTCTGATGATTTTGATCTTTATGCTCAACTTGCAGAAACTAATTTTTATAAGTCCTATGAATAACAAAGAGTTTATCTCTGCCCTCTCTCAGAAAGAGGGCCTCTTGCAGCGCGACGCCCAGAAGATGGTGAACCTTCTGGTGGCTGAATTGTCCGCGCAGTTTGAGAATGGCAGTACATTGACTGTCCAGAACTTTGGTCAGTTCGAGGTGAAGAAAAAGCTCGAACGTGTAGTCGTCAACCCTTCCAGCGGACAGCGTATGCTCGTACCCCCAAAATTGGTATTGAACTTCAAGGCATATCCCGCACTCAAAGAGCGCACACAGAAAGGAGGTGAATCATGAATGACCAGAGACTGACCCCTGCCGACTTGGCCAGCGCACTGGCTCGTCGTGGTAGCCTTCCTCGTCGCTATTGCGAGGATTTCGTACGTTCTTTCTTCGATGTCATCGAAGACGGTTTGGTACATGATAACTTGGTGAAGATTAAAGGCTTCGGAACCTTTAAGATTGTAGATATCGATGCACGTGAGAGCGTGAACGTAAGCACTGGTGAGCGCTTTGAGATTGCCTCTCACACAAAAGTCAGCTTCACGCCCGACGCAGCCCTGCGCGATGCAGTCAACAAGCCCTTCGTAGCTTTCCAAACGGTCATCCTCAACGAGGGTACTGACACGAAGGATATGGAGAGACTCTGGGATTCTGTTCCCACCGAGGAGCCTGCAACTGTGGAGTCAGCAACCGAAGAGCCCGTAGCAGAGGCTCCTGTTGTGGAAGAGCCCGTAGCAGAAGCTCCCGTAGCAGAAGCTCCCGTTGTGGAAGCGCCTGTTGTGGAAGCGCCTGTTGTGGAGAAGCCCAAGGCCGCAGAACCTGCAGCTGAGAAACCTGCCGCAGAGAAACCTGCAGCTGAAAAGCCCGCAGAGAAACCTGCCGCAGAGAAACCAGCAGAAAAGCCTGCGGAGACGCCTGCAGAGAAACCCGCTGCTGAAGTGCCTGCAACGCCGGCTCCAGCTTGTGAGAAGCCTTGCCGTTGCCATTGCTTCTGGCACACATTGCTGTGGCTGTTGACAGCTTGCCTCTTCCTGATCCTGGGCTATTGCGCCGCCTACTATTGGCGCCCCATTGAGCTGCCGACGTTCACCTGCGACGAACCTGCTACAGAAGTCGTCGAGCCGACGACTACAGAGCCGACAGACTCCTTGGCCGCCGCAGCCGATCAGGGTGCAGCGACGGTGGCTTCTGCCGCGAAGAACTATCCGCAGCAGGAAGACGGCGACTATTGGATTGTCGGTGAGCTGGGCACAGAGAAGATGACCGCAGGCAAGACCTTGTTGAACATGGCTCTCAAGTACTACAAGGATAAGAATCTCTTTACTTATATCTGCACGATGAATGGCATCACCAACCCCGACATCGTGCCTCTGGATATGGAGCTGCGCATCCCCGAACTCAAAGATAAGAAGACCGGCATGACACCCATTGAGGTAGCAGAAGCCGCCAAGAACCAATAATTGATAAACATCTAAGAACTATATCAGTAACCTAAGATTATTATGGCAGAATCAATAGACATTCGCGCTCTGAATGACCTCATCGAGCGTCAGAGCGCTTTCGTCACCAATCTGATGACGGGTATGGACCAGACGATTGTCGGTCAGCGTCATCTCGTAGAATCCCTTCTCATCGGTTTGCTCTCTGATGGCCACGTCCTCCTCGAGGGCGTGCCGGGCTTGGCCAAGACCCTTGCCATCAAGACTTTGGCACAGCTCATCGATGCCAAGTTCAGCCGCATTCAGTTCACTCCCGACCTGCTGCCCGCCGATGTGACGGGTACGATGATCTACTCTCAGAAGGACGAGAAGTTCATGGTGGAGCAGGGTCCCGTCTTCGCTAACTTCGTCCTGGCAGATGAGATCAACCGTGCGCCCGCCAAGGTGCAGAGCGCCTTGCTCGAAGCCATGCAGGAGCGCGAGGTGACCATCGGCAAGCAGACCTTCCAGCTGCCTTCGCCCTTCCTGGTGCTGGCCACCCAGAACCCCATCGAGCAGGAGGGAACCTATCCGCTGCCCGAGGCACAGGTGGACCGTTTCATGCTGAAGGTGGTCATCGACTATCCGAAGCTCGACGAGGAGAAGAAGATTATCCGTCAGAATATCGGCGGTGAGCGTAGTGCTGTCAAGGCCATCCTCACGACGAAGGATATCATCGAAGCGCGCGATGTCGTGCGTCAGGTCTATCTCGACGAGAAGATCGAGCAGTACATCACGGACATCGTCTTCGCTACGCGCTATCCGGAGAAGTATAACCTGAAGGAAATCAAGGACTATATCGAGTTCGGCGGCTCGCCGCGTGCCAGCATCAACCTCGCTTTGGCCGCTCGCGCCTACGCCTTCATCAAGCGTCGCGGTTATGTGATTCCTGAGGATGTGCGTGCTGTGGCTCACGATGTATTGCGCCATCGTATTGGCCTTACTTATGAGGCTGAGGCAAACAATGTCACTGCAGAGGAAATCGTCTCCAAGATTCTCAATAAGGTGGAAGTGCCTTAATTGGACGATTGGACTATTTCACAATTGGACAATTGAAAAGAAATCGTAAAATTGTAGAATCGTAAAATCGTCAAATTTGGAAACATCTGAGATATTAAAGCGTGTCCGCCAGATAGAAATCAAGACTCGCGGCCTTTCCAGCAACATCTTTGCGGGCGAATACCATTCTGCCTTCAAGGGTCGTGGTATGGCCTTCAGCGAGGTTCGTGAGTATCAGTATGGCGACGATATCCGAGATATTGAGTGGAATGTGACCGCTCGCTTCAACAAGCCTTATATCAAGGTCTTCGAGGAGGAGCGTGAGCTCACGGTCATGCTTTTGGTAGATGTCAGCGGCAGCCTTGATTTCGGTACCATCGTGCAGACGAAGCGCGATATGCAGACCGAGATAGCTGCTACGCTGGCGTTCAGCGCCATCCAGAACAACGATAAGATCGGCGTGATCTTCTTCTCCGATCGCATTGAGAAATTCATCCCGCCCAAGAAAGGACGCAAGCACATCCTGTACATCATCCGCGAGCTGTTGGATTTCCAACCTACGAGTCATCGCACGGATGTGAAGCAGGCCGTGGAGTATCTGACACAGGTTATCAAGCGTCGTTGCACGTGTTTCCTGCTCAGCGACTTCATCGACGATCGCGATTTCCGTCAGTCCCTCACCATCGCCAATCGTAAGCACGATGTGGTGGCCATACAAGTCTATGACCGTCGCATCGCCGAGCTCCCCGATGTGGGGCTGATGCGTGTGATGGATGCAGAGACGGGGCATCTCGAATGGGTCGATACCTCCAGCAAGCGTGTGCGTAATGCGCAGGCGGCGTGGTGGCGCGAGAGCCAGAACCGCCTCAGTGACATCTTCAGCCGTTCGGGTGTCGATCACGTGAGTGTTCGCACAGATCATGACTATGTGACGGCGTTGCGGAGTTTATTTGCACAGAGAACGTAAGGGACCCACCCCCCAACCCAAGCCTCACCCCTAACCCCTCTCCAAGGGGCGAGGGGAACTTAAAAAGGGCGAGGGGGAAGCCTACGGCGGGAGTAGTTACCTTTCAAGAATAATTAGTCATAGATATGCTAAGAGCTAAAAGAAATTAATGAAGCGATTGAAATATATATTGCAGAAGTATTTACTCCCCTCCCTGACGGGAGGGGTTAGGGGGTGGGTCTTTTGCCTGTTCTTCCCTCTTACTGCTCATGCCCAAGTCGTCTTCGAGGCGCGTATCGACACGCTCGTTCTGCTCATTGGCGAGCAGCGCGAGCTGACGCTCGATGTCACCTGCGGCGCGAAGCAGAAGCTGAAGATGCCTGACTTCCGTCCGCAGCAACCCCTGGCCGATGAGGTGGAAATCGTGGAGCTTTTAGGAACCGATACCACCTTCCTCGACGATGGCAAACGGATGCAGGTCTTACAGCGTTACGCCATCACAGCGTGGGACTCTACCCTGGTGCTTCTGCCACCGTTCACGGTTGAAGTAGATGGTAAATCATACCAGTCTAAGCAGCTGGCATTAAAAGTGTTGACGGTTCCTATTGACACGCTCACGGTGGACTATAATCAGTACTTTGCGCAAAAGGATATTCAGAATAATCCCTTCTCGTGGGACGACTGGAAACCGGTGTTGTGGCTCCTCTTCTTCCACCAGCTGCTGGCTCTCGCCTTGCTGTGGCTCTACAGCCGTTGGCACGAGAACAAACCCTTGATTCGGATTATCCGTCGCAAGCGCAAGCTGCCTGCACATCAGGTGGCGATGAATGAAATCGAACGTATCAAGGGCGAGCGTCGCTGGACCGAGGACGACAGCAAGGAGTACTACACCGAACTCACCGACACCTTGCGAACCTATATCCACGAGCGCTTCGGCTTCAATGCGATGGAGATGACATCGGCTGAGATCATCGAACGCCTCCTGCAGGAGCGCGATGAGACGGCCCTTGCCGAGCTGCGCCAGCTGTTCCAGACCGCCGACCTCGTGAAGTTCGCCAAGTGGAAGACCCTCACGGGCGAGAACGATGCCAACCTGGTAAGCGCCATCGACTTCATCAACCAGACGAAGATTGAGGTCGATCCCAATGAGCCTGCCGAGGAAATCATCATCCCCGAGGAGGTGAAGCAGATCCAGGCCCGCTCGCTGACCATGAAGATCATCATGGGCGTCGCAGCCGTCGTGGCCTCTGCGCTGGCTGTCTATGCCCTCTATCTTGTTATTGACCTCA
>Ga0310690_10002974_pt1 | contig 26439 bp, 11 predicted proteins | sample AusTroGonzalo_MG_2_FD_207661 | JGI IMG/M metagenome (GOLD analysis project Ga0310690, IMG submission 207661) | Bovine rumen microbial communities from tropical cattle in Woodstock, Queensland, Australia - Gonzalo_04 (v2) (version 2) | ecosystem: Host-associated > Mammals > Digestive system >...
TCGCCTACTCGGTCATCAAGAACTGCCTGTTCAAAGTGTTAAAATTACGAAAAATCGAGGAGCTCGGCGACCATTTAGTTGTTCAAGGCGGCACCTTCAAGAACCTCGCGGTGGTGCGGGCCTTGGAGCTACTCACCGGCAAGGAGGTCCGTTTTGCCGATATCCCCGAGCTGATGGGTGCCTACGGTTGCGCCCTCTACGCCCGCGAGCAGGAGGTCAACAAGGTGTTAACCCTCGATGACCTGCTTTCCATCCAGCAATTCGAGAACAAGCAGCAGATTTGCCCCGGCTGTCCGAACCACTGCACCGTGTTGGAGTACCATTTCTCAAACGGGCAGACGTTCTATTCCGGCAACAACTGCGAAAAGATATTCACCAACCACACGGAGGTCCAGCGGAAGGGCTTCAACCAGCACCACCGGCGGCTGAAAATGCTGTTCCGGCGGCCGCTGCTGAACGACGCAGGCGGCAAGCCGGTCATCGGCATCCCGCGCTCTTTGGGCATGTTCGAGCTCTACCCCTTCTGGCACGCGCTGTTCCGCGCCTGCGGCATCCGCACGGTCCTCTCCAGTCCCTCCACGGTGAAGCAGTACGAAAAGGGCATCCACACGGTGATGTCCGAGAACATCTGCTTCCCCGCCAAGCTGATGCACGGCCACATCTTCGACCTGGCACGACAGAAAGTGGATCGCATCTTCTACCCCTTCGTGGTGATGGAAGCCCCTGCCGACAGCGAAGCCCGCAACAGCTACAACTGCCCTGTGGTGGCCGGTTACGCTGATGTGGTGCGCAACGCCATCGACACGGAGGAGCGTTTCGGCATCCCCACCGACGAACCCATCATCTCCATGAACAACGAGGATTTCCTCCGCAAGGGATGCGTCAAATACCTGAAAACGTTGGGGATCAGCAAGTCCGTGGCCAACAAGGCGGTGGATGCAGCTATCGTGGCTCAACGGGAATACATTGAGGAACTGCACACCGAGGCCACCGAGATTGTTGCGAAAGCGAAGAAGGAGGGCCGCATGGTGGTGGTTCTCGCGGGAAGGCCCTATCACTCGGATCCGCTCATCCAGCACAAGGTTTCCGACTGCATCGCCGACATGGGCATCGATGTAGTTACGGAATTCATTGCGGGTGATGAGGATACGGCTGTCTATCGCGAGCTGATGGCCGTCACGCAATGGACCTACCCCAACCGCGTTTTCAAGGCCGCGCACTATGTGGCCAACAGTCCCGACAACGTGCATTTCATGATGATCACCTCCTTCGGCTGCGGTCCGGACGCATTCATCATTGACGAAACCCACGACATTCTCGACCGCAAGGGCAAGAGCTTCACGCTGCTGAAGGTCGATGATGTGAACAATATCGGATCGTTGCACCTGCGTGTGCGCTCGATGGTGGAGAGCCTGAAGTTCAGCCACCAGGAGAAGGTGAGCAAACCGTTCATCACCACCCCACCCTTCACGAACGCCGACCGCCGCAGGACCATCATCGGCCCCTACTTTGCCGGCGGCTACTCAGAATTCATCCCGACGGTGTTCAAGATGGCCGGTTACAACTTGATCAACCTGCCGTTAGGCGACAAGGAGTGCGTCGATTTGGGGCTGCAGTACGCCAACAACGAGGTCTGCTACCCCGCCACCATTGTGGTCGGCAGCCTGCTGAAAGCCCTGCGCAGCGGCGACTACAATCTGGACGACACGGCCGTCATCATCACGCAGACGGGCGGACAATGCCGTGCCACCAACTACATCATGCTTATCAAGAAAGCATTAGTGGCGGCTGGCTACGAAAATGTGCCGGTATTGTCGCTCGCGTTGGGCAGCACCTTGGCCAACGAGCAACCCGGATTCACGTTCAACGCCCGGGAGTTAGCTTTGCCGGCCATCAACACACTGCTCTACGCCGACTGTCTGTCGCGGATTTACTACGCCTCGCGCCCGCGTGAGAAGCAGCCCGGCATCGCCAAAACGCTGCATCAGAAATACATCGACCAATGTCTGCCACTGATTGAGGCCCGCGACTACCGCGGCATGAAGCGTCTGCTGAAGGAAGCCGCGACAGAGTTTGCCGCCAACATCGACACAGGTAAAAAGCTCCCGAAAGTGGGTGTGGTGGGCGAAATCTACATTAAATACAACTCCTTCGGACATCTCAACGTTCTGGACTGGCTCGCCGAGCAGGGTGTGGAGGTCGTGGCCCCGTCGATTTACAACTTCTTCATCAACAGCTTCGTAAACCGCCACATCAACAAGGAGAACCACATCAAACCGGTGGATCTGCCGCTTTTCGTCACCGATGTAATCTATAAGTTGGTATTCCGCTATGCCAAGTCATACGATGAAGTCTGCCAGGGATTCCCGTTCTACCGGCCCTTCGCGGACATGTTCCACGAGGCGAAATTAGCGGAGCGCATCATCAACATGGCGGCCAACTTCGGCGAGGGCTGGCTGATTCCGGCGGAGATGTCCTCGTTGGCGGAAGACGGTGTGAAGAACATCATCAGCCTGCAGCCGTTCGCCTGCATCTCCAACCACATCATCTCCAAGGGTATCGAGAAGAAGATGCGGAAGCTCTACCCCGACGTGAACCTGCTCTTCCTCGATTTCGACGGCGGAACCTCAGAGGCGAATGTGTTCAATAGGTTGCATTTTTTGATAGAAAACGAATAAGACTGAAACTTATACGTTGGAGATTAGGAGTAGAAAGAAAAAAGGGAACCCACACGGATTCCCTTTCGTTTTATGTTAGTCTTACATCTTACCGGACGATGGTTATCGATCCGTTGAACGTGATCGTCTTCGCCTTTCCTTTGTAATGGAAGGAGTAGTAATAGACGCCGTCGGAGAGGCCTTCGCCGTTGAACACCTGCTCACCCGGATAGACAGTGCCGTCCTTGGCGTAGGTGTCGTAGTTCTTGGCGTCATAGACCTTCTTGCCCCAGCGGTCGTAAATCATCAGGCGGTTGTTGCGGTAGCCGTCGGGATCCTCGGGATTGATGTTCGTATTGAGGTTCTCGATAGCCCACACATCGTTGATGCCGTCGCCGTTGGGCGTAATCACATTCGGGAAAATCAGGTCGCTCTCGATGACGATCGTGTGGGTGATTTCGCTGCTACAACCGGAATTGCTCTGCACATGGAGGGTCACGTTGTAGTCGCCCCACGAAGCAAACGTATGCGGTTCGGCGAAGTTCACGGAATCGATAGTGCCGTCATCGAAATCCCAGTAGAAGCTACCGTTTGCGCCAGTCACCATATCCTGGTCGGCATAGTTGATAAAGTTCACCACACCGCCGTTCTCGCTGAGCATGGAGATGGCCGGATCGGCCTCAAACTCGGCGATGGGCTGCGGGTTCACCACGATGGCGTTATACCACGCTAACGAGTCCTTACAACCATCGGGCGTTGTCATCTTCATAATCAAAGAGTAGGTGCCGGGATCGTTAATCTGGAACACAGGATCCTCAACTGTGGAACTATATGCCACGCGAGAGCCGCCATAATCGTCATACTCAATGATATACCACACGTAAGAGGAACCTTCCGGAGTGGAGTTGTTCTCAATGCGGAGGTTCAGCGGAGCACATCCTGACAGATCAAGATCTTCCACATTGATGACAGGACGCTCAAAGATATCGATATTGATGGTATCGGAGCCTTCACAGGCCAAACCAGTCTCGTTACTGGTAGTGATGATGTTCACGTAATACTGTCCAGCGGTGAGCACCTGAATGGAGTCCGTCTGGTCACCCGTGTTCCAGTAATACTCCGTAGTTTGTCCTTCAGCACCAGCCTGCGCATAGTTGGCAGCCAAAACGGTGATGTCGCCATAACAGATACTGTAATCCTCACCCAAGTTAGGTTCGGGGTGACCCACAACTTCCATCGTGTTGACAGTATCATAGATACAGCCCAGTTCGTCCTGCACCTTGATGGTATAATGAATCACACCAGCCTGGTCGGGGATAATCGTGGGGCCGTTAGCACCGGGGCCTTCCACCCATGCAGTGTCCACCAGCACCTGATAGGACCAGTCTTGCGGCAGCAAAGCCGGGTCAAGAGCGATCTCCCACTCGGTCATCCAACCATTGTCGATGGAGAAGCCATCCAACACCTCGATGCTCCAAGTGCCGTTCATCGGGCAACCGATCAAGTTGGCAAAAGAGCCATCCGGGTGGTAAACATTCGTCATAGCAGCCACATTGGTAGAGTCACAGGGCTGTCCGCTACTACCCGCAGCATAGACATAATTGCTGGGATGATAGGTATAACCCTGATTCGTGGCATTGGACCAGCAATAGTTCCACGGGATACCCATCTGATTCTGAGGATCGTTGGGATCACATTTGTTGTTTCCTTCGTGGTCGTATGCCTGCCCAAGATATGCGCTCGAAGAACCGGAGCCGTTCCAACCCCATTCGGAAGCCGGAATCTGACCAGAACAAGAGGAAGAACCGCTGTTATATTTCTTCATGATGGAGACATACTGCTGGTTCGGACAGGTCAGCTTAATCCAAATATCACCAATGTAGGAGTGCTCAATCTTAAGACGGACAAAGAGAATATCGTTAGCCGACTGAATCGTGGACGAGGGAGAGAAGCTGGTGAACGTAACCGGAGAGACGTATGAACAATACTGCAGCTGACCGCTATAAACCTGGCCGTCATGACAGGGCTGTCCATCGGGCAAGAAGACCGTGTCACACACGGAAAGAGCGGTAATCTGCTCGCTTCCGACGGTATCCACCTGCAGGGCGGAGAGGAAGTCGTAACCCACGGAGAGTGTCACCTCATCACCGGCACAGACGGCAGGGAAGTCGAGCACGTCACGGATCGGGTTGGAGGAGGTACGCACACGGAAAGTATAGGGGATGTAGGACTCACAGCCCGCGCTGTCGGAGATGCTGATGGCCACATCGTAACCGCGTCCTTCGGGGAAGAGATAGTCAAGGGCATAACCACCTAACGTGTCAATGGTCTCCCAACTCATATCCCAATGGAAGGTGCTGTAGTCATCATCCTGGTGATAACTGTAGTCGTTGTCCACATACACGCCACGAGCCACCAGATGAATGGTGTCGTACGGACAGACATCCAAGTAATAGTAGCCGTCATCCTCCAAGTGGGGAAGTTTATTACACGCCGAAGTATCTAACGCCACATTGATACGCTGACACGGGCGCACGCAGTCGGTGGTGATGGCAAAACCGGCACCTTCGTCCTGCCCGTCGGTCTTGAAACGGATGGTCAGACATCCGGAAGCATTATAGACCGTGGCCGCGTATGACAGCGTCGGAGAGGAGACGGAGTCGGTAATGCAGTTCGTCAGGACAGCCAAAACCGGGTCGTTGATCGACTGGCCGTCGTAGATGAACAGCGTGTCCGAGCAATCCACATCAAACGACGCCAAGTTAAAGTTCACACGCACGGAGTGATTGGTCGGGTCGTTGGAGCAGATGGTGACGTAGTTGTCCATGTTGGGAGCATAGTCGCCGTTGAGACCGCCATTGTCATAGACGGACACGGAGCAGCCAGTCACGGAGGTCTGCGAAGTAGGACCCAGATTGATCACCTGAGCCTGAAGCGACATAAGGCCGCATACGATTGCAAACAGGGCTATTATCTTTTTCATCTTTCCAGAATTTTCTTAAAAACCATATTGATGTAAATGTGCATTCAAACGCTCCTCCCAGGTCACCTTGGGCATCACGACCACGTACCAGCCGCTACGGCGCAGCTTGAAGAGGTTGTAGCGGTACTCATCCTGCGGAAGGTTCCACTTGTAGGGATTCACATAACCCTTTTGGATAATATCCTCTTCCAGATAGGTGGTCCCTTCAGGAAGATATTTCTCCAACATACCCATCTGTTGGAAATTGCCTTCCCACAGCTTGTTTATCACCAGGGCATAGTTGAACATCGTATAATTCACGCGGACCAGTTCTGCGGGGTTGTTCGCCCGCAAATCCTCCACCTTGGCGGCGGTAATCTCATCCGACAATTCAGGAGCCACATAATACTGGCTGAAAGGGATTTGCTGCTGTGCAAACCCGATGAGCATCATGCCCATCATCATCATTGTCAATGCTGTTTTTTTCATATTGGTATATTTTTTCACTTATTCGTCAATCTCCATATTTCCCCTTACAAATTCTCTGTCGCACGAAGTCCCGATTTCGTTACAAGAAAAATCACTTTTTTTTATTTTTTTTCGTATTTAACTGACACACATTATTTTACATTCAAAAAAAATCATTCATACAACAGATATTTTCCCCTGATTTCTTTAAAATTCTCCAAACCCGGCTCCCAAGAAGCCCGGATTTCCTCCTCAGCGATACCTGCGATGATCTGTTTTCGCAACAAGTCGGTACCTGCCAACTTGTCGAAGAAGTTGTTCTTGAGGAAGAAGTTCGCCTTGTCGGGGTAGTTTTGGTAAGCGTTGAGCAGGAAGAAGAGGTCCAAACTGCCGGGGGCGTCCCAATCTATGCAAACAGACGCTAACAGTTCACCTCGGCATACCTGATCTTTGAAAGGCGGGTTCTCCGACACACCAGGGATAGCGTGCGGGGTGAACGTATAGGCACCGTCCAACAAGCCGGGTGCGCCGTACATCTCAAAGGGATGGTCGGTGCCGCGCCCCACGCTGACATTCGTACCCTCGAAAAAGCAAAGCGACGGATAGAATAAAATGGCCTTTTTGGTCTGCAAATTCGGCGACGGTGCCACGGGCAGCTCATAACGGGTCTGGTGCGTATAGCCTTCAAGCTTCACCACCTCTAAATCGCACTTCGCACCGTTGGCCAACCATTTCTCACCATTGATCATCTGGGCGTACTCCCCTATCGTCATGCCATAGACCACCGGCACCGGATGCATTCCCACGAAGGACTTGAACTTGGGATCCAGCACGGGTCCATCAACATAATAGCCGTTCGGATTGGGGCGGTCGAGCACGATGACTTTGACCCCATTCTCGGCGGCGGCCTCCATCACGTAGTGCAGCGTGGAAATGTAGGTGTAGAAACGGCAGCCCACATCCTGCAGGTCAAAGAGCACGATGTCCACATTCTGCAACTGCTCGGCGGTCGGCTTCTTGTTCTTGCCGTAAAGGGAGACCACGGGAAGACCGGTGAGCGGGTCCTTGCCGGAAGCGATGGTCGCGCCCGCCTCCGCCTGTCCGCGGAAACCATGTTCGGGACAGAAGAGCTTCACGATCTTGACCTTGCACGACAGCAGCGTATCCACCAGATGGGCCTTCCCGACCACAGAGGTCTGGTTACCGCACACGGCCACGCGCTTGCCTGTCAGCTCGGGAAGATAGCGTTCCATGCACTCGGCACCGGTACGCAACACCGTCTCGGAAGCAGCCACAACCGATCCCGACGGATTGCGCTGCGCACAGGCAACCGTCAGCACCATCAGGCATATCGCGGTCAACAAGGGTCTTCTGCTCATATTTTTTGAAAAAGAAAGCTACCCCGAAAGGTAGCTTCTTTCGTTAAGAAGCGGCTATTTTTCGACAACCATCTTCTTGGTTAATACAACATTCTTATAATGCAAGGTGTAGTAATAGACACCCACAGCGAGGTTGGAAACGTTCATCTCAATGTGGTTGACACCCACTTCAGCCTCCTCGGTGGTGGTGTAAAGCAGCTGTCCGTTCGCATTGGTGAGATCGAACGTCACCTTGCCCGGTTCCGGCACAGAGTACGGGATGCGGGTGATGACAGTGGCCGGGTTCGGCTCGTTCTGTCCGAGATAGACACCTTCCTCGTTCTCGTAGTCGTCAATGCCGACATCCGTGCAGGAAAGCGTACGCTTGGTATCGTTGTTGTGACGCTTATCCTCGGGGATCACGACCGTGGCCTTCACCTCCCAGTTCTGGGTGAGGTTCGTCACCACAAACTCGTGCGTGCTGGTGTAAGTCAGCGTGTCGCCGGGTTCGAGGTGTTGCACGATATGCTCAGTCTCGGTCACGATGTCATTACCGGTACCCACATTGAATATCACATCGAACTCCTCGACGGCGGAATTGCCGGCATTCTGGAGCAAGATAATCGGAACCACAATACTGTTCACGCCGAGACAATTATCTGCCGTGGACTTATCCTCAGGATAGACAATTCTGCTGACGGCCATATCAGGCAGACCAGTCACCAGGTTGATGTCGTCGATGCTGGGGTCAATGCGGAAGACCTGTTGTGTCACCGTGAAGCGCAGGCGGGCGACCTCATCCACGGTATGGAGCACCGTGAGATGGTTAAGCCACTCAGCGGCACCGTCGGCCTTGGTGAGCTCATCAACAGTCTGGTAGTATTCGCCAGAGCCAGTTTCCACACGCATCAGGAAGTTGGCGTTGGCCGCGCCGGTGAAGTATTTGTAGAAGTTCAGCTCGGACGGGTAAATGCCGTTATAGTGCATGTTGATACAGCCGCTGGTCAGGGAGGTCCACTTGTTCTGGTTGGTGGCGCTGTTCACACCCGCAACAGAAGCGTAACCGCCATACTGCTCCAAGCTGGTACCGGCGGAGGTATGGTCGTGGGCAGGACCGCCGCTGGGGTTAGTACCGTTGTTCTGAGAAGCACCGGTCCATTCAGCCCATAAATAGTTATTCGGGTTGGAAGAGGTTGCCTCCCAATCTGCCGGGAACTGGACGTCATCAATGCCGACCGGGACGAAGGGTTCCACAAACGGGAGCTGGTTCACGGTCAAATCAGAGACCGTTGCGTCGCTACCTCTCGTGTTGTTCGTCAGATACTGGTCACCATCGTAAGTCAACTGCACGCTGACGTGGTAGTCACCCAATGCACTGAGGTTGATATTCGGGATAATCACAGTCATCTCGGAATTCGGAGTCAAGGTGCCGCTCTCCACGGTCTGGGTATAAGTTCCCGGAGCCGCACCCGTGACAGTAGCCGTGATGGTCACCGGGTTGGCCATGCTCAGCGTCTGGGTCTCGGTACCATAGTTACGCACCTGGACACGCATACGGGCGTTGGCATCGGCACAAACGTCATTCACAGGATGCAGGATAGCAGGAACACCAAGGTCAACCTGCATCGGAGCGCTCAGGAGGACAGCATAGTCCTCGGTCTCACCCTCAGCCGTGGCGGAGTTGTTGTAGAAAGAGCAGGGATCGTTCACGTTGACCGTTGCGCAAATCACACGCATACGGGTAAGACCAATCTCAGCATTGCCGACCACCGGAACATTCACCACTTGCACAGTGGCGGCGTTTTCAGCGTCAGCAGGGATTGCGGCCGTAGTCATAATGGCCTCGCTTGGCTCAAATTCACCATTGCGGTTATAGTCAATGTAAGCGCGTTTATAGACCGTCTTGGTGGTCGTGCCCGTGAAGGCATGAGCAACGGAAAGCGTATATTCCTGACCCAAGATGAGTTCCACAGGAGCAACCGTGGAGGTGTAGTCGGTGTACATGCCGTTACCCGGAGCCACATCATGGTTGGTGAACGGGGCAGCCGTGCCGTTGTTGAGAGCAGCGAACGTCACATTCGTGATGTGGGCACCCGTGTTCAAAGCCAACGGACGAGACTCACAAGGATCTTCCTTGCTCAGGTAGATCGTCGTGGTGTCGTTACCATGATAGGTATCAGTAGTGAGGCCGGTGTAAGCCTTGAACGGGGTGCTGTAATAGACGCCCGTAAGGTCACAACCCGTGGTAAAGGTCATACTCGCAGTGGCACCGGAAGCCAAGGAACCCGAGTAGTTCTGCGTTACCGGCGTGCCGTTGGCCAACTGGTAGGAGACCGGGAAGTTGGAGGCCGCCGTGGAACCGAAGTTCTTGAGGGTGACCGTCACATTCTCATTAGCCGAGAAGCTGTTGCTCTGCGGCACCGGAGCAGTGATCATCGTCACACCCACATCGTGCTGCGGCACTGTGGTGTTGATGGTAATCGTGGCTTTCGGGGACTCACAAGTGTAGTTCATCTTGAATTTCGTGTTGACACGATAGCCGGAGAGCGTGAAGCTGGTCGCAGCGGTCAACGGGGAATTCTGCGCCTTGGTATAGACTTTCTTGTTGCTGTTAATCTGTGTGTTCGTGAACTTCGGCACAGGGTTGATACCGTAGTTGCTGACACAGCTGGCATCGCCACAGTCGTGCTCGGCAAAGAGCAGCAAACCCTCGCCGTTGAAGTCGTAACCGCCCTCAATGGCGAATCCGACCCAGCCAGTCTCATCCAAAGCAATCTCACCGTCGAACACCAGACGGGCACCCGCCGTTTGTGACGGCCAGTTGATGCTCTTATTGCCGGTACCAATCGACTGCACGTTGGTGGTATCCTTAAGCCAGAACTTCATCGGAATCGGGACACCGTTTTCTTCTGCCGTACAGACATAGAAGTAAATGCTGTCAATACGACCCTCCGGACCGCCCATATCCTCCTTGTTGTAGAGAATCTTGGCATAAGAGTGTCCGTTGGTGAAGGTAAACGGAGCCGCACTCGATTGGTTGGTGATGTTACCAGTACCGGCAATCACATCGGCGTTGAAGCCGTTGGACTCGATACGACCGCTGTAGTAATAGGTGGTCGGAGCATAAATCGGATCGGTGGTGAAACTGCTACCCTCGGCAATTGCCGTATTGTCGGAAGCGTTCTGGTAGAAGTAGTAGTGGTTGAGCGAAGAGCCACTCGGAGTCACAGTCTGCGTGCCGCCGTAAGGCACCGTAAAGGTCAACGCCTGCGGTGCGACGGGCAGTGCGGGAACGTACATCGAACCCGAGATGGTATCGTTGAGCGTATAGACTGGCAATGTAGGATCGACGGGCGTGGTGTAAACCAAATATTGGTAAACTCTGTTCTGCGTTGCGGAACCGAGGTTCAAACCGTTGTCGTAGGTGATCGTGTCTAACTGCAGCGAGGAAATCGGCTCGTTGATGAGGTTGACCCCATTCACGGTGGCCGAACCAGTGAAGTTGGCGTTCAAATTGAACGTACCAGCCGGAATCGCCGTGTTGGAGGTCGTATCCTGATTCATCACCGACACTCTCAGCTGCGGACTCAACGAATTGGCGCACTGATAGGAGACCGGATAGATCAACTCTTCCGTACTCAAATCGTATTGCGGACTGAACACGTTGATAATCACCGGAATACGTTTCGTAATACAGTTACTCTGCTGCGTCTTACCCGACACCCAGAAGACCACCGTGTCATACAACGGAGCAGTGACCATATAGGGAGCCGCCGTGGTAGTCGTGTGAACCGGGGTGGCATCGTCGGGGTTGGCATAGAAATAGTACTGCGTGATGCTGGTAGATCTGTCAGCCGGTTGCAGAATCGTGTACGTTTGCGTGTAATTGCCGGTATAGACGATGCTGTCAGGCAGATAGGCCGTCTTGGTAGAAGTGAAGTTACCGGTGATGGTATCATTGCCGGTATAAACCACCGCCTCATTATTTAAGGTAGTATATATGACATAGTTGAAGGTGATATTGGCCGTCGGGGCGCTGAAGTCGAACGGGGTGGTGAACTCCACAACCTTGACTTCCTCGGGAGAGAACGCCTCATCCACAGTATGGGTAATTTCAGTTCCATTGAAGACAGCGTGGATCACCACCTTGTTAGCCGGGATCGGGGTATTCAGCATGTTCTTGAGCTGCACCTGGATGTGCTCGCTGTAAATCGCGCAGTTCGTCACAGGATAGAGCAGTTCCTGAGTTTCCACATCATAGTCCGGAATGTCGGGCACGTGGACATGGATCGGCACCTTCTGGCTACCGCATTCCAAATTGACCACCGTGAAGCGGGCGTTCAGGCGCTTTGAGACGTTGGTCCAAGCAGTGCTCATCTGATCAATGCTGTTGGCGGCCTTTTTCTGGCACAACGTGCCGGTCGTCGTGTTCGTCATGAAGAACTGCGGGAAGCTGTTCGCGCCGGAAACATACTGACCACAGTTGTTACACTGGTTGCCGGTACCCGTACAATAGTCGGCACAGTCGGTCTCCACGTAAATTTCCAAGTTGCCGCTGCTGAAGTCGAACGGGGTGAGCAGGTCGAAGTCGAACCAGCCCGTATGATCGAAGAATACACGGTCGTCCAGCACAAGCGTGGCACCGAGAATCTCGTCCTCCCAGTTCACAGCCGTGGAGGAATAGACATTCGCGTCAGTACACTTCATGTAGATCTTCATGGGGATACCCGCGCTGGCAGCAGCGCTGGAGGCAGACTTCACACTCAGCGCGAAAGAGCTGATGGTACCGTGGCCCACTTCCTGCTCGAGGTAGAGAATACGACCGCGGGAGTAGCCGTTGCTGAAGGTAAACGGGTCAGTACCGTTGCCGGTGCCCGTACCCACGATGACCTCATCCACCGTGCCGGGATTGGCGGTCACATAGTAGGTGGTGTCGAAGTAAATAAGCGGGGTTGTATAAGTATTGCCGTAGCCCAGCAGATGCCATGACTCATAGCCGGTGCTTGTGTGCCAGCCAATCACACCTTCGGAGATGGCGGCAGGCAGCTGGGCCGTGAGCGTCGTGGAAGTATGATAGTTCACGATGACCGTATCCTGCGCGGTCGGCATCACAGCCTTACCCTTGGAAACCACCACCATGTCAAGAGTGTCGTTATAGGTCAGACGGTCTTGCGGCAGTTTCGTCGCCCACACCTTGATGGTGTAGTTGTCGTCCTGGTAGAGCTGATTGTTGGTAAAGTCGTAAATACTGTTGAAAGCAAACAGAGTGGTTTCGTGGCTGTGCAGCGTGTCGGTAAAGTTCTCCGAAACGGTGGCACCACCATTCACCGTGTAGTGCAGCTGGATGGGTGGCACAATGTCGGTGGTACCGTTGTTGGTGATCTTCACGGTCAGATGCTCATGACCGAGATCGCAGTCGGAGACCGGATTCACTAACTCCAGCACGGCGACATCATTCACGAACGGAGTGTCCACCACCGCACCGATCATGAAGCGACCGGTGAGCTGCGGCACGTAGGTTCCGTTGCTCAAATAGAAGAAGGTGGAATCACGGAGCGGGGTTTCCACTTGGGCGCACAGGTAGTTACCATGAGAGAGCATCTCCAAGCCCACATAGAACTCGTCCGTGGTATTCGTCAAAGCGAAGTTGTAGATCGGAATCTCGTTCCAGGCACCCTGTTGCAAAGTGCTGAAATCCACCACCTGGGAAGTAGCCAAGATATTGCCGTTGGCATCGGCCACGAATGCCTTGAAGCCGTTCTCGGGATCGGCGATATAAGTCTGGTCATAGTAGTATTTCACCGCCCGCACGGCCAGTTCCTCGCTGGTCTTGTAGCGCACGCAAGGACGGATGATGGTGTTGTAGTCACCCAGCAGCTGAATGTTCGTAGTGGTATCGGCAACATTGGCGACCGTAGCGTTGGTCACCATCCGCCAATGCTGGGCATTGTTGATATTGTGCTGGTCATCGGCACAGCGCACCTCCACGTCCTTGACCTCAGCCACGCTGTACTGATGGTCGGGGAAGGTGACAACAATCTCCTCGTTGGAAGCCAGTGTCGGAATCGTAATCGTGTCATGCCATTGTTCGGCAGCACCGGTCACGTTCAGATAGACCTGGATGTTGGATTGCGTCTGAGAACCCTCGTTGCGCACCAGGGCACTCACCACATCACGCATCTGGTAGCCTGTCGGCGTCTCACCGGCACCGTAAATCTTGCTCACGGCGATGTCGTTCGGATAGAGACTTCTCACACGGATGCGGTCGATATTGATGTTGTTACCAGCCTTGGAAGTGGCGTCGAAAGCGAGATAGACACAGCCGGTGTTGACGAAGCTGGAGAGGTCATAGACGAAGCGGGTCCACTTCGGGGTGGTCGCCGTCGCCAAATAACGCTGCAGCGGAGCAACGGTCTGACCTTGCGGAATCAGATTCGTATAGGTAACGCCATTGTCGGTGGAAATCTTCACCGTCATCTCATCCTTCTTGTTGGAGACGCCATTGTCTTGCGCAAACCAGATTTCGAGGATGGGGTTGTTCGAGCCCGAAAGCACGGTCACGGGCAGCACGGCGCGAGAGGTGGTATTAGCTGCGAAGTTCTTGGAGTTGAAGAACATACGACCAATGCCATACACCGGCATGATGGTCGGGTTCGCACCCTCACCGTTCTGGAAGGACCAGTTACCAGCACCGCTGACCTGCTCAATCGTCCAAGTCTGCCAGGTACCATTGCTGAAATCCTCCTCATAGTCCGGAATGATGTACTCCAGCGTAAAGTTCTGACGCAGCGTATCGTTAGCATGTTGGCTGTCGCCCGGATAGTTGATGATGAAGGTGAAGTCAACCGGTTGGTTGCTCGGGATCACCACACCAGAGGTAAGCACTTTATCCATCGAGTTGAGCGGAGCCAAAGTACCTGTATTGACGGTCACCGTCTGGTTAAGGTTCAGCGAGGTGGACTGCAACAAAATCGTAGCAGGAGTGGTAGCGAAGTTAAGAGAATAACCACCCTTGTTGGTGAGCTTCACGGTGATTTCATAAGAAGCCTGGGGACACTCACCAAGTGCAGGGCTCACGAGAGAGGTCAGTTCCACATCGTAGTTGGGAATGACATCCGCGTAAACACCCATATAGGTGAGTTCGGAACGGTTGATGCCGCGAATGTCTTCCATAACGGAAGTGTGACGCCAACATTCAAGACCGGACATGGGATCAGGAATCAGACTTTCATTCTCATTGGCGAAGGGCGGCATGACCGAAATGTTGTCAGTCAATGTGGTAACAGCATTTTGCAACTCCGCAATTGAGTTACGGGCCACCGTCTTGAAGGCAACCACGCCAGATCCGGAATAGAAGTCGTTGAAGTTACCCGTAGCCGTGGCACCGCCATTCAAATACAACGGGTAGTCAGTATTGTCAGCATTGACTGTTTTGTTCAATAAAATATTATTGTATATATATGTATTGTTGTTACCGTTGGAGATATACAACGCAGCAGTATTGCTATAAGGTGCGTCAGATTTCACCAGCACGCTGTTGTTAACCAAATAGAGGCCGTTGCTGTTGTTGATCTGGATACCATAGCTGTTGTCGGCAGTCACCGGATAGAAAATCACCTCGTTGTTGGAGATATGACCGTCCATATTGACAGGGTTGGCACCTGTGGTATGGGTGGAGGAGCTGTTGGTGACATAAATACCGGCAGTACCGTTACCCACGAGGAGGTGGTTGTTTCGGATATAGTAATTCTGAGCCGTAGCATTGGTCAAATAAACACCGTATTCCAGTTTGGTCACAGAATCCACCGTGTTTCCGGTGACATCAATGCCAGTCGGATAACTGAGATCAATAGCTCTGAAGTTCAGCGGGTTGGAAGAGGAGAACTGCTTGATGTGGTTGTTGGAAATCACACCGTTCGTGTAGCTGGCCTGAATACCTCTGTAGCATGAGGTAATGTCGCAATTGTCAACAACCAAGTAGTTGCGCTTGTTATTGGCACCGACATAATTGATACCGAAGTTACCGCTGGTGATCGTACAGTTGCGGAACGTGATAGAGTCAGCCGGAACCTGGGTGACAGCCGCAGTGCGGCACACCGCGCTGCTGGTGGCATCTGTTGTGTTGACATTACGGGCATTGATAATACAACCGTCGAACAGGATGTTGTGGCTGCCGTTACCGCGCACGACCACACCTCTTGACACGGTGGTATCCTTAGCCTGGATAGTCAGGTTCTTGAAAATGAAGTTTTTAACATTCACCAAGGTCACCGCGCCATAAATATTGGCACCCGCATCGGTACTGTCGTTCACGATGATGACGCTGTTCACATTGTCACCCTGGAAGGTGATGGTGTTGGTAGCCGACTGTCCGATGTAGTTCTCCTTGAAATCGAATCCCGAATAGGTGCCGGGACGGAAGTGGAACACGGCAGGACCACCGAGACCGCAGAAATTCAGGGCCTCCTTGACAGCGGTCATATTCGGGAAGTCCGGATTGGTGCCGCCCACGGTGTAATGGCCTTGCAACAGACTGTCACAAGCGTAGGGGGCAATCTTAATGGTATCATTGTCATGGAAACCGTCAACCTGGCCGTTACGAGTGTTCACATAGACCGTGACGTAATTGTAGCCGTGGGTTGGTGTGAACGAACCCAAAGACTGAGACGACGGGATGTCAAAGCAGATGTCGCCAGTCCAGTTGTGGCTGCTCGTGTGGGTGAGGACACCAGCCTCGTTCCGCACTTCAATGGTGAAGCTACCGGAGACCATCTCATTGGCAAGGGGCGAGTGCGCGGCATCAGCACGGTTGGTGAAGAAGACGCTCACATCCTGCGGTTGACCAGTGATCAAACAGTGCGGCATAGGATTCAAGCTGTCGATCTGCACATCGTTCTGGTGAATGTTCGTGTAATCGTGGTGAGCCACCAAGAAAGTGTCAAAACGGGCTTTGCTGCCATGGGTATCCTCCATGTAAATATGGTAGTAGATGGTATCAGCATAACAGATGGCAGGGAGCTGCCACTGGGCATCCACTGAATGGATGGTGTCATGACCGCTGTAAGAGTTGGCCGTCGTGCGAATATTGTTTGAGAAAGCGTTGGTATTAGGCACGATGACCGTCGGGCCACTGTTGATCTCATAGCTGAAGACCACAGAGTTCAGGTTGACCGTATCATTATCCGTAAGTTTGCACTTGATAGTGTACGGACCGAGGTTGTTAACAAACGAGTTGTTGGTGTTATAGAAATACGGAGGCTGCATGAGGATGCGCGGAGGGATGAGCTCGCAGTTGGCGAGGGTAAAACCGAGATTGTCCAAGAACCAACCTGCGCACTCATCTGTGCCCGAAGTACTTGGGGATGTCTTGTTCAAACGGAACTGAAGACGAAAATGGGTGGGAGCGGAAATACCCGATTCCACAAAAATGGCCCTCGACAGGTCAAGCAACTCGTGATGCCACCACGTGTTGTTCGGTGCAGCGGTAATACTGTTCGGCATCCAGTTCGAATAGGCCGAATGCGAGAAACGTCCGCTGGAGATGTTGGTGGTACCCATAGCTTCACCGAAATACATCAAAAAGTTGCCAGCGTTATTACTGGTGAAGTTCAGCAACTTCCACTGTCCCCAGTTGTAGTTGCCGTCCGCATCGAATCCCTGGGCGACCTGACAGTAAATCTGCGCATTATCCAACTGGTGGACCTTACAGATATGGTCGAAATAGTAATAAACGTGATTCACGTTAATGCTGCCGGATGACAACGGTATGGGAGGCGTTGTCGCCGTGGAGTTACCGGTCGTATTATAAACCGGCGAGCGATACGAGTGGGGGGACGACTTGTACAGCTGGTCGTAGTTTTGGCTCCAGTCGCTGTAGGAAATTCCCGGTCCCACAATTCGGAAGTCACCCTGCGGGCCACCGAGAGTGGAACCGTGGCCAGGCACTACCGTGCAACTGTCACCGTCAAAATGTTCATAGTAAATGGTCACCGTGTCCATCGGCTGTGCCAACAGCAGCACGGGAACCAAAACAACCATCAAGATGAATAACGCTTTCTTCATTTTATCAGAATTTTTATTATTATCTATATTATATTGTCAATCAATTACTTAACATCGTTTTTTTACAATAATTTGTAGTCTTTCCCACTCATTCCTCTCGTGTATTTGCAGGTTTGAAAACCCACTTTACACAAATCTACAAATAAGGGGGCAAAGATATAAAAAAAATCGAATGGGTGGCGAAAAAAAATGACTTTTTTAGCCTCGTAAAATTTCTTCGCATTCTGCGATGGAAAGGGCCGACATCAAGCGGATTTTGCGGGGTTTGAAGTTGAACACGCCACGAAAATAGCCAGAATATTGGGTACGCATCTCCAAAACAGCACAACGTTCGCCTTTGGTACGCTCATTTTCGCGAAGATGGCGCATCACCAGATCCACCCGCTCCTCGTAGGTGGGTTCGGGACAGGGTTCCCCATTCCTCAATGACTTGATTTGGCGGAAGATCCATGGATTTCCGATGGCAGCACGACCCACCATCACCGCATCCACACCGTAGCGCTCCTTAAACACCAACGCCCTCTCCGCACTGTTAATGTCGCCGTTGCCGATGACCGGGATGGTCATCCGGGGGTTGTTTTTCACCTCGCCGATGAGCGACCAGTCGGCCTCGCCGCCATACTGTTGCGCCCGCGTGCGCCCGTGAATCGTGATAGCCTGGATACCAACATCTTGCAGCCGTTCCGCCACTTCCACAATGGGCTTATTGGAACTATCCCAGCCCAATCGGGTCTTGACGGTCACAGGCAAATTCACTGCCTTGACCACCGCCGAGGTGAGCCGCACCATCTTGGGGATGTCCTGCAGGATAGCCGACCCCGCGCCCTTGCTCACGATCTTCTTCACCGGGCAGCCCCAGTTGATATCGATAAAGTCGGGTTGCTGTTCGGCCGCAAGCTTCGCCGCTGCGGTCAGGGCTTCCTCCGTGCTGCCGAAAATCTGCACCCCAAAAGGCCGCTCGTCATCCGAAAAAGCCATTTTCCGGAAACTTTTTTCGACCTCCCGCGAGAGCGCGTCCGAGGAGATAAACTCCGAAATCAGCACATCTGCGCCGTATTCTTTGCAAATACGGCGGAACGCCCGGTCCGTCACGCCCTCCATCGGGGCCAGATAGACCGGGAAGTCGAATTGCTGCAAAAGTGCTTTTATCATCGTCATTTTCCGGCTGCAAAAATAAATTTTTTATCTTTGCAGCCTTGAAATTTTAGAACAAATACGTCTAATCTTAAAATCAAAAAATATGAAAAAAGTTTTTGCATTGTTAGCATTTGTAAGTGTATTATGCTCTGTATCAGCACAGAGAGTTAACGAAACCGTCACATTGTTCGGTAAAGACCAAATCAACGGCTTCACCATCAACGTGGACAACGCGCCTGCAAATATCGTCGCTGATGCCCTGGCGAACAAGTTTGAGACCAAATATTCGCTTAAAGGTTCCAACAAGAAGGGCTTCCGCGTCTATGAGAGCCAGCCCTGTAGCGCGTTTGGCGATGCTCGCTACGACATCTATTTCACCACCACGACCGTCGGCAAGAAAAATAACCAATCTACGCAGGTGATTCTCGTCGTCACCAACGGCAACATGAACTGCATCACCTTCTCCAACGATCCCCGCACCTCCCGCAACATCGTCATGTTCCTCGAAAACCTGCCCAACGATGTGGAGGCATATAAGACCCAACTTCGCATCGAACAGCTCAAAAACGAACTGGCCAACCTCAAGAAAGAGCGCGAAAACTTAGAGAAAAACCGCGCAAAAGCCAACGACAAGGTTGCCAGCTCCAACGAGGAAGCCAAGAGAACCACTGACCAGATCGAAAAACTCACCGCCGACATCGAAAAGATGCAGGACGAGTTCAACAACAGCCACGATCCCGCTCTGCAAGAACAGATTTCCAAGGCCGTGAAGGACAAACAGACCCTGCAGAAAACCCAGAGCAACATCCAAAAGAACCTGCTCAACCTTAACAATGAAATCGTGAAGCTGAACAGCAAGCTGGATACCAACGCCAAAGAGACCGCGAGCCGCGAGGAGGAACTGAAAAAGCTTCAAGAATAAACCACAGCTATTCGCGATTTATGGCACAGATCATAGACGGAAAACTGATTTCCGACACCATCAAAACGGAAATCGCTACATCTGTTAAAGACTTATTGGACAAAGGGTTGCGTGCGCCGCATTTGGCCGCCATCATCGCGGGTGACGACGGCGCAGCTCTCAGCTACGTCAGCAGCATCGAAAAGCAGTGCAAGGGCGTCGGCTTCATGTCGTCGGTCTATCACCTCTCCCCCAACATCACGGAGGAGGAGTTTCTCGCCACCATCGATTTCCTCAACAACGACGATGAAATCGATGGCTATATCATCCAGATGCCGCTGCCGAAGCAGATTTCCATCGACAAGGTGACCGCCCACGTGAGTCCCGCCAAAGACATGGACTGCTTCCATCCCGAGAACATGGGCAACCTGCTGCTCGGCAAGGAGTGCTACCTGCCGGCCACCCCGCACGGCGTGATTGAGCTGATTCAACGGAGCGGCATCGAGACGAGCGGCAAGAACTGCGTGATTGTGGGACGTAGTAACATCGTCGGTAAACCACTGTCTATGTTGATGTTACAGAAGAGCATCAACGCCACCGTGACCGTTTGCCACAGCCGCACGGAGAACCTTCCGCAGGTTTGTCGCCGCGCCGACATCCTCATCGTGGCCATCGGACAACCGGAGATGATCACCGCCGAATACGTCAAGGAGGGTGCCACTGTGATTGATGTGGGCATCCACCGCCTCGACGCACCCGACCAGCCCAAAGGCTACCGGCTCTGCGGCGACGTGAAATTTGATGAAGTTTCAAAAATTTGCGGTGCCATCACTCCGACACCCGGCGGCACTGGTGCGATGACCACGGCCTGCCTGCTCCAGAATACGCTGACGGCACGAATGAAGAAACTTTAGACGTAAATCGATAGGATAACGTAGGGGCGTATGCGATACGCCCCTACGTTTTTTATGCCCGGCTCTCCGTGGTCGTTTGGCGGCCACAGAGGTGCAGGAAATCGCAATATTTGCAGGTTTCGGCATTGTCGGTCTGCGAGAACGGGGCGCTTTGGTCGAAGATTTCGCAGAAAAGCAGATTCAGCCGTTTGGATAACGCCTTACGGAATCGCAGAATATTCGTTTCGTTCAAAATGATACCCGGAAGCATGTACTTCGGACTGTTCCGATTGACGGCTCGGGTGCTGATAATACCCACTTGCACAGAAGTGGGTTTTTCTTCGGCTACATGCTCGTACATAAGCGTGTAGAGAGCCAGCTGGAATAGCTTGTCGTACTTCTTGTCCGTGAAAATCTGATCCACGGCAGCGGCCACGGCAACAGAGTCTTCAGCGGAGGATTTGCTCCCGCCGACGCGCAGATGCGGTTCCTCCACCTTCCCCGTCTTGTAGTCCAAAATCAGCACGTCTCGACCGATATGCTGCACACGGTCGAGAGCTCCCGTCAACCGGACAAGGAAAGGCTCACTACCGTCGGGCGGATCAACTTTATAATCATGAATATCCACTTCCATTTCGTTGGCCATGATTTTCCATGGCATAGCGACGAGCTCCTGCTTCGCCCGTTCTAAATACTTGTTCACGGTCTCCCCGATGATGCGACGGTTGATGAGCCAATACCCCTGCACCAAATCTCGGTCAGTCAGCGTTTCGCGACCGGGCAAATGACGAATTTCCTCACAAATGTTAGCATCGGAAGCGTCTATATGCTGCTGCAAAATATCACTGTACTTTGCTGGATTGGGCTCCGTGATAATCTTATCGAAGGCCATTTTATAGACGGCGTGGATCACCGTGCCAAGCTCGTAAGCCTCCAAATGGTCGGAAAGCAGCGGCTTCTCGCGAATTCGCATCAGATACTGTAAATAAAACTTCAGCGGGCAGGCAATGAAAGTCTGTAACGACGAGGCCGAAAACTTGAACCGATGCAGCATTTCCAGCACCTCATCGGTTTTGGGCATCGAAATCGGCGTTTTTTCCGGCAAATCAAGGGCGAAATCGAGATTCTGGGACTGGATTTCCACCACCTCCTCGAGTTTTTGCGACACCACCTCGTATTCCAACTGCGAAATGAGCCGACTCTTCTCCGCAAGGTTGACATCGGAGGCGTTGTTGTAAATAAGTGTCACGTTTTCAGCCCGTTGCAGAAGTCTGAAAAAGTGGTACGCATACACCTGATCCTGATAGAGATAGTTCGGTAACGCCTCCTGCCCGTCGAATTTGTACTTGAAATCGAACGGGAGCAGCGAATTGTAGGCGATGCCCTTCGGCAGCACTCCCTCGTTGACCGAAAACATGATCACATTCTTGAAGTCCAACATTCGGGTCTCCAGAAGTCCCATTACCTGCAACCCTTTGTCGGGGTCGCCCTGGATGGTGATGGCGATGTCCTGCACCGCCTTCGAAACCGAATATTTGGCGAAAGCGTAGTCCACAACCTCATCAGTAGCAAAATGTGCATCGAAAAAGGTCTGCAAATCAGCCAATTTGAGGATAACTTCGCGCCACAATTCCTGATAGAGCCGTTCCGTGGTCACCGATTCGACATACTCACAAAAACGTTGCAGCACAGAGGGCAACCGTCGACCGATTTCTGTTTTGGGTAGATTCGCAAACGTCTCTTTGTGAGGAAGTTGCGAATAATGAATCACGGTCGGGAAATAGAACGGCGACGGTTTTTGCGCCCGGAGCAGCTCGTGGTCCCAAAGCCGTTCCACATCCTCACCGCTGAACATCAGCTCCGCAGATCCGTCGGGGGTCAGCGCGAATGCCGACTCATAAATCCCCATCACCTGCTGGAGGATGTTGCTCACCGGTGTCGCCTCGAAGGGAAATCCCATCGTGGCGTTAATCTTCACATTTTCAGGTTTATAAGAGAGCAGAAACGGTAGCAGCAGGTTTTCGTCCGCGAGCACCACTGCCGTGTCAGACATATCCACCAAACCGTCACTCCCAGGCGTTTTTTGCGCTTTAATGCGCTCCACCTCCCGAATCGCGCCGTAAATCTGCCTCATATTCTTGGAAGTGGCCACAATCGACACTTTTTTGGGTATCGAAGCGAAATTCTGCTCGTTGAAGAGCAAGTTTTTCGGGTTCAACTCCAACTTTTCGCAGTTCCGGCTGATGAAAAACGACGTTTCCCGCTCGCGATGGGGCAGATGCACCTCCTCCGCAATGTGGCAGTAAAACGGGTCTATGTCGAAGTAAATCTCTGTGTGATAATGCGCTTTCAGATAGTGAATAATCTCCAATTCCGAGGGCGAAAGGGCATAGAATCCAGCGAAAATCAGCCGTTTGAAGGGTAGATTTTGGGCGTACTCCGAGATATGCTCGGCACAGTCGCGGTAGATCATCCCTTCGTATGCTTCCTTCCTATTTTGCAACAACTCCTTGTATTGCAAATAGATATCCGCAAGCAAATCATTGAACTGAATCCGTTCGCGGTCGGTTTCGGACATATCCTCTTTACCAAACGGAATCTCAAACTTGGCAGCCTCGGCGAACTCCCGCAGACAGGCGGGAACATCCTGCAACTGCATGTCCATGTCGCTGATGTCTTTCAGGAAGGCGGTGCCCCACGAGAGCAGCTGGTGGGTTTCGAAGCGGCCGCCAGGAAAGTTGCGCGTGAGCTCATGCAGGCGCAGCAACTGTGTGACGGCATCCACCACCTTGAGCGGCGAAAGCCATCCCACGAACTCCTCCATGGGGAAGATCTCCGGCGCGAACATCGGCTTGCCGCCGCCCGCTTGGTGAAGTCCCTGCAGCAACAGACGCCTCGCACGACGGTTGGGCAAAATCACCGCCACCTCGTGCAATGGGATATTCTCATCTGCCAATACACAATCCACTATCCGTTTCAAAAACGTATTACCCATCCCTTTCGCTTACTTTATACCTCTTATACCACGCTAACAGCTTCTATTATCTGCTCTTTCTTTCAACCCCAAAGTCTTAAGTCTTAAGTCTCAAGTCTTACAATTGCCAGTTTATCGGTGTCTTCCCCATTGACATCAGAATCTCATTGGCCCGTGAAAAGTGCCGGCAGCCGAAAAAGCCTCGTGAGGCCGACAGCGGCGACGGATGCGGAGCCGTGAGCACATAATGCTTGCGGGTGTCGATAAGATGCTGTTTCTCAATGGCATAGTTACCCCAAAGCAGGAAGACGAGCCCTTCACGCTGTTCCGACAGCCGCTGGATGGCGCAGTCGGTGAAGGTTTCCCAGCCGTGACGCTGGTGCGAGCCCGCCTGATGCGCACGCACCGTGAGGGTGGCGTTGAGCAGCAACACGCCTTGTGCCGCCCACCGTTGTAAATTACCACTCATCGGGATGCGGAAGCCCACGTCAGTGCTCAGCTCGCGAAAGATGTTCTGCAGCGATTTGGGAATTGGCACGCCATCTTGTACCGAGAAGCATAAACCGTGCGCCTGCCCCTCGCCATGGTACGGGTCCTGCCCGATAATCACCACCTTCACCTGCTCGAACGGCGTCGAATTGAAAGCGTTGAAAATCATCGGCCCCGGCGGAAACACCTGGTAGTGCTTTTTCTCCTCAACCAGAAAAGCCTTCAACTCAGCGAAATACGGAGCCTGGAACTGGTCCCATAGGACTTTTTTCCACGATTCCTCAATATTCGGATTTATCGCCATAAACTTGAAACTTGAAACCTAAAACTTAGTGTTTGAAGTGGCGCACTCCTGTGAAGACCATCGCGATGCCCAGTTCGTTGCAGGCCTTGATGGAATCTTCATCGCGGACGCTGCCGCCGGGTTGGATGATGGCTGTCACGCCATATTCCGCCGCCATCTTCACCACGTCGTCGAACGGGAAGAAGGCGTCGCTGGCGAGACAGAGATTCTTCGTAAGTCCCTTTGCCTTAGCCTCTTCCAAGGCGATATGAGCGGCACCCACGCGGTTCATCTGTCCCGCACCGATACCGGCAATGCAGCCGTCACAGGCCACCGTGATGGCGTTGGAGCGCACGTGCTTGCAAATCGTCATCGCTAACTTCAGGGTCTCCATCTCCTCAGCGGTCGGGGCCTTTTCGGTCACCACATTCAGCTCGTAATCCTCAAAACGCTTACGGTCAAGTGATTGGCAGAGCATACCGCCCGCCACGCTGACGTACATTTTCTCGTCGGCGTTATTTTTGTCCGTGCTGAAGGTCATCAGTCGGATGTTCTTCTTGGTGGAGAGGTGGTCGAAAGCCTCCTGCGTGAACGAAGGCGCGAGGATGATTTCGAGGAAGACCGGCTTCATCGCCTCAGCAGTCGGCAGGTTGATTTCGCGGTTCGAAGCCACGATGCCGCCGAAGATGGAGACGCTGTCGGCCTCGTAGGCACGGGTCCAAGCCTCTAACGCATTCTCGCCAACACCCACCCCGCAGGGGTTTTTGTGCTTCACGGCCACCATTGTCGGACGGTCGAACTCCCGCAGAATCTGCAAGGCTGCATCAGCATCCTGTATATTGTTGTACGACAACTCTTTACCGTGCAGTTGTTCCGCCCAGGCCACCGAATAGCCCTGCTTCTTCCCGGCATAGAAGGCCGCCTCCTGATGCGGGTTCTCGCCGTAGCGCAACGACTGCTTCTTGGTAAACGTAAGCGTCAGGTTTTCAGGCTCTTTTTCGCCCACTTTCTCCGTCAGGTAGGTGGAGATGTAGGTGTCGTAGGCGGCAGTGTGACGGAAAACCTTGGCAGCCAGACGGCGACGGGTTTCCAACGTGGTGTCGCCATGGGCCTTCAGCTCTTCCAAAACCGTGGCATAGTCGTTGTGATCCACCACCACCGTGACGAATGCGTGGTTCTTGGCCGCGCTGCGCAACATGGAAGGACCACCGATGTCGATATTTTCGATGGCATCCTCAAACGTAGTTCCCTCTTTTTCAATGGTTTGCTTGAATGGATAGAGGTTCACCACCACCATGTCGATGGGGGCGATGCCATTATCTTCCATTTCCTTCACATGCCCGGGATTCGTGCGCACGGAGAGCAGACCGCCGTGTACTTTCGGATGTAAGGTCTTCACGCGGCCATCCATAATTTCCGGAAAACCGGTCACTTCGCTGATGCCGATGGTGGGAACGCCCGCGGCCTCCAACGCCTTGCGGGTGCCGCCGGTGGAGATGATTTCAAAACCTAATTTCGTAAGTTCCTGAGCGAAAGGCACTACGCCTTCCTTATTGCTCACACTGATAATCGCTCTTTTCATATTTCTGCATTTCAAATAAAGCGCAAAGGTACAAAAAATACGGGAGCGAAACACTATTTTCGTATTTTTGCCGTTAAATTTAGACGTAATGTAAAGACGCAATATTTTGCGTCTCTACCCAACCCCAAACCTTAAACCAATATGAACAAATATAAGGTACTACTGGGAATGTTCGCGACAATGCTGGCCGTCTTTACAGCGACAGCGCAGTCGAAAGTGACGCTGACATTCCAAAACGCCTCAACACAGGAGATTGAGGTCAGCGCGGCTGGAAAGATTTACTTTTCAGACGATTACATGTATATTGACGACGGGACAGCGCTCCCCTACTCTTTCGCGGTGAGCGACATCCGCAAGATGACCTTCGGCGAGGGGGTCGGGATTCAAGACATCGTGACCGAAGCGTTCAAGGTCTATCCCAATCCCGTGCATAACGAGCTGTATGTCAACGGAAATGAATTCGGTTCCTACCGCTACGCACTCTACTCCATCGACGGGCGGATGCTGCAGCAAGGCGAGGTCGGGAATGGGGAATCCATCCATACGGGCGATATTCCGGCAGGCTTATACATCTTGAAAATCAACAACACATCACTCAAAATCAACAAGTTATGAAAAAGCAAATCTTTCTGACCCTCGTGTGCGTGATGAGTGTGTGTATGTTGGGTGCGCA
>Ga0310690_10002975_pt1 | contig 26425 bp, 17 predicted proteins | sample AusTroGonzalo_MG_2_FD_207661 | JGI IMG/M metagenome (GOLD analysis project Ga0310690, IMG submission 207661) | Bovine rumen microbial communities from tropical cattle in Woodstock, Queensland, Australia - Gonzalo_04 (v2) (version 2) | ecosystem: Host-associated > Mammals > Digestive system >...
CACTCCGCTGCTCATCGACTTGGAGCTGGTGGAGATCAAGTGAGGGTTTTGGGAAGCAAATCTGACACCAATCTTTCACAAATATAGAAAATGCCGCCATTGGCGGCATTTTCTGTTGATGGAGACGAGAGTGCTATTCCTTGACGACCTTGTCGGTATAGCTCTTGCCGTTTCCCAGCGTTACCTTCATCAGGTATTGTCCTGTGGCGAGGCCTTGCAGGTCGAGGGTTTCAAGGCTATTGCTCTGTGTGCGCACGAGGCGGCCCTGCAGGTCGAAGAGCTCGATTTGTGTGGGCTGCACGTCGGGCGAGTATTGCAGGTGGAGTTGGTCTTGTGCGGGGTTGGGATAGAACATATAGGGGCGGAGGAAGGCTTCGGTTTCGGGCGTGCCGGCAGTGCCATCGTCATTGATGATGATGATAAATAATTCAGGATTTACAGTGAATAGAAACTGGGAGAAAGTCCCTGCAACAGCCACCCCGCCATTTCGTAGCGTTATGAACTGATGGTTGTTGGTGTATGGTGAATCCATAAAATCATATACCCTCTGCCAAAGGATGTTCAAATCAGGGTCGAACTTCACAACCTTTAAATCGGTATCTTTGTATACTAGGTAATAATTCCCGTCGTTTGCCTTGCATAGTCCGAAGATTTCTTGCGACTCTTGCCCTGATTTATTGAAATATAGCTTTTTCAGATCCGTTTGGGTTGCCATATCCCGTTTTGACACGGCTATTCCCGAGTGGACGGCACGGAAATGGGTGGCTAATAGATAGGTTTCGTTATCCATTATCTCAATGTCGTTATCTTCGTATGCGTCGAAATGAATTCCGGTCGGATTCGGATGGATTATGGCGCTGTCAATGATTTGAAGCGTCGAGTCTAATAGCCAATAGGAAAATTCGTTGGTAGTCCCTTGTTGATTTATTCCGCACACCATATATTCGGCGTTATCCTCCCCACAGACCTTCATCCTGCTTTTATAAAAAAAAGCAACTGGACAAATCGCTTCATCATATAAAACTATGTTTTTGAGCATGCCATCTAGATTGTAGCGTGCGAAGACGACCTTGTTGATGGAGGATACAGGATACGACATTATGATGTCATTGCTGCCCATACAGAAGTTAATGTTATGGTTGATTTCATCCAAAGGCATGGTCACGCTGGCAGCAATGGGGGTGAGGTTTTCGCCAAGTCTGCTGATGCAAAGGCTGTCGCAAGTGACATCGCTCTTGATTCTGGCCAGGATGTAATCTTCGCCGTTGGGATTGGGTGTAAGGAGTTGTCCGACGATTTTGAAATAGTTTTCGTGTATTAAAACGGAATCAACTATTTGTGCATTGCTGTGAGATACTTTGAGAAGGCAATGGCCCAATGCGTCGTGTAAAGGGGAAACCCCGTTTGGGTAGTTGTTCAATAACGAAATGTCGGCTACCACATCCCCATTGCGTAATTCTGCCAGGTTTGATAAAAACACATAGTAATCACCCAAATAATGATTGTTGAGGAGTTGGTAGCTTTGCGCGCGGGTGAGAGAAGCGGCAAAGGCAAAAACGATGATGATTAAAAGCTTTTTCATGGTATAATGTTTTTATTGGTTAGTGTTTTCTCGTCAGATACACATGCGAAAATATACCATTGCACGCTTTTCCGAACAGCCATCCGAACTTTTGTCCATGAAAGATGATGCAAACCATTTGTTTTCAAATGGTTATGAAAACCTTTATCCAAACTTTTAGGGAAAGGAATCCGAGTTTTGGGGTCAAAAATGGCCTTGAATTGGCGGGTAGACTATTGCAAATTGTCTTGTTCCATGCGCTTGCGGACCTTGGTGCGAAGCTTGTCGAGAACACTCGTGCTTATCCCAAGCAGCGTGGCCTCTCCCAAACGTGAAAGCTTGAGACGAGACAACATGCAAACACGGAGTTCCATTTCGTCCATTTCGGGGAATTTCAGTTTCAGGGTCTCCCATAGGCCGGGATACATGGCAACAAGAACCTCTTTAACAGCCTCCCAATGGTCGCCGTCTCCGAACACTTCTTTTTCCAGGTCCTTAAGGGCAATTTTGTCTTTTGGAGTTTTCAAGCAATAATCCAGCTTTTGCATGGCTCGAAGCCAGGCACTGAGTAATTCCGACAATTGTTGGGTTGTGTCGGAAACCTGCCTTTCTTGAGCCAGATTGTTCTGGATCAGTTCTTTGTTCTGCTGCATGAAGTGGAATAAGTTGGCATTGGCTTCGTCTTCTTTTTTGCGAATCCTTGCCAAACGGATTTGAGAAATAGCCAATGCTATAACTACAAGGGCAACTATGATGGCTAAAAATGTGATGATACGATGTTTCTGTATGTTTTTTTGGCCCATCGTATTCTGAAGACTTTCATAATTGTATTGTTGCTGAATACGGTATATGGTTTGTTCTTGTCGCTGCACTAAAATTTTATATAGTAGGCTTTCTCGTGCTTCCCTATATTGTAAGGCAGAAATGGCATCTCCTTGTTGCTCTGCAAACTGAGATAGCGCGCCATAAGCAGAGACTTTTGTTTCCTCCTTGGTTTCTGAATTGGGTAATAGTATTTCAATACGTTTGAAATATGCCGAAGCAGAATCCATTTCCTTGGTGGCAACATATGTTTTTGCCAAATTGAGGTAGTAAATAATCAGATCGGTCTCATCAGGATTGGAATTGTTTATTACCTGACGGAGGTAGGTAATAGCATCTTCATTATTCCCTCGTAGCCGGCATAGAACGGCATAATTGTTTGATGCTTTTCGAAGGGTTGTTTCAGAACCAGTTTTGTCAGCATAATCAAGGCTTTGTCTAATACATATTTCGGCGCTATCATATTGGTTTGTTAATAAAAGGTTAGATGCCATAGCGTTCAGTATCAATGCTTTATCATTGATGCGGCTTCCGATGTTTTGGTTAGCTGCTTTTAGCATGGCAAGGGCTTCTTGCCCCATGCCGTCAAAATACAACAATTTCGCCATCCAATACTGTGCCCGAGCTGTGGTTAGGCTGTCAGGAACTGATGCACTATATTGTTCGGCCTCTTTTAGGGAACGCATGGCGGTCACGTTCTCACCATAGTGCATTTGGATATATCCGCTGAAGAGGGCTGCATGTGCTGCTTTAGCGTATTGTTTATTCTTGGCAAAAAAGGAAGCAGCGCGTTCAAGCTCGGGGCTAATGGTAACACTATCTAAAAGATTGTCGTCATCTAATTTGATATTATGAAAGATGATCTCGCCTTGCAGCAAAGCCATCTCCATGCGCTCGCGTTCGTTGAGATAGGCCTCCATTCGTAGCACGCTGTCAATCAAACGCACGGCACTGTCAGGCTGGGTGCTGGCCAACTGCTCGGCACGCTTCACCATGCGACGCGCTTCACGCGTGGGTGTGTGGCATCCAGTGCACAGCAACAAAATAATTCCAAAGATGATATGTTTCACTTTCATACCTGCAAAGATAAGAAAAAGAGTAAGAAACAAGAGATTATTCTTCAACGAACTCTTCCTTGTCGGCGTAGAACACGTCGATGGCGGCGATCAAGGCGGCAAGGCTCCACACAGGGATGGCCAGCTTGTCGGTCATGCGGCCGAGCGTGCCGCTGAGGCTGAAGCCGAGCGCGCCAGGATGCTGGAGCAAGAGGCCAAGGCCATCGAAGCCTATGTGACCGCCAACAACATCACCGATACGCCCACCGAGTCGGGCATCTACCTCTTCCCGACCAAGGAAGGCGAGGGCGAGCTGGCCAAGTGGGGCGACGACGTGGCGGTGCACTATGTGCTGAGGAACCTGCAGGGCGAGCAGATCGAGTCGAGCTACGATTACGGCCAGCCTATGGTGTTCAAGATCGGCAGCGGCGAGATGATCCCCGCCGTCGAGGAGGCCGTGATGACCCTCTCGCAGGGTGCCAAGGTCACGGTGCTCACGCCGTCGAGCCAGGCTTTCGGCGAGTTCGACCTCGGCGAGATGCTGCCTCCCTTCACTCCGCTGCTCATCGACTTGGAGCTGGTGGAGATCAAGTGAGGGTTTTGGGAAGCAAATCTGACACCAATCTTTCACAAATATAGAAAATGCCGCCATTGGCGGCATTTTCTGTTGATGGAGACAAGGGTGCTATTCCTTGACGACCTTGTCCGTGTAGCTCTTTCCGTTAGCCAGTGTGACCTTCATCAGGTATTGTCCTGTGGCGAGGCCTTGCAGGTCGAGGGTTTCAAGGCTATTGCTCTGTGTGCGCACGAGGCGGCCCTGCAGGTCGAAGAGCTCGATCTGTGTGGGCTGCACGTCGGGCGAGTATTGCAGGTGGAGTTGGTCTTGTGCGGGGTTGGGATAGAACATATAGGGGCGGAGGAAGGCTTCGGTTTCGGGGATGTTGTCGGGATCCTCGTCGTGGACGAAATAATAGAAGAAGTTATAGTCTTCCCCTTCCTTCTCTATTCTCCCTATCATCGCAAAGCCATCGTCTATCGTGCAGAAATGGCAATAGTAGTGATAGTATCCAGTTACGGAATATGATCCTAAGCAATACCGTTGCCAGAGAATATTTAGGTCCTTATCCAGTTTGGCGATGCCCATCCAGCCTTTTGGAATAGCAGAACTTCCACTCACATTATTATTGGTGCGATAGGCAAAATAGATGTTGTCGTTTACGGTCTTCGACATCCCGATGGGGTAGCCCATCTTGTCGGGTGCGGAATAGATGGGCCACGACTCGAACAGCGCATAGCCTAGGCATTCATGAGTGTTCTTGTCGTATTTCTGCAGGCAGGCTCCCGTCCGGGTGATGTTGTTCCGCTTATACTTTATAGCCTGGATGAATGTATCGTCGTCCAAGGATATGAGACCGATGCCAGAGCCTGGCTGGGCATTATAGATGTCGTAGGGGTGGTCCTCTATCACGATGCTCTCTTTCAGCGTGAGCAGCGAGTCAAACACATGATAGACCAGATGGTTCTCTTCTTCGCCGGCCACCCAGTCGGAGAGGCAATACTCGCGTGGCGATTCGTTGAAGATGGCAAGGCTGTGGGTGACGCCGCTGAGCAAGAACAAGTCGTCGAAGGCGTTCTGTTCGTGTATGGTGCCGTCGAGGCCGATGCGAGCCATGACGGGTGAGAGTTCCCCTCTTCTGTATGCCAGCACGATTTGGTCGCCTTCGATTTTGATGCCGATTAGGCTGGTGATAGTTCTAGAGTCTTCCAGGAGCACCGTGAGGGCCTCGTCGTGGGGCTGTACGTTCAGATCTTCGTCGACGTGGCTGATGCGCAGCCAGGTCTCGCCCGGCTCGCCTTGGTAGGTAAGCTTTTTGTGGATGAGTTTGGCGAGGATGTATCCGTTGCCGTCGGGAGTGTTGGCCAGCAGGGGGTGTGCGATGTCTTCGATCATGTAGTAGTCGGTCTCGACGAAGACCGAGTCGATTACCCTGACGTTGACAGGGTCGATTCTATAGAGCCAGTCGCCAAAGTCGGCGACTCTGTGATTCAACATGGTCTTCGTCGGTATGCAGGTGAGGATGTTGCCGTCGTTTGTCATCATGGAATGGGGCTGTCGGAATTCGAACGCATTCAATTCGTATGGCGGCGTGATTTTCAGGAACAGGGAGTCGCGGGTGTAGCTTTGGGCGCGGGTGAGAGAAGCGGCAAAGGCAAAAACGATGATGAGTAATAGCTTTTTCATGGTATAATGTTTTTATTGGTTAGTGTTTTCTCGTCAGATACACATGCGAAAATATACCATTGCACGCTTTTCCGAACAGCCATCCGAACTTTTGTCCATGAAAGATGATGCAAACCATTTGTTTTCAAATGGTTATGAAAACCTTTATCCAAACTTTTAGGGAAAGGAATCCGAGTTTTGGGGTCAAAAATGGCCTTGAATTGGCGGGTAGACTATTGCAAATTGTCTTGTTCCATGCGCTTGCGGACCTTGGTGCGAAGCTTGTCGAGAACACTCGTGCTTATCCCAAGCAGCGTGGCCTCTCCCAAACGTGAAAGCTTGAGACGAGACAACATGCAAACACGGAGTTCCATTTCGTCCATTTCGGGGAATTTCAGTTTCAGGGTCTCCCATAGGCCGGGATACATGGCAACAAGAACCTCTTTAACAGCCTCCCAATGGTCGCCGTCTCCGAACACTTCTTTTTCCAGGTCCTTAAGGGCAATTTTGTCTTTTGGAGTTTTCAAGCAATAATCCAGCTTTTGCATGGCTCGAAGCCAGGCACTGAGTAATTCCGACAATTGTTGGGTTGTGTCGGAAACCTGCCTTTCTTGAGCCAGATTGTTCTGGATCAGTTCTTTGTTCTGCTGCATGAAGTGGAATAAGTTGGCATTGGCTTCGTCTTCTTTTTTGCGAATCCTTGCCAAACGGATTTGAGAAATAGCCAATGCTATAACTACAAGGGCAACTATGATGGCTAAAAATGTGATGATACGATGTTTCTGTATGTTTTTTTGGCCCATCGTATTCTGAAGACTTTCATAATTGTATTGTTGCTGAATACGATATATATTTTGCTCTTGTCGCTGTTGCATAACGGCATATAGTACATCCTCGTGGTTTTTTCTATATAATAATGCCAAAGAGTCGTGATTTTGACTTTTTGCAAATTCGGATAAAGCGGCATAAGCAGACAATCTCGTCTTAGGTTGTATGCTTTCAATATGAATATTCTTTTCGACGTTTTTGTAATATAGTGAAGCCGAATCAAATTCTTTTTTGTCGAAAAACACAATACCTAGATTCAGATTCAACATGAAGATCTCGCTCTCTTCAAGACTTGGCTCTTCCAACATTCGATGCAAACAGCCTAAAGCTTGGTCATATCTTCCTTGTAACCGATACAGAACAGCATAGTTATTCAAGACCTTGTGGCATATCTTACTGGAGTTGTACTTTTCCGCGTTCGACAAACTATGCTGAAGGTAGGTTGTCGCGTTATCAAAATCCCTCTGTAACATAAAGCAAATCCCCATCGCGTTTTGTATTATGGCCTTTTCAACAAAGTGTTTGCCAACACATTCGTCAGCAGATGAGAACATGCTAAGAGCTTCCTCCTTCATTATATTATCGAGTAGCATTCTTCCCATTCTATACTTTGCCTGAGCCATCGAGAGGCTATCCCCCGCCAAGTCTCCATATTGTTCTGCTTCCTTGAACGACCTCATAGCAGCCTCCTTTTCGTTGTAATGTTGCTGTACGAAGCCGCTGTAGAGTGCGGCATGGGCTGCTTTGGCATATTGTTTCTTTCGGGCAAAATAGGCTGCGGCGCGCTCCAACTCTGGGCTGGTGGAGATGTTGGGATGGTCCTCAAAGAAATCGTCGTCCATCACAGGAGAGATTTCATAAGTGGCCCTATTGCCAAATAAGGCCTCGGCCTGCAAAAGAGCCATCTCCATGCGCTCGCGTTCGTTGAGATAGGCCTCCATGCGCAGGACGCTGTCAATGAGACGCACGGCGCTGTCGGGTTGGGTGCTGGCCATCTGCTCGGCACGCTTCACCATGCGACGCGCCTCACGCGTGGGTGTGTGGCATCCAGTGCACAGCAACAAAATAATTCCAAAGATGATATGTTTCACTTTCATACCTGCAAAGATAAGAAAAAGATAAGAAAAAAAGACATTATTCCTCAACGAACTCTTCCTTGTCGGCGTAGAACACGTCGATGGCGGCGATCAAGGCGGCAAGGCTCCACACGGGGATGGCCAGCTTGTCGGTGTCGAGGAAGTTGTTGAGGAGGCCGTGGACGAAATAGCTGATGAAGGCGAGGGTGGCGCCTAGCACCAGTATCTTGGCAGGCTTGTTCTTGCAGTGCCGGTAGGTCTTCAAGCCGCAATACACCGTCACGACGACCAGCGCCAAGACCATGAGCGAGCCTACGAGGCCCTGCTCAGCCAACGGGCCGAAATACTCGGAGTGGGCATTGCCGCCGTCGCCGGCGTTGGTGCTGATGATGGTCTTCTCCTTCGACATCTGGTAGGGGGCGTAAACAAATTGGTAGGTGCCGGGGCCCCAGCCGAAGACGGGACGCTCGTTGAAGAGGCGGAAGGCCGACTGCCAACGGTTGATGCGCTCGAGGTTGGAGGCGTCGGTCGAGATGTTGGTGATGCTCTGCACGTTCTCCACCAGGTCGCCCGAGGCGTCTTGGTTGTTCTTCTCCAGCGCATCGATGATTTGGTTTTGGAAGGCGAAAAAGAGTCCGACCAAAATCACCACGGTAGCGGCAATCCAGCGGAACTTGATGTGCAGCAACACGCAGATGAGGACAGCCAAGGCCGCGATGATGCTCAGCCAGGCCGCGCGGCAGTTGGAGAGCGTCAGGGCCACGCCGAGCAGCAACACCACGCCGATGATGAGCAGCTTGCGGCTTTTCTTCACGTCGGGCATGAAGACGTAGGTGAGGGCCAGGATGAGGTAGATGGCCAAGGCCGCGCCATAGGCCGTGTGGTCGTTATAGAAGGGCGTCATCACCCAGTGGGCCGAGTCGCCGTCGAAGCCGAACTGGGCGTGATGGATGATGGTGTAGACACACACGATGCAAAGGGCAGCGATGTAGAGCCAGATGAAACGGTGTATGTTTTTCGGCTCCTTGAAGAGGATGGCGCAGAGGAAGAAGGCTGGCACGACGAACCACAGCCTGGACAGCATGAACTTGATAGACACCACAGGCATCTCGCTCGTGATGGTGGTGACGAGCATCCAGGCGAACATGCAGTAGATGACCACGGCGATGGGATGGTGTGAGATGCGCCGGTCGTAATGGCCGTCGTAGAGCATCTTGGCGATGAAGAGCACCAGGATACCCATCAGCAGAGGCTCGGCGGGCAGCGAGATGGCCAGACCCGACTCGAGCGCCTTCAGGTTGAAGGAGAGCGGTATGGTGAAAGCGGTGAGCAGCAACACCTTGTCGAGAGAGAAGATATAAAGCAGCAGGACGCCCAGCACGACGGGGAGGGCGAAGAAGAGGTAGGTGTTCTTCTTCACCACAAGGAAGAGCCCCACGGCCACGAAGAGGGCCGCGATGAGGTAGAGCCAGGCTATTTTCGCTTTCTTCTCCACGGCTTATTTGTTTTCGCCCACGAAACGCTTGCGGTTTTCGATGATGAAGATGACCACGATGGAGAGCAACAGGGCACCCAAGGCACTCAGGGCCACCACCACCCAACGCACCGGGAAGGCCTTCTTGTCGGCCGGGAAAGGCTCGGTGACGATGTTGGAGTAGGTGAGGTGCGAGTTGAAGAAACGGAGGTTCTGCTCGTAGTCCTTCTTGATGAGGGAGTAGGTGTTGGCCTCGGCGATGATCTTGGTCTCGAGGTCGACGGCGTCGGCACCGTATTGCTCGAGGTTGGCCTTGAGCTCGTTGGCCTTGGCAGAACCGTTGATGAAGCCACGGGTCACCTCACGCAGCTGGCCTGAGTAGTTGAGCACGCCGTAGGTGGTGGCGAGGTCGGTGAGGGCCTGCTTCAGCGAGTCGATGTCGTGTTGCTTCATGCGGAGTTGCAGGTCGTACATGGCCACCACTTCGGCCACCTTCTGGGTGTGCAGGTCGTGCACCTTCTGGTCGTAGAAGTTCAGGATATCCTTGGCGATGTTGCAGGCCACGAAGGGGTCTTTGTCCATCACGGTGACGGAGACGGCCTCATAGGGCGTCTTGCTGATCTTGATCTTGCTGCGGTATTCGTTGAGCATGTAGGTCCTCGCGTACCTGTCGTTCCTGTCGATCTTGTAGTCGGTCCACAAGTCGTACTTCGCGATGATGGAGTCCATGATGGACTGCGAGTTGATGATCTGGAGCATCTGCTCGGTCTCGCTTTCATCGGAGTAGGGACTGATGTTGGCGGGGTAGGCTATGGCCTCCGACTTGTAGAGTGGTGTGATGAACATGGAGCTGGAGAAGACCGCGCCGCAGATGGCTGCCGCCACGGTGATGATGATGATGTGCCATTTCCACTTCAACACGAGTTGAACCAATGAAAGGTTGTTGAAAGTATTGTCCATTTCTGTTTGATTTGTTTTCGGAGAATGTTGTTTGAAAAATTGATATATCTGTTGTGCCTTATCGGTCTTGTTCTTCAGGGGTCTCGGCGGCCGGTCTTTCCTCGGCCTCTCGCCGAAAAAAGCCTTTCGAGCGGTCGTAGAACACGATGCAGAAGATGAGCAGCAGGAAGGTGCTCAGCACGGTGATGACCACGATGAGCCAGCGCACGGGATAGCTCTTGCGCTCGGCCTGGAAGGCGGAGGTGACCACGAACTTGTGCGGGATGAACTCGGTGGCGTCGACCTTGGCTTCCTCGTATTTCGACTTGACCAGCGAGAGCTGCAGGCGGTCGTTGTCGAGACGCTCGTTGATGGCGTAGGAGGCGCCGCCGTATTCGGCCAGGATGTCAAGCTGTTCCTGGATGTTCCTGACGCCTTGCATGTTGCCCTTGCCCAGCTCCACGGCCAGCTGCTGGCTCAGCATCTCCACCTGCGACTCGTAGTCGAACACGCCGAGGCGGCGCAAGGTGTTGAGCGAGTCCTCGAGCATGTCCATCTCCGCGACGAGGGTGTTGTATTCCTGTTCCACGATGCGGAAGGCCTCGATGGCGACTTCCTTCTGCATCTGGTTCATGGTGCTGTCGAAGATCTCGGCGATCTCGTTGGCGATGCGGGCCGAGAGCGCGGCGTCAGAGTCGAGCACGGTGATCTTCACGGCGTTGTATTCGGTGCGACGGAACTTGATGCGGGCGTCGTAGAGCTTGTTGAGCTTGGTGATGGGGTATCTGCTGTTGCCGACCTCGTAGTGCTCCATCAGGTTGAAGCGGCTGATGACCTTGTCGCGCACACGGTTGGAGTTCAACACTTGAAGCATCTGCTCGGTCTGCTCGTCCTCGCCGAAGTTCATGATGTCCTTCTCCGACTGGTAGGTCGTGCTGATCAAGACTTTGGAGATCGAGTTGCTGGAGGTGGGGTAGATGACCGTTGTGGACTTATACAGCGGGGTGATGAAGAATGGGGCGCTGAAGACGATGGCACAGAGCGCGGCCACCGCCAAAATGATGAGAATGGGCTTCCGATAATCCACCAATAGTCTGCATAAGTATTTGGAACTGTAGGTGTTATGTGTCTGTTCGTCCATATTTATGTATAGAATAAGTTGCCAAAAATAGGGATTTCCCCTGAAATGGCAATGAAAAAAGTCATTTTAGGCCTTTTTTTCCTTGGGGATGACGAGGCTGACGATTTCCTTGAGACGGAGCAGACGGGTGAAGAAGATGGCGCCGCAATTGAGGGCGAAGGCGATGATGAAACCAAGCATCCAGTTGATGTTCAGCTGTTTGACGAGGAAGGTGACGAGGGCGACGGTGGCCATGAAGAGGATGATGTGGAACCAGTAGCGGCCGCCCATGTCGAACTTGAGGATGCGCTTGGCAAGGAGGTACTGCAGGAAGGCCGTGACGGCTTGCACACAGAGGCTGGTGCAGGCGGCACCGACGGCATAGAAGCGCGGGATGACGATGAGGTTGAGCAGGATGTTGATGACCACGCCGGCACCGGCCACGAGGTTGAGCTGCTTGAGGCTGCCGTTGGCGGTGAGCAGCGTGCCGAAGATGTAGGTCGTCGACAGGCAGAAGAAACTGCCCATGAGGATGGGGAAGATGTTAGCGTATTGCCCGATGCGCTCATAGTCGGCGGCGACGGCATCGCTGGGGAGATACATCAGCTCCATGATCTCCTGGCGGTAGAAGACGCACATCACCATGACGATGCCCGCCATGGCCACGATGACGTTGAACGAGGTCTTGACCAGGTTGTTCAGCTCGGGCTTGTTCTTCAAGGTGGCGGCAAACATGGGCAAGAGCATGATGGCGAAGAGGTTGGAGATGTTGTTGCCCGCGTCGAAGAGGCGGTAGGCACGGCTGTAGAAGCCGGCTTGCACGCCTTTGTCGTCCAAGAGGCGCTCAAGGAGCACAGGCTCGATGCGACTGTAGACGCTCATCAGCAGGACGAGCAAGGCGAAAGGCAGGCTCTGTCGCAGTATCTCCTTGAAAAACTGGAAGTTGAGCTTGAAGCTGAGATGCTCGGCATGACGCAGGACGACGGTGAGGGCGAAGAGGAGGGTGGCGATGTAGGCCACGGTCTGGGCTTGTAGGTACCAGATGGCGTTGAACTTCTCCATCGGGAACCAGCCGCTCCACAACACGAAGCACATGATGACGATGGCCAGCACGCGGTCGAAGACGGAGAGGATGCTGTCCTGCTTGAACAAGAGCAACCCCTGTATGTTCGACCTGAGGAAGAGGATGAACGAGAGCAGCACCTGGTTGAGGCCGCACCAACACAACAGCTTGAGTTTCAAGCCTTCGTTGTAGCCACAGCAGTAGCCCACCACGAAGAGGACGACGGCATAGAGCAAGCCCAGCAGGAGCTTGATCTCGGTGAGGCCGCCGAAGTGCTTCGAGAGGTTCTTCGGGTCTTGCGCGACGGCACGGCTGTTGAAGTTGGTGATGCCGAGGTCGAGCAGGATGTAGAAGAGGTACGAGAAGTTGAACAGGGCTTGGTAGGTGCCGTAGGAGGCGTCGCCGAGGAGGTTCTGCACCTCGCGGTCGATGCCGAGAATCCAGAAGGGCTTCACCAACAGGTTGAGAAACAACAGGAAGATGATATTTTTGATGAAGCGGTTCTGCATGGCCTTTACATTCCGACGGGCAAAAGTAGGAAAAAAACACTTTCAAAGCGTTTTTCCGTTTCCATTTTGGAAATTATGTGTATTTTTACACGCTTTTTTTTGACCAGAGCAATGAACAAGGAACAGGAAGATATTGAAGTATTGGAGGAGGAGCTTGTAGAGAACGAGAAGAGTCTGCTGCTCATCAACGACGACGTGAACACTTTTGAATATGTCATCGACACCTTGATGAAGGTGTGCCATCATACCCGCGAACAGGCCGAGACCTGCGCCTGGATCACGCACTACAAAGGCAAATGTGCCGTCATGCATGGCAGCTTCGAGGAGCTGAAGCCCTACTATGACATCCTGCTGGCCTATCATCTCACGGTCAAGATCGAATCTTAGACATCATCCATGGCAGAATACACTTCTTTGGAAATACTGGCGATTCAGCGGGCCTATGAGACCATGCTCGACGACATCCATCCCTTCGTCAACGCGCCCGAGCATCTCGCGCTGATTGACAAGGCCTACCGCTATTGCCTGGAGAAATACGACGGACGCTATCTCGTGTCGGGCAAGGCCTACATGCTGCACCTCATCGAGATGGGTCGCATCGCCGTGCTCGAGGTGGGTTTGGGCTATATCTCGGTGGTGGCGTCGTTCCTGCATGGCATCGACTACAAGGAGGATGTGAGCATCAAGGATTTGGAGAAGGAGTTCGGGAAGACCGTCGCCATCGTGCTGGAGGACTTCAGCGAGATCTCCAAGCTCGACACCGAGAAGGTGGCCTACAACTCCGACAACTTCCAGGTGCTGTTCCTCTCGTTGGTCGACGACATGCGCTCGGTGCTGCTGAAGATCGTGCACCGCGTGTACGACGTCCGCAACCAGAACGACGTGGATGCCGACCGTCTGTCGAAGTATTTCCACGAAATCAAATACATCTATATCCCCATCCTTCACCGTCTCGGACTCTATAAGCTGAAAGCCGAGTTCGAGGAGAAGCTGATGCTTTACGAGAACCCCGAGATGTTCCACGAGATCGAGGCCAAGATCAAGGCGAGCCAGGAAGCCCGCCGACAGACGGCCGAGAAGTTCATCGCACGCATCTCGGAAGGCATCGACACCGAGCTGGAGCGCACCATGCGGCATGGCAAGCCCAAGTTCACGTACACCATCAAATGGAGGCTGAAGTCGATCCCGTCGATCTACGCCAAGATGAGGGCACAGAACGTGCCCTTCGAGGAGGTCTACGACCTGATGGCGGCGCGTGTCATCATCAACTGCGCCTCGAAAGACGAGCAGGAGTGCTGCTGGATCGTGTACTCGGCCATCACCAATATCTACGACCCCATGCCCGAACGTCTCCGCGACTGGATCACCCAGCCCAAGGCCTCGGGCTATGAGTCGCTGCACACCACGGTGAAATACGACGACAAGCTGTGGTTCGAGGTGCAGATACGCACCACGCGCATGGACGACATCGCCGAGACGGGACAGGCGGCGCACTATTTATATAAAGGAGAGAAGCAGTCGTCGGAAGAATGGCTGCTGCACGTGCGCGAGGTGTTGGAGAACCCCAGCCAGGTGTCGTTCGAGAACTCCTACAGAAGGCTCTCGAAGTCGGATAGGATGTTCATCTTCACTCCCGAGGGCGACCTGAAACAGCTGCCCGTCGGTTCCACGGTGCTCGACTTCGCCTACGAGGTGCACACCCGTGTGGGTGAGACCTGCAACGGCGCCCGCGTCAATGGTCGCATGGTGCCCATACGCCATGCCCTGGCCAACGGCGACAAGGTGGAGATCATCACGAGCAAGAAACAGTCGCCCAACGCCGACTGGCTCAACGCCGTGGTCACCGAGAAGGCGAAGAACAAGATCCGCCGCTACCTGTTGGAGCAGGAGCTGAAAGAGTCGGAGATGGGCAAGGGCATGTTGCAGCGCAGGCTGAAGAACTGGAAACTGCCCTTCTCGGAGACCGTCGTCGACATGCTGGTGAAGGAGTTCAAGCTGGAGAACGCCTTGCAGCTGTATCACCAGATCTCGACCGAGAAGATCGACATCACCGACGTGAAGCGCTTCCTGACGGCCAAGTTCGGCGAGACGGCAGAGAAGACGGAAAAGCCTGTGCCTGAGACGATTGGCGCATCGAAAAAAGACGCCTCCGCCGAGGTGGAGGAATCGCTCTCCATCGGCGAGGACATCAACAACGTGACCTACAAGTTGGCCAAATGCTGCAACCCCATCCCTGGCGACCGCGTGTTCGGCTTCGTCACCTCCGACGGCACCATCAGCATCCACCGTGTCAACTGCCCCAACGCCAAAGGCATGCAGCAACGCTATGGCTATCGTATCATCAACGTGAAGTGGAACGGCATGGACAATCAGGTGTCGCAGGCGACGATTCGCATCTATGGTCGCGACGTGATGGGCCTGTTGGGCAAGATCACCAAGGTCGTCTCCGAGGACTTGGGTGTGAACATGAAGAACATCGTCCTCAACTCCGACAAGGAGGGCTTCTTCGAGGGCAAGATCGTGATACAGATTTCCGATGTCGACTCCTTGGAGCTGCTGATTGCCAAGCTGAAAGCCATCGAAGGCATCATGGAGGTGGTTAGGATAGATTGAACAAAGACACAAGAGATATGAAACGCAAACTGATATTGACTCTTGTCCTGCTTTCGATGGCCGCCATCATGGCCTCGGCACAGGACGTTCTTGGCGTCCAGGGCATGTACGGCATCGACCATGGGAAGAGACTTGTCGTCGTCACTGGACGTCTGCCCGAGGGCGTGAGGCCTTACAAGAGCACCATCGAGCTTCGGGGCGAGACCTATACCTGTTATCGCAGCGAGATGCCTATCATCACCATCACCACCGACGGGCCTATCGTCAACTCGCCTGCGGTGCACGGTGTCATCAATGTGGCCGATGCCGACGGCAATGTCGTCACGATGCACGCCGGGTTGAAGATCCGCGGCACGTCGTCGCAGCAATACGACAAGAAATCGTACCGTGTGGAGCTGTGGGCCGATGCCACTGGCACCGTGATGGCCGACACGACCTTCCTCGGGCTGCGCAGCGACGACGACTGGAACCTCGAGGCCATGTGGACGCAGCCGCTCCGCCTTCGCGACAAGGTGGCCAACGAGTTGTGGATGGAGATGTACCAGCTGCCCTACGCCGAGAACGAGCCGGATGCCCTGCCGGGCATTCGCATGGAATATGCCGACCTGTTCATCAACGACGAATACATGGGCGTCTACGCCCTGACCGAGCGCATCGACCGCAAGCAGCTCGGCCTCCGCAAATACAACGGCGACATCCGTGGCGTGCTCTACAAAGGCAATGGGGCAGGGGCACCGACGTTTGAGTCGCTGCCGAGCTACGACAATACGCTCGACACCTGGGCCAACTACGAGTGGGTGTATCCCAACGAGAGCGACACGGCCATCAACTGGAACCATATCTACAGCTTCACCAACTTCGTGATGAACGCCTCCGACAATGTGTTCTATGCCCAATACAGCGCCCAGTTCGACAAGGACAACGCCATCGACTACTACCTGTTCATCAACAGCGTAATGGCCATGGACAACATGGGCCGCAACCTCTTTGTGGCGCGCTACAAGAAGTCGGGCACCTATTTCTATGTGCCTTGGGACCTCGACGCCATTTGGGGCTTGGACACCGACGGCAACAAGACCTACAACACGGGCGGCCTGCTGGGCAACGGCTTCTACGACCGCCTGACGCAAGACTGCAACGACAACGGCTTCGTGGCCACGGCCAAGAGCCGTTACAACGCCTTGCGCAACGGCATCCTGAGCACCGAGCATATCATGGAGCTGGTCAGAAGCCAATACGAGGCGCTGGTGGAGAGCGGCGTGTACGACCGCGAACACGAGGCCTGGCCCAGTTTCACCGTCGACGAGAGTCAGCTGACCTATATGAGCGAGTGGCTCGCCGCCCGTTTCAACTATCTGGACGGCGAAATCAACGCGGGCTGCGGCACCTGGGGCATTGAGGCTCCTGAGGCCCCTGAGCCTGTCGAAGGGCCGACTCAAAGTGTTGAGGTATTCCCGAATCCTGCCAAGGACTGGATCTGTGTCCGCTTTGTGGGGCAATGCGAGGCTTCCGTCAGGCTCTACGACATGACGGGCCGTTTGGTGTATGCCATTGATTCCGATGAACAAGTCCTCGTGATACCGACACAAGGCTTGGGCAAGGGCATCTATTCCTTGGTCACCCTCACCGAAGGGAGACAGCAGGTGAATAGGATAGTAGTGGAGTAGAACCAAACCTTTAGCAAAAAACAGCGAGCCGCCCCAATCGGAGCGGCTCGCTGCGTGTAACTATGTAGAGACGGTGCATGCACCGTCTCTACAATGTGAATTACAGTTTCGGTCCGGCGGCGACCAAGGCCTTGCCCGCCTCGTTCGTCGTGAACTTCTCGAAGTTCTTGATGAAGCGCGAGGAGAGGTCTTTGGCTTTCTCTTCCCAGACGTTGCGGTCAGCGTAAGTGTCGCGCGGGTCGAGGATATTCGGGTCGACACCCGGGAGGGCGGTCGGCACCTCGAAGTTGAAGTACGGGATCATCTTGGTCGGGGCCTTCTCGATGCTGCCATCGAGGATGGCGTCGATGATGCCGCGCGTGTCCTTAATGGAGATACGCTTGCCCGTGCCGTTCCAGCCCGTGTTGACGAGGTAGGCCTTGGCGTTGCTCTTCTCCATGCGTTTTACCAGCTCCTCGGCGTATTTGGTCGGGTGGAGTTCAAGGAAGGCTTGGCCGAAGCAGGCACTGAAGGTAGGCGTGGGCTCGGTGATGCCGCGCTCGGTGCCGGCCAGCTTGGCGGTGAAGCCGCTCAGGAAGTAGTACTTGCACTGGTCGGGCGTCAGGATGCTGACGGGCGGCAGCACGCCGAAAGCGTCGGCGCTGAGGAAAATGACGTTCTTTGCAGCGGGACCTGCCGAGATGGGACGCACGTTCTTCACGATCTTCTCGATGTGCTCGATAGGATAGGAGACGCGGGTGTTCTCGGTCACGCTCTTGTCCTTGAAGTCGATCTTGCCGTTGGCGTCAACGGTGACGTTCTCCAACAGGGCGTCGCGCTTGATGGCGTTGTAGATGTCGGGCTCGCTCTCCTTGTCGAGGTTGATGACCTTGGCATAGCAGCCGCCTTCGAAGTTGAAGACGCCTTCATCGTCCCAGCCGTGCTCGTCGTCGCCGATGAGCAGACGCTTCGGGTCGGTGGAGAGGGTGGTCTTGCCGGTGCCGCTGAGGCCGAAGAAGATGGCGGTGTTCTCGCCTTGCATGTCGGTGTTGGCGGAGCAGTGCATGGCGGCGATGCCTTGCAGCGGCAGGTAGTAGTTCATCATCGAGAACATGCCTTTCTTCATCTCGCCACCATACCAGGTGTTAAGGATGACTTGTTCGCGGCTGCTCACGTTGAAGGCTACGCAGGTGTCGCTGTTCAGGCCGAGTTCCTTATAGTTGTCGACCTTGGCCTTCGAGGCGGTGTAGACGGTGAAGTTGGGCTTGAACTCAGCCAGTTCCTCAGCCGTGGGCTTGATGAACATGTTCAGCACAAAGTGGGCTTGCCATGCCACCTCCATGATGAAGCGGACGGCCATGCGGGTGTCCTTGTTGGCGCCGCAGAAGGCGTCGACCACATAGAGGTTCTTGCCGCTGAGTTGCTTCTTGGCGAGGTCTTTCACCTGTGCCCACACGGCTTCGCTCATCGGGTGGTTGTCGTTCTTGTAGCCCTCGGTGGTCCACCACACGGTGTCCTTCGAGTTGGCGTCCATGACGATGTATTTGTCCTTGGGCGAGCGGCCGGTGTAGATGCCCGTCATCACGTTGACGGCGTCGAGTTCGGTCAGCACGCCTTTGTCGAAGCCCGTCAGGGCGGGGTTCATCTCGTCCTTGAAGAGCTGTTCGTAGCTCGGGTTATAGTAAACGTCCTTCACGCCGGTGATGCCGTATGCGGCCAACGCGGCTTTGATTTCTTCGATGTTTTTTGCCATAATTGATAGTTTTGTGGAAATGATGTGCAAAGGTAGTTAAAAAACCATTGCGCAAAGAAAAAAAAGGTTTTTCTTTTTGAGTACCTGTTTCCCTACGCCGTCATGGCGGGCTGCGACCCGCCATCCCCTACGCTCTATGAACATTTCTACTTTTTCGTCAGCCCGCCATAGCTTTGGGCTGCCTTTTGCAGGGCTTCCTCCGTGGTGAATTGCTCGTAGTAGGAGCAACGTGTGACGATGCCCTGCGACGAACACAGTTCGCCATTGACGCGCACCAATGCCCAGCCTTTCATCTCATCGGAGAAGTCGTTGTCTACCAGGGACAGACAACTGTCCACTTCGACAAACTCGTCCAACATCACCTCGCGCACCTTGAAGCTCACTATCATTGATCTAGCGCTTTGTGTGGCGGTATAAAGCATCAACCTCTCACCGTCTCGCAAAGTGTCGGCTTTGAGATTGGTAATGAGTGCGGCGGTGCCGTCCACTTTCCCTAACCATTGCTTGATGGGTGGCAGCGTGCCGTCGCTCACGGGCATGTCGGGAAGCAACAAGGTGTTGCCATTTCCCAAGTTATAGGGCATGAACACCGCTGGCAGTTGGTTGGCCAACGTGATGAACCCGTTATAGTTTGTCTTCCCATGGGTGAACATGGGTTGGCAGGGCTTCAGCGCTTTCCACAAGGCGATGGAATGCCGCATGCGCTGCCGTTGGATGAACTGTTGTCGGGTGTTGTGGCGCTTCCCTTCTGAATGGACGGAGCGCATGACAAGTTCGCCTTGCCTGCAATAGATGGTTACTTTCGATTTGGGCATTCTGCCAGTGAGCATCATCAGCCCCATTGGATTTTTTTGATTTTTCATGATCTTGTTGTTTTTTTAGGTTTGTAAATTGTTTTATTCGCATCGGCTTCATACCAGGCAGGTAACAGCTCCGAGCCATTACCGATTTATTCACGTTATTTATCCAAGAGTTTTCCGTTGTTTAAACGGACAACGAACGGACAACGAACGGACAAGGGCTATAGCGGTCCCCTATCTGGCAAGAAGTTGCGCCTTCCTATTTTGGTGCGAGCCAATGTGCAAAAATATACGTTTTTTTCGACGCAGACCCTATTAAGAAGACGCAAATAAGCGCACCAAATGCGTTTTGATCTATTTTGACGTGTTTTGACAGGGAAGAGATGATGGACGAGGAGGGACAGTTGTAGCACCGCCGGACACAAGACAAAGGCTTTGGAGGGATGCATAATACCTGGACTATGTTCGTTTGGATTTGCAATCCGAACGTATTGAATATCAACATTTGTAATGCGGAACAAGCATTTTGTTTGTCATAATAACGGATTATAAATCATTATATTCTTACACGGCTGAATTAATCCAGTCGAACTGTGGGATTTTTGTATTTTTGCGACGAAGTAACAAAACAACGATAAAGATGGACAGACGAGAGTTTTTGAAGACAACGGCATGTGCCGCTGCCGCCACAGCCATCGCCGCCACCCCTTTGGCCGCTTGCGACAACATCTTTTCTAACCTAACTGGCAAAAAAATGAAAGTATTGATAATCAACGGAAGCCCGAGAGCCGACGGCAACACCTTCACCGCTCTCGGCGAGATAGCGAAACAGCTGAACAAACATGGTGTGGAGACCGAACTGGTGCAGCTCGGCACCAAACCCCTGCATTGTTGCATCGCTTGTGGCCATTGCCGCAATGGGAAGCATTGTGTGTTTGACGATGACCCGTGCAACGAGATCATCGACAAAATGGCCACCGCTGATGCCCTCATCGTAGGCACGCCCACCTATTACGGTCAGCCTAACGGCGGTGTGTTGTCGGTGATGCAGCGTGTTTTCTATGCCGGCAGTGACTATACCCAAAACAAGCCTGCCGCAGGGGTAGCCGTGTGCCGTCGCGGTGGCGCCACAGCAGCCCTCAACAGCCTGAACATGATGTTCCAACTGAGCAACATGCCCATGGTGACCTCGCAATATTGGAACATCGTTTACGGTCGCGCCAAAGGCGAGGCAGCGCTCGACACCGAGGGCATGCAGACCATGCGCACCCTGGCCGACAACATGGCCTGGATGCTCGCCAAGATCCACGCCGGCGGCAACCCCGACTATCCCCAGCATGAAAGCGAGTGGCAAGGGATGAATTTTATCAGATAGCAAGAAAGAAGTTGATTTTCAGCTTATTATTTGATAAAATCGGAAAATGCACCAAAAAAAGTGCAATTTTTAATCAAAAATGCACCAAATTTGGTGCGTTTTTACTATTTTTGCCGCATCAAACGGAAAAAGAAGGGTTTAAATTATGGAAATACTTAAGGAACAGATGAAAGTCCAGTTGGAATTGGTCGATGATAGCTTTGTCCGCTATCTACATGATGAAATCGACTGGCAAGCCCAACTGATTGCCATCCTTGGTGCGCGAGGTGTGGGTAAAACCACCCTGCTCTTGCAGCATATCAAACGATACAACATATTGGACGACACACTGTTTGTGTATGCCGACAACATCTATTTCACGAAGCATACACTTCTCGACCTCGCCCTTGATTTTTACAAAAATGGTGGGCGGCATCTCTATATTGATGAGATTCATAAGTATAAGAATTGGTCGCAAGAGATAAAGAATATATACGACTCAATTCCCCAATTGCAGGTGATATATACGGGCTCCAGCATCTTGGATTTGGAACAGGGTGGAGCGGACCTCTCGCGGCGGAAGTTGCAGTATTATATGTATGGCTTGTCGTTTCGCGAATATCTGCAATTGCGTTATCAGGTACAGGTGCCGTTACATTCATTGAACGACCTTTTGGAAAACCGTATCAGTTTTCCTTATTCGGATTTGCAGCCGCTTCCAGCCTGGAAGGATTATGTTCAAACAGGCTATTATCCTTTCTTTTTGAAAGGCAATTACTTGCAACTGCTTAATGGCGTGATTCTGCAAACCGTGGAAAACGACATACCCATGTACGCAGGTTTGAGTATGGGTGTGGCGCGAAAACTCAAGACATTGCTTTACATTATCGCGCAAAGTGTGCCGTTCAAGCCCAACATGAGTGCGATTGCCGCTGATTTGGGCATCAGCCGTAACGATGTAGGTGATTTGTTGTTCTATTTGGAGAAAGCAGGATTAATCAATCAGTTGCGCAGCGACATTACTGGTATTCGTTTGCTTGGGAAGGTGGACAAGGTGTATCTCAACAACACCAATCTCATGTATGCCATTGCGGGTAGCAATACCGACATTGGCAATGAGCGTGAAACGGCGTTTTACACTTTGGCCCGCGTGACGGAACCTGTAACGACATCGTCTGTAAGTGATTTTCAGATAGGCGATTATACTTTTGAGGTGGGCGGAAGGAAGAAAGGTCGAAAGCAGATTGAAGAGTTGAAAAATGGCATTGTGGTAAAAGATGGCATCGAGTATGGCATAAAGGGAGTTGTGCCGCTTTGGGCTTTTGGGTTAATGTATTGAAGGCAGTCTCGGCGAGGCAGCGCTCGACACCGAGGGCATGCAGACCATGCGCACCTTGGCCGACAACATGGCCTGGATGCTCGCCAAGATTCACGCCGGCGACAGTCCCGACTATCCCCAGCATGAAAGCGAGTGGCAGGTGATGAATTTTATTAGGTAGCAGATATGGGAACTTTGCTGCCTTTGTTAGTAACAAAAACAATCTCTAGTTGCTTGTACTGTCAGGTGACATTTGGGAGGCATCCTAACCTCTCACTATTTTTTAAAGTCAAACACCATAACAGCCATCTTAATCTCAATAGTTGAGTCTGTTAGGCGAAAAATATAATCATACCACCCGAGATCTCTTTTTGCTACAAATTTCACGAAATTTGAATGGTTGGGGATCGATTCTTGGATGGAGTCAACAATGGTTTGTGCGTTGGTGTCTTTGTTGAAAACCAGCAAAGCTGTCTTGGAATCTCTCCATGTCAAGTAACTCAATAGCTGGTTGATGGCTTCATTCAACATCTTTGCCCCTTTCCAAATCTTGCATTCTGCAACAAACAGGACATCATCACCATGCTTTATCATAATATCTGTTTTCCCTTTATGGTTGAATGATTCACCTGATGACGAAAAGCTGGTGAAAGAAGAAGACAATTGGGTTAGGAAATGTGCTCTAATCGTTTCCTCGTCTTGGTTTTCAATAGTTTTAGGATAGCGTTCAATGCTTTTGCCAGTAGTATTGATAACTTTTAAGATTTCTTGGTAGACGCTCTCAGCCATTGTGGGCTCAAGAGGTTTTGCTTCTTGAGAATTGATTACAACAGGCTCTTTAACACGTCTTGTTACAGTTGGGACGCTGTATGTTTTGTTGGTGCTGGTTTTACTCTTGATTGGTATTCCAAGGTCAGCTATTATCTTCTGCTCTTTTAGTACCTTCTCTTTTCTTGCTTTGAAGACTTGTGGAATATACAGGGAGATGGATTTGTTAATTCTTTCAATATCGGTTTTCAAAAACCCAATCATTTTGATTAGATCATCCTTGTATGTTTTGATTTCTCTTGCAACATTTTCACCATTACCATTTACATCAGGAATATCAACATAGATTTCGTTATAATCAAAACAGAAATGACCGCTGCCACTGAGCAAAAACTGAGAAGGAAGGTATCGAAGCAATTCTTTATCACCACTTAAAGGAATACAAAGTCGGTACACAGTTCTTTCCAAATCTTCATGACTGGAGAACTTTATAAACATAGGCAGATATTCATTTGGCATCAAAACCCTTCTGGTTGCCACAGTACAGTTCTCAAATTGCACTTCAGGGCATTCTAATCTCAACTCTTCAATCAAATAGTTGACATATTCGATTTCAGAGACATTCAAAACATAATCATCTTCAAGGCTTTGGATTCTTTTAGATACTTCTTGTTTCAACAAGTCTTCCAATTGATTTGTGTCGCCCTTCTTGAACAAATCACCTTCCTTTATATAGTATCGTTCCATTTTGGTTTACTAATTGGCTTGTTACTCTCCTTCTACTACCTTGATCTCATCATCGGACAGGCCGTAGAGGTCGTAAACCATGCGGTCTATCTCTTTATCGGTGGCGGCGATTTGAGCGGATAAGGCGTTGCAATTGGCCTTGTATTGGCTGAAGTAGTCTTCCCATTCGTCTTGCTGGGCAAGCGAAAGGGAGATCTTCTGCTTCTTCAGCTCGGCGACAAAGGCCTTGAAGTCCAGCTCATCGAAACGCTCCAATGCGGCGGTGACTTTCTGAACGCCCAGGTTCTCCTGTAGGCGACGAAGGAAACGCTGACGTTTTTGCTGAAGCTGCTCGATAAAGGATAGCATCTGGTCAGCTGAAGCGATGAATGGCTGTTGGTCTTCTAATGAAGCAGAAGGAATTGGTATGCGTTCCGTAATAGCATTATCAAAGTGCATTGTTCTAATGGCCAATCCAAAAATAAAACGATAAACATACCATGACAACAGATTAGAGTTGATCAATGAAAGGATATACCTATTATCGAAATCTTCTTTGATAGACAATTGGTTTATGGTGTCTAAAATTATGATTTCATCCTTGGATTTTGGTATGGTCGCAATAATCTTGATGTGAGGATAAGGGTTCTCAATAAAGGCAATGATATTCTGTGCCAAAATGGAGTTGCTTTTGATTTTCCCTTTCTCATCAAGAATACTGTCTTTCGATATGTAACCTTTTACACCTTTTGTATAATAACGACCAACTTGTTTGCCTCCAAATACTTTATAATCGCTTACGTTTTCAACGACTTCTTTCTGATACATGGCTCCTCTTTGGTTAATTGCAAAATCATTAAGGAAAGTGCCAAAGGACAACATCTTTTCTGCTATTTGTATTTCTTCGGCTGCAACTCCATTTAGATAGAAATCGAATTTTTGGCAAAGGTTTTTGTCAATTACGGCCACCATCTGAAAATCTGAATCAATACGCTTTAATGAATCATAGTGCTTTATCTCAGAGCCTTTTACCGCGCTGAATATTATTTGTTCCAGTTTAACCTCAGACCATACCTTTGAACAATCAACAATGCTGTTGATTTGAGGGAGCATCACCTTTCGTATTGTTTTCCAATTGGAAGCATAAAGGAATGGTTTGGGGATAATATAGCTGATTGGGCTGTAATTTCTTGCTATGTTTAATGCTAAACCCATAAATAGGCACGCAGTATCAGTACATTTTAGATTGAACTTGCTTTCCAAGTGTTCCTGCTCGATTTGGTTTAATTGCGCACCATACGGCGGATTACCGATAATAATATCAAAGCCGCCTTTGGCGAATACCTTGGGGAACTCGTTCTGCCAGTTGAAGGCTTTATCTCCGGCAATAGTGGGGTTGTCGATGAGCGAGTTGCCACACTTGATGTTATCGTTCAAGGAGTTCAGCTTGCGGTGAGGTTTAGCGGTACGGAGCCAAAGCGACAGCTTGGCAATCTCGACACTCTCCTCGTTGATGTCAACGCCGTAGAGGTTGTTTTCCAAAATGGAGTTCTCGACATTTGGAAACACGATGGCCGCACCTTCAACCCTGGCACCCATCTCGTCGATGAGCTTATGCTCAGCGATGAGGAAGTTGAGGGCTGCATTAAGGAAAGCGCCACTGCCGCAGGCTGGATCACAGATGGAAATCTGCAGCAGCCAGTCGCGGTAGGCATCCAGCTTTTCGATGAGGGCCTTCTTGGTGGCTACCTGACGTTTCTTATCAGCGAAATACTCGCTGTCGTTGATGCCCAGCTCAGCCTTTTTCTCACGGCAGAGCTTGCCGACGGTGTTTTCCACGATGTATTTGGTGATGTATTGCGGGGTATAAAAGACACCGTCTTTCTTGCGTTTGCTGATGGTGGGAGCCTCGCCCTGCTGGAGCTTGGTGGTGACTTCCTCGATTTCGGTCAGTGAGTTCTCGAAGATGTGGCCCAAGATATTCACGTCCACATCGCTCTGGAAGTCGTACTCCGAAATCCGTTTGCAGTTCTTCATCAGCACCTCATCAGAGATGGTGAGGCCATCAAGGATTTCATCCGGCTTGAATAGGCCGCCGTTGTAAGCGAAAACCTCATAGTTTTTGCCCTGGAAGCCTGTGTTCATATAGCCGAAGTATTTTTTCAGGCGGTTGTAGAAAGGCTGGTATTCGTCCAAATCCTTCAGCTTCTCCCATTGATTGATGACCATCATGATGGAATTGGGCGGCAGCAGTCCGCGGTCTTCAGCGAAGAAGATGAAGAGTAGCCTATCGAGCAGCTTCTGGGTTTTCTTGAAGAGCAGGATCTTGTGTTCGGTGCTATCGGTGGGATTATTGGCCAGGATGTCTTCAAACAGGTCGCGCTTGAAGTTGGAGTAATCCTTATAGAGTGCGTTGGTGATTTGGTCCTCATTGGTAAGGCTGGCCGACTTGATTTGTTTGGGGAGGTTTTTCTCGATGTTCTCATAGGCCAAGCATATCCATAGCCGGGCAAAGTCTTCGAGTGTGAGATGGAACAAATCGAACTCCTCGAAGTCAACAGCGTTGTCGATGTAAAAGCGCAGCTTCTCGAAGTTGGAGATGACGACGTAGGTGGCTTCCTTGTTACGGTTCTTATAGCCGAAGGCCTGAGCCTCGATTTGGCCGAGGTCGGGCGTTTTGTGGTCTTTCAGCTCTATTACACCCACCACCTTGCCGGACACGAGCATGGCACCATCAGCTTTCTTGCTGTTGCCCTCGTTTTTCTTCTCGGTGATGAGA
>Ga0310690_10002976_pt1 | contig 26416 bp, 29 predicted proteins | sample AusTroGonzalo_MG_2_FD_207661 | JGI IMG/M metagenome (GOLD analysis project Ga0310690, IMG submission 207661) | Bovine rumen microbial communities from tropical cattle in Woodstock, Queensland, Australia - Gonzalo_04 (v2) (version 2) | ecosystem: Host-associated > Mammals > Digestive system >...
CAATTCTTTTGATGATTTATATAAATATTCAATGAAACAATTTCTTGAATATGAAAAATTAGAAGGAATTAATGATTGGAAAGAATATGATTTCTCAATAGATTGTTCAAACGATCAAATGAAATTTAAAGATATGCTTCAAATTCGTTGTATTGAAGAATTAACAGAAGCAACACATACGTTAGATAATGAAGAACATTTTTGGGAAGAGATTACAGATTCTCTTAATTTCTTCTTAAGTGCTTATTGTATGTATGGAATAGATTTTAATAAATTACCAAATGCTCAACTTATTTTAATTCAAAATAAAAAAGAAGAACCAATTATTAATTTTAAAATGTGTTCGATTTTATTTTATAAAATTATAGATGATATAGGTGATTTATGCAATTTATTAAAAAATCGTCCGTGGGCCCAATCTAATTATTTGGTGTCAATGTATGATTTTGAAATAAGACTCAATAAACTTTGGATAGATTATTGGATAATGTTAGGAAATTTGGGACTAACAAAAGAACGAATATTCGAAATGTTCGAAAGAAAATACGCGGTTAATGCCTGGCGTATCAAAACTGGTTATTAATTGAAAGGAGAACAAAAATGAAAATTAGACTAGTTAGTATAGAAGGAAAAATAGCAGATCCTTTATACAATGAACAACAAATGGAAAAAGAAATTACTAAAGCTTTAGGGGAAGGAATTGATTTATTAGTTTTTCCCTCTAATTCAATTAGGCCAGTAAGTTTAGATGATATGAGATATAATGAAACTTATTGGAACAATTATGAAATCGCTTTAAGTAGATTAAAACAAGCAATCTCTTTTATTGGTATGAATGTGGTTTTTGATGATGAACCGAAAGTTTTTAATTTTAAAAATTATACTTTTAGAATTCATAATAATGCACAAGAAGAAACCTTAGAGAGTTTAATAAACGCTGAAAAAATTCTCAAAAGGGAAAGTTTATTGGAAAATACATTCATTCATTTAGTTTGTTTCGGAAGAGGAACAGAATCAACATGTCAAAAAGTTTATTCAAATATTAAAATGATAGCTTATGATGGAAAGATTTTAGCTTCTAATTTAGATACAGATGCAAATATTCTTAATTTAGATTTTCCTATAGAAACAAAAACACGTTATCCGTATTTAACAGGAATTGATGATTTAGATAAAATGTTTAAAAATATTCTTAATTTGCAAGGTGTTGGTTTATATGGAAAAATGAAATCAATGAATAGATTTAAGATTTGTATGGGTGTTTCTGGTGGTTTAGATTCTACTGTTTCATTACTTGCATGTGTTGAAATCTTTAAAAAATACAATTTACCTTTAAAAAATATTATTGGTGTAACAATGCCGGGATTAGGAACGACAGAAAGAACTCATAAAAATGCTCTTGCCCTTATGAAAGGATTAGGAATCACTATTGAAGAAATCGATCTTCGTCCATTATTAAAAACACATCTTGAAAATATTTCTCAACCTGAAGGAAAATTTGATGTTACATTTGAACAAACCCAATCTAGAGAAAGAACTCAAGTATTATTAGATATCGCTAATAGAGATAATGCTATTATGATTGGGACTGGATGTATGTCAGAATTTGCTCTCGGATGGATGACATATGGTGGAGATCATTTATGTATGTATGCTATAAATATTGGTTTACCAAAAACAGTTGTTAAAATGTATGCTAAATGGTTTATCAATAAATTAGATCCTTCTATTTATAATGAAGAAGATCATAATGTTTCAAAACATGATGCAGATCTTGCAGCAGTTATTAAAAATATTCTTGATGGGCCAGTAAGTCCAGAATTATTACCAATTGATGATAAAGGTGAACAATATGAAAAAACAGAATCTTTAATTGGTGATTATGCTGTTCAAGATTTCTTTATTTATCATATGACAGTTAGTAATTGGTCAATCGAAAAAATATTTAATGAAACATTAGAAGTTTTCCCAGAATATACTCCAGAACAAATCCTTAAATGGCTTGATATCTTCACTTTAAGATATTTCACTAGAGCATATAAAAAGAATTGTTATGGTGACGGATTACAATTATTTAAATATTCCGTTTCTCCATGGTATAAACACGTTCCAAGTGATATTGATAATACAATTTGGAAAGAAGAAATAGAATCACTTAAAAAAGAAATGAAATAAAGGGACTTTTACAAGGTCCCTTTAGGGTTCTTATAAAAATCAGAAAAGGAGACAAATATGAGAATTTACCAAACTTTATATGATGCAGTAAATGAAACGGCAAGAGATTTAACTGTTCGAGGTATAACTGTTGAATGTGAATCTTACCAAGACAAAAAACTCGAAGGAGAAAATCGTTTCTTTAAAGAATTAATGGGAGTCGCTTTTAAAGTTGATAAACCATTATTAAGAAGGGATGATGTTATCGGTTATATCTTCAGAAACGATGCAGAAGCTAAGCGAATTATCAAATATTGTAAACAAGAAATAAAAGATCGCTGCTCAGGAAAACCTCTTAATCCAGGCAATTCTTATAAAATTAGAGCAGATTTATGGAATAATTTCTTAGAAGGAACTGGTAAATTTTCATATCAATATGCAGAACGTCTTTGGAGTAATGATCAATTTGAACACGTTATCAATACTTTAAGAAATGATAAAGGAACACGTCAAGCAGTCCTTTCTGTTTGGAATCCAAATCTCGATATGGATGGAACAAAAACAGGCGGAATATCCCGTGTCCCCTGTTCATTATTCTATCAATTTATGATTAGAAATAATCGTTTACATTGTATGTATTATATGAGATCAAATGATTTTCTCCAGCATTGTTGTATCGATTTATATTGTTGTTCAGGTTTAATGGAATATGTTGTTAAGAGATTAAAAGATATTTATCCTGATTTAAAAATTGGGTCTTTAACATATATGTGTGGAAGTTTACATGAAACCCCATGGTTATTAAAAGATTACGTTTGGTTTTAATTTTTTAGGGGAACTCGGTTCCCAAAAATAAAGGAGAATAAATATGAAAGTTAAATTATTAGATGGAGCACAAATGCCAAAAAAAGGAAGAGAAGGAGACGCAGCATTTGATGTATTTCTTTTAGAAGATACTGTTATTAAAGCATGGAATAATTTCTGTTTAGATACAGGAATTTGTTTAGAATTACCTCAAGGTTATGCTGCAATGTTCGTTCCTAGATCTTCAACAGCTAAAAAAGGAATTTCGATTTCAAATTGTTTAATCGATGAAAACTATCGTGGTGAAATTCATATTCTTGGAACAAATAATTCTCCATTAACATACAAATTTAATAAAGGGGATAGGATTGCTAGTTTATTAGTTTTTCCGGTTTTCACAGGAGAATTAGAAGAAACAGAAGAATTATCTGAAAGTAATCGTGGATCTGAGTGGAACGGGAGTTCCGGTAAATGAGAATAATTATTTATGATTTTGAAATATTTAGATATGATACTTTATTAGGTGCAATAATCCTTCATGAGAATGGAAATAAAGAATTATATCAAACTTGGGATGAAGATGATATTCGTGATTTTTATTATGAACACAAAGAAGATATTTGGATTGGGCATAATAATTTTTCTTATGATGATTTGATTCTCGAACAAATAGTTAAAAAAAGAAATCCTTACGAAATGAGTAAAAAAATTATTAATGAAGGGATGAGAGGAAGATGTCGTATATATCTTTATTCTTGGGATATTATGACAGTAAGAAGAACTCCTTTTAGTTTAAAATTAACAGAATTGATTAGTGGTAAAAATATCCATCAATCGGATGTTGATTTTGATCTAGATAGGAATTTAACCGAAGAAGAAAAGAAATTAACTGAAGAATATAATAAAGATGATTTAGAACAAACTTTATATAATTTTCAAAAATTTTATAATCAGTTTAAACTTCGTATTGACATTATAAAATTATTTAATTTAGATTTAATGGAAAATCTTAGGGTCACGGGCACACAACTCGCAGCAAGCGTATTAGGAGCCAAAAAAGATCCATCTTTAAAATATAAGCATATTCAACCAATATTATGGCCAACTTTAAGATTAAAAAATAGAGATATTATTAATTTTTATTTAAATGAAGATTTTAGAGAAGGTAAAAATATTTCAGTTGTTCTTTGTGGTTGTGAACACAAATTGGGTGCAGGAGGAATTCATGCTGCTTTAAATAAAGTTCATTATGATAAAGTATTATATTTTGATGTTAGTGGTTATTATAATTTAGTGATGTTGAATTTAGATTTACTTCCGAGAACAATGCCTGAAGAATCAAAAGAATTATATCGGTTTATGTATAATGAACAATTACGTTTAAAAGGTGATCCTGAAAAGGTGAATGAAAGAAAAAGTTATAAAACGATTTTATTATCTGTTTTCGGAGCAATGAATAATGAATATACTGATTTTTATGATCCTGCAAAAGCTTTATTAGTTACAATTTCAGGACAATTATTTTTAGTCGATCTTCTAGAAAAATTAGAAGGATTGGTTCAAGTGATTCAAAGCAATACCGATGGCGTGATGATGGTCCCATTCAATTGGGAAGATGAATCTAAAATTGATGAAATTGTTACAGAATGGCAAAAAAGAACTGGTTTTGTTTTAGAAAAAGAATATTTATATAATTTATGGCAACGTGATGTAAATTGTTATTTTGCTTTAGATAAAAAAGAAGAAGTTGATTATAAAGGCGATGTTATCAATTATATAACAGATGATAACGCTTATGGAGCATGTAAATTATTTGATGCAAAAGAACCACCTATAATTGCAAAAGGGTTAATTGATTATTTATTATTTGAGATATTACCTGAAGATACAGTTGAAAAAAATAAAAATGATTTAAGAAATTTTCAATATTCTTGCAAAAAAGGTACATTTGATTATATGACTTGTGATAGAATATTATTGATACCCAAAGGAAAAAAGATGATAGAAGAATTATTTGATAGTCAAATAGTTAAACCTTTGAATCGAGTATTTGCTGGTAATGTTGGGTATATTGATGATTATATTTTAATAACAAGATTAGTCAAACACAAAGATCCTTCTAAAAAAGGTACTTCTACACAAAAAGTTAGTAATTTACCAGATTCAGTATTCATCTATAATGAAGATATTACAAATCCTTCCGACGAATTAAAAGAAAAGATTAATTGGCAATATTATATAGATAGAATTTATGAAAAGGTTTTAGAATTTGTTCCAGATGAAATTTAATAATCCCGGCAAAGCCGGTACCCATTATTAAGAAAGGAGAGAGAATTATATGGAAACAAAAAATAGAATATATCAACTTTATGAATTAAGAGATGAATTTAAAAAAGCCATCGCAAATTCAAAATTAGTTGAAGATGATGAAAAAGCATTAGTCAAAGTAATTTTAGAAAGTAAAGACGCAGAAAAATTTACAGACTTTGTTAAATCAATCACCTCCAGATGGAAAGATTATGAACAACAAAGAATCAAACTTAATACTAAATTACAAAAGATTGATTATTTAATTGAATTACATGAAAAGAAAAATGATGAATCGAAATTCTCTGATAACATTGTTTCTTTAATGTTAGAAATTCTTGGAGCAGAAGCCCCAGAAAAAAGTAAAAAATAAATATGAAATTGGAAAAAGATTTCCGAAAACTAAGTCCGAAAATGAGGCTTTATTATAGAACTCTTTTTCAAAAAGATTTTTATACTTTTGCCCAATATTTTTGGTGTGAAGCTGATCCGGCTCCATTTGTAGATGGATTTCTTGTCCAATTTTATTGTGAATTTTTCCAATATCTCTGCCGTCCTTGGATAGGATATGATGGATGTTGGGAAGAACCCATCGTTCCTGAAGTTGATGAAAATATTAATATAATCGATGTAAGACAAAATAAACAAAATGGTTGTATTAATATTCCCCCACGTCATACTAAAAGTATGATTTTTAATGTTTTAGCAGGACCGTGGATTTGGATTAATAGTCCAATCAAACTTGCTTCTATTTCCCATACTGGGGGATTAGCAACTTCAATGAATTTAAAACGTCAGAAAATAATCAATTCTGAACGGTTTAAATTTTTCTTTCCTGAGATAGAATTAGTTACAGATAGTTCGCATCAATTGACTGATAAAAGAGGCGCAGAATTATATTCTATTTCAAGATCTGCTGCATTAGGATATGGCGCAGACATTCTTATGTTAGACGATTTAACTAATGATGAAGCAGCAAGAAAAGATAAAGAAGAAATGACAAATTCTTGGGAATTCTATCATGGTACTTTACCTACTCGTATCAATAATCAAGATAAATATATTATCCTTAACATTCAACAAAGATTAGCACAAAATGATATTACTGGAAGAATTTTAAATGACTCTGGTTTAGCTGCAACTTATATCTTTGTGGTATTGCCTGCTATTTTCCAAAAAGAAACATATATTGTCATGCCTATTTCTGGTAAGGTTTATCATTTTAAAAAAGGTGATCCTTTATGGCCAGAAAGATTTGGAGATTATTCTTCTATTAGAGCTCAAGTTGGGGAAACAGCTTGGCAAACAAAATATTTACAAAATCCAATTGCAACAGATAAAACTTATGTAAAAGAAGAAATGATCAGAATGGAAGATGCAACAAATTGTCCAGGATGGAATAGTTCATTAGGATCTATTGATGAATTCTCAGTAGATATGATTTATGCTTCACATGACTTTCCTGTTAAAGATAAAATTACTTCAGACTTTTTGGGAAGCGTTTTAGCCTATCGTGTTAAAAAGACTTTATATATTGTGGACTCTTTAGAGATACATCAAGACTTTTTAAAAAATTTAGCTTATGTGAAAGGGATCGATTCAACATATCCGGGAGCAATTCAAATCATTGAAGATAAAGCAAATGGATCGCCATTATTAGATACCCTGAGAGATGAAGTACCAGGAATGCAAGGTTATAACCCTGGAACTAAATCTAAAGAAGAAAGGGTTAGTTTAGCAACACAATGGATTAGTTCAGGAAATGTTGTATTTGTAAAAACAAGATTTAATACAGTAAATCAAAATTGGGAATTTTCTCCCCAAATGCAAAATTTATTAACAAGATTATTTAATTTCCCATTCGTTGAACATGATGATATTGTAGACGCTCTATCAATGTTAATTTTATATGTATTTTTAGATTTAAAATATAGTGTTTATGGTAAATCATTTAATGATTTAAATATGATAGATTGTAATACAGAAAAATGTGAATATTCGACAGTATTTTTTAATAAAGAGGGAGATTGTTGGAAGGTATTAGATATTGGAATTCATTATGGAGAAATTACAAAATTGATTGTTTTAAGAGAAACAAGTTGGATTTCAAATATTGAAACAGGACTTAAGTTATTGAAAGAATTTGCCCCAGATAAAAATGTATTTATAGATTCTTCAATTGAATCCTTAGGTGGAATTTATACCGAAGAAGTAAGTTGTGAAAGATATAATATTTATGATTTCGATCTTTCAATTATAAATCTTAATTTAGCATTATCGAACAAAAAGGTTTTAATAGATAATAATTGCCGATTAACTAAAACCGATATTGAAAATTTTAAATATGATAATTCTAATTCTGGAAAATATAGAACTAATAGAGATGGATTTGTTGCTTGTATAAGAACTGCTATGGTTTATTATGGGGGAATAAATTAAGTTAGATTTTAATTGATTTATTTGATGTTTAATAAATAATAAATCAAGACTCTTGACTCTATGAGCTAGAGTCTTTTCTTTTGCTTGAATCATTTATACAAATAAAAACAGGATCTAAATTTGGATCCTGTTTCTTTTTGCTTGAATCATTTATTCTTCAATAATATAATATTTGAGTGTGTCATCTTCAATATAGAAGTGATAATTTATATAACTGTGTGGCCAACCAGTAATCAACATGACTTCATAATTATCAACCATTCTGCAAGTCACAAATCCCTCATCAAGATAATATCCAACATCATCAGCATTTACATGTAAATATAAAGGTTTAGGAGGAATATCTCCTTTTAAGAAACTTTCTAATAATTCCGCATCACCCTCAAAACTATCCTCATGAACTATAATGTTCATTTCATAATAAGGTTTAGGAATTGAAATTTCACCACTCTCTAATCCTTGATTAACCACATTGGTAATTTCTTCTTCACCAGGTATTTTTTTAAACCCGTCTTCCCCATCATCAAAAGCATTACAGACATTGTCGGCAAATTCTTGTAATTGAGAAGCATCTGCCCCAACTCTATTAAATTTATTTTTTAATTTACTCATATATAATTTTTACCTCCCTTTTATTATAATGGCGTTACTGTATCGCTGCAACCTGTAAAATCGATATTAGTATCAAAATCATAAAGGAGTAACTTCATCAACAATTTGTTCTGCAGTAAATGATAATAAATCAACAACATCTCCATCATCAACACCCCCAACAATATTTCCATTATCAATCACCTTCTTTAATATGGTGTAACTGAGTCATTACTAATTGTTACACTGTCTAAAGTTAAACCTGTAAGGGCTGACGAAACCATTAACACTGTATCAGTATCAAAACCAACAACTAATTCGTTATTACCTGAAAGATAACGGACGTTAAAACATAATGGTGACATAATTATATCTTCAATAGATTCATTATCAAAACTTTCTGATTCTACAGAAAGACAACCAAAATCTTCAGTTCCAACGTTAAAAGTGTGATAATAAATATGTGAGCCACCTGTTTCTCCTAATTTGTATAATCTTAATCCATTAGTAGAATCAAATTGTGGCTTCCACATCGAATTGTCAGCAAATAAGAATAAACTATTTTGGGGTTTTTCATAATCATATGAAGGTAAGAATCTACTACCAGTCATATATTCCATATAATCTCTTGCTTGTTCTTCTGTAAGTATTTGATTGCCTTTTGTAATGGTATAGAAAGTATACATATCTTCCGTTAAAGTTGCTTCATAACTTGTTAATCTTCTACCGTTTAAGTTCGTTAAAGCATCGGCTACAACTGTTGTGGTTGCTTGTAATCCGGGAATTTGATCTTCGGTGATTCCTTGTTCCCAAGTAGTACCACCAGTTCCATCAGCAGTCAAAACTTCACCTTGTGAAGCAGATCCTGAATCGATGTCTTCAGAAGGAATAGTTGGACCTTGTTCAGAAGTCGTTGCAGAAACGTCGTTGTTTTCATCCATTGTCACTTCGGCTGTACTAACGCCTCCGTTTAATTCTTTGCAAACAACTTTCATTTTAATTTCATCCATATTTAATTACCTCCTATTTAGATTTTTTCGGAGCATGCAAGGATGCAACATGTTCGTTCCATTGTTCTTCAGTAATTGAAACGAAGTTCTTGTTGTGTTTGAATTGTTGTGTTTTTAAAGCGCACCATGTTTGGTTGTCTTTAGTTTTGTAATAGTACATAAGTTTTCTCCTTATATTTCTTCGAATGTGTCAAAAACAGAAGTAATATTGTGACCATCAACGACTCTACCCCATTCTTCCACATTTGTTATATTAATTCCATGTATGTGAATTTCATCATTCTCACAACTAATTCTGCCTATTATATATTCTCCTTCTACTTCATCTGTAATATAACTAACATTATCAACCAAATTATTAGAAATTACACCGTACAATCTACCACTATCATCTGTATTAAACCAACCCACAGTTAAAGTTACATCAAGACTAAGTTCAGATGTAACGTCTTGTTCGACAAATTCAAAGGTGATGTGATGCTTATATGGTCTTGAATAAAATAGGTTATATGTATCTAGGATATTTTCAAAATTGTCGAAGTAAATATAAGTTAAACAAGATTCATCTAAATCAATAGTCCATTCTTCTGCAACGACAATTGTCACTTTGTTATCTATAAAATCAATTGAGGAACTAGGAAGTTCGTTCCCATTTTCATTTGATGAACGAACAATACCATTACCATAATCAAACCACCAATCATCTTCGTGTTCACCAAAGATATAAAAATGAATTGGTAAAACATTATTTGGAAATACAAAGGTTGTTTGATTATCATCTTCATCATAAGAAACTTGGATTTGGCTCATTACTTCTTTATCTGCTTGAAGTTTTTGGTTTATATTTATAAATTCCCCATTTTCACCTAAAGTATCACAGACGTTATCTGCGAATTGTTGGAGTTGGGAGCTATCAGAAGCAACTCTATTAAATTTGTTTTTTAGATCTGCCATATAAATTTATCTCCTTTTATAATAGGGTAACAACATCATCTTTCCAATAAGGACTATTCATAAAATATCCTTCAACATCCCCGAAATCAGCAGGAGAACAACACTTAAAACGAGGCTCGCTTTCCGAAGTGATATATATAAGTGGAATGATGCCATCTGGTATATCTGGGTCAAGGCCCTTAACAAAACCTGAAATAAAGATGCCAAAGCTTTTATACACATTCATAATAGCTTTGTTTTTCATTGAACCACTATACGTATTGACAATAATAAATGTCATATCATAATCATCTACACTATAACTTGTGGAAACGGTTGCAGTTAATGTATGTTGATATAATTGCGTTCCTCCACTTGTAGGACTTTCCCAAGCTGCTCCACCTTCGCCATCACTAATAAGGACTTTTCCAGCAGGTTCTTCACCAGAATCTACTTCACCTAAATTATCAATGACTTCATAAGCAAACATTTGTGCTTGAGAAGCATCTACTGCAACTCGATTAAATTTGTTTTTTAATTCTTTTTTATCCATATTTTATTTCCCCTTATAATTAATATTTTTAGTCACCTCAATTACTTTTTCAATAAAAGTTTTAACATTAAGAATAATTGTAAGAATTTTATATTTTTCTTTAACTGCGCTAATAACAAATTCTAATTTGCTTGCACTAGTTAATTCTTGGGTTTCAGCTTCTTCCATTTTTTCAATAATAAATTCTTTAAGTTTACCTTTAAGGATTGCTGTTATTAAAGTAACAACTAATCCTAAAGTTGTAATAATAAGAATAATCAATTCAACAATTTCTAAAACACTCATAATTATTCTTCTCCTTCATCTTCTGAAATAATTGTAACTAATCTTTCAGGAAAAGATTTATGAATTGGGGATTTTGCTGTTTTATTTCTTCCGTTAAAAATAGCTTGTCCTGTTGTAGTATCATAAGACATTTCGTGTTTTGTAGTTTCTTTAATTTCTTTAATAGCCATAATCATTTCCCTCCTTTAGTTTTTTTATGGGTTTCAATTGAATTAATTCTACTTTCAATAGATTCAACTCTATCTTCAATCTTTTGGACTTTCAATTTCATTTCATTTTGTTCTTTTGATTGTGCTTGAACTAGAGTTTTTAATTCTCCGATTCCATCTTTAATATAAGTTAAATCAGTTTTCACTTCAGCCATTTCTTTCGCATCGGATTTGCCATCTTTTTTATCATTTTTAAAAAACGTTAAAATTGTTAAGATTGTAGCAACTAAGCCAAAGACTGCAGCAACAACTGTTATTGTAACTTCGGATCCAGTCATAATATACAACCCTCCTCTTCCATTTTATTATATATTATATTTTTATATTTATATAACTTAGATTATAATTAGATAAAATTTAATTATATTTATTCTAGATTTTAGTTAATTGCCACAACACTATCTTGTATTGCATAAGTGCTTGGTGTTAGACCGCCACCAACACTTGCAATAGCAATCGCCTTAACCGTGTTGTCAGTTAAATCGTGAACGTTAAGTAATAGTTTTCCCAATGCGTTATAATAAACCTTTAATTCAAACACATGAGCAGTATCAATTTGGGTTGGATCGCTAAGTAAACACATAAAACCAAATGCGGAAACAATGAAACCACCACCATCTAACTCACTTAAAGTTTGCCAAGCAGTGCCACTTGCTGACAAAGCATTAACATTTATATTAACTACATAACCCACTGGAATAAGTGGAAGGTCTGTATTATTAAGATTGACATCAAAATGATGTTTGTATAGTTTTTGAGCAACACTGTATTTGACGTCACCAACTTCAATACTGATCAATGGCGCTTCGGTTCCAGCAAGTGTTGGATTTGCAGTTGCCAATCCTGCCCATATTTGATTTGGGGATATATTGACATTTGTTAACCAAGCCGATTCGCTGGTTGCATCATAAATAAATGCGGCATCACCAATTCTGCTAATGGTAACATATGGATTGCTTTGGTCAGTTAAGTGACTATAATCAAACTGAGTATCTGCGACAAAGAACTGATAAAGAGTGATATTATTTTGGCTATTTGTGACATTTCTCTTGATAAAGATATAGTCGGTTGGAATGCCTAATATATACTTAATTGCAGTAATATCTAATTTAATTGTGTCATATTTATCATCGATCAAACAACTATAATCTGTATTAATGTAAAATCTATACCAAAATGGGCCTGCACCACCATAACCGGTTATCATTTCTTGAGTAATTTCAATGGTTGGAATTATACTAAGTTGATCTGTTGTAGCAATTATTTTATTTGACTCATAATGAGATATGTCGTTAGGTAATATTAAACCATAAGTAGTATCTTGAGTTTTCATTACGCCGTTAAAAATAAATGTACTTTCGTTTCCCATCATAAATATATTCGATGATAACTTAGGAATACGAAAGCTTATATTTGAATCTGTAGTAAGATAATCTATTCCCTCGTCTGTTTCATAATGAGTTATGAAAGTGGAATTTCCTAAATTACTAACTATTCCAATTTTTTCAGCAAATGTATTTATACCTGAGAAAAATTGATCTCCTTCTAATAAAGCATATTCCAAGGGTAAAGTATTATTTATAAAATCAACGACTTCTTGAATTCCGTTTTCAATATGATTAAGATTATTAGCACTTAATGGGGTTTCTTCAGAAATCCAAGTTAATTTTTCCCAATCTATAGCCATAATTAATTCCCCCCTTATTCTACAAAAATATAATCTGAACAATATAAATTATCTGAACAAACTAATGATGAATCCTTCCATTTTCCTTCAACATTAGTTTCAAAAAATTTCTGTTCGGTTACATTTAATTCATTTCCCATAAAGATTTTCCTTATTTTTTATCAGCGATGGTTTTAAATTTTATTTCAAAATCTTCACTTATTTTTCTTCTTTTTTCATCTCTCATAAATTCATTAGGATCACGGTCGATTATTTTCTTTATTTCTTCTCTAATTTCTTTATAAGCATCTTTGATTTGTTCTTCTGACATCTTATCAAAAATAGTCTCTGTTTCATTTGGATTGGCAGGCAAACCATGTTTAACTAAAATTTTATCAACCCAAATTTCCCAATTATTATAATTATATGCTTCATCGATCAAATTTTTAATTTGTTCGATATTTTTTTCATCTTTGATTTTGGAAGCATCATTTAATTTTAAAGTAGTTTGTTTAATTTTCATATCATAATGTTTAGGATCTTTTTTGTGTTCTTCTATAAATTCTTTCGCATCTTCTTCTGAATCAAATTCACCTTTAAATTTAACACCTTTATCATTATACCAACTTACTTCCCAGATATCGATTTCTTCTGGTTCTTCATAAGGTTGAATTCTTTCTAAATCTTCTAATTCTAAATTTTCATTTTCCCAAAGTTCACCGGTTTTTAAATCTATAATACGAGTAACTAAACCGGATTGAGATTTACTCCAAATCCATTCTTTTGCTTCTTCGATATCATTTGTTTCATATTGATCTTCTAAACCTCTTTGTTTATTATCGAAATATGATTTACAAATAAATCTTTTATTTGAATCTTTAATGAAAGTATCTTCAATAATTAGTTTATCATTCTTATCTAAATACCAATAATAATCTTTTCCTTTATAATGAAGAATGCCAGAAGTACCTGTAGTAGCTTTATGATAAACTCCATTAGGTAATCTTTCTTCATTAGTTAAAGAACGAATGTAAGTTTTACCAAGTTTATTTTTTGGATCATGTTTTTTAACTAAAAATTTATTTAACCAATTCAAAACTTCTTCATTATTAACTTTAATAGAATCTATTTTTAATTTTTCAGGAATATGAATGCTCATAATAACATTATTTTCCCATTCGAGAACTTCATTTCCAAATCCATCTTCTTTTAATGCTTTTTCAATTTTAGGATGAATTTTATCTATACAATCTTCTCTCTTTGGTTTAGGGAATCCAAATTCTTGAGCAATATCTAAACGCATAAAGTATAAATCTTCTTCATAATTGGAGGTATATTCTTCATTTTCATCGTAAATTTTTAAAGAATTTCCTTCTACTCTATATGTAAAACGATATAAAGAAGGTTCTGTTTCCTTTTTGCCATCGAATTCAAATTCCATCGGTGCATTTAATTTTTCAATAAGTGCGTCTAAATGTGGTAATTTCATATTGTCTTTAATCTCCTTTTTAGAATCTGTACATATTGCATCATGAGGATATCCAAAAATAGCTTTTCCATACATAATTTTAACTTTCTTTTTGGCTTCTTCTGGTGATTTTGCTAATACATCATTTTCAACAAATGTCATATCACTTGCATAATCTGTATAATAAACATCATAATGATGCAAAATTTCTTTTGAGTTTTCTTTCGTAAGTTCCTCGATTTCTTTTTTTGCCTCGCTATATGTATCGGCACTAGAAACAAACTTATTTCTTTCATAGATCAAATAATGATCTTTTTCTTTTTTAATAATATAATTATTAATAGAATCTTTATTCATATGTTTAAACATTTCAATTTCTTTTAAACGTTCTTCAGCTTCTTTCTTTGTTTTAAAGGCTTTAGACAAACGTTTTCCTTTATGTGAATAAATTATATATCCTTCAGATTCTTTCTTTATTATATCACTTATTTTTACAGAAGCATCAGTATATAAATCTTTAAACCAAATTTCTGCTTCTTCTAAAGAATTCATCAATTCTTCATATTGTTCTTCTGTAATTTTTTTATTTTTATACAATCTTTCAATTTTTTCAAAATGAGCTCTCAAATCTGCTTGTGGATAATTTAAAGCTTCAATTTCTTTTTTTAATTTTTCAAAATCTTCAACCGAATCACTAAAATGTCTTTCGTCGATAATTTCTTCATTAATTAACCAACGAGCAATTTTATATGGATCGGTTTTTGCGATTTCTTTTAATTCATCAATACTAAGATAATCGTCTGTATCTACTATATTTTGAAGAAAATCAATATAACCTGATTCTGGTCCTTTTAATAATTCTAATACTTTATCAAACAATTCATCTTTATTCATAGAATCTGTAATTTTTTCTTCTTTATTTTTCCAATTTGAATTATATATTTTTAATTGTTTTTTATTTTCAGAATATCCGACAGAATAACCAATACGTCTATCTATAAGAATTTGTAACGCTTTCAAAAGATCTTTGTAATTTTCAAAACTATATTCATTTTCTTTTTTTGTAAACTTTATATTTTGTTCTTTAAAAAGTTTTTCAAAATCTTTTTCTTCTGAATCTTTTTGATATTTCTTTTTAAAAAATTCTAATTTATTTTTAAAGACTTGAATAATGTTATCCTTACTTCCTTCGTGAGCATATACAACATTATGATGATAATCATTTCCTAATAATTTTTTAATCCAATTTACAGAATCCTCTGGAACATCTAACCAAACGATATGATGATATTTATCTAACAATACATCATCATACCCATATTGATCTCTCATTTTAGAAAAACGATTTTCTCCATATTGATAATTATTAACAAAACATGCTATTTTCATATTAATTTGCTCCTGGAACGGGATTACTTGTAACAACAGCGATTGATGGAATTGCTTTTGTTTTTAATAAAGCTATAAGTTGTCCACCATAAGAAGTAGAATTCCACCAAATATATTCATCACCACTAATTAAACTTCTATCCAAATCGTAACTTTTACTGAAAGAACCGATTGTTGCACTTTGTAAAACGCCTCTTGTTGTTCCTCCTCCAGCAATACTTGCTAAAGTTTTTCCAGGAGGAAGTTGCGTATTATTTCCAATTAATGTAGCATAATGTGCCATACATAAACTCATTGCTAATTTCCAATCTGTTCCGAAAATCGAATAAAAGATTTTTGCGTTTGCTATAGGATATAAATTATTAAATAATGTATCAATATTATCTAAATTAGAAAATTGAGGCATCCAAAATAGAAAATCTTCTTTTGTGAAAGCAGGATTTCTTTTATCTATAGTAATTCCGATTAACGCCATATATTTACAACATCCTTTCTCATTTTATTATAATATAATTTTTCTCAATTATAGAACATAAAAAAAGAATTGAAATGAATCAATTCTTTTTAATTTTAAATTATGCTCTAGAATGTTCATAAATGATTTGTCCACAAGTGAATGACCAAGTGAGTCTTCCAGCTTGTTCAGCATAAGTGATATCTGGTAATTTTTGAATGTAACAATCTTTGCCACTAACCATTGTTGTAGATGTGCTAGAAACGACTGAATTGATTGTTAATTCTAATCCCGGCATATTTGTTTGAACAGATTCGAAGATTTGGCATAATTGAACTAAAGTAATAATGTCTTCGGAAATTTGGGTAATATCTATTGTGATTGTACCCGTTCTATTTAAATTTTTATCGTGTACCCAGGATCCAGTAGCATCACCCGTTGTTGTAAATAAATCTTGTGCACGGCTAACGGTAATTTGACCAACAAATGAACCTTCTTTATCCTCACCTGGGCCACCGATACTAAAATTGGTTAAAACATTTCCATAGGCATCAGTTAAACCTAAGGATCTTGCAATTTCTTCACTTAATCCTATAGTTAATTGATAATCAGCTAATGAATATTGATGAATCATATTTTATTCCTCCTTTAATATACGTCGCCTTTAATTAAGATACTTCTAATACCGGTTTGATCGGCTAAGAGTAAATAAACAGGTGGGAAAGTATGAGCTTCTTTTTGTTCTAAAGTTAAAGAACTAATTGGTAGAATTACACATTTATAACCTTTAACCAATGGTTCATTTCTAGAACAAATACGATAACTTATACCATTGAAAGTATAATATAAATCTTCTTCTGTCCAAATAAATTCAGTATTTAAATATCCATTATCAATATATTTATTCATTTCTACTTGAATAGAATTTTGAACTCTATTGATACCAGATTGATTTAATTTAATTTTGGAAACTAAAACGTTTAATACTTTTTCTGTAACGCTTTGTGTTAATAAGATCTTAATGTAATAATTCATAAGATCAGCACCAGATGTAGTATTACCACCAATGTTTCTAACAGCATTAACTAAATTTGTATCAAAATTGAAATTATTTTCAATTAAATCGACACCTGTATCATTATCTGTAACAATAATTGGATCAGTATCACCAATTGGGGCAATATCTAAGAATGGCTTAACGTTTTCAATTGTAAAATTATAATCGGAAATAGTTGAACCATCTGTGATTCTCACTTGTGATAAGAATGCTGCGGTTAACATTTCACATCCTTTTTTACCAATTTTAACAACAAAATTTTGAACTGTTTCAGGAAGACCACTTGTAAATTCTACATCATTACTTGAAGAAATGAAGAATTTTTCATTGATTCCGGAAAAAGTAGAAACAGTTGTTTCCCCAGTTAAAGGATTCAAAACTGTTTTTGTAGTAGAATTATCTTGAGCAACTACTTCTAAATCAGTAATAGCACAATCTGAAGTAATAATAACAAATTTATAACTCAATCCTGCTAAAACACCTTTAATGAATGTTTGAATAGAAGCAGCAGTACCATCTCCATTATAACCACCAATGATTTGTAAAGCTTTACCTTTATTGGCAAAGAAACTTTTTACATAAATATCTAATGAGGTATCTGCAACAACAGAGGCATCCGGATCACTTTCATGAGCTCTTGTATATTGATCTTCAGAATAGAAAATTTTACCTTTATATGGGTTACCACTATAAATAGTACTTTTTGTAATCAATGTGACAATTCCACTATCGACAGCAGAAACACTAGCAGTATGATAATCTATATTAACTTGAATAAAATTTCTTAAATCTAAACTCATATTTAATTCCTTCCTTTCATAATAATTATAATGTTGAAATTTATATAAATATAACTTAAATTATAACCTTTTACTTTGTACTTTTTATTACACTTATTATTTCACTAGGGATTTCAAAATATTCAACTGGATCCCCAATATTATCAAATTGATATCTAACTTGAATCATAATATCTAAATCTCTTCGTAATAATAAAGTATTATTTATAAATTCATTTATACTTTCAACAGGAGAGATTCCATCAACATATATTCCAGAATCTCTTAAATTTAATACTAAATCTTCATTTTTAAATATGGTAAGAATTCTTTGTGCATCAATTGGCGAATTGTTGCCATAAATCATTAAATGAAAATTATATGATTGTATCGCCATCATTCGATTTTCATTTTCACCTTTTGTTATAAAATGATCTTTATTTGGATTTTCTAATAATTCGAAAAGTAAAAAAGAATTAGATAATTTTGGCGAATATGTTTCAGATTCACTAATAAGTTGAGATAAATCTGTACCCCTAACTGAATCTGCATTTAATATTCTTAAAGAATTTAAACCAGAATATTTATCTAAAAAGGCGCCTAATTTTTTAATTATGTCAGTATAAGTAATTGCTGGGATCATACAGATACTTCCCCTTCTAAATATTTAATATAAGATTCAAAATCTCTATAATCGGTTAAATTAATCATCGTTAATCCTATTTCTCTAACACCCCATTCATCATAATCTTGAACTGAATCAACATGTAGATATCTATTTTTATAATGAATGAAATCTCCAAGATTAATTCTATATAAAGATTTACAATAAAATTTATATTTTAAATTATGTGTATTTCCGGAAACTTTAAAATCAATACTTCCGGTTTGTGGTTGTAAAGACCCATTGATTATTTGATGATCAAATTTAGCAACACGTCTTTTCATCTCATCTACTTCATAACCGGTCATAGCATACCAATCATAATCAAATGCAAATTCAAGAATTGCATCGAAGAAAAATGTAGGATCAATGACGTGATTTTGTGGCATATTATTCTAATCCCCAACCTTTTTTAATAGTATTAAGCATATATGCAAATTGTGTTGCAATTTCTCTATAGCCTAAATCTTCTGCATATTTAATAGCAGTTTCATAAAGATCAATAATTTCAGGAAGAGTTTTAACAATTCTTGGGTCTTCTAAATAATGATCTCTACCTTGATTAATTCTATCATAATCTGCTTCAATATCTTTTTCTACTTTCTTTAAATTACCTTCAAATACTTGTGGCAATTTACCTTGTTTAGCATCGTTATATGAAGCAGTTAAATCTAACTTAGAACAAAGGAATACTGGTTTAATAGTTTTTGTAATTCTTGAATCCCATCTATGCTTACTTCTTAATTCTTTAGCAGCAGACTTCATTTCTGATTTTTTAAATTTTGGTTTTTTCCAATAATTTAAATTTAATTTTTCAGATAATTCATCAACTAAAGGTTGCATTTCTGCTAATTTTTCATTTAAACCTGCTTTTTTAATAAGTTGTTCAATTTTAATATAATCTTCTAATAAAAGACTACGAACTGGTTTCATTTCTCCAGAAACAATATATTTTGCATTTTTAATATCATCTTTAAGACTTTCAATAACAACATCAATATATGCTTCGAAAGTTTTTCCTTCATCTTTGGATCTCTGTTTAAATGCTTCTTCAATCATTCCTGAAGTTAATGCACTTTTGCCACCTTTTAATTTTTCTGTATAAGTGATGTCAATATTTTCTTCAGGAGCATTTAGTGGAATATCTTGAATTGTAACATCTGAAGCTAAAATGATATTAAAATCTTTTATTTCATATTCCTCACAGAATTTTCTTGCTTCTTCTTCGGAAGCAAATTCATGAGCTTCTTCTTTTTTGTTTGTAAAAAGATCATTTACATCAAGATTTTTTGCATTTTTAAATCCTTCCTCGGAAACATAAAAATCACCTTTTTGGTTATAATTATAATCTGAATGAATAAGAACATCTTCCATTATTGAATCTTTGACTGTTTCTTTTTCAAAAGCTTTTCGATTATTGATAATTTTTAAACAATCATCGATTATTTCATTAAGATCTTTTTCATTATAATCACAATTTTCTGGGATTTCAATTTCAAATTCATTTTTAATAATTTTTTTATTCATAAAATTCTCCTTTATTTAATCAAAAAGGCTGACCGAGACTGAACTATCATATTTTCAGTCAAGGCCAGTCTTTTTAGAGTATATCTAACTTAAATTGATGAGAGAGAATTAAGTTGATATTAAATTAATTAGTCGGTGAAGTCCCAATATGTAACCACGCCTAAGCTAGATGCGCTTTGGTTATATGGTAATTGAATGACGGAAACTTGTCCAACGAAAGCAGTTGTATAAGCCATCTTGTCAATATTTGGTAAAGTGATGAAGTGTTGAACTGGATAAGGCATATCCAATCTAACGAAATCTTTTTCTTTACGATAAGCAACGATTCTACCTTTACCAGCTGTACCTAAATCATCAAGATCAGGTCTTGCTTCGATCGTGATTTCAAATGCTTTACCAGCTTGAGCTTTACCTAAATTGTGTTCTTTTAAGAAGTCTAATAAGGTATTTGTGTAAAGTGCGCTCATTCTGTTAACTAAATCTGAAGAGACGAATGATGGAACCAAGAATGTATCTGGTAATAGAGAGATATTCATATTGGATTCAATTAAGTATCTCATAAAGACACCATTGAAGAAACCAACGACTTCGGCATCTGTTAATCCTTCGAAACCGGAACCAGATGTACCGCTATTATCAATTGTACCAATTAAAACGTTGGCAGAATTGAATAAACCTTGAGAATCGGCAACACCTAAGTATGCGACTCTTTGGCAGAAGTAATCCCATCCTGCTAAAATACCATCTTTGTAAATTTGTTCAATGGATTTTTGAAGGGTGAGTTGTTTCATTTTTTCTAATTCAACGAAACGTAAATCATAAGCGATTTCATAAGTGTAAACTGGGACTCTATTTTGAGTCATTGATGCGTTAATTCTTGGGAGTAAGTTGCCATTATTTCCAAAAATATTGCGTGTATCATTCATGATACCAGCCCAGTCAACTGTGAAATATTCCACGTAATCAACGAATCCGCCACCAGTATCAACTGGTACGTCTTTTGCATAAGTGAACCAAACCTTTGGGGTATAGGTTTTTTGATGCAATTTGGCTAAGGTTGTTGATAAGAATGCGAAGTTAGCATCGTGAACTTTTGCATCACTAACGAATCTAGCTTTGCTGTTTTGACCTAAATCAAAAACTTTGCCTCTTTGGGATGCTGGGAGGGAATCACTGAAATGAATGCCTTCATTAAATTGTAACATATTCTATTTCCTCCTATAAAACAATTTCTGCAACCATTGCTGTTCCGTGTAATTCACCGATGCCCATGAACTTCCATGGGGTAGCAATATTACCTGAACTATCGGTTGTGCATTTACCTGCGGCGGTGAGGTAAACTGTTGCGCCTTCAACGGCGTCGTCTAGATCTGCTCCAGCGTCTAATTCAACTGCAACGAAGCCTCTGACTAATAAACCAAATGCTTCACCTGGTTGAACAGCAACTGGACCTTGTGGTGCAGGATAAGTATTTGGGACTTTTACATTAGTTGCTAAAACAATACCGGCAACTTCTGACATATCGGATAAGGACGAAGCTGGTAAGTAAGAGCCTGAAGCAGAACCAACCATAACAACGTCGCCTGGATAAACGGCGGTTGAACCTTCTAAAACAGCTGGACCAACGTCGTATTTGTCGGACACTGTAGGATAACCAACCATCAATTTAGGAATTCCAGTTTTTCCATAGATTAAACCCATAAATTTTTCTTCCTCCTATTTATGATCTTAGCATTTTTTCATATCTCTCGCCCCAAGTATTGGCAACTTCTTGTTCATGAGAGACTGTGTCTTCAATGCTATCTGACACTTTAGATTTTTCGATAACTCCGGGATTTAAAATTGAATCATGAACGCCCATTCCGCCCTCATCTTCAAGAACGTCTTCTTCTTCAAAATTTTCTTCCTCGGGAGTTTCGATTATATTATCTTCCGATGCTTCTAGAATAATTTCAGAACTTTCTTCTTTAGATTCTTCTTCTGGAATTTCTTCTTTTTGAGAATCTTCTTTTTCCATTTCTTCTTTTTCAGATTCTTCGGATTCCTCGGATTCTTCGGATTTTTCTTCAGAAGTCTTTTCTAAAATTTTCTCTAAATCGGGCAATAATTTAATCAATTTTTTAATCTGTTCTAACTCTTCTTCAGTTAGTTCGATTTTTTCTTCTTTTTCGTCGGAAACTTCTTTTTCACAAACGCATTCAGAAATAGCTTTGCCACACTTATCACAAACTTCTTCGTCTGTTAATTTTGGACGACGTAAATAACGAGATTTATTTGTATCATTCACATCAACATCATAAGATTTTTGATCTTTAGTGTTTCTAATTTTAATTTTCATAAACTCCATTTCCTTTCCTTTTAATTATAATTTACATTATACCTAAAATATAACTTAATTTTGAATTTTTAATTTACATTCAATATATTTACTCAAATCCATCATATCATATATATATTTATTTTGATCTTCATCTAAGCCTATAAGGCTTCCTAACCGATTTGTTTTTTCAACACTTACAATCATATAATTTCTAATATAATCTCGAATTTCTAAACAAAGTCTTTTTAATACTGTTTCAATATATGATTTATCTAAATCTTTTTCAAAAATTTCTCGTATAAGATTTTCAGTTTCTTCTTTTAATCTTCTAGAAGCATATAATGAAGTTTTTTCTAAAATTCTTTTTCCAGGAATAGTGATTGTACCGTATTCCGTCATATACATAATATCACGGACTTTTAATTTTTTTTGAGTTATAGTATCGTCTGTATTATAAATAATTCCATTTACACTTTGATTTCCATTATTATCAAAGATCCCAAATTCGATAGAACAATGTGATAAATAATCCAATAATTCTAATTTATTCATATTCTTCTAATTTTTTCTTATATTCTTCCATTTGAGTTTTAATTGTTTCCCTCATTTTATTTTTTTGGATTTCATAATCTTCTTGATTAGAATCTAATAATTCATTTTTTTCTAATTTTTTAAGTTTATCTTCTAATGATTTTAAAGCTTTAATGTAGAATTTTTTACTATAACCATCTTCTACTCCAACTTCTAAATAATGATGAACAATTGCTTCAATTTCTTTTTCAACATCTTCGTCTGGATTTTTAACTTCAAAATGGATATATTTTCCGTTTTCAGAAGGCTCAAATTCAAACCCTCTATCTCTTAAATATTGTTTAAAATCTTCCGCGGGACGACCTTTTTTTAAATTAAATCCGCGCCACTCGCTATCTTCAACGAAGTTAACTCCTTTCATAGGTTTATCATATTTTGTATAAACTGCAATATATAATTCTTCTGGATCTTCTCTAAATAATTCAATATCATATAATCTATCAAGAATTTTTGCTGCTTCATTTAATTCAGATCTATCGTCAAAATCGATTGTCAGTGAACCCCAAGATTCTTCAATTTTACCATGTTCAATTCCTTCTAACAATTTTTCAATTTCACGAGCTTCAATTTCTGGATCAAATTCATCTTTTAATGAACATTCGTCTTTAATTTCTTGAACAGAACCGTGACAATATGTTTTTCTATGAGAATCAGCTTCCTCATAAGAATTAAATCTTTTTGCTTTATTATATTCATTTGTAGGTTTATCATTTTCATCTAACCAAATGGATTCATTTTTTGGACTTTCTAAAGCAATAATAAATTCTTTTTTAGAATCTTTAATTTTTTCTTTATTTTCAATTATAACGGTATAAACTTTTTTAATTGGTTTTTCTCCATCATACCATCCTTTTTCAGATCCAAATCTTTTAATAGAGATATTATGTTTTTCTGCAAGATCGAAAATGATTTCTTTAAAATTTTCCCAATCGATATTCTCATCTAAATCATAAATATAAATTTTATTATGACCTTGATATTCTTCGTCACTTATATCACAATTTTTAACTTTATTTATTTCATCAAACAATTCATTATAGAATTCCGAATAACTATCTTCTTCTATTTTAGGATCATCTTTTTCGATTAAAGATTCTTTTGAGTCTACATATTTATAATCATCATCGCCTGGTTTTAATCCATTAAGATAATTTCTTTCTGCAATTTCAGACTCAAGTACACCTTTGCAATACCAATATTCTTCTTCGTCTTCTTCATCAAGATAACCTTGTTCGAATTTCTTTGCTTTTAATTCTTTTAATCTTTGAGCACAAGAATAATCTTTTATTTCTTTATCTTGTAATGTTCTTCTTAAATCTGTTTCATGTGGATAATCATACTCATCCGTCCAACATTCTGTAAATTCTAATAATTTATCAGCTTTTTTAAGTTTTCTTGCTTCATTAACAGCTTTTTCTTTATCATCAAATCTCTTATGATTAACTATCCAAAATGTTTTTCTTGGCATATCATCTTTAATTTCATTTATTTCTTCAAAATCTTCAAAAGTAATATATTGATTATATCCTCCAGAAAAACTTATAACAAATTTATATTTGTCAGATTGTAAATGATATGTCGGCCAATACCATGAACCTTCTTCGTCAGAACCACCATAAACATTTTCAAATTCAACTACTTTAAAATCTAAACCAGTCTTTTCTTTAATTTGTTTAATAATAGAATTTAATCTATTCTTTTGTGCTTCTTCGCTTCTATTATCATGTTCAGGCCATTCTAGATCTCTCTTAATTTCTTTACAAATTTGTTGTAATTTTTTGATACCTTCATCACTATCTTGAACTTTTGATTTTTCATAAACTTTAATGTGTCCGTGATTGTTTTCAATAAATGATTTATAACCAGCTTTTGTAAATTCTTCTTTTAATTTATCTAAAACTCTATCCTCAGATTCACTATTATATGTTCCAAATTCAACTTTATCATATTCTGAATTATAAGGAATTAAAATAACCCAACTTTTATGTTCTCTAGGAATATATCCAGAAGTATAATCAAATCTTACATCTTCAATTATTTCTTCTCCTAAATTTTTAATGAAATCTTTAATTTCTTCTTCAAAAGATTTAGATTTTTCTATATTATAAAATCTTAAAGAATCACGAGAACTATCTCTTACTTCAGATTTAGTAATAGTAGCCCATTCAATATTTTCTTCATCTTTCTTGAATAAAACTAACTTATCATCAAGTAAACAATTAGCATAAATAACATTTCCAACAATCTTTTCAATTTTATATTGTTTACCTTGTTTTCCAAATTCTTGGATTAAAGAACCTTTTGTAACAGAGTCTTTGATTGGTTTTGCTCCCCAATCTTTTTTACTATCTTGAATACGAGCAATTCCAGCTCTACCTTGTTCACATAATGCAACATGATTACCACGAATATTAATTTGTTCTGGATTTGGACCGTCTGTAATATCACAATCGTATCCACAAGATAATTCAACCATTTCTCCAGATTCAATTTTTTCAATTGCTTCTGCATCATATACAACAATGTCTGCATACATAACTGGTTCGCCTTCAAATTCTCCTTTATGTACATTATGAACATTTCCTACAGCTAAAGTTTTATAATTAGAAGGATTTACTGAACCATCGGGATGTTCTATAGTTAATGGTTTATTTTCAAAAGAGGCTAAAGTTTTAGGATCAAAAACTTCTTTTTCTGAACGATTAATATCGACATATTCGTTTCCATTTTCATCGTTTTCATAAATTTCACTTCTAAGATAAGTTTGTGCTCCAGTTCTGCCAATAATACAATCTTGACATAATAGATATCCTTCACTTGTTTTATATTTGTGAGGACTCAATTTAACATTAGCTAACATTTTCATATTTTATTCCTCCTGTTATTCATTAGACTCTTGTTGATAATATTCTTCTGCAGCTTCAATCGCTTGATCTAAAAAATATTCTTTCAAAATATCTTTATGTTCTTCGATCAAATCTTCTAAGTTTTCTTCAATATATTTTTTAAATTCTTTTTCTTCAATATCTTTAAATTCTTCTTTTTCACCAAGTAAATAAATTAAAGCTTCAATTATATATTCTTCATCTACTTCAAATTCAAAATCTACTTCTTCATCTATTTCTTCATAATATCCAGGTTCTCCTCCGGATTCTCCCCAGGTAGGTTTATGATATTTTCCTAAGACAGTTATAGGTAAATCTTTATAAAAAAGAA
>Ga0310690_10002977_pt1 | contig 26416 bp, 40 predicted proteins | sample AusTroGonzalo_MG_2_FD_207661 | JGI IMG/M metagenome (GOLD analysis project Ga0310690, IMG submission 207661) | Bovine rumen microbial communities from tropical cattle in Woodstock, Queensland, Australia - Gonzalo_04 (v2) (version 2) | ecosystem: Host-associated > Mammals > Digestive system >...
TGTTATCTGATATAACAACATCCTCATTAAGTACAAACATCATATCTGCAGGATACAAGTATTCAAATTCATTGTAAGACGGATGTTGATCTCCAAAGAATACAGGTTCTATCTTCTGTTCTTTTAAGAGATTAATCAAGTCTCTTGTACGCTTTTCATTCTACTCATAAGACGTTCTCTTGGGAGCGTTACCGTTAAATCTCTCTTTAACAAACTTCATTACAGCTTGGTTTATCCAGTATAATGAATCGTCCGTAAGAGGTTTGTTTACAGCATCGTCTAGTTTATTTATCTCTAACTCAAATGATGCTAAGATATCTACTGCTCTCATTCGTCTTCATTTTTTTGTTTTTGCTATTGTCTCTATTGCTCATTCATCTGTCGCTTACGTGCTTCTGCACCAGCAACATATTGAACATATAAATCTACAGCACCAGATACTAAAGGTTCAAACATCTCCATAGGTAATTCACACGGAGTAGATGTCATAAGATCCATATAATTAGGAACCCTATAATAATTTATATGTATACTCTCAAGAGATGTGTATTTATCTGTAAGTATACCTAAATATCTATCTTCAGTAAGCCATACTATAGGAGATCTAAGGATCCTCATACTATCCTAAGGTCTATTCATCACCTTATTGACATCTTTTACGGCGATCAATTGATTTGGAACTGTACCATTTTCACCACTTCCTTTATATTCGTATGTAGTATATACAGTAGAATAACTGTCTATATATAATCCAAAGTTGTTAGGAAGTTTGTATTCATCTTTATTAGTATACCTAATGTCTATAGAAGACATCATAGTCTACAATAAAGTTTCTATATACGTCTCTCCATTAGAAGTGGGTATCTAATCTACCGTTCTATACAGATCATGTATAAGTTTATCCTAATATTGATTCAAATACGAATAGATGGTTTCTGTATCAAGCTTAGTAATAAACTCCTCTTCTGGTATCATGGTTTGAACACGACGTTCAAATTCTATTCCAAGTTGTCTTGTTTGTTCTAACGTCATGCTTCAAGTCCTTTCGTATTGATTTTAGTATTAAGTCTTGTAGATTCTACATTTTCTAGAGCAAATATAATAGCTAAATTTATAAGTTCTTCTGCCATTTGGTCAGACAACTCAAACTGCTCAGTATCTGAAAATGTAATCATAAGTTACTCAAGTCTATTGCATTCTTCCAAGATGAAAGACTAAGTCCTACAGTATTCTAGGGTGTAGTTTCAACCCAATATGATCCTGTATATACATAACAATGTAAAACGGCGCACTACATGTTTTTGTATACTGGTATCAAACTGAAATATTTCGTATTATATCTCTTTAATGTTGTACCATATTCTACAAGACCCCACACATAATCATAATAAGTATCTGTGTCAGAACCTTCACCTACGCCGACCTCGTGTGTTCCAGCATATATCAAACCTGGCAACAACGCTGTACCATTGCTAGGAAGTATATTGCAATTACTTCCTTCTACATATATAGTCTATCCTTTAACGACGTCTTCACCTTTAGGCAATCTTATTAAGTTTGCTCTACACTGTACGTAACTTACATTGTTCGGTATAACTTCGTTATCTGTAGATATAGTAGTTGCATTGCCAACAAGTCTACTATAATTAAGATCTCCTGTTATTTTGATCTTTTGGGTTTCAACCATTTCGCTAACAACCTTTTTTATACTAGCCTCATTGTTTACAGTAAGGTTCTATAACTCTGCATCCATTGCAGTCAACTTACCAGTGAGAGTTGTATCTCCTCCAATTATAACATGATCTGCGCTTATACCTATATTGCTCTAATTGGATTTATCAATCCAACCAGATATTATTGCTGGAGTTACTCCAATCTATTCGAAGAATAAATCAAAATACGGATGCCCGTCTGCATCTGTAAGTCCATATTGGAACAATAACGATTTAAACGGCCCTTTAAACAGATCGACCATTTCTTCGTCCGTTCTTACCTACGTATTGCCTTCAGGCTGTTGTGCTATCCAAGCGTTTATGGTATTGATTTTATTTTGCAGTTCCTGCTTTGCATCGTTTACCATCCTCTGAACATCTTCTTCTTTCAGAGTTGATGGAGTTTCCTAATTTTCCCCAGATGTAGTAGGTTGTGTTTGTGCAAACGATGCAGGAAGAAAATCAATTACTTCATCAATCTTGTCTCGCAGATTTGTGAGTTGTGAAGCATACAATACTGCACCTCTTTCAAACGTCAAACCCTATGTCTATAATTTAATTGGTTTGTTCATTGTATTCTATCTTTTATGTCTAATTGTGATATATCCAATATAAATACATCATCTCCAACTGGAGTAACTTCTGGTTGTGTTTCTTCTTGTTGATTAGCAACTTTAAGTACACACTCTACAAAACTCTTTGGTTTCTTAATATAAGAAAGATGTACTGGATCACCAGGATTAGTCTTAGGAGTGTTTACTGGATCGTATACAACGAACATCGAGTTGCCTTCTGAATAACATACTGGAATCTTAACCCATGGCATGTTGTAAGGAGTATTAAAGAACTTCTCAGCCATGCTATGTGAAACAAGCTTAGCTGGAACAAGTCTATCTCTATCCTGATCCATTGGATTATTTGTATGTTGATTTAACGCAGAAGATACGTAGTACAAGTAGTCTGACGGTAATTTATATTGCGCAATATTTACTGCTGGCTCATGGCCATCTCTAAACAGTTTAATATCCTTATGTACAATAAGTGGGGCAAGATCTGCAACAGCTTTTGTGTCTGCTTCGAATGGCGCTCTACGAGGATTGTTCCCTGTGAACTTCTATGCGATCAGTGCTAAGTATGCTTTATCAAGAAGTGTCGCGACCTCATATTCTGTTAACGATGGATATGACGAAGTAACATTAGCCTTGTCATACTCTATCATGAATTTAGTATATATGTCTTTATGCGTCATATCTCATGTTGTTGATCGTTAGATCACTTATTATTTGTTTCGTTAATAATAGCAAGCTTAAGGTCCTGATTCTTCTTACTATCCAGGTATGCAATAGCATCCTCGAGAGTGTCAGCAAACATATCACTTCCGTAGAAATAGTGTGTCTTATCTTTACGAATTACACCCTTAGCGATAGCCTATTCGAGCAAGAACTCTGTATCCTTTGCCTTATTGTTAACCCACTTATCAAAGAACTTCTTAGGCTGTTTATCAACCATATTGAACAATGTAGATTCTACAAGTTCATTTGACATACGATCTGAAGACATACCAAACAGTCTAAGGCACTGACGCATCTGGTCGAGTGACAGCTTGTCGAACTCCTTGATAGCATCTCTGCGGAGTTTGTTCTGCTTGTTCTGCTCGATAGCCTCAGCCTCACGGTTAATCAATAAATAATCTTTACCAGCATCCAGTTTATCGAGTGATGTGGCAACACGCTTATGTCCGCTAAGGAACTTAATAATCATAGCCTGACGAGGAATAGAATCATCAAGTAACAGACTACGCGTGCCTACTTTTACACAGAATGTAGTCCAGAACTCTGACGTCTTTGCCAGATGGCCTTCCTCATAACCTAAAGCTTTCTCAAAATATTTCTCATCTTCTGGGGTGAGACCCGTATAAATCGACCCGGAACGTGTGAAGTAAGGAGCGATATAATCGAAACAATGACGATACTTAACCAACCCAATCCAGGGATTCTTCTTCTTAATTTTTAATTCAACTACCATAATTTACATTAGTATGTTGAGCATCTAACAGGGGGCCGAAGCCCCCGTAGAATGCTTATGTGTCATTTAATATTACGCACCGACTGTGTTGAAACCACCGTCGTTAGACAACTCTGTATCCTCTGCATCGCAGTACAGAATACCACAAGACAGCGGGTTACGAACCATAATACCAACCTCACCAAGGAAGTGTACCTGGTAACCATCGCGGCTGTTAGAACGCAGAGTGTTAATGCTGTTGGCGTAGCCATTAGGTGCTACAGAACCGCCAGTATACCACTGAACGAACTCACGACCCTTACGACAAACCTTAACGATGTTAGACTGACCGTCGCTGTTAGAAATATCAACGAACAGGAAAGTATAAGACATCAGTGGTTTACCGGTCAGCGGGTGCAGCTGACGGAAGAGCTCCATGTTATCAAACATAGGACAACGCTTCATAGACAGCTCAATGCCGTTAGTCATCTTATAAGTAGTGAACTGACCACCGAGAGTCAGGTTCTGACCACTACCAGTTACAAATACGTTATCACAGAGGTGGAACGAAGCAACCTTCTCCTTCAGGATACGGTCGAACTCACGAATACCCATCTCACCAGTCAGAGCAACAAACTTGCGCTCGTTGGTACCCAGGATGTTGTAGCAAAGATCGAACAGGTAATCCTCGAACAACTCAGCCGTCAACTTCGTATAGTAACGGATGTTAGCAGGAGAAATCTGCTCAATCAGACCAGACATCGTAGGAACAGGACGACCGTTGGTACCCTTGTTGATATAAGTACCATCGCTCAGACGGTTGCTCTTAGAGAACAACAGAGCGGTCTCCTCTCTCTTCTTCCACTCACGAAGAGCCTTCCAGTACTGATAGTCAGACCACAGATAAGAGCTCTTACCAGTCTCGGGATCCTTCAGTGCGATAGCCAGTACAGTGCTGTAAGCATCACCCGTGATATCGTAAGTCAAACGAAGGTTCTGGAGGTGGTTACGCATCTTAAACGGAGTCTGATAGTTGATGATATCAGCCTCATCGCTGTACTCCTCATAAGCAGAACCGATACGGCTAACCTGACGGCCAGGCATCAGCAGCTCACCAGGAATATAAGAAGCCTGTGAACCATCAATTACATAGCACTCGTAAACCCAAGCGCTACCATCCTGGTAAGGAAGACCAGTGGTACGAACCTGGAAATGGAAATCGTCGAAGCTGAGTACAGCACCAGGACCAAACCAACGCTCCTCAAGGGCGATATAAATAGGTGTGTTGCTCAGACCCGGAGTAATACCGTTAGCGATGGATGTAGAGTTAACCTCTGTACCATTCCACTTAGCCCAACGAATATTAACAGCGTGATCACTGTCAATCTGAACGGCCCACTCGAACTCACGGTTCTCAATGATCATGGTCTTACCCAGACCACCAGTGAGCAGGTCAATAGTAGTAGAAACGCCATCGTCTTTAGTACCAAATACCAGTGAAAGCAGACCAGCAACCTCGTGAGGCTTAGTCAGCAGGGCGTTAGAAATCATGTTCTCATCTACCAGGTCGCTGAAACGACGTCCGCGATACAACTGGAGATTGTTAAGTAAAGTATTATTCATATATGTTTAAATCTTTATTTCGTATCAGAACATCCCGTTGACCAGGTCTGTTACTGATTTCTGTTTGTCATCGGCGTTATATGTGCTGTGATTCTTTGCACTATGCCTTAACATATTCCTAAGTTTATCAGCAGCGGATGACTCACCATCTCTCTTAGCAGTTGAAACGAGACTGTCCCCCTTCATCGTAAAGTAAGCCGATTCGATCAGATTCTTTGAAAGATTCTTATTGAAGTCTTTTGTATATTGTGACTGTCCAGTCTGATCTACTTTGAAAATGTAATCAAACAATGCTTTACGATCTTCTTTGGGGACATTAATTCCTCTAATGTTAGTAAGCTCATTTATATCCTTACTAACAGTCTGGAAGAACTGCTGAGACTGTTCCTGCTACTGACGTGCATACTCTTCTTGCTGTCTAGCAGCCTGTTCAGCCTCTTGCTGTCTAATCTCCTTCAATCTACCAAGCGCATCCTCCGCTTCATCATACAGTACATCACTATCCTCATACCTAGTTATCTTCTTATTAATTTGTTCGTCAGAATAGCCTGCACGATGCATGAATTCGCGTACTACTGCCTTTTGATTATTCTCGTCTTCGAGATCGATATTATCGAGAGTAATAGCTTCTTGCTGCTTAGCGTAGAAGTCCTCAAACTTACCGCCGTTCTTTACGTACTCGTCAAGCGCCTGTATACGCTCATCCGCGTACTCAGGAACTGAGTTCTGATTAACTACATCGGTAAAGTACTGAGTAAGATCTTCTACAGTAAGAGGTCTATCTTTCTCATCAATCTCGTCCATATTCCAACCAAGTGAGTTACCAATTGCATCAAACAAGAGACCAACCTATTGGGCCTCAATGAGATCGGCGTCTGTAGGCTCCTCTTCTACTGGAGGTTCCTCTACAGGAGGTTCCTGCTTTGGTGGTTCTGGATTATCAATATGCTCAGGGATTTCTGTGTCATCCTCATGAGCGTTTGGATCGTCAGATCCGCTGTTATTGCCGTCCTCAGGAGTTGCGTTCACTGGCGGCTCTATTTTCTCTTCTTCCTCTACGAGTGGTACATTTGGCTCCATCATCTCGTCAATATTAGTTACTCCACCACCTTCTTCGGCGTTAGAATAAATATTGCCAAGGATGTCATCAAACCCACTCGGAATAGTATTCTTTTTCTTCATATAATATTATATGTAAATAATTTGTTACAGTTTATTCTGTTATTTGTATTTATTCCGAATATCTATTTTGTAATTCAGAATACTTTATTGCGCTGTTTATCATATCCCAGTCTCTAGTATATGTGGAGTCTACAAACTATATAGGCATTTGCTGTTCTAACACAAATTTCTAACCTCCTGCAAAATTGGTGAGAGCGTCTGCATAACTTCCTATGGTCCCAATTACTGGACTTGACATATCCCATAACTTTGTTGCCTTAAGATAATATTCTCCATTTTTGTTTTTTATCGGTTTCAATCTGCCATTTCTAATATTATCTAGACTCTAAGTTGAATATCTACTAGGATCTATTTGCATGTGATTTGTGTTTATCTTAAAAGATCTATCTAAATTTACAAGACTATCTATAGCCGATTTTTCAGAAATAGGAACAAGATATGGACCCTATGTTCTTGGCTTTGGAAATATGTTACCTTCGTAAAAAGGTCCAGTAAACTATATATCTCCAACTCTATAGGTATCGTCTCTTAATTTTTTTATATTTTTAGTAGGTCTGTTAAAAGATAATGCTACTAAATCTCTATCCAAATCAGCATTTGTACCACCAAATCTAGATGAAGACGGGGAACCATTTGTCTAATCCCCTCTACTCGGCTGTCCTTTTTGAGGATTTACACTTTTTATAGGTTCGTGTATATACGATCCTGTATATTTAGATCCACCAGCTAATGCTCTCAAGTTAGGTTCGCCTCCACTACCCTCATACAATTTATATAACGCCTTATTAGTAGCCTTTCTCGCTGTTTTCACTAAAAAAGGAATTGGGTTATACTAGAATAAACGAACAATATCACCAAAAGAGTATTTGGGAGTTTTATCTGCAGTATTATACTATTGACCGTTTATGGCGGCACCAACTTTTGCTCCAGCGTACAATGCGTTTCGCTATTTTATTTCCTCTTCTTTTCCATCTCTGTATCTAGGTAGTATTATCATATCAGTGCCTCCATTTTTTAGCGTTAAGTGCAAATATAGCCATCTTTTTCTATGCTGGTGTACCGTGCGCTTTAAACCATGATGCAGAATGACCAGTACGTTTCTTCAAGGCTGTAAATTTACCGCGATTAGCAGGTTTTATATGTATAGGTGATTTACCATCCTTATATGAGTTACCTTCTGAGATGTTTCTCATATATTTCTACCACATAGCCTTATCGCCAGGAGTCAATACAAAATCTTTTGCTCCCCAATACACGTTATCTCCATCTATGGTAGGATACAATCCTCTAGCTGCCATCATCTTATCTATTATCGGGGCAGTATCGTTATTGTATGGTATTCTCTAATATCCAGTGGTTGTAACTGTAGGACTACCTATCTTATCTATAGCGCTAGCTATATATTTGTCAAACAGTTTATATTTGACACCGCTATTCCCTTGTGCATCTGGACCATAGTCATTTAAATCCCACGCTTTCTAGTAGAAATTTCCATTGTGATCTACATATATGGCTGTAGGATAATCCCCTCCATGTTCTATATCATAATCTGGTTCTCCGAGCCATCCATAGTTGTAATTTCCAAGTACGATTAAATTATCTCTTGAAATAGCATCTGGATGTCTTTGATACACTGGAAGATTTCTATTACCTACAGCCTTTCTAACAAGTCCGTAGTCTCCAGGAGCTTCAATGTATCCTCTATCTAAAAATACTTTACGTTGATGGTCTCTTCCCAGCAGATATGTATCTTGTGCTGTTCCAGAATATATATTTTCACCTTCTGTCGCGTTAGCTGCACCAGATGCATAACTTCTACCACCTTCCATGATTTTAGTGGATGCTTCTAACGTAGCATTATCTATAGCCTATGTTATTTTATCTACAATTCCTATAGGAGGGTCTGTTGGCGTACCATTGGAGTATTTAGGTAGTTTGCCATCTTTCAACCTAGGAAATAAACTAGGAGTCTAAGGCAATATATCAGATATACCTAAAGCATCAGCAAAATACTATTCCATCTACCTCTACGGACTATTAAGCTACATCAGACTTGTTAGAGACGGTAAACGTAAGCGCAAACTAAAAGGGGATGTTGGATCTCCATATACATCTATACCTCTATTCAGATCTTCTTGCCTTACTTCCTAAAAATCTTTAAGTCTAGGTGTAGCGTTAGGAGCATCTGCTCCACTCCAAGATGATATAGATTCTGGTGTAGTATTGTTTAATGGATATATAGTCTTAGTTGGTTGTTCTGGTTTCCACGTTGAATCATATTTAGGTTGTTCTCCATATGCACTGAGTGGAATAATCATCTTCTTTCCGCCGTCTGTTCTAAGTACGGATATTTTTCCTCCGAGATACGGATCACCATAAAGCATACGTTGTTCCTCTAATCTTCTAGGCCTCAATCCTGGATTTTTTGGATCATTCATACCAGCATTAACTTGGTTTATTGCGCCAGTATAATCTCCAGCTTTCCACAGCTTCATAAATTGTGTGTCATCTTTAAACCCACCTGGATAATTAAAGTGGTAAGACGTAAAGGCTGCTTTTGCATCGCTCGATAAAGCATCCCACTGATCATGTCCCAAAGTATCTCTTAGAATATTCTATCTAGTCTATACCTCTTTTAATAGACGTGCATCAGCTTCAGTTTGCGATATTTTACCCTTTCGTATAAGCGCAGGATCAGTAAAGCCGTATCCTATAGTTCTTATTCCATTGCCATCAAGATATACCTTACTTCTAAAACCTTCATATTTTTTTATAAGAGCTAGCGCTTTCTTTTGTTCTTTAGTCATACACGATCTATTCTATTGCTAAGAAGATTAGCAACGACGTTAGTGATAAAGTCATCACCTCCGTCGTGCTAAACATATCTTAGTATAAGTTTTAACAAATAGTTATTCTCTCTAGTAAGCTATAGAAGCTCTTGTTCTTCAGCGTACGTCATTTCTCACCAGCTACTTTATTACGAATAGCTGCTCTGGCCTTTACTTTCTCACGTTCTAATGCTGCATCATCCTTCTATTTCTGCAGCTTCATCTCGTGATCCATACGCTGCTTTTCGAGATCAATCTTCTTATCTTCTATCTCCTTCTTCTGACGTGCTTCGTAACGCTTAGTATACTCATCAGATGCAATCTTACGCTGCTGTGTAGCGTCCTTAGCTATCTCCATAGGATCAGGTATACCATTATTATTAGCATCCTTCTCTTCTGTACCACGATATGCGCTAATCTCAGCCACTGCAATCTTAGTCTGATTATCTGCGTCAATACGATAACGCTCAAGCTCCATTTTAGCTTCCTCAAGCATAAGCTGTTGCTGTTGCTGTTCATTCTGCATCTGCTGTAACTGTACAGCCTGCTCACGCTCAGCTTCTTGCTGTTGCTGCATAGCCTGCTCCTGACGCTCTTGCATCTCCTTAAGCTTCTGCTTAATGATGTTGAAGTTGTCATTTGTAAGTACCTCAGCGGCCTCTAAGAGGCTGGCTCCATTCTGCATAGCCGGCTGAATAAGCTGCTGCAACTTCTAAATGTTCTCCATGTCTTTAGAAGTGTCGCTTACAAACACATCCATATCCTCATAGAAGAACTTATCTTGTATATCAATATAAGCACGTTCTCCATTATCGAAGATATAACTAAGCTTGCTCTTACCTGTCTATGACCAGGCACCCTTAGCGGTGTCTAATAGCATATTGAGTGCATGTTTCTTACATTGATTATGCACCCAAAATAAAGGCTCGGTAATGTGAGATGACTGTACAACAGATCTCTCTACATTTCCTACAAGTTCATTAGATGAAATTGCGCCTTCTCTCTGTTCTGTAATACCAGATATTGTACCAGCTAACATCTCGATCTTGTCCATCAACTGAATATATTCAGCTATTACATTCGACATCGTAAGATCGAGAGAAGTGATTTGATTAAACGTAGCAGGCTTTCCGCCTTCTCTACCTGGTACATTCCAACCTTCTTCATACGGATTAATAAAGTTAACACCTACTGAAGACAAGTAATGCATCCACCTATCAGGCGTAATATTCATAGACTTAGGAATCTAAGTAATATCCATATTAACAACCTTACCCTTATCTCTTGCTATAGCTAGCTCAAGTCTATACCATAGTACAATATACATATACTGTAAAGGTTTGAGGATACTTACAAGGCTCCTAGGCTTACTGTTAGTATTACTATAAATAGCTCCTGTGTATGGGAGTTTCTGGCTGTTAGGGTTATCGAGGCTTACGTGCTGGTACTCTAATGGTTGTATACCAAAGTATAAATCAGAACCAGCTCTATAGCCTTCCCATACTTCTATAATCCAGTCTGCTGTTACTTCTATTTCGTCTCCTGTCTTCTTATAAGACTCGTCTGCTATCTCAACCTGTGGAGTACCAGACTCATCCATATACGTAACATAGTATATCTTCTTAAAAGACTTCCAACAGCAGTGCCATACATTAATACTATGTCTAGTCTTCTGATCAAACAGAGGATTATCATAGATATGCATTTTGATACCACCAAAGTTATCAACTGGGTCTTTATCACCCATGTCATTTGATGGTCTACCAGTAAGCATCTCATTAAGCTTATTCAGATCTTTCTCTGTAAGCTTATCATAATATCTATCATATATCTCTGCTACTGGCATACGCATACGTCTGCAGCACCATGAAGCATCTTCTATGAACTCCAAGTCCGGTGACTGATCGTATGCAAAGAACATTGGATTTACACGCTCGAGATAAGGCTCATCATTAAGAACCCCAACGTAGTATATCTCAGTACCTGCAATAAGAGCGTCTTTCCAGCCTTTAATAAATTCATTGTCTAAGTTAAGTTTTTCTCTCAAGTATGTGAGAGTGTGGTATGCGGTATTCTCTACAACGTCTTTATAATCCTTCGACATATACTTAGCAATAGCCTCTGGGGGCATTACCTCTCCAGACTATAACTACTGCTAGAACTATGCAGCTTCTTCTTCACTCATCCTAGAAGTAATCTAGCCCATTATATATTGCATGAGCATTTCCTTCTCTTGATCCATAAGCTCTGAAGCAGCTTCTTGCGATGTTCTCACAACCCTGAAGTTCATTGGCCTCTTTGTCTCTTCACCTATAAGGAGGTCCACCTTAGGCCTGATTATATTAAAATCTTGAGGTGTTGCGGGAAACCCGTCTTCAACTTTAAACGGGTTTGTAATTCGCTTAAAGTCCTTTTCATCGAATATTGAATTATAAAGGTTATAGTAGGTCTGTATCTCTCCGAAACGTGTCTTAGACATACCTCCAGACACGACGTTACCCTCACCTATGATGTAGTCTACACAACCATGCTGCCACTCTTCTGTCTTCTTTCTTAAGGGCAGCTTCTGTTGAGGGAAGCTTGAGTTGTATAAATTATCTTCTACTCTAACCATATCTTTTATTGTTTATCAGGTCCTAGTGTAAAGTTTCCGGTTCCGTTGTTTCCGAATAGCTCACCACTTATTTTATCATACATATAACCTACTTGTCCTACTCTAACTGGAATAAAATCAGCTATTAATTCTGAAGTTGATTTATTATATAATTTTATATAATAAATCTTTCCTATAAAATGCTCTGTAATATTATTATTCTAGTTTAACGCAAATAATGCAATCGGGCACGGAGTTCTAAATGTAGAATAAGACGCAATAGACATTTTTAGAGTATTATCCACGTATATATTGTTGGATGACATACTAACAATATAATCTGTATTTAAACTTTGCAATGTTCTAAAGCTATTAAGAGATCCTGCATATTGTATAGTTCCTCTGTTATACGTTCCAAGTTGCACCCCATTGCTATTATAAGCTTGCCTTGCGCCAAAAATTGTACCGGAGTTACTATCTTCATAAGATGCGAAGTTTGTAATATTAAATTTTGCTTCGAACTCAACCGTGTTATCTCCGTATAAATTTGTAATTATATGCTAGGTACCGCTACTTTCCAAATATTCTATCTAACAATCGTATGACATTTGTTGCTATTGCCATATCAATGTACTACCTATATACATAGCTGAAGCTTCTGTACTACCTAGCATCACTTTAGATGCATTACTTAATTCTGTACTTGTCATGATATAATGTATATAGTGTTAGCATCATAATCTGGAGCAAGTGCATCATATTGAACCTACGTACCAGTCCATATACTAGCATAGGTATTATTAGAAGCTGGTATCAAAGACGATATGTTCACTGTACCGTTTGATGATGCAGTTACTGTAGTAGTTCCGTCTGTTATCTATATAGGTATATACCATACGCCAGTAACACCAGTGTTTGGTATATATATTTCTTCTGTAGTATTTGATGAGGATTCATTCAAGAAACCAGTCTTAGCATCACTGTGCCATTTTCCAAAGAACATAGCATTACGCGTCTAATTGTATTGTACGTATCCTTTTTCTGTATCGCCAGAATTGAAAAACGTAAACCCGGTTGTAGAATTGTTTGGAGATTTTAGTTTTATCGGATTAGTACCAGTAAATACCACGTTATTTCTATTTGCATTAGAAAATGTAGTAGTGCCAGAGAGTGTCTTATCTCCAGATATTGTCTATGCTGTATCTGTGGTTACATGATTAGATGGAAGATCACTAGATGTAATATATCCGGCGTCGTTTGTAAAATCACCAACGTTTGTAGGTACGGTGGGGATAGTTGGAGTATTCGTCAAATCAGTATAACTACCAGAGAACAGTTCACTCTTTAATGCATAATCAGACAACGACTAATGTGATGTTAGAAATCCTTGTTGCCCAACCCACTGCTCTGTTGCATATCCACTTAAACTCTAATGTGACGTAAGATAACCAGCATCGTTGGTGAATGAACTTATGTTTGTTGGTACTGCTGGTATTGTAGGCGTATTAATAAGATCTGTATAACTACCTGTAGTAGCAACTGTTGCAAGATTACCAGTACTACCTGTCTCCCCTTGGGGACCTTGTGCATGCACACCAGTATTTGTATCACCTATAAACCAATTACCAGTAGTTGAATCTATATGCGGAGTTATACCATTCTGTCCATTTGTTCCATCACGTCCAGCAGGTCCTTGTAATCCTTGTGGGCCCTGTGGTCCTGTGGCTCCAGGTTGACCATTAGTTCCAGGGTCTCCTTTTGGACCCTGTGGTCCTTGTGGACCTACTGGTCCTTGAGGTCCCTATAAACCTCTTTCACCCTACGGGCCTTGGGGTCCTGTTGCTCCGTCCAAACCTTTATCTCCACGATCGCCTTTCTCTCCCTATGGGCCAGTATCTCCCTTTTCACCTTTCTCTCCTGGCTCTCCTTTAGATCCTGTAGGTCCAGCTGGACCAGCCGGTCCTCTATCTCCTTTTTCACAGAGTATGTATATCTTCTATTTATCTACAGCATAACATCCGTCAGATATTATAGACTGCTGTGGAATATTTGCAGATGCGTTTGTATTTACTATAGTAAATATAGGGGTTTTATCGTAGAACCTCCAAGAATCATTACCGAGCGTACCCGTTACTTCTAGAGAGTATTTTCCTAAATGCAGAGACTTTCCCCAGCATATGGATAATTTATTGCCATCTACTATTTTGAAGTTGGTGATATTAGTAGATGAATTTTCATTGTGTGCTACGACTTTTATATCTTGGCATTTACTAAGTTCGAAGTCGCCGATTAAATCACCTGAATATCTATATGCCTTAACCTCTACTATAGTCTCGAACGTATTTCCTTTTACTATTCTTAAGTCGTTCATATTTAAAAACTAAATAGTGGTATATCGTCTTGTGACTATTCCCCATCACTCCAGTAACGTTCGCTGAATAGGGGTAGCTCGAAGAGTTCAACCTGTTTGTTTTGTTCCTTTGCAGCTGCCACCTTTACCTAGTATAGTTCTTCTCTGTATATCATTGTCATACATAGAGCTATCACACGGTCTACGTTCTTTACACCGTCTGTCTATATTAGCTCTTCTAGGAGTGGCTCACTGTATATTCTTTCTAGATTAGGGTGGCCTGGTTCATATTCTTCCATAAGCCATTCGAGTATCAATCCTTCTCCGTATGCCCTAATCTATTTTGTCATATGGCAGCCTTTACGGCGCTGCACTTTACTATCTTTAAAGATCTCCGTAATAATCTTATCCGGCTAATCCGCTAACAAATAGTCGCAATGCTTATTTGTAAAGTACGGATATATACCCTTACGCTCATTCTCGAATAACAGCCTAGCATTATAGAACGTGAGAAGTTTTCTCACATTCTCATAATACTCTTCTGCTGTATCTGGGCGACCCGTGTACTCCGCTACAATCACATCGTTCCAAGCTTCTCCTGCTCTAACCCGTTTAAAAATGAACGTCGATCCGAGCGAGTTAGTGAACGACTCGTCATGATCATACGGGTCACAACCGCCAATGTATAATCCGAATGGGGCGTCTGTGACTGGGTACTCCCAGATGACTACTGATCCTCCTGGTTTGTCATCTTTCTTTAATGGGTATTTTGTTATATCACCAGACTTCTTTTCTATAGCTTTTACTTGACCATTGTCCCAAGTAAGGTCGACTATATGCTTCATATTCTAAAGCTTAGTGTTAGTTCTTATCCTAGTTAACTAGTCCATTAAAAGCTTTTTAGGGAATATATTCTTTCCCAATTCTAAGCACGCTTCTGCCGGTTTCATAGGACGCTCAGATATAAATCTATCTATAGCTTCCTAAGAAGCACCTCCTTCGCGTACTTTATTTCTTTCAAATAAAAGTCTTTCAATAGCTAAGTCCTTGTTACTGTTACCGTATTGATCCATATACTTACCATCAATACTTTCTAGGTTCCAGTATGAAGGAGAGAAGAAACCACATTTAGTACCTTCTGCATTATCGTCCCATATGTTAGGAAAACCGAGTACATTATATGCGTCTGGCTTATAGAATAAATCCTTAAGTCCATCAAACGCATCTCCTTCTGTACCACCTGTACCAAATGCTATAAGTAAACCGAAAGCAACACCATCGTCAGTTTCTACAGCAGGACGTTCAATCTACCAAGCTGTCAATAAACCAGGAAATTTACCACCCTCCTCGAATAGTACTAGTTTACCACGAGTACCACGAAGACGTTCGGGGTCATTCTTCAAGGTAATACCAGTAATAGCCGATAAGTAACCTTGTTCTGTTTCTTTACCAAACTCATCTTTTACCTTGAAACCTGAAACTCTCTCCATTCGAGTTGCTGTGAGTCTTTGTTTTGACCAGTCAGTATTCTTGTCTACAAAGTCCATAATCTGCCAGGCTTTGGTAAGGATTCCATCTCCTACAAGAAACTTCTGCTCAGACGCTACAGCGAAATTCTTTGATCCGGGTATAAGTTCGTAGTTTCTAACTAACATGCTAGCCCCCTTAAAGCTATAACCTCTCTGTCTGCATTTAAGGACTGCCATGTGTTTACCTTCTGTTTCCGCTTCTTCTATCGCATTAAAATAATAATAATCACCATCCCAGAAACTGGGGAACTCAAATATACGACTACGCTTAGTACGCTGTTGTCCATAGCGGTCTGTATATTCCTCTTCCACCAGTTTCATAATAGGACAGTAGTTTAAATAGAAATAATGGTATCCTGTAATAGCATCACCATCCTCTGCTACATATCCGTTGAGGCATCTATCTGTCTCTCTGTCCCAATAAGTATTATAGTCTGTTGTTCCTCTTGGGGCTAGTGTATATACACCGTGCTCTTTGAAGAATATAGCAGCCTGGCGAAATTTATCACTGTTAAGTATTTTCTTATTAAAGTCTACCATTATTAATTATATTTAGAGTAACTCCTCCTGTGATGGTTCAGAACTTGAGTCATCTACAAGAGCGTATGAATGCCATGTTGTCAGGTCACCACTCCACATTGTAGCGTGCCAGTTATAAGGAGATACATTAGCACTAGTAATAGAGAATACAGCAATCTTGTGTGCATAACGATCATCCATAATCTCTACCTTAAGCTCAGCATCAGCCATGCTAGCAGGAAGATCTGTATAGTGTACTGTAGAAAGATATACCTTACCTTTTACAGCATCGTCATCTGCGTCAATGGCAGCAATAAGATCACTCAAACTATGCTGATTGTCTATAGGCCATGTGCTTGGGAACGGCTGATTTGAAACAATAATCTTATTAATTGTATTAGTTATATTTGTTTCATTAACCTTCAGCTGACCATTAGCATCCTGCTGCACATAACCAGCATCATTGGTAATCTGGCTCATTGCAAGAGCATCTATCTTATCCTCAATCTCTTTAAGGGTATCTCCTGCTGTAGTAGCGCCGCCTATAACTACATTGATCTTCTGATCAATCAGTGCTGAAACTGCATTAGCATCAAGTAACTCGCCAGAGATGTAGCCCTTAAAAGGGCCACACTCTATTTGCGGGTTTATGTTAATACCAGCACTGTCTTTTGTACGAATGTTGGTTTTACGTTTCATAATCAACCTAATTTAGCTTCAAGAGCAGCAAGTCTAGCTTCAAGCTCGGCATTCTTCTTCTTGAGTTCTACAATCTCTCTAGCAGCAGTTACTGCAGAAGCGATAGATATTGCATCATAATCAAGCGTCAATATGTCATCTTTGTCCTTAACAGCTTCTGGGAAAATTGTTTGCCAATCCTGTGCAATAGTACCAAGTTTCTTTTCTTCGTTGTCTTTAAAGTTAAACGTAACAATTCTGGTATTTGCAATATCCTCAATGTTAGGATTAAGCTCTACGATATTTTCCTTTATACGTTCATCAGAACTTGTGTTCACGCCGTTATGACAGTAGATAGTACCACCAACTGAAAGATCCTGATCAAATGACGCCTCTGGAGCATCAAGCAAACTATCAAATGTTATCGCATGATCTGGAGAGGTTTCATATGTTATAGTACCATATTCACTTCCTCCGTTGAAATCTTTAACGCGTATAGATCTTGTAGATACGTTTCCTGAATGTTGTCCAGATATAACACCTGTTACAGAAATATTTCCAAGTACATCAAGATCTTCTCTTAAAGAAATATTATCAAACTCTGCATCGTTTCCATATAAGAAAGCTTGGATTGCTACATCCTTATTATCATTTGTAGAAATTATAAGGTCTTCGTTTGAATCCAAAGCGAGCGTTGCTTTAAGTTCATTATACGGATTATATATTTTCAATGCGCTGTTCAGCAATATATCGCCTTGACAATCGAAACCACCACTTATAACAACTCTATTCGTATTCTTTCTATATGTGAACGATCCGTCACCGAGTAGTATTGCATTATCTGTGATTTCGACACCATTTGCAGTAAGCCCATCGATAACACGATTTATAAGAACATTTCCAGTAAAGTTTATCTTGCTTGCATCAATTGAGAAATTATTTGCAGTAAAATCAATATTATCTGCACTAATAGTAGCATCTCCAAGTATTGCATTCAATGTAGCAGCACTAATATCTAGCTGGTTTGCAGAAGATATTGCCAGTTTGTGATTTGCGCTTAATACAATCTTATCGGCATCTATAGTATACCCACTGACATTCCAGTTAACTTTATTTGCCTTAATAGTTGCGCTATCAAGAATAGCATTTAGCGTGGCGGCAGCAATTGCAATTTCATCAGCAGATGAAATAGTAAGTTTATGACCTGATGATAATGAAATCTGATCACCCCAAACGTTTACGCTACTTTCAAGTTTACCATTTACTTTCTTAGCACAAGCCTCAAGGCCAGCAAGAGCATTAGTAGCTTTTGTGTTTACAGGACCAACCTGATCACCAACATATGCATACATACCTGCAGTTGTTGTATATTCTGCAAGAGCTGTATTTAATGCAGATGTAGATACAAAACCAGAAGTAGCAATGGCATCATCAATTGCACTTTGTACAAGCGTAGATAAGTTTGCACTAGCTTCGAGACCTTCAGTTTGCAAAGTATCAAGATCAGAACGAAGGGTAGTTACTCTGGTATTAAGGTCACTGATTGCGCTAAGACCTACAGACGTATCATGAGCTGCACTAGCAAGATCTGTCCACGTAGCATTAGCATTAGTGTACAAGTTTAGAGCGGAAGACAACCATCTTATAATCTCAAGTTGTTTATTTTCATCTAGTTCAAAACTAGCGTAACTAGTACTAAGACCTGCAACAGCTGTCTCAAGGTCGTCTATCTTTTCGATCTATAAAATCTGTTCAGCTGTAAGTGCAGAACCAGAAGAAGTACCGCCAGAACCACTATTAAGTTCAAGTGCAGATACTCTTGCTGTAATGTTACTTACATCTTGAGTTATTTTACTCCATTTTGCGTTGAGTTTAGTATGAGCCTCATTCTCTTCCCATACACCGATTGTCTGAAGGTATGACTCTACATCTTGCTGACCAAAGTTAGATGTGCTTCCAGATCCAGATGGCCAGTTTTCGCGCATCCAGTCTACATCATCAAGCATCTCTTCTACCTGATCCTGAACTTTTTGATCAAATTGATCAATAAGTCCCTGCAATCTGCTGATATTTCCGTTTATAAGATTACGAAGTTCGCTATCATCATAAGAAGGACCTGCAGGACCTCTATCTCCTGTATCACCCTTATCACCTTTTGCACCAGTATCACCTTTGTCACCCTTATCGCCTTTCGTAAGGCTAACGCTAATAATACCATTTGTTACGTCAATACCATCACCAACTCTAACAACACCATATGCAGACTTAGAAGCTCTCGCGCTAGCGTCAGTTTTAATAATCTGTTCAACAAGACCATCAAGACCATTGATTCCATCAACACCGTTGTTCATGTTGCTGAAATCAACGCTCATTGTATCACCACTCATCTGAAGTCCAGTACCTACCTTAATACAACCTTTCTTTGTTTTACTAGCGGTAGGAAGATCCTGAGGATCAAGATCAAAGTGATTGTTGACAATATTTTCGATTTTCTGAATGATTTCCTGACCATCAAGAAGATCCTTGAGCTGTTTCTTAAGATCTTCAAGATCAGTTACTCCATACTATACACCACCTTTATATATTGCTTTCTGAGCAGTAGCGAATACTATAGTTCTATAGGTAATCTCACCACTCTGCAACATTGTTATGTAATCACTAAAGGTTAGTGAATCAGCATAATAAAATATCGTATTAATATTATTCATATTTTATAATTTGTATAATTTACCTAGGTATTTCATATCTTCCAATTATACCGCCACCTTTTACTCTACCGGAATCTAATTGTTCAGCCTTAGCTTGTTTCATAGCTATATCTAATGACTTAACAATATTACCTACATCCTTTAATATGCGTGTAACCTTTATAGCAGTGTCTATATCCATAGCTCCTGTAGAATAATCATTTAAGGCAGCTATAAGGCCTTCTGCAGCTGTTTGTGATGCTGAGAGTAACCTAGTACCAGGTGTTTCTTGAAACTCTAGGAACCGTTTCTCTAGCACTTTAACTTCTTCGGTGGGTATATATTTCTCATCTCCAAATATGTCCTTAGCTACAGTAGACGCTCTTGTCTCAAGCGGATACGCTTCGTATGGGGTATTCCACTTGTGTAGCCAAACTACATATTCTATCTCCTTCAACGCTAACGACTTGTCCTTCGCATTGTTGTAATGATCTTTAAACGGAGGTATTGCCAAGTCGTTAGTGTTGAGAGATATTTTGTCTCCTTTTATATCAAACATACTATTTTATAATCTTAGAGAACATTTTGTACATTCTCTGCACTAGATACCCGATTAGATACGCGGCATCCTCGCTGTCCTCTGGGATATCGTAGTATGAACATATATGAGACTAGACATGTTTTGCTTCGTGTATTGCGGTATTTACAAACTGACTTATATCGGAAGAAGGGCCTACGCATATAATACTCATCTTGTAATCTGAGTTACTGAATGTAAATCCAGTATTCTCTTTTGTTAATACTTTCAAAGATCTACGTATATCTCTATGAGAGCACCCAAGTTGTTTAAGGGCATCCTACACTTCTATAAAGTCTTCTTTATGTACCCCATAGTACACTAGCACATTCCAGCCTTTGTTTCCTAATTTTATATACTGTGCGATCATACTTGTGTACTTAGCTTGTTCTCAAGTCTAGCAAGAATGCCCTCTATACGATCCATGCGTCCAGAGATATTGTCTATAGCTTCATCTCTTTCTTGTTCTTTAGCGTATATTGGATTCAACTCTTTAAGTATCTTTTCACAAGCTGATATGTTTGATTTATGTTGCTCAACATTTGCTATAATACTTTTACTATTCTCTAGCATTGATGTGACCTCCTAAATCATACTATCCTTAGATTCACTAAGTACGTAGTCTCCATAAGAATGAATTGTAGCTGTACATGGTACACCAACAAATTCTTTCCTATCATCACCTAACTTCACCGTTACATCTACTGCTGTCTGAAGATTAGCTCCAAAGCTTACAGATGGGTTGTAGTTAGGATATAACGGGTGAGGAGCGCTTATACGTTCAACAAACCCTTGAATAACTTTAGGTTCTTTGCTCTTATCTAATACATAAAGAGCTGCACCTTGTCTTAATCCTGAAAACATAATATTAATAATTTATTGTACATCCCCAGGGGCCGTAGCCCCCAGGTGTACAAATATCATACATATCTACCCATTCTGTTTCTACGCATACGCATTCTATTACTACGACGATACATATGTCTCATTTTCATATCCTCGTCTTCATCATTGAAATTACGCATGGCGTGACGATAAGAACCTTTGAAACCGAGGTCTGTACCCTCATCTGTTCCTTCAATATCTTCTTCGTCTTTTGGAGTCTCAAAGCAGTCATATAATGTATCTTCAAGCTCACACAGAATCATCTTTTTCTGATGTCCTAGATCATGAAGCTCATCGACAAGGTCGAATGCCTTCTCTTGAGCAGCTTCACGCATTTCTATCATTACCATAGTTCAATAAATTTAAATGTTAATATTAAGCTGCTAAAGCAGATGTAATCTGCAATATGCCATTAAATCTGTCATTAAAGACAGTAATCACTCCAGTGCCTGTTATGTCGGCAGCTGTTACAGGGGTTCCATTAAAGAAAGTAAGTGCACGTGAAGTACCATTCAAAGTGATATTAACAGGTAATGTACCTGTAGTACCTTCAGGAATAGCATCTTTAATACGTACAGTAAAATAACCAACTGGGGCGATACGTCTGAAGCCTAAAGCGAAGTCTACAGCAGTATCTGTTACAGTTATGTTAGATGTACTTAAATAAGGAACTCCATTTACGTTAGTAGTTACGTTAAAGCCCCCCATAATTACTCTCTATTAAAATGAAACATTGTTACCAAAAAACCCGTTTCCAAAGCCACCATACCAACTACCCATGTATGGAGTTGTGTTAACTGCGGTTAACTGTGGCCATTGTACAGGAACAGTGTTAGGCTGTGATGCTTTAATAGCAGCAAGCTCAGTAGCAACAGTATTGAACTTCTCGTTAATGAATGCGGTCTGAGCAGCGTTATCTGCATTAGAACGTAACAGAGCATTATCAGCTGTCAAAGCGTTGATCTTATCCTGCAGCTCTCTCTTTTCGAGGTCACAGAACTTATCGTTGATCATTACACTCTGGCTCTGAATGGCGTCTACTATATCGCGTGTATTGCGTTCAGCTTGGTTGCTCAGTGTATTTGTCTACTGACATACAGCCAGCTGGTCGGCAGCCTGATTAGCAGCAGCTTGTGCCTGCAGAGTATTAGTTTGGTTAGCAATAGCCAAACGATTCTCGCAGCAGCACTGACAAATCTGACTAGCGATAGCAGCATTACCACTCTGGATAGCGTTCTATATCTGCAAACCACTCATACCCACCTGAGTACCTACGGATGTAATAGCATTGTTCAAAGTAAAGATACCATTCTGTACAGTGCTAACTTCTGTGTTAAGCAGATTAGCAAGATCACGAATAGCATTACCATTACCCTGGATAGCATTCATAAGGAGCTCACGACCTGAATCGTTTGCAATCTGGTTAGACAGGAAACTGTTGTTACCGTTTCCACCCCAACCGTTACCTCCCCATCCCCAGATCATCCAGAGGAACAGGATCCATATCCAGTTATTACCACCAAAACCACCATTGTTGTTAAGAGCCAAAAGCAGGTTTGGATCAATGTTATTACTTCCCATCTCAGGGAACATCATGATTTTAGAACTTTCCATAGTTAATTTGTTTTTAAGTTAGTAAATAAAATTCGTTAGTAATTCGTCGACTGTCGTCGACTAAAACATTAGACCTTCGGTCTAACGGTGAATATGTACACAGGCGGGAATCGAACCCACATTAACCATTCTGTGTATCCCTATTTTATACAGTTAGGGTTCTGTTATATATTATATTTAAGCAGTTGGATCTATATAATCACTTAAAGGATAAATATGTGAAGCAAAACTTGACCACCCGGATGCTGCTTTATAATCATTTACAGCAGCATCTGGAACATATACATTGCAATTATATCCTCCAAATATAGCATATTGTACGTCACTAACCTCATTTCCGATATTTATTGTAGGAGGTGTATTGCATCTTAAAATAAATGTACTCAAAGAAGTACAATTAGCGCAAATAGAGTTTCTTTCAGCATATATATTATCCATAGAACCTATATCTATTACTTCGAGAGACTGACAATTATAAAATGTACCTGCATCACTACGATAAGTATTAGCACCTATATAATCTAAATGTCCTATTATTACTTTTCTCAAATTTGTACACTATGCAAATACTTTACCCATTCCTCCCTATTCAGCTCCATAAACACGTCCACTCACACGCCCAGTTAATCCACTTAGATCAAGATATGTCAAATTACTACAACCATTAAAGGAGCCTTCTCCTATATGAGTAATTTTATTACTACCTACAATCTAAGTAATCCCTGAACAATTATTCAATGCATAGTTATATAACTATACCGAATTTGCTGTAAGTGTAAGACTGGTAATTTGAGTTTGACCCTCAAGAGAATCTCTTCCAATAATAGTACTACTAGTAGTAATATCTCCTGATAATTTTACATTACTACCTGTAAGACACATGTGTCCTATATATGATAAATTTGAAAAATCTATCCCATTTACTGTCCTTAAATTTGTACAACCATAAAATGCTTGATCCGGTATTCTAGTAGTATTTGCAGCAATGTTTAAAGTAGTAAGTAAAGAACATCTATAAAAACAACTATTAGCATTTGATATATCAAATGTTACATTTTGAAATGAGCTGTCCGTTAATTTTGAACAATTATAAAAACTGCCTGCGCTTGCAAGCTATATAGTACCACTCAATCCTGTAATATTTTCTAAATTAGTACATCCACTAAAAGCAGAATGTCCTATAGCAGATAAATTAGAACTTGCAGTAACAGTCCTTAATGAAGTACAACCTGTAAACGTGTCTCCGTATGCAGCAGAATTGTTATGTCCTATGGTTGTGTAATTACTTATATCAACTTCTTCTAAGGCAGTCCAATTTGCAAATTTTGCGAACCCGTCACTCATCGCTGTAAAGCCTCCCCTACTACCAGTAATATTAGTAAAATATCTGAGTTCATTAAACTTAGTTACAGTAGTATTAGCAGAGTTGGCAACTATTGTAGCAGCTGCTGCCTAAGCTTCAGTAATCATTCCATTAGATCCAACACCTATAGAATTCAAATAAGTAACCATGTTAGGATCTTCAAACGGAATAGCATACGCATCTGCTGTAATAGTAAGCTCTGGAAACATTGTCATCAGATACGTGGTATATGCCCTATATGTGATATCTGTATGTAATAATCCAGCAAGATTACTAATATTATCCAATGTGTCGTTATAACAGATATTATACAATTTCTCAATAACAGCACTACTCACATTCTCCTATATATTATTCTATTCTATTCTTAAATGTGTCATAAGCTATTATTTTTTTAAGATGAAGAATTATTATCTGATGCTGGTACAGGACTATAATCTGATGGTAACTAACTCAATCCATATATATGTTTAAAACTAGAATATAATGTATTGGATTGATATGCAGATATAGAAGCGTCTGGTACATATAAATCTATTTGATCAGAATTATTCATAGCTCCAGTTACCTAATCATTATTATCATCTATAGCTATTGGAGGAGTCGTGGCTCTAAGTATAAATGTTGGTGGATGTCCTGATGTAAAATATCTAAACATTGCCTATGCTAATTGAGTAGTATTTGACGGAAGGTCAACAATACAATCTGATGTACCATAAATCATTCCAGAGTGTGTGTCAACGCTCACAATAAATGAAGACTATCCCTCTGACACTACTACTTTTTTTAGATTGTTACAATCAAAAAATGCTCTACTACCAAGATTAGTCATTGTACTAGGTAAATATATTTCTGTTACTTTTGAATTTCCGCTGTCTGAAAAGCCCCATATCTTTGTATTTCTAAGATCTAATATACTAGGGGTTTCACCAAAAGATATATTAGTAACATTATTTGGATAATGTACATTTACTAAATTAGGACATTCCGAGAGAATTCCTTTGAATCCAAGATTATTATTACCTCTGACGACAGATGGAATATTTGTAATATGATCAGGCAAATCTACCTTTTCTAAATTAGTTAACCCAAACAATAAATAATCAGTATGCCAAAGGTCATTAGAAATACTAACATTCGTAAAATATTTAAATTCTGTCATATCAGTAATTTCAGTATTTCCATTAAATGCCTGAAATGGTTCCTCACTAGTAACAGCCTAAAAATCAGCCATTGTCATTCCAACACCATCTCCATATAACTAAGCACAAGCCTTTTGAAATGCAGGGTCATTGAACTTTACATAATATTTATCTGCACTAATATACAATTCAGAATATTCAGCTCTTATTGCATCTATATACTCCTAATACGTAGCTGTTGTATGCAGTCTCCCCTACAGATCACTAGTCTAATCTAAATCCCCACTAGTAGCTAACTCATAGAGTTTAGCTATGACAGCACTACTGACTTGCTCAATAGCGCTGTCACTTTGCTATATTCTTAAATGTGTCATGATCAGGCTTCGTATTTAAATATTACAGAATTGTCATAATCATCTGTGATAGTTACATTATCATATCCGTTATTATTTCCGTAGATTATATATCTAGTACTGTTTCCTAACTAAACGCTTCTATTACCGTTAATAGACCAATGATCTACATACGTCTAAGAAGAATTAAGTTCAAGTAATCTACCAGTTCCGGTCAAAGTAATTGATTCTCCTCCACTTACAGGAATTAAAGAAGTTACATAAAAACTATCCGAATCTGTATAATATAAAGCTGATGAACTTGTAGGAGTGGCTTCAGAATTTATACGTAAACCTCTTCGAATATATCCACCAATAACATAATTCTATATTATCTTGTCAAACATACTAAATGATTTATTATTAGGTATGTTTATAAGATCTAATGAATTAAGATTAGCAAAATTATCAACAACAACTCCAGCAGGAGCAAGTACTGTAGGATTAATAAGACTAATCTCTGTAGGAGTACCAACTTCATACTTAGTTAATGGAGCATTCTGCGGAACACTTACATTAATAGTAGTACCGCTACAATCTACACTAAGTATTCCAGTACACATAGTTAAATCTATAGTACCTGTAAGACCACTACAATTCTAAGCATGGAATTTCTTCAACTTAGTCATATTAGAGAAGTTGAATTGATTCTTATCAACTCCAATAATAGCATCTGCTGTATTCTGTAATGAAGTACAACCATCTAAGATAATACCTTCACAATTTACAAGATACTTA
>Ga0310690_10002978_pt1 | contig 26404 bp, 42 predicted proteins | sample AusTroGonzalo_MG_2_FD_207661 | JGI IMG/M metagenome (GOLD analysis project Ga0310690, IMG submission 207661) | Bovine rumen microbial communities from tropical cattle in Woodstock, Queensland, Australia - Gonzalo_04 (v2) (version 2) | ecosystem: Host-associated > Mammals > Digestive system >...
GTTCAGCGCCTTGAACACGGCCACCATCTGGTCGATACCCGACATGCTCTTCAACTGCTTCTCGGTCATGCCGATGGCCTGCGCCACCTCGAACGTGTTGTTCCTGATGGCCGGTATCATTCTTGACAGCGCCGTTGCCGACATCTCCACGCGACCGCCCAGGGCGTCCACCGTGGCACCCAGCGCGGCTATCTGGTCGATGGAGATACCTGCCTGCGCTCCCACGGCACCCACACGGCTCACGAAGTCGGTGATGGGTCCGGCGGCGGCTGCCGAGTTGGCACGCAGGGCGATGACCGTCGAGCCCACGCGCTCCAGCGTCTCGCGGACGTTATTTCCGTTCTTCTCCAGGTCGCCCGTCGCGTCGGCTATCTTCATCAGCGTGCGGCTCGCCTCGCTACCCAGTTCGGGCAGCGACACCGACAGCATGTTCGCAGCCTCGGTGAAGCCCTGCACGTCCTCCTGCGTCTTCAGACCGATACTACCGGCAAGAGAGCTAAATTCCATCAGACCTGTCAGACTGGTGCGCGTATCAAGTTTCGTCAGCGCGTCCGACAGTCGGCCCACCTGGTCGGCGGTCATCTGCGTCGTCTTGCGCACCTCACCCATCTTGTCCGACAGCGTGAGCAGGTCGCCGGCGGTGCCCGTCACTTTCTGCCAGAAGATGTTGAATCCCATATACAGGCCGACGTAGGTCTTCAGTCGCGACACGGCTTTCTCCCATGCCGAGGCGCTGGCCTTGGCGGCGCCCTCCATGTCCTTCAGCGTGTTCTTCGCCTGCTTCACCTGCTCGGCGAACGCCTTGTATTCCTTCGAGTTCTTGCCCAGCGAGCCCTCCATGCGGCGCAGCTCGCCGTCGGCCCGCTTGATGGCCGCCCGCAGTTCATCGAGGCTCACGGCCTGTGCGGGCTGCTTCATCAGCATCCGCATCTTCTCCTGGCTCATGTTCACGTTGTCCTGCTCGAACTTCAGGTCGCGCAGTTTCTTCGTCAGGTCCTGCAGTTCTTTTTCTTCGGCATCGGTAGCCTCCTTATTGGCTTTCTTGGCCTGAATGGTCTTTATGAGCGTCTCGCGCTGGCGGTTGAGTGCAGCCGTGGCTTTCTGTATCTCCTCGGGCGAGGCATAGAAGCCTTTCTTGCTGTTGTCGAGGTAGTAGTTCTCGCCCGCCTGCTCCGCCAGTTTCTCGGCGTCAGCCAGCGACATCCACTCGCCCGTCGATTCCTTCAGTTCCTGATTCATCTGGTCGATGACGCTGCGCAACTGCTCCCACTTCTTCTGTCCGTCGACGGTCGAGCGGTCCTGTGCGATGGCTTCCTCTTCCAGAATCTTGATGCCCTGCTGCAATTCCTCACGGGTCATGCGGCGAGCCTGCTTAGCCTTCTCCTCACGGGTTTCCTCTGTGGCTGTTAGTTGTTCTACGGTTTCGTTCAGTCCGAGAGCTTCGGCCTTCTGCTGCTTGTAGTTGTCGAGCCATCCCTGGTACTTGCTGCCCTGTCCTTTCAGATATTCTACCCATGCTCTCTGACCATTATTGTAAGTACCGCCGTTGATTTCGTCTGGCACATCTTCTCCTTCTATACCTTTACGAAGGGCTTCTATCTCACTTGCCTCACGCTTATAGGCAGGCGTCTTCTTGCGAAGCCATGAACTGTTGGCGTGTTTCTTCTCCAACCGTTCGAGTTCTGCCTCCATTTCGGCCAAATCTTTTTCTGCATCCTTGAGAACCTCATCGTTCTCTTTTATCCATCCAAGGGTCTCTTTTATTTGGTCGTCGAACTCCGACACGGCCGCATTCAGTTTCTCGTCCAGCGTCTGTGCCAACTTCTCCGTCTGCTGTGTGGCGGTCTCAATCTTCGGCTCGCCCAGATGCTGGTTGAACCGCTGTATCACCTCGTCGGCACTGGTGAAGCCGGTCTTAATCTTGGCCAGTGCGCCGTCCAGTTGTGTCAGCTGTTGGCGCTCGTTGTCGGTAGCCTCGCCTGCACGGTGCTTTTCCTGAATCAGCTTCACGGTCTCCTCGCGCTGGCGGCTGATGGCCTGCGTGGCCTTCTGCATCTGTTCGGGGGTGCTGACGAATCCCTCCTGCCCCATCTCGCCCACCAGCTGCATAGCCTCGCTGAGCGACATCACCTCGCCGCGCAGTTCTGCCGAGCGCTGCTTCATCTCTTCCAGACGCTGGTTGTACTGGGCGATGAGCCGTTCGTTCTTCTCCCATTCGGGGTTGGCCTCGCCGATGGCGTCGTTGCGTTCGCGGAGTGCGGCGATGGCGTCGCGCATGTCCTTGGCTGAGAGTTCGCGGGCCTGTGCCTTCTTGCGCTCGGCTTCGGCAATGGCCTGTTCGCTCTGTGCCACCTTCTCGTCGTAGGCGGCCAGTTCGCCCTCCTGCTTGCGGAGAGTGTCGTCGAGCGCGTCGTAGTCGTTCTGCAGTTTGGCTATCTTCTCGTCCTGCCGTTGCAGCACTTCGTTGTGGCGCTCCTGTTCGGTGGCGGCTTCCCGTTCGGCCTGTGCGGCCTTCTCGCCCAGCTGTATGGCTTCCACCTGTTTCTGGTTGGCGTCGTCCTGTGCCTTGGCTGCCTGCTGCTCGGCGGTGTTCATCTCGTCCTGGGCCTTGGCCTGCCGCTGCTTGGCCTGAGCCAGTTCGTCGGTCTTTGTGGCCAGTTCGGCCTGCTTGCGCTGCAACTCGTCGGAGGTGGTGGTGGATTGCTGCTGGGCTTCGTTGTATCTGCGTTCTGCTTCGGCGGCTTTGTCGGCATATTCCTGCTTTAACTTTCCCCAGCGTTCAACCTCCCTTTCCTGTTCTTGAAGTGCCTCTGTACCCTCGTTGAAAATCCTTCTCTCGGTTTCCACCTCTCTGGCTAATGCGTCAATGTCGGTATCGCCTAAAGCCTTTTTGATTTCAGAGTTGAGTTGCGCTATCTCTTTGCGGCGGGTGACATAGCCTTCAAGGAACTCTACACCTTGGAAAGATTTGTCAACGCCAGCGCCTTGGAACGTCAGTCGTGCCTTAGCGCCAGTCTCTTCAAGGGCGACGCCCAAAGAACGAATGGCACGCTCGTAACTGCCGAACTGTTGCTCAGCATCTGAATAACCGAAAGCGGACGTCCCAAGCAATTCGTACTGTCTTGACAAAGGGGCGTTCTTGAAGTATTCGTCATCGTGCAGACGTCTGAACGCTTCGTCCAGTTTCTCGACAGCCACACGCTGTTGCTCTATGTCGTGAATGTCGAAATGATACTGACCTCTGTTGCGTCCTTTTCTTGAAAAAGGTTCTATCGCCCAATCGAGTTCATTCCTTCTTTCTTGCAGTTCGTAGGTGGCATCAGTGAACTTTCTCAGTTCAGCCTCCTTGCTTCTGAACCCCGCTTCTTGCGTAGCATGGGCAGAGCGCATACCTTCGAGCTTGGCTTGTGCCAGCTTTTCAAAAGCCGAAGCGTTGCCTAACACTCGCTGTGCCTCTTTCAGTTCTGCATTGAGTTTCTCTATCTCGCTCGTGTCCACCTTCGGCTTCACGGGCTCTGCGCTGAGTGCCTTCAGATCCTCGGTGAGCTTCTTCACCTCGCCGTCGAGTTGGGTGACGGTCTGGGTCTCCTGCTCATAGGCTTGGCGCTTCTGTTGGGCGGTCTGCTGTGCTATCTGTGCGTTGGCCCGCATCTGGTCGGCTTCGTCGTGGGCGGCCTGTGCCTGCTGCTGTGCCTGCTGGCGCTTCTCGGCGGCGATGGCTCCGAGGCTGGCTTGGTAGTCGTCCTCCATCTGACGGCGCTCGGCCATGGCGGCATCGGCCAGTCGCATGTTGGTGGCCATCTGCGAGTTGGTCTGCTCTATCTCCTTCTCCTTCTCCTGACGCAGGGTGCGGGTCTGGTCTATCTCCTTCTGCTGTGCAGTGATGACGGCATCCTGGGCTTCGCGCTCACGGGCTGCTGCCTCGGCACCCTCACGGGTCAGCCGGACGGCGGCGCGGCGGGCGTCGTTGGCATCCACTATCTCACCCTTGGCACGGCGCTGGGCTTCGGTAAACTCTACTACCTTGGCTGCCAGATACTCGTACTGCTGCGAGAACTGGCGGTACTCCTGCGTACCCTCATCTACGGTCTCCATGAGCGACTTCACGCCGTCGCGGGCCTTCTTCATCGCCTGCTCGCTGACGGTGCCGCCGTCGCGCAGTATCTGTATGGTCTCGGCAGCGTCGGTCTTGAACTTGTTCACCACGAGGTCGGCCTCCTTGATGACTTCCTCGTAGGCACGCAGCGTCTTCTGGTCGTCGGGATTGCCGGGCGACAGGTTCTCCATGCGCTTGCGCAGTCCGTTCTGTCCGGCCTTGATGGCCTTCAGGCTCAGTCCCTCGATGTCGCCGCGCATGTACGACTGCCACAGCTGGTCGGCAGCCTTCACGCCTCGCATGTAGTCGCTCATGGTCTTCTGCACGTCCTTCAGGTCGCTGTTCAGTTTGCGCAGTTGCTGCTGGTAGCTGATGAGTCCCTGATGGTCGGGCGCCACATTGCCGAGGTCTTCTATCTGTTGCTTTACACCGGTGATAGCATCGTTCAGGCTGTTGGCCTTCTCCTGCAGCGCCTCCATCGAGGCGTTGGCCTTTCGTGCGTCGGCCTGGAATATCACCGAGGCTACTTCTTGTCTTACTCTACTCATGGTGGTATGTCGTGTCTGTGTTAAGTCTGTTGGGGATTATGCGCGGCGCATGGTCTGGCTCAGTCGGGCGTCGAAGAGCAGGCTGCGTATCATCTGCTTGTTCTGGATGCTGGGGCCGAGGGCATACACCATCATGGCGATGCCGTGGTAGCTGTAACGGTCTTCGAGCATGGTGACAAACTTGCGGGCCTGCTTGCGCATCTCGGTGGGGATGGAGGGCTTCGCCTTTCGGGGGCGGTCGGGCATCTCGATGGGCTGCCACCTGCGCTGCGGGATGGCTGGCGGCAGTTCCACGAACGGCATCTTGCGGCCCAGCGCCAACTCCACGAACTTGGCGTAGTAGTTATACCGCGCCTCGAACACCTGGCGGTTGCCGCCTGAGTCGTTCCATGTGCGCCACTTGATGCTTCGGAGCAGGGCGCCCGTCTGCTTAGCCTTCTGTCGCTTGATGTTGCCCTCGGAGTCCAACTGTCCGAACTCCACGAACTTGTCTATCCACTGCAGCACGCGGGCGTCGCGCCAGTCGAACTTCACGGCCTCTATCATCTCGCCGTAAGCGTCGCGCTGCAGTGCCAATGGTCTACCGTCTGCCATATCGTCTCGTCTCCTTAGTTTTTTAGGTGCAAGATACGTCGCCGCTCTTCAAAAAGCAAGGGCAGTGCGTATGGTTCACGGTGCACGGTGCATGGTGCATGGTTGGGCTGGCGCACGGAATACGAAAAGGGTCCACAGTTCTTGCGAACCATGAACCCTTTGAGTAAGTGAGAGCAGTGCCAAGCTCGCTTGAGCATTGCCGAGCGCGAAAAGGGTATCTAACCCTTAGCCCTTAACCATGAACCGATGCGTTTACTCGTTATCCCCATTGTCGCCGCCGCCACCTTGCGGTGTCTCATCGCCCGAGCCGCCTCCCTGGTTGTCGTCGGAGCCGTCGGAGGCCTTGCGCTGCACGTAGGGCTTCTCGACGATGTTCCTCATCAGCAGCTGGGGCTTGAAGGTCTGCAGCAGTTCGTTGAACTTGTTCTGCACTTCGGCGTAGGCACGCATCTGCACGCCAGCCTTCTGCACTATCTCGCCGGCATGGGCCACCATCTCCTGCTCGGTCAGCGCCGGGTTTTCGGTCAGCTCGCGGGCGCGGGCCAGATTGATGTTGCCGTCCTTTATCTTCACGTCGGTATAGAGGCGCAGCAGCACGTCGCCGTCGTTCTGAAACTGGATGGCAAAGCCCTCGGCCATGAGTCGGCAGGCCGTGGTGCCGAAGATGCTCAGCACCTCGCGGATGGTGCGCTGGGGTATGAGCTCGTTGGCGTGGTGAAGCTCCTCGGCCAGGAAGTCGATGGAGATGGTGCGGGGCTTCTCCTCTGCCGAGAGGGTCTTGCCCGAGGTGCCGAATGCCTCGACACCGTTGTTCACATGTACGTCGTACTCGACCATAATATGACTGACGATTGACCTGAAGCATCGTGAGGTTCTGGTTAATACTTTCTTCGCCTTCGCGCCGGGCCCGTCATGCGGTCGGTTGCCCAAGCGGTTGCCGGTCGGTTCCCGAAGCGATTGACGATCGGTTGCCCAAGCGATTGACGATCGGTTGCCCAAGCGATTGCCGGTCGGTTCGGGAACCGATTCCCGGCGTCTGTGTGCAATATACGGAGCGGCGGCGACGGAATCAAGGGCAGACGACCACATAAAAAGACCGCCACCCATAACGGATAGCGGTCTTCTTTTATGTGTGCCTCTGCTTGAAGTGCGGACAGTCGCTCAGCCAGCTGAGCAGAGTGCAGCGGCTCAGCGTCCAGTACGGGCAGGTGCCCATCGTCGGCTCGCCACGGATGCTCAGCAGGCGGTGTACGTCGGTCACGGGCGTGCAGTGTGCGCAGTCGCCGCAGCGGTGGAGTGTCGGTGTGGTGGTCTTGGCCATGAACCTCAGTTCACAAACTTATACTCAATCTCGTAGTTGGCATCGAGCACGGGCGGGTATGCGTCGCCGTCCTTCCTGGCGCAATCGACGTAGAAGGCGATGCTGTCCTGCACCTCTTTCTTGAACTCCTCAAAATCCTTCGGGCCGGTCACGATCCATCCGGGCAGCAGGTCGCACGAGCAACAGTAGCCGGTGTCGGTCTTGGCCGTATTCATTACAATCTTCTCCATAACTCTTAACTTTTCACTATTCACTTAATCAGAACCCCATCGCCTCTTCGATTTCCTGCTGCAGGAGTTCCTCTTCGGTCGGCTCGTGGGGTATGAGCCAGGGCGGCGTGGGGATTGGCTCCAGCAGATACAGGGGCAGCCACGCCTCGTCGGGCAGCCCGCCCGGCGTGTCGTGGAACCGCAGGTGCAGGGCGCGGTGGCGCTGGTCTATCGCCTCGCCCTCCTTGCCGTGCCATGCTCGCTCCTCGAAGCACTCCGCCTCGCGCCCGCCCCAGCGGCTGATCAGTTCGCGCACGGCGTCGCAGAACTCCTGTCGGGTCTCGTAGCCGTGGTCCATGTAGTCACGGAGCGGCACGCGGTCCATGTTCTTCATCACCCGGTAAAAGGGCCCCGTGACGATGATGTTCGGGTTGTTCGGGTCGCGGTTCGTCGGCCGCGTCAGCGGTGCCTCCGCCTCGCCGTCTGGCTTGATGGCAGGGTGGGTGTACTTCATGGCTCCTCCGGTTTATCGTCGTAGGGGATTACTTCGATGTGGTCGTGCGGCATCCAGAGGCGCCACCAGGGGCGGCGGGTCTCGATGAGCAGGGTGTAGAGCGGGTCGTGCGGCTCGTCGGGCTGCACGACGTTCAGGGCGAAGGGCTGGCGCAGGTAGTCCATCAGCGGCCCGGTCGGAATCTTTGGCAGTGGCTGCATGGGGTCGTAGGCCACCATGGGGTCGAAGGTCGAGAGGCCCTCGGCGTGGGCTGCGAGCCAAGCGGCGTAGGTGCGCAGGTGGCGCACCAGTGCGGTGCAGCGGCGCATCATCCGCATTCCGTCGCGCATGATGTCACCCTGCCTTACCTCCGTCTCGTCCACGCCAGCCAGCACCAGCAGTGCCGGCTGCGTCACGTAGGCCTCGTGCTCCTGCGCCTTCACGTGCAGATAGCCCTGCTCCTCGTGGCGCCGCAGCATGGCGAAATAGTCCAGCCACGGCTGCAGGTCTTTATGCTTCTTCTTCTTCATAATCTCTTACGTTTAGTGGGTTTGCTGTATAATATATATAATGTGTGCGCGGAGTGCGAGGGCAAGGCGCTTACACCTCCATGCCCCACGCCAGTCCGTGCTTGGTCAGGAAGTCGTCCAGCTCCAGCAGCGACTTCTTGCCGCCGTTGCGGAACTTCAGCCAGTCGGTCTTCTGCAGCCGGCAGATGTCGCGGATAGTGTCGATGCCGTTTGCCTTGCACAGGTTGCACGTCCGCACGCTCAGGTCGAGTTCCTCCACCCGTTGGTTCAGCAGCGCGTCCTGTTCGGGCGAGAGGGTGGGCTTCCTGCGTTGTTTATCCATGCGCTCCTTCAGCATCGCCTCCAGTTCGTTCAGCACACCACGGAAATGCTGGAGCGCATGGAGGTCGGGAAATACCAGCCCCACCTGTATGCCGTAGGTCTCGGCGCTGTCGTCCACCTCCTCGCCTGCGTCCATCTTGGGTTCGCACAACTCTGCCAGCCCCACGGCCAGCGTCGTCTCATCACCTGCCACCGTCCCTACGTTGATGGCGATGGCACCGCCAAACACCACCTGAGCCTGTCCGATGATGCCGCTTCTCATTTTTCGTTTTTGTTCTTCCATAATCGTTAATCCTTTTTCTTGTTATTACTCTTTCTCGCCACCGGCTTGGATTGTTTCAGTGGCAGCACCTTCTCTTCGTACCATCGCTCGGCCTCCGTTTTGCCTAACAGACCGAGGCGACGGGCGATGCGTTCCCACCAGTATAGGCGCGGCGGCTCCATGGTCAGCAGTTCCAACACCGTGAGGCAGACATCACGGAATGCTCCGTCCGGTGTGCCGTCCTCTCCATGTATAGAATGTTCCTTTTTGCCATCCTTTGTGAGGTACTGGATATACACAACGTAGCAGTTCGTCTCCCTCGATGGCGGCGTAAGCATAATGCCCTTCTCGTGCCACAGCCATTTCCTGATGTTGTCAAACGAAGTGCGGTAGTAGCCCGCTTCTATCAGTGCTCTTGCAACGAACTTGTCACAAGGCTGTTTCAATATTCTTTCATACGGTGTCATAATTCGTTTAATTAGTGAAATTCGTGTTCGTTAAATATCACCACGTCTCCATGTCGGCCAGCGAGGGGGCGGGGCTGTCAGTAGGCTGGTCGAAGAGATTGGGCTGTTCTGCGGCAGAATGCCCCGTTTTTGTTCCGCTCCCCCCTGCGCCCCCCTGTGCCGTGCCGCTTTTCAGGGGGGCACAGGGGGTCTGGGGGCCTACCCCCTGGGGGGTCGGAACGTCCGCGTCTTCTTCCATGTAGTCTCTCCAGCGCTTCTGGTTCAGCCATCCCTGGGGGTACATGAACGCGACGTTGTTGCGCTGGTAGTCGTCGATGTAGGCGGGCAGGGCGGCAAAGGCCAGCTGCTTTGCCTCCGGCCTCATGCCCTTCCATACCTTCTCGGCCTTGTCCTTGCCCCGCTTCCGGGGGTACGCCGCCCAGAACTCCTTGAACGTCGGCACCCTACTCGCCATCGCCAGCCTCCTTCTCGTCTTTCTTCTTATACTCGAACACGTCGAGGATCTTCGTCTCGCTGACGGTGGACTTCTCGTAGTCGATCATCGTGCCGCCCATCACCTCGTTGATGTTCTTCACTGCGCCGTCGAGCGTGGCGGCCTGCACGAGGTAATAGACGTTCGAGCGCTTCTCCTTCTCCGTCTTCTCGTCGATGGTGATGAACTGCACCTTCGCCTTGAAGTAGCGGTCCTCCGTCTCGCAGTCGCTGAAGAACACCTCCTTGTACGTGGCCTTCTTCACGTCCGTCACCTCGAACTCGCCGCTGATGTAGCTCGACATCTCCTCGATGATGCGCTGCTCCGCCTCGCTGAACGACAAGGCATCCACGACATACTGTTCCGTCACTTTCTTCTGCGTGCCCTCCTCCGTCACCTTCTCGTAACGGACCTTGCACTCGAACCAAATTGCTGTTCTTGATCTCATAATCGTAATAATTAAATTGTTAATAAATGGGGTTACTCCGTTTTGTCCGTTGTTTCCTCCAGTTTCTTCACTCTCTGCTCTGCGTCCTGTCGTGCATCGTACTCAATGTCGGTGAGGTCGCTGAGCCTGATGTCCTTCAGCCCCACATCGCCGGCCTTCTTCAGCAGCGCACAGAAGCGCAACACATACTCGTCGGGCAACACAATCCCGATACCTCTCAGGGCCACGTCCCACAGACGCTCATCGCCCTGCAAAATTCCGTTCTTCTCTTTCATAGTTCCTGTTTTCTTTTTGTCAAGCCCTCCCTTCCGGTCGGGGAAATTATTAAAAAATTAGATTAAAAATTATTCAGAGTCCCTCAGCATCGCCATTGCCATACTCATCACGGCATCGTCGTGCGGGTCGGCACGGCTGATGGCGTCGGCACCCGCCGTAAATATCGACGGCGTGACGAACAGGCTCTTGTCGGCAGGCAGCCGGATCCATGCGTTGTCCGCTATGACGTAGCGCGAGAGGTCGATGCCGCGACAGGGCTTTTGTGGTTTCGGCGTGCCGAGCACACTCTTATAGAAATCGGCGACTGGAAAGCACCAGCTCATGTAGCGGGTATAGAGGTCGGGCAGGCGGCTGGCCATTTCGGGGTGATCGTGGATGACGCGGATGCGCAGACGGTCGTACAGCCGAGCCACGCCACGGAAGCCGAGACCCTTCTTCGACGGCACGGGCTGGCCGACACGCTGGCGGTAGTCCTGTATGCCACGGTAGAGGTTCCTGCCCTGCTTGCGGTGCGGTCGCTTGCGATTCAGGTCGCGGCGGTACCACTCGTAGGGCTTCGGTCGGCGGTGCAACTTTTTCAACATATCCTTGACAGTTGATACCCGCCCCTTGTTGTCCCATATCTTCAAGTTGTCAAAGTTCGGCGTGTAGTTCCTGAACACCTCCATTACCTTTGAGATTCTTTCTTCGTCGCTCATACGCTGTCCTCCATTCCAATTAACCTCTTGTCTATCCCCATCGCCTCGAATATGGGACCTGCCGACGGCTTGTGCCGCTTCGGCGACTTGAAGTGCGAACGGCCTTTGTACTCCAGCGGTATCGGCCACTCGCTGTTGTAGCGGAAGAACCAATGTTGCAACTCGGCTATCGTATCCTCCAGCAGACTCATGTCCTCGCCATAGTCACGGCAGATGATGCGGTACGAACGACCAAGTTCTATATTGTCCGTATTCCAAGAGATATAGAAGTATCCCAACTCGGGGTTGCCCACATTGCGGCAGTCAAGCCTCCAGCGGTGCGTGTCGAAAAGCCAGTCGGAAGCGTACTTGTCGCCGTCGCACGGCTCGAAGCCGAAAGCCTGCAGCGTCTCGTCGCTGATGAATATGGGGCGGATGTTGTAATACCCAACCTTAAACTTCTCGTCGTCCTTGCCGACAAGGTGTACCATCAGGCCGCGCTCCTCCTCGACGATGCCCGTCACCTCGCAGACTTCAACGCGGGCAGGCTTGTCGCCGATACCAACCGGAGTGCCGTCGTCTTTCAGTGCGACCATTACCCAATCGCCAATCGCTGTCAAAAATGGATGTCCTGTCATAATTCCTTTACTTGTTTATTCGTTAATACTTCCTTCCCAGTCCCACAGTCCGAGTCGGCCTTTCACGTTGCGGATGGGCTGGGCGAACACCTTGGCGTTTCGGCACACCCAGTGCCACTGCCCCCGCTCCGCCCACTCCGAGGTGCTGTCCTGAACGCAGTCCACAATCTCCACGCTGCCCACGATGCAGCCGAAGAGGTCGTTTTCGTCCACCTCGTTCATCTGCGTCATCATGGCTATTTCCTCGACCGTAAACTCATGTCGCGTTTTAAGGAAACTCACCACGTCATGCACTTTCTTAGCGGCATGTATCAGCACCGTTCCCCGGTAGTTCGTCCTGCGGCTCCGGTTCTCCACGTCCTTGATGCCGCTGACCAGCAGACTCGCATACGGCTGGCGCACGGTCAATACTTTGTACTTCGCCATCGGTCAGCCCTCCTCAAATTTCATTGTCTTCAAAATCTTCAGCAGGCGCTCCAGCTCAAAGTTGCGGTAGGCGCACATGGCGTAGGTGTGGGGCTTGTTGTGGTTGTAGCCGAACCGCTCGATGTACTCTTTGCAGGCCCGCTTGGTGAGAAATGCCCCGGTCTCCCGGCTGATGATCTCCTGCTTCTTCTCCCACACAATGCGGACTTCATGCTCGTCGAGGTTGTTGTTCAGGAACCTCACCACGTCATCCATGTCATCCTTGTCGACGCAATCCTCCCACTCTTCGCGGTTGGCTTCGTCGAGGTCTGCCAAATAGTTCTCTTCGATGTACTTCACCGCTTCGTCAACGTCCATCGTCACGCCGTCGCCCATGTAGATGATGGGGTCGCCGCAACCATCAGGCACTCCGACGGTCTCTTCCTCCATCACTCCCCAATACAGCGGGTCGGCGGTTCCGTCGTTGTCCTGCGTCAGCAGTTCGTGCTGCAGTTCCTTCAGGAAGTCAAGATCTTCCTGTCTTAATTCAATCTTTGCCATAGTCTTATTCTTCTTTTGGTTTATATCCGTCTTCACACTCTGTAGCGTTCTTCTTGCGTGGTCTGCCAAGCCAATGACACCATAGGTGGTACTGGTCCAGTCCACATGAGTAGCCACACGTCCTGCACTTTCGTCCGATTACTGTACTCATACGTCAGTCCTCCTTCTTCGGCGCAAGGTCATCCTTGTATGCCCACATATTGTAGTTGGCACCGTACTTCTTGTTCATCGCATTCACAAAGTCGGAGTCAAATCCGAAGGCACTGCGGCTTGGTGGACTCATATAGCCGCCCTCCGTGTCGTAAAGCACGACGAACTTGCTGCCGTCGGCCTTCTCGCCGATAGGGTGCCAGATGGTCTTCTCGGTCTTCACCTCCTTGTCGTGCTCCGTATGCACGATGACCACCTTCGTTCCGTCCTCCAGCAGGATGTCCTGCTTGTAGCCGGTCTCTAACCTGTTGCCGCCGTAGAAGGCCACAACCTCCAACATCTCCTGGTCGCTCAGCGCCTTGCGTTGAACCGACATCGTTCCGTTCTTGTTCTTCTTCGCAATGAAGCAGTCCATCCAAGCTGGACAAATCGTTAAATCTTCAATCTTCATAGTTTTATTCCTTTTTGTTATCTTTTACCTTTATTCTCTTTCATCCACGCCCCTGCCTGCTTGCACCAGTCTGCGCCGTAAGTGCGACGGCTGAACTCCGGCTGTCCTTTCGGGAAGCAGTCGGGACAGAAGTAGGCTGCGGGTGGATTGGCCTCGTAGGATGTCACATGCCACCCGTGATGGATAAGCCATTGCACCATCAGCACTGTCGTCGCACAGCAATAGGGCTTCAGCACAGCATTGCGCTCTTTCTCGCTATACATGTTAGGCACTTCCAACTCCTTGCCGCATACCGAGCACTTTACACGACCGACGCGAGAGTTCATGCCGCAGCGCTTCCTCAGTTCGTCTAACACTTTTCCCATCAGTCAGTCCTCCTTCAACAGTTCCTCAATGCCGCCCTCGCCTGGCAGGGCGACGATGTTATGATCCACGCGGCAGTCGGTGCGGCACTCGGCATAGATGGGAACGCCCAGCACCTCGGCCAGCGACAGTTCCATCTGCACACCACGCGACTCGTAGCAGGCCACGTTGTCGCCGATGACATACACACCATGCAGCGCGTCGGCCTCGTGAGCCATCTGCATCCGCTGCAGGCAGGCCATGATGTAGTCGGCACGGCTCGGCTTCTCCGGCCCGCCGTCAGACGAGCACGGCCCGCTGACGTGGTAGTACCGCCACCTGAGCGCATCCTCCACCTCCCGCGCAATATCCACGGGGTTAATCACATAGAATCCCATCCGGCGCAGCCTTGCCTCTGCGTCGAGGAAATCCCTCTGCCAGCCCTCTCGCGGCTGACCGTTGCTTGGGTCTGAAATCGACCCGCTGATATACACAGTCTTCATTGGTCGTTCTCCTCCTTAACGTATTTGTTAAACGCTGCATACTTTTCTATCCACTTGTGCTCTTTGAGATCGTAGAGACCGATGCACCAGTTCGTAATTATCGTGCAGGGGATGTCGAAATACTTATTGATGAAAGCCTTCCATTCCTGTTCGGCCTGGCTACGATTGTGATACACTTTCACGTCGGCATCGTCGTCGATGTTGTGGTCAGAGTAGAACCTGTCGGTCATCTGGTCGGCGATGTCATCGAGCGACGGCGCAAAGTCTGCTGGCTCGAAACTCTCGGCAATACCGACATAGATGCAGCCGCTGTACTCGCAGTCGCTGTCGAACGGGTTGCCGTCCATATTGTCCCACGACTCCTGAGCCGCCTCCAGCAGTTCATTCACTGTGTCATACGTGTCGGCCTCGCAATGCTCTTCGCAGGTGCCCCAGCCGAATTTGATTTTCTTTTCTTCTGTCATAATTCTCTTTCTGTTTTATAAATTCAACACTACATATTTCCCTTCTATTCCGCTCTGGCGCAGGCGGCGGTCGCACTCGGCGCCCCATGCCACGAGGCAGGAGCCGAAGAACGGGGACGACTGCCGGCCGTCGGGCTGCAGGAACTTCACACGGTGGCGCATGAAAATCATCGACGCTGCCGAGGGAAAGATGACCTCCTGCCAGAGCAGGTTGTCCTGGCGGTTCACCAGCAGGGCGATGCCGTTGCCGTGGCGGGCCATCCGCTCGCAGAACCGGCGCAGCGGCTCTCGGCTGTAGGGCGGGTTCATCCACACCACGCCCTGCCACTCACGGGCCAGCCCGTCGTCGGCCTTCGTCCATGCCGTCGGCGCAATCTCGAACGGGCGCACCTCCTGCGGCGGGGCGCACGGGTCGGTGTCGAACGGCCCCAGCGCGTCGATCAGCCACCGTGGCGTGTACCACTCGTCGGTCGAAACCACCTTATTCCTTTGCTGTCTTGTGTCCATAGGCGGTTAGAATGGTAAATCGTCCTTGCCGTCCTGCTGGTCGGGCTGGGGTGGCGGGAAGGGGGCTGCCGACGTGGGTTGCGGTGCGGCTGGCTGTGCGGGCTGTCCGGCGTATGGGCGGATGACGTTGTAGGCTCTGACCTCGTTGAACCAGCGGCCCTGGTACTCGTGGGCGTCGATGTCGAACTGTACGGTGACGTTCTGCTCGCCTTGCTGAATGTTGAACTGCCTGATGCGGTCCTCGCCGAAGATGCGGAAGACCATCTTCCTGGGGTACTGCCCCGGCACCTCCAGCACATACTCCTGTGACATCCACTGGTTGCCGGTCCGTTGACTTACGCCGCTCTGCGCCTGCATCACGGCGATGATTGTTCCTGTCTGTTCCATTGTTTGCTGTTTTGTTTTGTTGTTTAATTCGTTGTTTCTTTCCCTTTGGCTTACGCCGCTTCCCGATTAACGGGAACGCTCAAACATGCGGCGGTGGTACTGCTCCAGCTCGGCGGCGTACTCCTGGCGGATGTAGCGGCCGAGCGAGTCGAACGTGCGGCGCTGCAGCAGTCCGGCGGTCTGCAGCAGGTCGAAGATTTCTCCCACTTCGTCGGGGCTGATGCAGATTTGCAGGTCGCCCGACGGTTCTTTTCCAAAGTGTATCATACGCTTATTCTTGTTTTAAGTTGTTAATTCCATAAATCCCTCGCGGTGCTCCTCGTCGCAGTGGTCCATCCACCAGTGCTGGTTTTCATCGCGATTGGCATTGGCGATAATCCGCTGACCGTCCACATAGCGGCGGCAGCGCTCGCGCAGCAGGCAGCCTTTTCCGTTGCAGTAGGTGATGTCTCGGTTTGCCATAAGTCACTCCTCCTTTCTGTATGGCTGGCCGTCCATGTCGACGGTCAGGGCCAATATGCGTTCATATTCTTCCTCCTTGAAGCAGCGGCGCAGCAGGGCGCGGGTGCTCTCCTTCAGATAGACGGGGCGCCCGGCCTTCACAATCTGCTCGGTCAGTTCGCGGATGTTCATGCCGCCGGAAACGAGGTCGTAGTAATCCTTCTTCACGCCGGAGCGCAGCCCGATCTTATAGTGGTCGCAGCAGTCGAGCGACAGGTCGATGACCATCCTTGCGTGCTGCCAGTCGATGACCGGCTCGATCGAGGCGAAGGTCTTGAAGCCCAGGCCGTGCAGATAGCGCATTGCCTCGATGCGGTCGTGGTTCGACGATGCGTTGGGCTCCATGTCGTCGCGCCCAGTGAGGGTAAATCCGAAAGTGATGTAATCCTTGACACCAGTAGCCTTCATGTTGAGTTGAAACCGAAAGTCCTCTATAAATTCAGCGTTCTTTGTGAGCACTTTTGCGTGAATGCCCATATCAAGACAGAAGCCAATAGCAGAGATTGTCAGGTCTCTTGTCTCTGGTATCAGCGGATCCGTCGAGAACGAGAAGAAGACGCCGTAACGACGGCACGCTTCGAGATTCTTCCGTCCTTCTTTGCAGAACATTTCTATTGCGTCCTCCTCGTCCTTGAAGCACTTCTTCAGCCGTACCTCGGTGCCGCCCAGCTGCTTCGACGGTGCGCCACGCTTCAGATAACAATAGCTGCAGTTATGCGGGCATCCGGTGTAGAAGTTGCAGCCGATGCGTCCGTACTCCCGTGCTGCTCCCTTGGTGGTGTAGATGGCCTTGCCGTTGATTATCAGTTCGTCTGTCATAATCGTTACCCTTTCTCCGTCAGAAACTCGTCATATACCTTCTTGCAGACGTCCTCCACCTTGTCGAGGTTGAAGCGGTCGTCGGTGCGCACACCGCTCTCCATGTCTATCCAGAACTTTCCGACGAGCGACGAGGTGGTGATGATGTTCATCTTGTCGATCACGTTGTCGGGGTTAATGCCTCCTGCAAAGCCGACATGCACACGATGGGCATAGGGAGGGAAGCCGATGGGCGTGTCGATGCCCAGACCGCCGCTCTTGTCAAGCAGGATGGCAATGTGTTCGCCGCTGTTGATGTAGCACTGCTCAAACAACTGACGGTCGTCGCCCTGCTGGATGATGACTTCTTCCAGCGGTGAGGGTGCTATGTCGTAGTTCGTCGCCTCTTTGTAAGCGCCTACGTTCAGCTGTATGCGGTTAAAAAGAACGAGCACTTTCAGCAACGTGTAGAACGGCTCTTCCACGTTGGAAAAACCGCCCATGCGCAGCACGTCGCGGGCCAGCGAGCCACAGAGGTGAGCCGACAGGCGCAGTCCGCGACCGTGAAGGTTTCCTATAAACTCCGGCGAAGGGTAGCGGTTGCCGTTCTCGTTCCAGTGCTTCGACATCAGAACGCCGAACTCTGCCTTCGGGTAGCGCTGCTGGATGCTGACAAGGCGGTCAATGTCCGTCCACTCGTCCACGCCGGTAAACGTGATGTGCGTCAAGTCCCAGCCCTGGCAACTGCAAACCACGGGCTCTGCTATCAGTGCGTTGTAATTGTCTGTGCCGCCATACACCTGACTGATTTTCCTGATTTCCTCAGTCGGCGACCATCGCCTGTAGATGCTGATTGCCTCTTCAACAGTGTCGGCCACCGTCAGCCGCCCGTTGATCTCAAATACGTTTGTTAATGTCCATCCGTTCATAATCTTTATTCTCCTCTATAAAAATCAAACAAATAGAAAACGAAATCTTCTACGCTCATATCATTGCAGTGCGGATGACCAGAAGTAAACTCCTGTATATCCATTGCCAATCCTTCGGCTTTTATCTGCTCTATTGTCTTATCCATAGTCTCCCCTCCTTACTCATAGTTCTTCAGCATACGAATGTACTTGTCTGCCAGTTCGGCATTGCCAATTACATCGGTAAAGTTGCTCTCTTGGCGCTGAAGGATGGTCTTTAGTATCTCCACGCGCTGGCGCTGCCAGTACATCGCGTCGAAGCGGTCGATGTAGCCGTTCACCATGTCCGTCACCATCTGCACCATTTCCTGCGGCAACTGCGCCAGAGGGTCGTCGGGCTGCGGCTGGGATTGTGGTTCCTCGTAGGGTCCCAGTTCCTCCACCTCGTCGGCAGTGAATACTTTTTGGCCGGTGCCGCGATACAGCACCCGGTCTTCATTTACAAACTTCCCTAACACGGCGACATCCTGAGTCCCCCTAATTCTTGCTCTTACTAATTCCATAATCCTTACTTGTTTAATTATTATTTAATCTTCCTTGCAATTTCGCTCAGCGTATTGGCAGCCTGTGCAAGTTCCGCTGCCGACACTCCACACTGGGCCACCGTCTTGTGGAAGGCGGCACGCTCGTCGTCGGTCGCACTGAGGTATTCATGTATAAGTCTGTCTATCATCGTTCACTCCTCCTGTCTGTTTAATGGTGGTAACTGTGCATTAGGATAGTCTACCGTTCTCACCAAGCGCATTTCCTTCTCAATTCTGTCGAGGTCGCCTGTGGTTTCAAGGAACATCACGACAGGTCCGTCACGATGCAACAGCACTATCTGCTCTTCTGGGAAGGCCACGTAACCTAAACCATTGTTGACGTCACGATATACCTTGCCGTGAGGGTGCATGTCTATCCAGTGGGCCGTATAGCCGTTGGCATACCCTCGTATCATCGATGCTCGCTCTTGCTCTCTGAACTTTTGGATTTCGTCATTCGTCATAATCTCGTTACTTTTTTAATTGTTTTCTTTTTCTATCTCGCGAAACTTCTCGCGGTTCTTGTGGTAAACCACCAGCCAGCCGATGTTGTCGATGCCGCAGCAGATGCCCCACACGAACATGGCGACCTTCAGCGACGGCATGAACAGCAGGGCGTCGAGCAGCCCGACGATGAACAGCGTCGAGAGCGTCCACCGCTGGTTCCGGTCGGGGTTAATTGCAGAAAGCTCATACATATAAAATTTCATAAAATATTATAAGAGTTTTACAAGTTTCCAAATATTATTCATATCTTTGCAGCGTCAAAAATCATCAATGCGGTAAGAAACGCCGCATCACAAGCGGCAATTTTTATATCCGCTAACATAGAAGAAATATCGACTGCACCGGGTGAGGTATGGGATAACCACCTCAAAGGTTTCTGCATTGATGAACCTTGACAGCCCGTAGTGCAGTCGTTTAGTTTATGCGTATGATTACCGTCGCCCACCGCATCCAGCTCATGCCGAACAACAAGCAGAAGACACACTTCCGCAAGGCTATCGGCTGCTGCCGACTGGCTTATAACTGGGGTTTGTCGGAGTGGAAGCGACGGTACAAGGAGGGTGAACGGGGTCTGACGGGACGCAAGCTGCGAGACAGCTTCAATGAGATTCGCGGCGAGCAATTCCCTTTCACCTATGAGGTGACGAAGTATGCTACGGCTCATGCTTTCGACGACTTGCAGGCTGCCTACGACAACTTCTTTGAGCATCGTGCCAATTACCCGCAACCGCACAAGAAGAAGGATGGCATGGGTTCTTTCTACATCGGTGCCGACCAAGCTACTCTTCTTGATTACCATAAAGGATTGAAGCACTTGAAGAAGGTGGTGCATAACGTAGGTGGAAAGCATCAGTACCTGAACGTCCCCAACCTTGGCTATGTGAAGATGTCCGAGCGGCTGCGCTTTAACGGAAAGGTTCTCGGTGTAAGAATCTCGCAGGACGGCGACAAGTTCTTCGCCTCCTTCCAAGTGCAGATAACCGAAGAGGAATACCACTTGACACATCCGCAGGTCAACGCCGACAAGCACGGAGCCGTCGGCATCGACTTCGGACTGGACGAAGCCATGACCCTCAGCGATGGCGTAGCCGTCCACAACCCGCGAACCATTCGCAAACATCAGAGAAAGATAACCAGACTGGGCCGCCAGCTCTCCAAGCGCCAACACGCGAAAACCAAGCAAGAGCGTTTGCAGGGTGTTAAGCGGTCGAACAATTATAGGAAGCTGAGCCGTCGGCTCGGCAAAGAGCATCAGCATGTCGCAAACATTCGCCGTGACTTCTCGCAAAAGCTGACCACCATCCTTACCACTCACTACAAGGCCATCTGCATAGAGGACTTGAACGTAAGAGGAATGCAACGTGGCAAGCTGGCGAAGAGTGTCAGCGACGTGGCCTTTGGCGAGCTGCGTCGGCAGATAGAATACAAGGCCGCTATGAACGGCGTTAGTGTCACCGTCGCCGACCGCTTCTATCCCAGTAGCAAGACGTGTTCCCATTGCGGCGCGAAGAAGGACGACCTCACGCTCAGCGACAGAACCTTTGTCTGTCCTGAGTGCGGTCACACCATCAACCGCGACCTCAATGCCGCTTTGAACCTGCTCAGTCTCATTCCAAACGTAGGGACAGATTATCCCGAACTTACGCCTGCGGACTTGACGGCCCTGCACTCCCGATTCACTCTGAATGGGATTGCAACCAGCAAGGTTGAAACAGGAAGGCAACGTAAATTGTAGCATTTTATATCTTTTGCTATGATTTTATAAGTTTGTCAAATCGGTGGATGTTGAAGAAGTCGAGGATATGCCGGAAGAGTTTCATGACAGCACCCCCTTCCTTTGCTCCATCCATGTGGCATAGAGGTTCAGGTCGTGCTGCAACTTCACTGTGCCGTCGCGGAAGTAGGCGATAATCTCGTTGGCTATCGCCTCGTCCTGCTGCGTCCACTCGTCAGCCTTCATCCTCGAAAGTGCTGTCTGTAACTTGCAAAAACACTCGTGATACGCCTGCCGCCTGATGTCGATGGCCTGCTTCTCGTACATGAACTTGTGCTCGTCCATAAAGGCAATCTTCTCCCAGCACTCGTCCTCCTTCCGGTCGAACTCGTCGAGCACTGCCTGCAGTTGTTCTTGTTCCTTTGTTGTCATAATCCTTATCCTTTAATTGTTACTATCAAATAATGTCTTGGTCTGCTCCAGCCTGCGGCGGATGATGTCGCAGTAGTCAGGCGACAGCTCGAAGCCGATGTAGTGCATGCCGAGGGCACGGGCCACGACGGCTGTGGTGCCGCTGCCCATGAAGGGGTCGAGCGCGGTGCCGCCATCGGGACAGCCCAGCGACAGGCAGCGGCGGGGCAGTTCGGTGGGGAAGGTGGCGTGGTGGCCGTCGAAGCCGGGCTTGACCAGTATCGACCACACGTCGCGCTGGTTGCGCTTGCCGTCGTTGGTGTTCTGGCTGCCACGGAACTGCTCCTGCCGGTGGCCGGGCACGGTGAACTTCACCTTGCGGTGGTTGAACTCGTTGGGACGGACGCCCGTGTTGGCCGGCTCGCGCAGGGCCTGCTCGTTGAAGTAGTAGCGCGGCGACTTGGTGAGCAGGAACACGTATTCGTGGCTCTTGGTGCAGCGGTTCTTCACGCTCTCGGGCATGGGGTTGGGCTTGTGCCAGATGATGTCCTGGCGCAGGTAGAAGCCGATGCGCCGCAGCGCGAAGGCCAGCATCCAGGGGATGCCTATCAAGTCGCGGTCCTTGGCCTCGGTCCTGTATCTGTACGACGTGGCCTTGTCGAGCGTCCCCTTGTTCGAGCCCTGCTTCCACAGTTTCGCGTTCTCTGGATAGTTGGCCGCGCCCTTGTTGGCTCCGGCATACGAGTCGCCGATGACCACCCAGCACGTCCCCTCCGGCTTTAGCACCCGCAGCACCTCGCGGAACACGTCGGTCAGCCTTTCGATATACTCATCGGGCGACTGCTCCAGCCCTATCTGCCCCTCCGTGCCGTAGTCGCGCAGGGCGAAGTACGGCGGTGACGTCACGCAGCAGTCCACCGTCCCGTCGGGAATCATCCGCATCCCCTTCAGGCAGTCCATGTTGTATATCGTGTCGAGTGTTATCTCCATATTCCTTTAATGTTTCCTTTTGATTTTCTGGTTCATCTTCTCAATCTCCTTCGCCTCCTTGGTCATGGTGTTCAGGGTGCCGAAGACGATGGGGAGGTTGGCGTCATAGACCTGCTGGGGGTCGTTGTAGCCTTGGTACTTCATGACGGCGTTTATCGTGTCCACCTCGCCGCTGAGGGCGGTGTGGAGGGGGTCGCTCTTCGACGAGGAGCCGCCGAAGAGGAGGGGATATACCGAGGGGTAGTAGTTCTGCATCGCGGTCTGATACACCTGGAAGCAGATGTGGAACAGGGGGCTGCCCTGCGCCAGCTGCTGGCGCCAGAAGGCGACGGTCTGCTCGGCCCGGTCGGCGTCGTACTTGAAGCGGTGGCGGGGGGCGAAGGGGTCGGCGGCGGAACCTGACACCGCCTCGGGCGTCATCGAGTAGGCGAGGAACTGGGCCTGCATCGAGAGGGCGTCGTCGTCGCTCGTGCCCTCCTGGAATATCAGGGGCACGATGGCCTGCAGGGCGCGGTACTGGTGCCACGTGAGGTTGTTCATCGCCACCTGGGGCAGGGCGAACGTGATGCCGTCTATCGTGACCGTCTCCTGGGGCAGGGCCATGGCGTCGCGCCAGTCGGTGGCGGGGTTGACGTAGCCCCGGTGGCCCTCGCGGCGCTCGCGGACCACCTTGCCCTCGTCGTCGCGCTCCTCGCGGTCGCCCTGGTCGCCGTAGGGGAACGCCAGCCAAGGCAGGGCCTGGCGGGCGATGTGGGCCAGCAGCCGTGGCGTGGCGGTGTACTGCCGCCCGTCCCCAGCGGCCAGCAGGTAGAGCCGTTCGCCGGTCAGCGCATCAAGGCTGCCGCTGGCCGCGCCCGTGGCCTCCGTCGGGCAGGGCTCCGCCACCGGAGTCAGCCCCGTGAGCGCCAGCAGCGCCGCCGCAGCCGCCACGTCCGCATTGCCGCCGTAGCGCATCTTCGCCGTCCACACGTCGCAGAGCTGCTGCCACGTCAGGGCCGACCAGCTTGTGGGCAATGCAGGTAATATGTTCGATGGGTTGCTCATAGTTTAATATTAAATGTTATACTCTCTCAGATACGCTTCACATCGGAATCCCTTGCGAGGCTCGAAGTCCTTAAACTCCGATATCTGGAATATCTGATGCTTGTTGCACCACTGCGCCATGTCCTTCTGCCATTGCGGTATGACCTGATGCGGATTGTCGGGGTCGCGATAGGGCTGCGAGTAGGGGTAGATGTTCGGCAGGTGTCGCTCGCGGCATTCGTGGTTGCGCTTCCACCAGTAGTGGGTTCGCTCGTATGACTCCTTGAAGTCCGACTTGCCGCCTATCATTGTATATAGGAAGTATTCGCCCCGGTAGCCGTAGCCGTTTATCATCGAGATGGCACGCTCGCACTCGGCAATCTGTCCGTGGGTGTCGCAGCCGAAACGGATGCGGCGGTCTATCCACCTGATTTGTGCCAGCAGCCGGGCGAACTCGTCGGTCACAAGCCTTGCGTCGAGTGCCTGGTTGAAGTCCACGCGATAGCCACGGTCGATTATCTTCCGCATCTGCTCCTTGGCATAGTCGCCAGCCGCGAGGATGTTGTTGTCCATCAGCACCAGCTTTTTTCTTACCCCCCCCCCAGTGCGATTTCGTCAACGTCCATATAGGGCCGTATCTTTCCCTCCTTGCGGGGAACGACGCACCACGGGCACTTGTTCGGACAGCCACGGGTCAGGAATCCGTAGGCCGTATCGTGCGGCACATTTGGGTAGATGCTGTAGTCGGGCTGCAGGCGGTCAATCTCGTCGGGCAGTTTCGACGTGATGTCGTAGCCAGTACCGCCTTTAATGATACGGTCTGCATCGTAGATAGTCGTGTCGTCGGGCGAGAAGTTGAACACCTTCGACATATACACCACGTCGTAGTGGAACATCGGCGATGCCCATTCCACGTCGTCGCCCTGCTCTTTGTGCCAGCGGGCAATCTTGCAGAGTGCGAGGTTCGGGTAAATCGTCGCTCCCCACTTCTTTTTCTTGGCGTGGCCGTCTATGTCAACAAGTCCAATCTTCATACTTTCTCTTTCTGTTTTGATGGCCTTACGGCCGGATTATCCGTTTCAAATTATTCAGCCTTGCCGCTGATGGTCATCTCGATCGTGGATGCGAGGCGGTCGTGCTGCTCCGGGGTGACGACTATCTCTGCATTGTGCAGGGTGACCAGGAGGCGGCGCCTGTAGTTGCCGGCCTTGCGCTTCCACTTGGTGTCGCGGCGGTAGAGCCATCCGTGGCAGTAGGCCTTCTTCATCTTGCGGGGCATGCGGCCCGGCTTCTGCTCCAGCTTCACGTCCCACCGGTTCGGCGGGGTCAGCAGCAGCTGCAGCAGTTCTTCGCCCGGCTCCTCCATCGTTCCCGTGAATGTGGCGCTGAGTCCCTTCGTGGCATACGACGGTTTCTCGTCGTCGTCCTTGCAGGTCAGCATCCCCGGCCTGATTGTGACGGGCTCGCCCAGCGGCTGCGGTGCCTTCCCCGTGTCCTCGACGCGGCAGAAGTACAGCTTGCCGAGCCCTGCAAATGGCGGTTGTTCTCCCATGGGTCAGTCCTCCTTCTTGTCAAACAATTCTCTCAGCACTCGCTCGATGTTGTTGATGATTCCAGCGAAGAAGCCGAGGATGACGCTAATGCCGACTATATGCCGACCAGACAGCTCCGGCATACAGAGCAGCAGCAACAGGCAGAACAGCATCGTATAGAACAGGATGCTGAATGCGTTGTCGAGAAACTTGTTGATTACCTTCATATTGCTCTTACCAAACTATCGTGTCCTGACGAATCAGCTTGACGGCGTTGATGATGCCGAGCTGATAGCTGACCACCTTCGACTCGTCGGCCTTGCCAACCTCCCGAACCATATATTGGCGGTAGTCGTCCGTCAACTGGCCGTCGTTAATCTCCGCTGCTATCTGCTCACGGGCTGCAGCCATCAGTCCGTTAATCCACAGCTTGATGTACTCCACCAGTTCGGGACCCGACTTGCCGTCCAGTACCATCTGCGCGTAGCAGTTCAAATCCTGACGCAGATAATCCTCGAAGTCTGACAGATTATTCTCTCCAACGTTTGAAGAATTGGAAAGAATAGGAATGCTTACTTCCTGCGTCCGCTCCAGATAGTCGGCCACGTCGCTGCAAAGGTCGGTTACACGGACTGCCCCCGTGTCGGTCTGCTGGTTCTCGTTCTCCTTGGCGCACTGGCGAAGCGCTGCTATCGCCTTGTGCAAATTCTCTTTTGTAATTTCCATAATTGTTTCTGTTTCGTTATACTTCATTCGGGTTTACAATTCCCGGCAGCTGCTCCAGGTCGTCCATGTCAAGATAGTAGCCGGGGCCGCCGATGCAGGAGGCTGTGAAGTAGTGGCCCTTCGACGAGCGTATCAGGTAGTGCTCGCGGTCGCCGCCTGCCGCGCCGTTGGGCATCTGCCGCCAGTGGGGCAGCGTCGGCTCCAGTTCGCGGCGCACCTTCTCCTCCAGCCGCTCCTCGGCGAGTATCAGGTCGCGCACCAGTATGTGGTCGCTCTTGTATGCGTCCATCTGCTGCACGCTGATGATGTCGCCGTCCCACACGTTCCGCTCGCGCTGCAGTATGCCCACGGCCTCCATGAATCCGTCGGCAATGACCATGAACGGATAGTCGCTCTTCGTGGTCTTGATCTCAAATACCATCATACGTCAGTCCTCCTTCTCATACGTTACAAACTCGGGGAACTCCTTGGCGAAGCTGGCCTGCTCTTCGGGCGGCAGGGCGTCGAACCAGGTGCGCATCTTCTCTATGGCGAGGATGGCCGTCACCTGCTGCTGCGTCTTCTCGCCCAACTCGTCGATGCTGATGCCGTCGCGGATGCGCTCATGGGTGTCGCCGTCGTAGCGGCGCCCGTCCTTCGTGGCGATGTTGTCGTCGTCGTCCCACTGCCAGCAGTCGGGGCAGTAGTCGCGCCCGCCGAGGTGCTGCCAGCCGCTCTCTGCGGCCACGTCGCGCAGCGAGTCGGTGTCGTTGTGCCACATCTCGTCGTCGAGCAGCGTGCCGCACACGTCGCACTGGCGGTTGAAGAAATATTCCTTTATGTTCATAGCTCGCCCTCCTTCTGCTTGATAAAGAACGGTATCTCGTCCTTCGATTCATAGACGCTGATTTCCTCGATGTCGCCGTAGCGGACGCTGAGCCCGTCGAGGTTGCGCCTGCTGTTGCTCTCGCGGATGGCCTCGCGGGTCTCCTCGGCCAGCGTGCGGCTGGTGAACGCGGCCACCTCGGTCGAGCAGGTCACCGTGCCGTTCATCAGGTCTTGCTGATAGATAAAAATCTTCTTCATGGGTCAGTCCTCCATTGATTCCCTGTAAGCCTCGCTCCTGGCTTGGTTGACCTTCTCGAACAATTCTGACACCTTGCCGCACCGCTCGGCGTATTCGACCATGATGTTGCAGAACTTGCTGTTGAGCAGCATCTGCTCGTGCAGTTCGCGCCGCTTCTCCGCATGGCGCTTGCCGGAGAGCAGCACCGTGTACTCGACGACGACCCACATGGCGTTGCAGACGAGGTTGAGCCACTTGCCCAGCACCACGTCCATCACGCACAGCCCGAGCAGAATGGCTATCAACGCATAGCAAAAAGCATACTCCTTCTTCATAGCGCCTGCTCCACGAGGTCGTACATCTGTCCGACGGTTACACACTGCTCGGCATCCTCGTCCTTGATGCTGATGTCGAACTCCTTCTCGAACTCCATGATCAGCTCCACGCAGTCGAGCGAGTCGCCGTTCAGATCTTCCTCGAACTTCGCGTCGCTGTTAATCACTCCGAGCTCCACGCCCAACTTGTCAACCAGTATCTCGTTGA
>Ga0310690_10002981_pt1 | contig 26376 bp, 37 predicted proteins | sample AusTroGonzalo_MG_2_FD_207661 | JGI IMG/M metagenome (GOLD analysis project Ga0310690, IMG submission 207661) | Bovine rumen microbial communities from tropical cattle in Woodstock, Queensland, Australia - Gonzalo_04 (v2) (version 2) | ecosystem: Host-associated > Mammals > Digestive system >...
CTTTTGGATAAAAACCGCCTTAAATATCTATTTAATAACGTTTTTCTAGACACAATCCGCCCATTTTCAGCATCTGCACGGCACGAAGTGCGCCAGCTACATTTAGCCGCTCCATCAACACACTAACAAAAAAATCCACCTTTACCCAAACATTATGCAACCCCCATATAACCCCCATATTTTCAGCAAAAATCAACACATATACAGCAACCTGTAACAATCGTGAAAGATATCGCAATTTCCCACATACATTATGAGATTGTTGCGGGCTGAGGATTAGCAGTTTTTCTAATACTAATAATTTAGAGACAACCAAAACTCACGCAATACAACAGATAAAAAGATTTTGACGCTGTACAAAAATTTGGCGCTCTACAATTGATCTAATATCTCCCATATATCTGCTTCTTGCTAGTAAATAATAAAAATAATGAAAGGTATTGATAAATTAAAAATAGCAAGATATATTTCAAATCATAAACAAGCCATATGAGAAAAAATAAAAATCATATTTAATATTGGATGAGACGCATTAGCGTCGCAGACAATATTAATCGGCGAGCCATAGAGTTAGGGCGTAAGAGATGTTCTTCCTCGCCGAAATCTCAATAACGCTAATGCGTATATATTTTACCCTTGACACCGAACTCACTGTACAGTAAACTTATTGTCAATAAATCATAAATACTTAATACTTGATTTAGCACCTTGAATGTGCTAAACCTTAATACAGCATTTATAGGCTTTTTGAAAATCAAACTTCAGATTTAGTGTCTATAGCCTCAAAATACAAAAGTGCTAAAATTTTAAAATTTTGTAGCATTCATAGGCTTTTTGAAGGCCGTCCCTTAAGAGAGAGAATAAAAAAGTGCTAAAATAAAAATGCTGTATTTATGGGGTTTTTGGAAACACGGGAAAAGGAGCCAAACGGCGATTGAGTGAGGCCCGCGCTATACTTTTTATTACACACATAATTTATTACACATATAATTTTAGGAGGTATAATGAGCGAAGTAATAATAGTAGACGAAATGATGGGGAGTGGCAAATCCAGTGCAGCTATAAACTACATAAACTCTTCCAGCGATGAAAGGTTTATAGTAATTACGCCGTACTTAGATGAAGTAGAGAGATATATAGTATCTTGTCCTACCAAACATTTTAAAGAGCCGCTGCCCAAAACAGGCAGGAAACTAGTAGACATTAAGGATCTTATCAGAAATGGGAACAATATAGTATGTACACATGCGTTGTTCCAAAGGTTTGACAATGAGATCATTAATTTATGTAGGATTCTTGACTACACAATGATACTGGATGAGGTAGCGGAAGTTATACAAGAATATGAAATAACTAAGGACGACATAAGTATTCTATTAAAGGATTACTGTGATGTTGACGAAAACGGATTAATGACATGGCGAGAAAGTCAGCAGTCATATTGCGGGAAATTTGATGAAGTAAAGAATTTGTGCAACTTAGGCGGATTGGCTATAGTTAATGATGTAGCTTTTATATGGTTATTTCCCATAGAGATATTTAAGGCATTTAAAAAAACCTACATATTAACATATATGTTTAATGCGCAGCTGCAGCGTTACTACTATGACTATTATAAAATTGAATATACATATCAGTATGTTGCGGGAGATAGTATGGACACTTACAGATTTTCAGAAGAAAAGACTTCTCACGCAAAGTATGATTATAGAAATCTGATCCATATTATTGATAACTACAAATTAAATGTTATTGGCAACATTAGAGAAGACTTATCTTTATCATGGTATCAGAGGTATAAAGGCACGGCTGTTATTAAGCAGCTTCAAAGCAATCTGTATAATTTTTTCCGCAATATCAGAAATGATAATTCCAAAGATAACATATGGACAACATTTAAGGATTATAAGCATGTGTTATCCGGCAAAGGTTATACAAGGGGATTTATTCCGCTAAATATGAGAGCTACGAATGTATATAAGGATAGAACATCTGTAGCCTACCCAATCAATCGTTTTCTTAGACCTATGATTAAGGATTTTTTTCAGGATCACGGTGTAACGGTTGACGAAGATGGTTATGCTCTCTCGGAGATGTTGCAGTGGATTTGGCGTTCTGCTATTAGAGACGGCAAAGAAATATGGATATATATACCTAGTTCCAGAATGAGGTCATTGTTAGAGAAATGGATAGATGAAGTTTCTATATGATTAGTATTAAATAATTAGTGTTGACACACAAAATAATATATGCTAATATCATATTGTAACCCTATTAAATGTTTAAATGATCATCTTAGTGTTTTAGCTAATAATCTATATAATTAATATTAAGTATTGACTTTTAAACATTTGTGCGTTATAGTTTCTTTATCACACCAAAGTTGCACATGAGGTATGCGAAATGAGACACGTTAATTTCCCCATTGAATCTATTGTAGTAAGTACACGAATACGCAAAGACCTCGGAGATCTACAGTCACTATCCGAAAGTATCAAGGAGCTTGGACTACTCTCTCCCATTGTTATTAATAAAGAAGGAAAACTTTTAGCCGGAGAACGGAGATTGGAAGCGTGTAAGCTTTTGGAATGGAAGAATATTCCGGCTGTAATTAAGAAAACTTCTGATGCCGAAGATGAAGTGCTGGTTGAGATCTCCGAGAATAAAGAGCGCAAAGATTTCACCAGAGAAGAACTTATCAACTACGCCATTGAACTGGAGCGGATTGAGAAGGTTAAGGCGGAAGAAAGAAAAAACTCTACGCAATTTGGTTCTACGGTTAAGGAAAATTTTCCTGCACCGGAGAAAGGACAGACCAGAGATATTGTCGCCGCCAAACTTGGTATGTCTGGCAAACAGTATGAACGAGAAAAATTCATTGTTCAGAACAAAGAACTTGTTCCGCCAGAAGAATACACCGACTGGAACAATCATGAGTCTTCTACCAATAAAATCTATATTATAATAAAGAACATTCTGAAACCATTCAAGGCAAAATCGAAGCCAAAGAAAAAAGTTGTTGTAGAGACAATGGAAGTTGTCCCAGAAGATTATAACGAGTTGAAAGCCAAGGTTTCTAAGCTAGAGAAGGAGAATAAAGAACTTTCTGAAGGAAACAAAGAACTCTCTAGTGCCGCTCCCACATCAGACGCCGAGGCTAAAACTATAGAAGAACTGCAAACCCAGCTTTCTTATTATAAAGAGAGGAGTGTTGCGCTACAAAATGAGTTAGATAATGAGAAGGAAATTTCATCAAATGTCCGCCAAGACAACAAACACCTTCAGATGTCTATGACTGATACTAGTTATGATATTTATAACACAAGTCAGATTTTAGTATCTCTTTCTCGTGTTGAAACTGTAGCTAACGAAGAGTTTGGTAAACTGTTGTATAGCGGAGATATTGATAATGTTGACGAGATGATTGCCGCAAAAATCGAGAAGGTGGCGGGGAATATTATAGCAATGACAAAAGACTTAATTCTCCGCCTACACATGGACGAAGTATCCGAAGTACCATATATTGTTTATTAACGGAGAATAAAAGAATGAATAAAATCGAAGACAAGAGTATTGAAAACACGGTTGATATTGCCACTCCTCTTAGCCGTGAAGAAATGGCAAATTGGTTGCTGACAATGAAGGCAATAACGGATGACCAGAACCAGAAAAATATAGTCGCCCTTACAAAAGGCATAAAAGAATTGGTCGAAACCGTCAAAGAGAGCAATCTGCAAACTTCAAAACAAACAATTTTTTGGATGGAAGAATTGACAAATAGCAACAAAGAAATGGCGAAGAAAATCGAACTGCTTGAAGATGCGGTGCGCAAACAGACGGCAGGAATGTTCAAAGTGTCAGAAGGTTTTGTGACATCTATAGCGCCGAAGCCTATTACTACTACGCCAGAAAAAAAGGATATTAATCCCATCTTTTTTTCGAACATTAAAAATCCAAACATTGAAAAACGCCGCAATTGGGCAAGGAAGTCAGAAGGGATTATTATCTCGCTATCTGAGCGTACTGGTATGAATAAGGCTGCTATTTATAAAGAAATTTATAGTAGAATGAAAGATAAAGATGGATATGATGTTGGTGCATTATACAAAGAATACAAAAGGAATAATCCCAAAGTATACAGCAAAATTAATATGTGTGCCGCCAGTGATCCGCTTGTTCTCTCGTTTGAAAAGCAGATAAACAATTTGTACTATGAAAAAGTACACATGTCTAAAGCTGATCAGATTATTGTTGATATGATTGGAGAAGACTCAACACATAATATTAAGATTAATCCTAAAGAAAAAGTTAAAGTTGAAATCGCCACAAAGGCTGGTGGCAAAAAAAGGTACTGTACCAAATCATCTTATACCATACCTGCCGAAATCTCAGAAGCTGTGAAAAAGTATTGTGGCAAACAAAAAATCAACTCTTCTGATTATCAGAGAGCATATGATTATTTTAATAAGGGAACTGGTATTGACGTAAGGTTGCATACTTTAAATTTTAGTAAAAAGGAAAAGTTGCCCTATTGTACAATTGGTTTTGCTATATATGCAGACCCCGAATTAAGGAAGAAATTCGTATCTTTTCTTTCTAAATAATTAGTATTAGTTTTTACAGTGTCAGTATAAGGAGGATGACATGAAATATTATATTTCTGGCAAAATTCAGTTTGTTCAAGGCTATGGTAATTTAGTGGAATCGCCGGATAGCGCCACACGGATGAAGCATTCGGAGGCGCAATCCTACATTAACATCCATCCAGATCATTGCATGATGGCGGTTAAGAGCGGGGCAAAGAAGGTCAGAACCTACATTATATCTACTCCGCAAAAGTTCTTAGGAGATAACGGAGAGATTGTTACTTCTATTGATAAGGCGAAAGCTTTTGATACTTCAAGCGAGGCTTTTGAATACTTAGAAAAAACGCCAAAAATTTCTCAGCTTCTTAAGGATTCAATTGTCATCAGCGAGAAATTTAAGAAGGTTAGGCGCAAGCCAACCATAGATCAGATACCGCCAGTCTCGCCAATGCAAAATAATTGCGGTCAGTCTTCTGAAAGAGTAAAGTTTTCAAAAAGCACAAGGCAGTTAGTTCTTAAGAACTACTCTCACATCTGCCCTATCTGTGGAAAACCAATTAAAGATGAAGACTATACAATCGATCATATTGTTCCGCTAGGACGAGGCGGGACAAATGATATAACCAATCTTCGTCCTACTCATTATAGATGCAACCAGCTTAAAGGCGGGTTCTTAGATAATGAGCTAATGGATCTTATAATAGATGTAGTTAGCGGTAAGATATATCAATCTCCCACTTCTGATATATCCAAGAAAATAACAAGAGGCATTGTGAGAGGAATGATTGGGAATAAAAATGTATGACTCAAAAGTTTTAATTGTAGTTGACATGCAGAATGACTTTATAGATGGCGCACTGCCGATTTATGGAGCTAAAGAATTAATACCAAAGATTAAGCAGTATATTGAGGAATCATATAGTGGCGGTACAAATCACAATATTATCTTTACTCAAGATACACACTCAAAAGATTATCTGCTTACTACTGAGGGAAAATATCTTCCTATTAAACATTGTATTAAGGGAACTCCTGGTTGGTGCATTACAGATGAGTTGTTCCAATTTGCGCATAATGTTGTTGAAAAAGGTTTATTTGGTTTTACACAGTGGCTGCAAAAATTCAATCATGATTTTGATAATACGCCGAGCTTAATCGAGATTGTTGGAGTTGCCACAGATATATGTGTAATATCAAATGCGCTGATACTTCGTGCACTATGTCCGAATGCTACTATAAAAGTTTTGGCAGATATGTGTGCCGGAACTTCTGAAGGGAACCATGTGGCAGCACTTATAGTCATGGAGAGTTGTCAAATTGAAGTTGTGAGGGGTGATGTACTATCGGAGAGTACGGATGGAAAATAAGAAATTATAAAGCCGCCACTGTATATGGCAAGAATATTGGAATAAGAGATCGGTATGATTATACCGATGCTATGCTTCATCATTCTCTATTTACTAGGTGGCTACGCAAGAATGGATTGTAGACTGGGAAATCTGACGAGTCTACAAAAGATATAATATGTATTGACTTCCAGTTTGGTCTTCGAAGTTATAGCGAAGAAATATCACATCTTAAGCAGATGCGTAAAGCCGCAGGAGACAATAAAGAAAAACTAGAATTAATTGATCAGCTTGAAGAAAAGGTAAATTCTCGCAAAGACTTATATAAGAAACTCACCAAAGATGATATTCGCCGAATATTTTATGAGAACGGAGTTCCTATTACCTATACAAAAACTGACAAGAAAACTGGCGAGGTTACCGAAGAAACAATTAATTATAAGATGTTATACCGCAATCCTTCGAAGGCTAAACAAGGAAGCTGCATGTTTATTAGAGAAGAACTATATGATAAAGCATACGACTGGTTGACGATTGGTATCGGCCCAAGACTTCCAAAGTGTAATGCAAAGATTGTAGAGATAAGCGCATATGCCCCACTCTCCACTTCTGCTATTGATACTAAAAATAAGGGCGAGCCAGACGATCATGATGGTACTGTATATATTCCCACTAGAGACATATTAGTATTGGAAGATCAAGACAGTTTTTTTAGAACAATCGCAGATGTAGTCAGAGCTGAGGATTATTAGGTACAAACTAGGGGCGGAAAAACTGTAACAAAAAAGCGTTGCATCGTGGAGCGCAAAGAAACCGATGTTAAGAATACTCTGTGGGACGGCATGGCTCTAATAGATGATTCAGTTATGCCAGACTGGTGCAATGGTATGGCATTGTTGCGTAATCACTTTTTTAAGGCGTGTGCGTTTAGAACGCATATCCAGAAGTTTATATATGATTATTGTGTCGCCAATAATATAGACTACGAGACATATAAGATTAAGGATATGTTTGGTGTTAATCATCTTGCTAAGAATATAAAGTTAATCACAACTGACAATGCTACAAAATTTAAAAAGTTTTCTGATTTGATGGGCGGAGATTTTGGGTCGGCATATAAATACTGGTGTGAAAGAGTCATGGCAGATGGCAATATTTTCGGAATAGTTAAGACAGATCATCCAAGTAAGCTCGGATCGGTACAGCAACTCAGCTATCAAATGATAAACACTCTTCCATGTACCAAGGAAGATATGGAGAAAATAGCGCAGACAAGCGTTGACTATGTTAATTTGCTAAAGTCCGACAATAATGAGTTTGTAAAATTTCTTAGGAAGAACGCAACTGCTGTTAATCACTATGAAATGCTTGCCGATTTATATGATTGGAATAATGATTTTAAAAATAGCAAGATGTGGAAAGTTGATAAATCTAAGATTATTAGCCAATATGTTAACAGATTAAGGCGTGGCAAGATAACCGTAAACGGCGACAATTTAACCGTATGCGGAAATCCGTATGCCTTATTGTTATATACGGTTGGTGAAGACTGGAATAATGACCCCACTCTTCTGCCCAGAGATGGAGTTATTGAGGTTTATACAAAGCGTTTTGAAGACGGAGAATATCTGTGTGGTATTCGCAATCCTCATAACAGTAGTAATAACCTCGGATATTTTAAAAACGTAAAACATCCGCTGATGGATAAATACTTTGAGTTTAGTAACAATATCATGGCTGTGAATTGCATTCATACTGATGTACAAGCACGGATGAATGGCGAGGATTTTGATTCTGATTTCAATTTTGTTACTAACCAACCTCAAATGGTGGAAGCTGCAAGGGTAGCCTATAGAGATTACCCGACTGTTGTAAATGAAGTGCCAGAGAGCGGAATTTCTTATAACAACACAATGGCGGAATATGCAAAGATGGATTCTAAGATGCAGTCTGCGCAAAAAGCTATTGGTGGATCGAGTGACACGGCGCAACTTAGTCAAAGTTATTATTGGTCTGAACTTGCAAAGTCGCCGGAAGAAGCAAGCGATGATGATAAACAACAGTACTATGAGAACACTGTGATCCTTGCCGTTGCAGCCCAGCTGGCCATCGATGGCTGTAAAAAGGTTTATAGCGTGGATGTTAACGATGATATTCGTCGCATCCGTAGCCAACAGTGCATGAAAAAGAAGAAAGATTTTCCTAGGTTTATGAAGTGGACGCACGAAATTCCTGTTACTAAAAACGGCAAGGAACGTACACAAGAAGAAATTAAGGAAGATCGCAGAAAAGTGAAGCGCCGTATTGATGATACAATTATTTGTCCGATGAACTGGCTACAAGATTGTTTGGATAATATACAAGGCGCAGAAAGAACTGATTTTGTTGAAACTAAAGAGTTTTTTATAAATATGCCCGGTAAAGCCGACAATCGCCAAATGTCAAAGATAAGAAAAATAGTTGAGAATTATGATGGATACACAAGACGTTTGCTGGGGTATCTTTCAGACAATGATGACGATGACGCTATGGATCTGCTAATTCTTAAAACAAAAGAAGTATATGAAAGTTTGACCGGATTAAAGATATCCAGATTAACTATGAACCGTCTCGTTGGATTGACACTTGGCATAGATATGGGCATCAAAAACGAATACAAATATGTTCTTACATCAAAGTATATTAGAAAAATGTTGGCGTTGTTATATAGCAGCAATAAAAATTATTTTTTAGAATGTTTTCGTAAAAAACATGCTTGATTTACTCATCACCACATTAAATAAACATTAAAATTTCCCATGTTTATCGTGTTTTTGGAATATCGCTAAAATCCATTATATAGGGGACTTTATTATATTTTTAAATTCCCTCACCGCTATTGCCGAGTGCGGTGTATATAAGTAGGGAATCTAGATTAAAACTGAATAGTCTTTGGATGTGGTATGGAATAAACATCTAATCGCGATTAAAAGGAAAATATAGACAAGGATTAAAAAGGAGAAAATGGTATGACACATAAAGAGTTAATTAGAGAATTTGCTGAGAAAGCCAGTATTTCACAGAAGAAAGCTGGAGAATATCTTGAGAGCCTTGAGTCCATAGTATATGAAAATATGGCTGACGAAGGCGGAGTAAAGCTTTTCAATGGAATGACTGTAACTAGAAGTTATAAGAATGCACGAGAGGGAAGAAATCCTGCGACTGGTGAAGCTATTACTATTGCCGGAAGGTACTCCCCGAAGGTTAAATTTGGCGAAAGAGCAAAAGGTTTCGCCAACGCATAATATCTGTAATGCAGAATAATCTCCCACTTATTCTGCGCTATAAAAATACAATATGAAGGATGTGAAAATAATTGATAGACATCTCAAGTAAAGAAGCCGAATATCTTAGAAGTAAAGGAAGAGGCGCAGACATTCATATGTCTAGTAGGACAAAAAAGTCTCGTGGCAAACGTTACTTCCTTACTGAGTCATTTAAGAGCATGAAGCTTTTAAATGAATACAGATAGGCGTAGATTATAGCAACTTATGATGGACGGTGATTATATAAATGTCAGAGTTATATAAAGGATACAAAATGATATCCGGCAACACGGATTATATAAACGACTAGATGAATAACGTTAATGCTTCTGATTGGAACGTTAACGAGTATTTGATCATTAACAATACTGATGATGGTTCAGAAAAAGAAATGCGTTGGGATGGTGAGAAATTTGTATCGCTCCGCTTGCCAGCCTCAAAGTATATAAAGGCTAAAAATGCACTATAGCGTTGTGCATTAGATATGCTTAACAATAAAGATATAACCGTGTGCGCAGTAATGGGAACTTATGGTTCTGGTAAGACAAGACTATGCTTGTCAATGGCCTTATACGGAGTTATCGAAAAAGGATACCAGTCTACTATTCTTGGCTGTAGGTAGCCTATGGGTGAGGGGAACCAGATTGGGTATTTACCGGGAACTTTTGAGAATAAAACAGATCCATTCTTTATGCCGCTAGAGCAACAATTAGATGGCGGTATTTTTGAATTAGAATCGTTAAAGCAAAAAGGTATACTGGAAACCAATATTCCATTTTACATGAAGGGTCTGACATATAACGATTGCATTATTGTATGTGATGAAGCTGAAGATCTTGACGAGAAGGGTATTAGATTGATTGGCACTAGAGTCGGACAAAACGGAAGGATATTTTTCTGCGGAGATTATTAGCAGAGTTTAATTGATGATTCGGTAAACAACGCTCTAGCAAAGATGTGCAATAAACTTAAATCATCGCCGTTATTCGCATGTATATATCTCGAAGAAGATGTAAGAAGCGAAACAAGTAAGTTGTTTGCAAATTTATTTAAAGACTAAAAGGAGAAAACATGAGTATTAGAACAATAAACGATAAATCAGAAGAGATTAAAGGAAAAATAATTAGAAATCCAGTTGTGGCGAAAGCTCTTCTACATTGCGAACCAAGGAATGTCATTATTGATATTAAGCCGGACAAAACAGATCCTACTGGTCAGAGATGTGTACATGTTTTTCTTAATGACGAGAAATTCCAAAAGGATCTCGCAAGAATTTTGAAAAACAGAGATAACTCACGTATTGAAGCAGAAGTTGAACGTAGAGTTAGAGAACGTCTTAAAGAGTATCAAGAGGAGGAGCGATTGCCATATGCAGATAATTGACATTCCAGTTATTGAAGGAATTAAATCCGAAGGATTTTTATCGCCGGAGGAGTATACATATTGGAGAGCTAGGGAAAGTAGAACGTTTGTCATTGACTATGAAATTGAGGAAGACTACTCTCTGATTGAATTAAGCAAAGTCATTATTCAGATGAATATAGACGAGAAAGATATTCCCAAAGAAGAACTAAAGCCAATTTATATATGGATACACAGTTTTGGCGGAGATGTCTTTCAGTGTAGTTTCTTCTGTGACTTATTAATTTCTAGTAGAATTCCGATTGTTACTATAGCAATGGGCGCTGTTATGTCGGCGGGATTTGAAATCCTTATTGCTGGGCATAGACGTTATGCATTTAAACATTCTCAAACTTTGGTACATGCCGGATACGCATCTTTCCAAGGAACACAATCTGAGATTGAGGAATTTCAAAAGAATAATAAGAAACAACTGGAAAGAACAAAAGAATATGTCTTGTCTAGAACAAACATAGACGAGAAAATGTTTAACAAAAATAGAAATAAAGATTGGTATATTACTGGAGATGATCTGGTAAGCTACCATGTTGTGGATAAGATTATAGAGAATATTGAAGAAATATTTTGATTTTATATATGGAATAAAAGGAGAATTTGCTATATGAAGAATTATAGATTTACACGTTCTATGGTTGATAAATTTAATATTAAAGGTCACCTTTCAGAAGACGGCACAAAGATTGAATATACTGATTCAAATAAAAAGGATGCTGTGATTTCAATCGAAGAATGTCTTGAACCATTTAAGGATGAAGAGATCACTTTGACTATTGCTGTTAAGACGGATCAAGATCTTGACGATGTTATAGGAAGTGAGTGATTATATTGAATCATAATGAATTAAATATTAAACCAGAAGAAAGTGAACTCGCTTATATACTACGAATTGGTCTTCTAAAGCAGCAAGGTATTATTGATATGACATGGCGTGAATTGGCGGATGTATTCAATAAGAATTTGCGAGAAGATAATCCGTGGACTGAAAGCGCATATAGAAAGAAATTCGAAAATTATCAGCATTATAGAGACGAGTTTGCGGATTGTTCCGCCGATGCGGAAGAAATGACTGAGCTTCGCAGAGAGCTTGAAAAGGAACGAGTTAAACTTCGTGACGAACGTACAGCGTATAATAAGTTAATTCGTGATGAAGCACGTAAAGAATCTTATAAGGAACAGTTCTTGCGCTCTATTGAAGAAGCTGCGGGAAAACATCCGTTAGACTATGACAAATCTGCACATCATGATATTGTTAGAGGTAATACCACTATTGTGGCACCTCTAACAGATATTCATTTAGGAATTACAATTCATAATTCTTGGAATGATTATGACGAAGATATTTTGAGGCAGATGCTACTTTATTATATTGATAATATTTCTGATATAGCTATTAGGCATGGCTCAGAAGATATTATAGTGTTGGCAAGCGAACTTGTTTCTGGATTAATACATCCAACTTTAAGGATACAGAATAATCAAGATCTTATGGATCAATTTATAAATGCAGTTGATTATGTTTGTGATTTTCTGTCGATTCTGAGCACGAAATTTAATAGCGTTAAATTTTTCGTAGCACCGGGGAATCATGGGCGTATAAATCCTAAAAAAGAAGATGGTCTTGCCCATGAGAATATGGATGTATTAGTAGTTCCATTTGTTAAAGCACGTATGAAGGAATATCCAAATGTTCATGTTTATAATAATGAAGTAGACTCTGGAATTGTTACTACTGATGTTAATGGATATAAACTTGTTTTCGTTCATGGTGACAAAGATGAAATGAGTAATGTTACTAGGAATATGACAAAGCTACTTGGGTATGTGCCAGATATAATTCTTACTGGTCACAAACATTATAATTCTTATACTACTGATGGAACTACAAAAGTTGTTCAGTCTGGATCTTTTGTTGGAGCCGACGAGTATGCAGTGAACAAAAGGCTTGTTGGGAAACAAGAGCAAGCAGTATTAGTTGTTTCTAATAATGGACTGGATTGTATATACGATGTCAGATTCTGACAAATAAAGGATTAAAGGGAGTAATAAAAATATGAAGGATAATATTTAGGTAATGAGCTATGAATAGCTTATTGATACAATATTAGAATGTCATGAAGAAGTTGTCAATGTTGTTGCAGATTATGATACCATAGTTGACATTATGATAGATATGTATGATGAAGGTATTTCGTTTGATTATATAGATATTGACAATGTTGAGTATGATAGAGAATATTGTTTAACGATTGATCGTGGCAGTTCACTTAGTATTTGTAAAGTCTACGACTATAAGAAAGAAATATATCTTGGGTTTGACGGATTAACATATGTGCATTATAAGGTTGATCCTCGTATGATTAAAGACGTAAAAAATAATGTATTTATAGATGATTTTAGACCTATACTTTTCTGTTTTAGTAATGAAGTAGATAATATAAAGGAAGACGATTGCGAAGAAACCGATAAATATAAGAATTGCGAGATTGAAAGAATTATTGATGGAACTAGAATTGTATATTGCATCCCAATGTGTCTCGACTATCTTATTGATTCGTTTGACGAAATATTCAACAGTTTTATGGATGATTTATTTAATGATTAAAAGGAGAAAATTATGGGCAAAGTAAGACTTAAATTATCCCCGCCGTGGATTACATATGTAAATAAGGTTGAAGCGTTGTTTGGTGCGGATCCTGACATTAAAGTAGTATATGATAATGATAATGTAGAGCTGAAGCTTTATGTTGACAACGCAGAAAAGGCTTCCGCTATTAATTATCTTCTTCCTCCTGCAAAACAGATTGGAAATGTTATGCTTAAAGTAACTGTTATTCCGGCAAACGATGAATCGGCAGAACTTGGCAAAATCACTGTCAAGCAACTGTTCGATTATGCATTTGACAGAAATCCTGTGTATGCATTTACTAAGGAAGTTTCTGGTTTCTTTAGCAACGTACTGGTTTATGTTGTATTCAAGAATCGTGTTGTTCAGTTCTTCAATGATAACCTTGATGATATTCATGGTCTGATTAGTACTCTCTATCAGGATATTGCTGAAGAGATTTTTGAAGACGCTGGACTTGGCGGAGTATTCTATAATACTGATATTGAAGAAAAGGTTGGAATGCCTCTTGGCGAATGGCCTTAATGATTAATGATTTTTATAGCCACTGACTATATGTTGGTGGCTATTTATTGGGGCGTAGCCTAGCGGCGAGGCGCTAGTTTTGGGAACTAGATCAGGCAAGTTCGACTCTTGTCGCTCCAATTATGATCAAAAACTTTTAAAGTTTTCCGAGGAACTGATGCTTGCATTGGTTCCTTATTTTTTTAGCCCTATCGTCTAATGGTAAGACACCGGTCTCTAAAACCGTGATATCCCTCTGAAGGAGGTCATCTGTGTTCGAATCACAGTGGGGCTGTTTTTTGCTGATGTGGCGCAATAGGCAGCGCAATGCACTTGTAATGCTTGGATGTAGATTCGATTTCTACCATCAGCTTATAGAGTGGAAACATATGGAGTAATTAACCATATGTGAGTGTATCATTATCCTATCCGTACACTCTCCACTCTTTATAAAAAGGATAGGAAGAAAGGATTGGATAAAAAATGAATTATACTAAGAAGACAGGGTTGACTACTGAATTACAATGTCAATTATATTTCACAGAATTAGGATATAATGTTAGTGTTCCTTTGTGTGAAGATTGTAAATATGATATGATAGTTGATTTTAATGGCATATTGAAAAGGGTTTAGATTAAAACATGCCGAGAAACTAAAAATGGGATTGAAATATCTACAAGAAGTATTCAAATGAATTCAAAGGAATTTCGATCTATTACTTATTGTCCGAACGATGTTGATTATTTTGCTACATTTTATAATAGTGAATTATACTTAATAAGATGTTTAGAGCCTACAACCGACATAACTTTATCTTTTAACAAGTCTCAATTAAATAATAACCCCGTTCGTTATCTGCCTGAATTTGAAGCAAAAAGGCAAATAGATAAAATATTAAACGGAAATGAAGATGTAATAAAGCGGTTTATGATATATCAATATGACTTGAATATGAATTTATTAAACACATTTAACACCGCCAGAGACGCCGCTAGATTTTTAGGTAATGAGAATAAGAATAGCCATATAAGTAAAGCTATCAACAACAAACATAGCGCATATGGATATATATGGGAAAGAAGACTGGTTGATGTAATTTAACCCATTCATGGATTGTTTACGTTAAAAATTTAAATATGCTGGTTGGAAGTTCGATTCTTCTCGTCAGCTTTATGGGAAATTAGTACAATGGAAGTACATACGGCTGTTAACCGTAGAACAGAGGATCGTTACCTCTATTTCCCGTTATTGGAACGGAAACATTTCGGAGTAGCTACCGAAATGTGAGTGCAATACACACTCGCTGCACTCTTCCGTTCTTTTTGTTTTTTTGCGAGTGAAAAGGAGTGTGAGAAATATGACCGGAATTTATAAAATAACAAATCTTGATAATGGCAAAATGTATGTAGGATAGGCTGTAAATATTTATGAGCGTTGGGGAAAGCATAAATTGAAATTGAAAAAGAATATCCATGAAAATAATTATTTATAGCATTCTTGGAATTTACATGGTGATGATAAATTTGTTTTTTCTGTTATACAAGAATGTTGTATAGAAGAATTAGATGATTTAGAAATATATTGGATTGATTAGCTAAGAACATATATTGGTTTTGACGATTGCAATGGATACAATTAGACATTGGGCGGAAAAGGCAATAAAAAAACATCAGAAGACAATATTAAAATGATTTGTGATTTATTTAATAGTGGTATGTCAATAGATGATATATCTACAAAAATTGGTTGGAGATATAGAAGGGTTAGAGACTATTTGAAGATTGGTGCATCAAACAATTTATGTAAATATAATCCTAAAAACGAGCAAGTTAAATCACATTCTATTCAAGTAATATGTTTAAACAATAGAAAAATATTTAGTTCTGTTAAAGAAGCAGAAAGATATTATAATATACATTCAATATCTGATTGTTGTAATGGTAAAATAAAATACGCTGGGAGAGATTCTAATGGCGAGTATCTATTGTGGATGTATTATTATGAATTTTTAGATTTATCTTTAGATTAGATAAAAAACAAAATTGAAGAAATGAAAAATGATATATATTCCAAACATATTGTCTGTCTTAATAATAAAAAGATTTTTGAAGGTGTAAAGCAAGCTGCTCGTGAATATCAATTTATAGCTTATTGGAGTATTTATGATTGTTGCAAAGGTAAGTGTTTGTATGGTGGACAGAATAAAGAAACGGGCGAAAAATATGTATGGGTATATTATAACGATTATATAAAAATGTCATCTGACGATATTAATAATAGGATGAAATTAATTGATTAAAAGGAGGAATTGAATGTGATTAGATTGCGTCCAGCCCTCACGGAAGACGAGGTTAGAAAAACTGGCGTGGCGCAAATCCGGCAAGCATATAATAATCTCGCAAAAGACTATAATAGAATATTAGATGGGAATTTATATTACTGTCATCATTGTAATGAATTTAGAAATTCAGACACTTTTTATATGGATAAATCTTATGCCAGTGGTCTGTTTCCAATATGTAAAAGATGTTTAATGGAAATGGCATGTGATTATGACAAAAAAACAAATCAATTTTATGACAATCGAGAAAAGACGATGGATGTATTAAAAATGATGAATTTGCCATATATAGATTCTCTCTATCAATCTGCTATAACTTCTACTACTGAAGATATACAAGATAAACATCGCAATACGGCATGGAGTCAATTTATTGTTATGATTAAAAGTTTGCCACAATATCGTGGAAAAACATGGAAAAATTCTGAGATGCCAGCGGATTATTTAGATAAAGATGAAGCTGAAATAAATGAAAACTCAAGAACGTTGAAACAAGCGAAGAAACGTTTTGGAGACGGATATAATAATTCAGATCTTATATTTTTAGAGAATGAATATCAAGATTGGATAAAACGCTACGCTTGTGAAAATAAAGCACAAGAACTTTTGTTTAAGAGAATTTGTTTTAAAGAACTTGAAATTGATAAGGCACAAAAGTCTGGTAGAGATACAAAAGAGTTGGATAAAACCCTTCAAGATCTTATGACCAGTATGTCTTTAAAACCAAATCAAAATAATTCAAACGCTCTTACAGAAGCAAAAACATTTGGGCAACTAATTCAAAAGTGGGAAAATGAAAAACCTATCCCAGAGCCAGACGAGGAGTTTCGTTCAGTTAATAAAATTGGACTGTACCTGGATGTATTTTTTAAAGGGCATATGTCTCGTATGATGGGTTTAAAGAATGCTTTCTCACATACATATGAAAGGTTTATCAAAAAATATACTGTTGATAAACCACAGTATGATGAAGATACTGATTCTGAAACTCTGTTTGATCAGATATTTGGAACGGGTGCGGAGGAATTATAATGGCAGAGAGAAAGAAATCTGTCTAGGAGCTGGCTCAAGATAAAGAATAGAAAATAATGGAAACGGTTGCTTGGAGATGTGCATATTATCGTGCTAATCCAGAACGTTATGTAGAAGAGGTTCTTGGTATTCATTTAAAGTTATTTCAAAAAATTCTCATATGGGCAATGATGCATTATCATTATTTTATGTTTATTGCCGCACGTGGAATGTCGAAGACATGGCTTACGGCTCTATTCTGCGTTGTCAGATGTGTTTTATATCCCGGTAGTAAAATAGTAGTTTGTTCTGGCACATTAAAATAGGCAAATGGCGTTCTATTAAAGATACAAGATGAATTAATGAGGATGTCTCCAATATTATGCACAGAGATTGAGAAGTGTAATATAGGTCTTAATGACGCAATTATAATGTTTAAAAATGGATCTTGGATAACATCGAGAACCAGTACTGATAATGCTCGTGGTGCAAGAGCAAATATTATAGTGGTTGACGAGTTTCGTATGGTTGATGAAACTATTCTTAACTTGGTTATTAGAAAGTTTTTAACAAGTCCTCGTCAGCCGGGTTATTTAAATAAACCAGAATATGCTGACATGCAAGAGCGAAATAAGGAAATATATATGTCTAGTGCATATTTCAAAAGTTCGTGGGCATGGAAAAAGCTCCAAGCGTATGTTGTTAATTTCTTTGATGATACAAAACGTTATTTTGTCACAGGACTTCCTTATTAGTTGTCTATAAAAGAGGGGTTACTTTCGAGAGAACAAGTAAGAGATGAAAAATCTGAAACTGATTTTAATGAACTCGCATTTACAATGGAGATGGAATGCATGTGGGTTGGAGATGATGGTGATAATCTCTTCAAGTTTGATGAAATTAATAAGAGAAGAAAAATTAAAAATGCATTACTACCATTAAAATTTTATAATGACAAAATTAAAGTGTCAGAAGTTGCACCAACAGAAAAACGTATTTTGTCAGTTGACGTAGCACTTATGGGATCTACTAAAAAAAAGAAAAATGATGCTGCTGCTTTGTATATTAACAGTGCAATACAATAGGATGATACAAGTTATCACTCTAATATGATATATGGAGAAACATTTGAGGGGTTAACTACCGATGAACTTGGTATAATAGTGATGCGTTATTTTTATGAATATAAATGTACAGATTTGGTGTTAGATACAGGCGGATTGGGAATTGGAATTTTTGATTACATTTGTAAAGATTAGTACGATTCATCAACTGGTAAAACATACAAAGCATTAACTTGTATAAATGATGATGATATGGCTGTTCGTTGCAAAATTAAAGATGCTAATAAAGTCGTTTGGTCTGTAAAAGCAAGTGCTAATTTTAATAATGAAATATGTGTATTACTTCGCAATGGTATTCAAAATGGCAAGATAAGTTTTCTTATTCAAGATCAAGAATGCGAAGAAGATATTGCGAAATTTTACAAGCCGTATTCTAAGTTATCTCCTACTGACCAAGCATATATCAAAATGCCATACCTCCAGACAACTATGGCAGAATACGAGTTAATTAAATTAGACCATGAAGTAAAAAACGGCAATATTAGAGTAAAGGAACAGTCTGGTATGCGCAAAGACCGCTACTCTTCTATTGCTTATAATTATTGGTGTGCGTGTTAGTTGGAATTGAAGTTAAGACCAAAGCAGTCGTCTAACGATTTGCTACGCTATATTTCCATCACTCCTCCACGCCGCTCAACAATGTTTAATCGTTAAGAAAGGAGGCGCTGACGTTGCCCACCAAAGAACAGAAAGCGCAAGCAGCGCTTGCCGAAACGCAGAATAAGATGTCACAGTAGCTTGTTCCAAAAGACAAAAAGAATGATGCTGAAATTGTGAACAGACCGACTGCGTTGGATTTTAGGAAAACTGAAAAGTTAAAAGAACTTATTCTTCAAGACGTAAAAAGGGGTAGAACTCAAAGTGTAATGCAATACACTAAGAGTTTGATTAAACAATATTTAACTAACCCCTATAGCTATCGATCTCAGATTGTTGGTGTTAGCAGGTTCTTATGGAGAATGAGTACATTATATAAAAAGGTTATTTTGTATTATGCAACTATGCCACTATACAATTACAATATTGTACAGAAAATGGAATTTGCGAAAACGCCGGATGTCAACAAAATAGTTACTCAATATGAGAAAATACTTAAACATATAAACAAATTTAATTTTAAAAACGAATTTGCGGTAGCAATGGCTATTGCAATTCGTGACGGGGTTTATTATGGATTTGTTTATGATTTTGGTGACGATGGTATGTTTTTACATATGCTTCCTATGGAGTATTGTAGAATCCGTGGTAAAAATGAAGCTGGACAGTGGATGATTGCATTCGACTTAACTTATTTTAGTGTTGGGCAGAATGTAATTTTCGTCGAAGGTATTGATGGTGACAAATCTGGATGCTGGCATCAGTGTTTCCAAGATGCGTGGGAAGAATATAAGAATTCAAATGATAAACAAGCGACGAGATGGTTTTTGGTGCCTAGTGAATATACTATTACTCTCTTGTCTGCGTTGGATGATGAATTTGAAAATCCGCTGCCATTCTTTAGTTCGTCATTTATTGACCTTGTTGATATTATAGATTATTCACAGCTTCTTGCTGATCGCACGGAGTTAGACAACTATAAACTATTACTGTTAGGTATTCCACTAATTGATGGAGATGTAGTTGATGATTTTAAAGTATCAGAAGAAATAGCTGGAGTATATAAGGATGCCATACAATCAATTGTTCCAGATTTGGTTGGAGTAGGTCTTCTGCCGGGATTGAATTTAGAGACGGTTTCATTTTCTCAGAATACAACGGCTGATACTACTGATATTGTAAATAATAGTATTCGTAATCTTTACAAAACAATTGGTGTTTCAGAGCCAGTTGTATCGTCCGCCGATGCTAATAGTGCGGCTGGAATTAAGCATAGTCTTAATAATGATAGCGCATACGCTTACCTTCTTGTTGAGAGATTGGAAAATAATTTCCAGTATTATATTGACAAGAATATAAGCGATAATTATTTATTCAGCATCTTAAGGCAGACCTGGTATAATGAGGCTGAGTTTATAGACAATGTGAGACAAGCTGCGACACTTGGATCTTCTGCTCTTGTGTTTTTGGAAGCTCAAGGGTATACACCATATGAGGCATATTGTCAGATTATCTTTGAAAATGCAATCGGAATTAAGAATATTATGGTTCCGCTTCTTTCTAGCTATAATACAGCATGGGGTGATACAAAGGCTACTAAAAAAGCGGCTACTGGGTCAGACGAAACTGCTGTTGGCAGAAAACGTGTCGATGATGATGAAATTTCAGATAGTGCTGAAAGAACTAGAAATATAGTAGATGAAACATAATTGTAAGAGCAGGATTAATCTCCTGCTCTTTTTTATTAAGGAGGAAAAGACTATGGCATATTGGATAGCTGCGGGTGGGAATCCTGGTGCATCCCGCCAAGTATAGTTTTATATGGACGAAGATTCTGACAAGAATAACCTTCCAACAACGTCTGCTTCTGGAGTAAAACAGGGCGGAGATTCAGCGTCATACTTGCCAGTTGGGAAAGGGAGCGTTGCGCTTTCTATATCTTCTGGAAAACTTTTTATACTTAATTCTTCTGATGAGTGGGTATAGATTGGGGGTTGATGTTATGGATTTATTTACATTAGCTATGGCGAAGAATGGTGATACTGACCGTAGAGTAATTACATGCATTGGCAATGACCCAGTATTTGTTGGTATGGATTTAACACCATCCGACTTTTATGATGCTATTATTGTATATTCGGATGATGGTGATTGGGTTAGGGTTGGTTCTACTGCAACAAATTTAAACACCATTACGTTCCGTAACACTGAAAGCAATAGTAATTTTTATTTTTATTATAGCTTTGACGACGGATGTGTCCATAGACATAATGGTTGATATAGAGGTGATTAAAATGGATAAACATTTTATAGCAACCACCGATCCAGATACGGCAAAGGCTCTAAGAAAACTTGGGTTTTAGGAATTGCCTAAAGAAGGTAATCGGTGGATGTTTTTAAATAAAATAGTGAAAGACGGTAATTTCTCTTCTTCAGATTTGAAGATGAGTTATACTGATAAGTTGACTTTCTGAGGAAGGAGATGAAAAACCATTGAGAAAGATAAAGACGCTAGACGATTTGTATGATTTTTATTTAAATCAAAATTAGTCGTTTAAATTCAATTCAAAAGAATCTGACTCTGTTATCATTGTTTAGATACCAGAGAAAATATTATTCGCAGACGAGTATGATCCGTAGTTTAATTTACTTCCAGTCCATCTTATGAGTTGCCATCTCTTAGAAAATCGGAATAAATCTTTTATATCTGAAAAATCTATGAAACAAGCCATCCCAAGTTTTATGAATCGCCCAATTCTTGGATATATCCAGAAGATTGATGATGAGAATGGCGAATTTCATTATGATTTTGCTGGACATGAAATGGAATTAGACAGTGATGGCAATTTAGAATATAAAGAAACAGTTGTAGGTGTAATACCAGAATCTTGTAACCCGAAACTTGTATATCATGACGATATGGATAGAACATATCTTGAGATAGATGGATTTATTTATGAGGATTATACCCGTGCCGCAGAGATTCTTAGAAACAAGGGTCAATGTGATGTTAGCGTTGAAATCGCAGTAGACTAGTTGAGTTTTGACGCAGAAAATAAAATATTGAATATTGATGAATTTCATTTTTTAGGTGTAACAATTTTAGGAGTTACAACTGATGAAGCTCATCAAGAAATTGAGCCGGGAATGATTGGGAGCAATATCACTATTTCCGACTTTAGTGCAGAGAATAATTCTTTTGTGTTTAATGAACAAAGCATTATTAATGAGATCACTAATGCTGTTCTTGAACGGCTTAATGATAAATATACTGACGGAAAGGAGGGTGAATGTGGCTTGAAAAAGAATATTGAATTCGACGAAACCGAAGTGAAAGCCACTGAGGAGGCAGTTGCCACTGAAACTCCTGAAGTGGTCAATGATAGTTTTGAAGAAGAAACTACGGATGTTACCGATTCTTTTGAAGAGGAAAAGAAACCGGAAGGCGATGAAGCAGTGGAAGAAACTGAGGATGACGAAGCCGAGCAAGAGGTTGAAGAGTTTGACGGAGACACTCCGGCAGAAGATGAAGCTACCGAAAATACTTCAACGGAAGATGAAACCGCCGAAGAAACACAGTCTGTTTCTGCTATTGAAGATGAAGATTCCACAGAAGCTGTTAGTCTTAGAGTTTCGAGAGACACTATGAGTTATACTGTTAATGTTGACGGTGTTATGAAGAATTTCGCTGTCAGTCTTAAAGACAAACTTAATGCTATAACAATCCTTGTAAATGACACATATTCAGAAGCTGATAATGCTTGGTATGATGTGGATGCATACGAGGACGATGGCAAGTATTGTGTAATGCATGATTGGTGGAATGATCGCCATTACAAACAAGAGTATACGGTTAAGAAGGATGTGTATAGTCTCAAAGGCGACAGAGTACAAGTATTTGCTCAATATCTTACTGCTGATGAAATTGGTCAGCTTGATAAGATGAAATCTAACTACTCTTCTATTGAATCTGAGCTTAACTCTTACAAGTCCAAAGAACTTCATGCTGCTCGTGAAGCCGTTCTTACATCTGCCGACTATTCGGTGATGAAAGACTTTGCCGAGTTTAAGGAACTCAAAGATCACATGGATGAATATTCCGTCGAAGATCTTACAAACAAGGCTGACCTTGTTTATGCCAAGTTCATGAAATCTAACTATAGCACTTTTGGCAATAAAGAGCAAAATAAGCATAGTGTTGTATTCATGACATCTGGCAGCAACACAGAAGAGGAAAGACTCCCGTATGGTGGACTTTTCAAAAATTTCAAAGGTAAAAATTAAAAATGATAGCTATTTAATATGACGGTGAAAACCGTTATTTTTTTGCTCAAAAATAAGAAAGGAGAAATGAAAGCTATGATTAATGCGTTTTTGCAGAGTGTTAATAAGCACGTAGTGGCAGAGAGCACAAATCTCCGTGCCACTTACGAAGGCAAACACATTTTTAACGTAAAAGCTGCGGCTGACATTGACAACGGTAAAGTTGTTAATCTCGATGCAATGCAGTATGAAACCAATGAATATTACACAATGGTTGAGCCGACTACTACTTCTAGAGTTGGTCTTATCCTGAGTGTACCCATTGGCTACGATGAGACACCGAAGGCGGCTACTTATGAGCACAACTTCTACAATGGTGAAGGTGAAATCATGAGAGTTTATGATCTGATGGCTGGCGACAGATTTACTATTTCAGAAAATGGTATTGAAAAGATTAATTCTAGTACCGATCTTGCAAAAGGACAGTTTGTTGTTGCTGACGGATATGATCTGAAGGCACAGGCATCTGCTCCTGCTGCTTCTGTTGCATTCTTTGGTGAAATTATTGAGGTCATCAATCGCACAAACGGCAAGTTCTATAAAGTGCTTGTTCGCAAGAACGGCTAATGAAAGGAGGGAAATGAGATATGTCTAAGTTTATGAATTTTAGCGCAAACATTCAGAATGCTTTTGAAAACAATGAAGATAATTATATGAATTTTTCTCAGCTTCTGCTTGACGCTGGCAAGGGCGTATTCCAGTCTGGTATTACCTCCGCTGATGCCAACGAAATGATTAGAGAGAAATTCCGTCTTATCATGGGTGTTGATAAGAATGCTTCGTAGAAGGAAATCCGTAGAGCAATTGAAAGAAACCGCTTCGAGATTTTTGCGGTTATCGAAGATACTATAGACAATATGTTAACTTCTGGTTGGCAGGATAATGAGTTTTTCAAGGACTTCGTTGAGATTAAGAACCTTGCTCTGTTTGATACAAACGAGTTTGAAACGGAAGACCATACTGTTCTGACGGTAGGTAAGCGTGAGGGAAATCATTGGAATCTTGACAGACAGCGCCTGGGGCTGGGGGAAACATTCCGTGTTCCCACATATTGGGTTGGTCTTGCTGTATATGAAGAGTTCGAAAGAGTTATGATGGGTCGTGCAGACTGGGCTAAACTTGTAAATGCTATTTACGAAGCTATGGATGCTTATGTAAATGAGCTTGTTTACAATGCTGTTATTTCTGCTGGTAGCCAAGTTCTTCCGGGTTCTGATCAGTTCTATAAGACTGCCGCTCTTGAGGCTGCTGTTCATGACACATTTGTCGAAATGATTGAAGATGTGCAGGCGGCGAACCGTGGGGCAGAGGTAGTCATTATGGGTACGAAGACTGCTCTTGCGAAACTTAAGAACCTCGCAGACGTAAACTGGATTGCTAAAGAAGACAGAACTGATCATAGGAATATGGGTCATGTTGGTATTTTCGAAGGCACTCGTGTTGTTGAAATCCCGCAGGTATTTGCAAAGAATGATACTACCACGAAGATGGTAGATCCTAACGTTCTTCTGATTATGCCTATCGTTGACAATAAGTTCGTCAAGCTTGTATATGAAGGCGATGCTAGGATTAAAGAAGTTACCGACAATAAGGAACTTCAGGATATGACCTATGAATTCAAATATCTTACGAAGCTTGGTGTGGCTACACTGATTGGCCGATATTTCGGTGTATGGAATGCAGTTGCATCTGGTGGTAACGGAAGCGGTTCATAATTTAAAAATTGAATATTGAAAGGAATTTAAAAGGACATGGCTACAACAACTACAAAAAAAAGAACTGTGAAAAAGACCACGCAAGAAGTCGAACCCGTTATTGAACAGACTGTCGAAGAAGTCGAACCTGTTGTTGAGAAAGCCACAGAAGAAGTTGTGGCTAAAAAGGAAGAGGTTAAATAGGTTGTAAAAGAAGAACCTAAGAAAAAAGAGCCTCGCCAGTTTAATCAACACGATTTAATTCTTTGCAGATCTGTTACGGCTGGTTGGCTTGGTTGTAGTGGTAAATCTGGACAGTATTACATTTTTGAAAATTTCGGCGATGAGTGTGAAATCGAATATCAAGATCTTTTTGCTATGAAGCAGAGAAGATCTCCTTATCTGTATTCTCCTCTTTTCGTAATTGAAGATGATGAACTTCTTGAAAACCCACGTTGGACAGATATTCAAACATTTTATGACGAAAAGGTATATACAATGGATGATATTGAAGCCACACTTAATATCCCAGTCGGACAATTTGAGAATGCTTTGAAGCAACTTCCGAAGGGTTTAGCAAAATCTCTTCAAGTTGAGGTTGCAAAGCGAATTGAAGATGGAACTTTTGATTCGTTAAAGAAAATTAAAATTATTGATGAGGTATACAATACCGATTTCAGAAGCATTCTCGCACAGTAACAAAGGAGGTACATAATTATGGCCTCTATAGAATTAGAAGAAATCTACTCCCGCTTTTACTTGCGGGTTTAGGATTATGAGATGTCTGGTCTTAAAGAAAGTTTAGCGAAAGAAATGATGATGGGGTATTTGCGTAGCACTATTTCGAAGCCTATGGTGCGCCGCATGTTTTCATCAATTGAGATAGATGAAGATGTTGAAGAAATTGATTTTGAATTAAGAGAACCTTTAGATGATGATTCGGATAGTAATTTTGTTGAAGAGGTTTTGGTTTTGGGTATGGTGTTAGCATGGGTTGATCCCAAATACCATTCTACTCTTCTGACGGCGCAGTTCTTTGGTAACTCTGAACAGAGGTATTATTCGCAAAGCGCCCACTTGTCAGAATTAAAAGCGATGTATGAAAAAGCTCAAACTGATCTTCGCAAGATTATCCGAGACAGGGGTTATTCTCTTAGTTATATTAATGGGGTTCAACCTTGATATTTTCGAAGTATGGCCCACTCTCATCTTTTCAAATCAGTTCTTTAAAATCTTCTATCCGTAAATCAATTTTCTTTTTACTGCTTTATGTCGATCCAGAAACTAAGGACGCATATCCAGACATTGATGTCGTGGAAGCATTCCACGGCTTACAATACAAACTTAATGGACTGAGTAGTATTTTACTTGAATAGCCGGAAATCATCAAGACGATGAGTCTTCTTGAGTCAGCTTTAATGGAGTATAAAAGTGATTGTTTTGATTTCAAAGTGTATAGGAAATTAATTCTTGATGCTGGCGCTGAGATAATGCGTGTAA
>Ga0310690_10002982_pt1 | contig 26371 bp, 20 predicted proteins | sample AusTroGonzalo_MG_2_FD_207661 | JGI IMG/M metagenome (GOLD analysis project Ga0310690, IMG submission 207661) | Bovine rumen microbial communities from tropical cattle in Woodstock, Queensland, Australia - Gonzalo_04 (v2) (version 2) | ecosystem: Host-associated > Mammals > Digestive system >...
AAGTCTTTGTGATATTCGTCTCAATATCTTCGGCGCTGGCTCCCGAATACGACGTCATCACCATGATGGCGTTTGTTCCCATGTCGGGGAACAAGTTGATCGACAGTTTTGTCAGCGCGAAAACACCTAGAATAGCTACCGTTATGAAAACTAACGATACTGTTACCGGATGATTTACTGATGTTCTATATAAACTCATGATTATCAGTGTTTTGCAAAATTATTTCACTACATCGACCTTAATGCCGTTCTTCAATTTCGTCTGGCCAGTCAAAACGACAGTGGCGTTGTCGTCAAGTCCGCTGATGACCTCGTATTTGTTGCCCATTCTGCGGCCAAGCTCGACGACGGTGTAAGTCACTGTGCCATCGGCATTCAAGACATAAACGTATTGCTCGCCTGAGCCTACTTGTTTCATGACGGCTCTGTCTGGGACTATAACGCGGAAGTTCTCGCCGTAGTTAACAGTGACACGTGCGAACATTCCTGGACGTAATGACAGGTCTTTGTTGGCGAACTTAACCTCGACAGGGAAAGTGTGAGTCATGGCGTTGATGGTAGGGTAGATAAGGTCAACGACGCCATTGAAATGCTTGTCACCATAAGCGTCGGTGGTAATATCGACCTCCATACCTTTCTTTATCTGCGAATACTTGCTTTCCGAGATGTTGATGAGCATCTTGACAGGATTGATTTTCTGGACTACAAACAGAGGCTGTGTCATCGCATACATGTCGCCTTCGTCGTAATTGCGGGCTGTCACGATGCCGCTGATAGGGCTTGTAAGAACAGTGTTTTCCAAAAGGTTTTTGTAAGTCCTTTGAGAAACATCGTATTTTAATGACATTGCCTCGTAATCCGATTGTGATGTGGCGCCGATCTGGTGCAGCTGCTCGATACGGCCGAATTCGATTGAATCGTTGATGAGTTGAAGCCTTGCTTTCTCAAGGTTGACAGCATCCATCTTAGCTAGTGTCTGGCCTGCCTCGACTTTGTCGCCAACTTCCACATAAATCTTGTTGATACGTGCCGACGATTGTGGCGCGATGTTGTTCACGATGTCGGCCTCAATTGTTGTCGGATAAACCTGAAGCTGTGCTACATATTCAGCGTTTACTGTTGTAACCGTCACTTTGGGGTTCTCCACCACCATCTGCTGGTTGTTCTGATTCTGCTGCCCGCAAGCTATCAAAAACAATGCCGATGCAGCAATTAATAATGTGTTGATTCTTTTCATATGTGTGTTATTTATTCATTTCCTGCCAATTCTTCCATCGATGCCTTCGTCATCATGAAGTTATAAACTGCCTGACTCATAGTGAGTTGAGCTTGTACTAATGCCAGCTGTGCGTCGTTAAGCTCCAGAAGCGTGGCTTTACCCAGTTCGTACATCTTTTCGGCAATGTCGTAGCTGCGCTGTGCCATCTCAAGAGTCGATTCGGCTGCCGCATAGTTCTTCATGTAAGTCGTAATCTGATTCTCGAAGTTTTTGAATGTTATTCGCAAATTGCGTTCAGTGTCTTCGATATTCAATTGTAAAATATCTCGTGTCGCCTTGTATTGTCTGATGTTGTTACGTTTTGCAAAACCATCGAACAACGGGATGTTTAAGCTCAGACCGGCGACGGAATATGGATTCCATTTGAATTTGAAATCATCACCCATAGCTATATAATTATATGAGAATGAAGCTGCTAGGGTAGGGATGTACTGATATTTCGTCATCTTGATGGTGCGCTCGAGTTGTTGGTTCTGCAACTGCAGCTGAGCCAATGTTGTGTTGTTATCGAGGCTCATGTCGTCGCTCGAAAGCGTATAGCTTAGCAGTTCATCTTTGTACTGTTCAATATTACCTTGAACTCCAATTTTTGCGCTGAGGTCAATACCCATCACGGCTTTGAGCTGCCAGATGGCGAGTTCTATTGCTGTTGACGAACTGTAAAGGTTCGGCTCGGCGTTTTTGACGTTGACCTGTGCTCTAAGATATTCATACTCAGATGTTTTGCCGGCGTTATACATGTTTTCGGAATGCTCTAGGTTTTTAACTGCGTTGTCGTAAACGTCTTGATAGACCGCATTCACCTGTTGGGCAAGCAAAACTGCGTAATATGCTTGTTTGACTTGCTTTATCATCGAGATTTTCGATGAGCGGGCTTGCTCAACAGCAATTTCGACGTCCAATGCCGACAGCTTCAGCGATTGCCACAGCTGTGCGTTGATGAGTGGCATTGAAGCGCTGATTCCAGCATTGACATTGTTCCATTTGCCAACTTCAATCTCCATGGCCTGGCCTCCGAAATCCATAGCCATCACCTGTTTCTTGATGGTTCTTTGGTAACTTCCGTTGGCACTGATGTTGGGATACAGCGCTGCGTAGCTGCCTTTCTTGGCGTATCCCGACTTCTCGATGGTGAGGTCTGCGATTTTTACGCTGTTGCTCTCTTCAAGGGCGATTTCAATGGCTTGGTCGAGGCTGATGATGAGCGAGTCCTGAGTCTGTTGCGCCATGGCTAAACCGCTGGGTATCAGCAATATGATGCCTAAAACCGCCGTAATAATACTTTTAAATCTTGACATTTTATCTTATTTTTTTACTTTTTTCACCTATTTAATATAAAACTGCAAAAATAGCAAAAATCTTTTTGACAGAAATGATTAATTTTGAAAAAATATTTCCTGTTTAAAACTTTTTTGTATTTTTGCAACTTGCACAATCGTTTGAAAAATGAAGGCAAAGATTTACGGTATTTTCATTCTTGTCGAGGCGTTCTTTATGTTCGTTTCTTCAATGGTGGCGTTGTATTATAACGTGCACTGTGGCGAGAAAGACGTGGTGTCGCTGCTTGCTGCCACCATGATTACCGGTATCTTTGGCTTTATCTTGCTATCAGCAGGCCGCGAAAAAGCCAGAAAAGGCAACGAAAGCGTCAAGAAAATCGACAACCTCACGATGAAAGACTCTTTCATTCTCGTCACCGTGGCATGGGTGCTCTTTGCGGTGTTCGGAATGCTGCCGTTCATCTTCACTGGAGCTATCGACAACGTCACCGACGCCTTCTTTGAGTCGATGTCGGGTATCACTACCACAGGCTCCACAATAATGAACAACATTGATTCTCAGCCACATGGCATTCTGTTCTGGCGCAGCATGACACAATGGTTAGGAGGCTTGGGCATCATCGTGTTGTTCCTCGCCATCATCCCAGCGGTGAATAAGAATTCAAACAAGACAATGCTGTTTTCAGCCGAGATGTCGGGCTTGAGTGTCAAGAAGTTACATCCAAAAATGGCTGTCACGGCACGTCATCTTTGGCTCATATATATGTTCCTCACAGTGGCTTGTTTCCTCGCTTACTGGGCTGGCCCGATGAATATGTACGACGCCGCATGTCACGCTCTTACTACAATGTCAAGCGGCGGTTTCAGCACGCATCAGTCGAGCCTCGGATACTACAACTCGAGCTATCTGGAGTACATATGTGTGCTCTTTATGATACTTTCTGGTATCAATTTCTCGCTCTATTATTTCCTCTCACGTGGCGATGTTAAATATTTCCTCAAAAATGAGGAGCTGCGTTGGTTTTTAGGCGTAGTGTTCTTGTCTGTCGCAGTGGTGACAGCCTTGTTTTACTATGCTCCTGGAGTGGAGACAGTGGCGACCGACACCTCGGTATATCCAGAGCCGCATTTTGAAAATCGTTTCCGCGCCGCGTTGTTCCATGTGACGGCAATTGTTACCTCAACAGGCTATCAAGGCTCTTGTTACGACTATAATCTTTGGGGTGGGTTGTTCCTCATTCCGACATTATTGCTCATGCTTAGCGGTTCATGCGCCGGTTCAACATCAGGAGGTATAAAAATCATCCGCTGGATGGTGTGCCTCAAGTCAATCCGCAACACAATTCGTCAGATGATGCATCCAAATGCAGTGTTTACGGTGAAAGTCTCAAAAGAGGTGGTGTCAAACGATATTCTGTTCCGAACACTGAATTTCTTGTTTTTCTACGTAATAATCTGCATCGTCAGCGTCATTGTGTTGGTTATCAGCGGATGTAACTTCGAAGAAGGAATTTTCAATGCTATCACGGCATTAAGTAATATGGGACCTGGTGTTGGTACAACAGGCCCCGCTACTACATTTTCTGATCTCACCGTCACCGCGAAGTGGGTGATGTCGTTCCTTATGCTTATGGGTCGTCTCGAAATCTACACTGTGTTGCTTATTTTTACGCCCACATTCTGGAACAAAAAATAACCTAACTATTTGTCGTTCAACATGTTAATAGAGTAGGATGAAGGTCTTTGATAAACCTTTAAGTCGAACTGATTGACAACAGCATAAACGTGGTCGAAGATATCGTTTTGGATAGCCTCGTATGAAAGCCAGTCGGTTTTTGCGCTGAAGCAGTAAATCTGCATCGGGACACCGAATTCTGTCGGGTCTTTCTGGCGCACCAGCATCGTCAAGTTATGGTTCAGGTTAGGATTCTGCTTGATATAAGCCGTAAGATAAGCTCTGAAAATACCGAGGTTGGTCTGGCGGCGGCCGTTGACAATTGTTGTGGTGTCGATATTATTACTCTTGTTGTATTCGGCGATTTCGATTTCCTTCTTTTCGATATAATCGCGGATAAGCTGGAATTTCTTATATTTTTCGATCATTTCCGGTGTGCAGAATTTCACCGTGTCGATGTCGATGATGATGGAGCGCGAGATACGACGGCCTCCCGATTCGGTCATGCCGCGCCAGTTGATGAATGGGTCGGAAATAAGGGTGTAGGTGGGGATGGTGGAGATGGTGTTGTCCCAGTTTTTTACCTTCACTGTGGTCAGACCGACGTCGATGACGTTACCGTCGGCATTGCCTTTCACAATCCAGTCGCCAATACGCACCATGTCGTTGGAAGTCAATTGGATACCGCCGACAAAACCGAGAATAGGATCTTTAAAGACGAGCATCAGCACAGCGGAAAGAGTACCCAGTCCGATGAAGATATCGCCCATTGGTTTGTTTATCAAAACACCTATAATCAACAAGATGCAAATCATTATCGCAATGATTTTAGCGACTTGCATCAAGCCTTTCATCGGTTTGTTTTTGGCTATGTCGAACGAATTGTAAATATCTGATATAGAATCAGTTATGGATATCACAATGCCTGTCCATGTAGTTATCTCACCGATTCGTGCCAGGGCATGAATAAATGCGTCAAGCATGTCCAAATCAGGCGCAACGGCGTAAATCAGTCCCTGAATCATATAGACTGGAATGAGGTATGCAATGCGTTTCTCAAGTCTCTTGCCTAGGAAAAAGTCGTCGTATTTAAATTTCGTGCGTCTGAAGAAACCGCCGACGTATTTTTTTAAGATTTGTTTTACTATAAAATACAGTAAAAATGATACCGCCACAAGCGTGAGAATGCCGATGCCTTGTGCAAAGTCTTTGGCTAACTCGTTGTCGAGTCGCATGCCGAGAAATAACTTCTCTAAAATGTGTAAATATTTGTTAATCATGTTGTTATAGTTTTTGTGGTAATAAAATATTCAATGATAATGGCTTGATTTCAACTTCAATGTCTTTCGACATCATAATAGGCTCACCGTCGATGTTCACGACATCGTCTTTTTGCCTTATTACTTTGATTTTCTGTGCTTTATGAATGTCAACGAAATGCGTTTTGTCGATGTGTTGTGTCAACAGGCGTTCGGCTACGTATGGCACTGCGAAGATATTAGGTTTTTTGAAGATGCACACGTCCAAAAGCCCGTCGTTGAGCGAGGCGTGAGGGGAGACCGCTGCGTTGAAGCCGAACTGGTTGCTGTTGGCAAAAGAAATGAACAATGGCTCGCAGTCGAATTCCTCTTTATCGTCTAAAACGAGGTGGTATTTTTCGGGTTTGAACTTGAAATACTTCTCCGTTACGAGTTTTACATATGTTTTAAAGCCTCTGTTAGGGTCTTTGGCGAAATAATCGGCTATGATGGCATCGAAGCCAACGCCTGCGATGCTTACATAAGGCACGCCATTCACTGTGGCGGTGTCGATTTTTGCCTTCACACCTTTGTTTATAACCTCAGTGATGACTTTTTTAGCTTTTAAAGGCAGATGAAGGTGCCGGGCGAGGCCGTTTCCTGAGCCGAAAGGCACGATGGCGAAGGTCTGACGTGCGCCAATCATGTTGGTAGCAACCTCATTGATAGTGCCGTCGCCGCCTACAGCAACAATGATATCGTATTCATTATCAATGGCTTGCTTGGTAAGTTCCGCCGCATGTCCGCCATACTCGGTGAGCGTTATGGTGTAATCAAATTTGTCCTTGTCAATCAATTGATCGACAATCGAAGGAAACTTCGACTTGTCGTGATGACCTGATATAGGGTTGACAATAAACAAAATTTTCTCTTTCATTTTATATATAACTTATTGTTAATCATTCTGTTAGTGTATTGCTGCAGGCGCATCTTGAACTTTGAGTCCAAACATTGCCATATCTCGTTTTCGTCAGCTTTGTAAAGGTTTTTCGTCAAGCATGGGTCATCTTCGATGTCAAACACAGCCGTGATGTTGCTGCCGTCCGACTGAAGCATGTATTTTCCGTCGGAATACTGATAAATATTGTTGAGATAGCTAACAAAACAAGGCTCTTGCAGGCTGTCGAAAACGTTTCTGCCGAAGGTGAAAACAGTGTCGTTGAACCCCAATGCTGCCAACAAACTGATTCCAATATCTGTCTGTTGCGCTAAAATATTGGTATTCAAAGGTTTAATAATACTCGGAGCATATAATGCCGTCACAATCTGATATTGTCCGTAGCCGTTGAGATAGTTGTCGAAACGGTGTTCGGGATTCACATGGTCGCCCACGATGACAAAGATAGTGCTGTCGAACCAGCTGTAATTGCTCATTGTTTTAAAGAAATGACGCATGGAGTCGTCGGTATAACGCACAGTCTTCTCAAAATCGGTTTTATAGTCGCCTTCGGGAAGCTCGTAGCCTTTGGGAAGATTGAACGGATGATGCGAAGAAAGTGTGAAAACGCCAGCAGCAAAAGGCTTTTTCATCTTGTTGACCTCATTGGCCGTGAACTGCAGAAACGGCATGTCTGAGATGCCCCAGATTCCGTCGTAATCGTCGTCGTTAGCGTATTCGTTGCGGCCATAATAACTGTCGAAGCCAGCGGAAAGTGCTGAGGCATTGAAATTCATGGTGCCATTGTTGCCACCGTGGAAAAACGCCGTAGAATAGCCGTGTCTCTTGAAAATGCTGCCGATTCCATCAAGGCGGTTGGCGGCATAACGCGACTCGACATAGTCCTTCGACATCAACGAAGGCAGTCCAGACAATATTGATGTAAGTGCCTCGATAGACTGACGACCGTTGGCCATCCCATTGAAAGTCAAACTGTTATCGAGAATGGAGTCGAGGAATGGAGTGAGTGTGGTCTCGCGTTGCCGATTATAATATTTCACCATCTCCTGACCATGGCTCTCCAAAATTATGATGAAAACATTGTAATCTTTTGCGTCTCCTTCAATAAACCTATTGACTGTCAGGTTATTACAGATAGGAGAGTAGATGTTTTCAAGTTCTGCGTCGTCGAAAAACTCAACTTTTTTCAACACGTCGCCCGATGAGCCTCGTCCTATTGTGAACGGGGTGTTCAAAACCAGCGGAATATTCTGTGTTTTAGTGTAATTTGCAGCGGTTATAATGCTTATAGGTTTGTTTTGGAGTCCACCTCTAAGACCTATAATTGAAACCGCCACAAGCATTAAAAATACCAGTGAACGAGTTGAATACCAATAAGTTTTGTTTAAAATAACGGCAGGTTTTACCCGTGTTTTCCTGGTCAATACAATAATTGCGAGTAAAAACACTGCAAAAACGACCACCATAAACCAAAAATCCACCAGAAATTGTGTCACCAAACCGCCTTGGTTATCGTCGGTATGTTGCATGAAACCGAACAATTCGGAGGTCATTCTTTTGTCGATATAGCGGTAATAAATGACATCGATAAGATTTAAAGTAATACTTAAAGTATTCGTTATAACAAAAAGAATATCAATTGTTTGACAATAATACTTATTGTATTTAAATCTTAATGGGATGCCGTAAAAAATCAGGAATGGTAGGTTTGCGACAATGAGTGTCCAGATGTCGAAACGCATCCCGATGAAGAAGAGACGGAACTGCTCTCCAAGGCTTAAACCGGGGAAGTTGCCGACGTTGAAAAGGAAAAGCAGCCATCTGCTGATAGCGAGCAGCAGAAGCATCACCCCAAGACGGATGACGAATACCTTCCAAAGCGGCAATTCCTTGTTTTTAAACATAATTTTATTTTCCGCAAAGATAAGAAAAATTTTGTATATTTGTACATCAAATTTATTGAAGATGAGATTTAAATTTTTGTTTTGTTTTTTATTGATTGTCAATATTTTAGGTGCTCAAAATATGCCAAAGTATCCGGTTTATCCTAATCCGATGAAGATTCCGGTTTGTCTGTCGGCGACTTTTGGAGAGCTTCGAAACAATTCGTTTCATGCTGGTGTCGATATCAAGACACAAGGCAAGACCGGTTTTCGTGTTTATGCTGTCGCTGATGGCTATGTGAGCCGTATCGGAGTGTCACCATGGGGTTATGGAAATGTGGTGTATGTCACTCATAATGATGGATTTATGTCGGTATATGCACATCTTGACAGCTTTAACGACAAGATTGCGACATATGTGAGGAAGAAGCAGTTTGCAAGCAAATCGTTTAGGCAGAGTCTGTTTCTTGAAGAAGGTGAGATTCCTGTGAAAGCTGGTGATATTCTTGGACTTAGCGGCAACAGTGGCAGTTCTGGCGGACCGCATCTTCATTACGAGCTTCGCGATGCCAACCAACATCCGATTAATCCTTTCTTTTTTGGCTTTAAAATCAACGATGGAGTGAAACCAACTATAAATGGCATTGCACTGTATCCAGCTGAGAAATCGTCGGTAAATGGCGCCGAAAACGCTGAATTCATCGAACTTGAGAACAATAATGCTAATTATTCGGTGAAAAATGGCGATATCCAAGTCAATGGGACGGTTAATTTCGGCATCTCGACCTACGATCAGGCTAATGAATCGAATAATCATAACGGTGTTTATTCAATCGAGCTTTATGCTGATAACAGATTGATATTCAGTATGTTGTTTGACAGCTTTTCTTACGATGAGACGCGTTACGTCAACAGTTTGATCGATTATAAGACTTATATCGATGATAAGATTCGTTATGTCAGAACTGAAATTGACGAGTACAATATTCTTAGCATGTACGATGAAAAATCGGGCAGTGTTACTATAAATGAGGGCGATAGGGTGGAGATGAAATACGTTGTGAAAGACTATTTTGGAAACACTTCGAACGTGAAATTTACTCTTGTTGGTGATAAACCATTGGATGAATTCGCTGATAATCAATATAGTAGAGCTTATTATCGTGTTGATGGCACAAGTGAGGTTGAGGTCGGCTTGGGTGGATTCACTGCCACAATTCCCGAGAAGGCTTTTTACAGATATGAATATGTTTTGGCGCGACAAACCGATACAATTCAAAACATTGCCTCTGAGCATGCATATATTCTTGGTACAAACGATATCCCAGTACAGAAAAATATCAGCATCAGAATTCAGCCAGCCGAAAAATATGCTTCATCATCAAAGCTTTACGTTGTTTCTATCGATAAAAAGGGCAAGTTTTCGGCTCAAGGCGGCAAGATGACCGACGGCATGGTATGCACAAACATCCGCTCTTTAGGGACATATGCATTGGCTGTAGATTCGATAAAACCATCGATAAACCCTCTCAATTTTAAGAACAACACTAAGGTTGTAAAATGTAAACGATTGAAAATCAATATTAAAGATGGTGAGTCGGGCATTGATAAATATGATATTTATCTTAACGGGAAATGGGTTATTGGCGGTTATGACGCTAAAAACGACCTGTTGTATTATGACGTTGACGAAAACTTAAAATTTGGCAACAACAAAATGGAAGTCGTTGTCACAGATGCAGTTGGCAATAAGACTGTCCGCACCTACAATATAATTCGCGAGCGTCAGTAACGTCTCAATTATCGTCCCTGAGGAACAAATTGATAAGCCCCAGCATCAGGCTGGTCGCCTCTTGCCACGCCGTCCAAATCGAACTGTAAAGCCCCAATGGAATATTCGGGATTGCCAATGCCTGTTGCTGCTGACAATGTGTCGAGGTGGAAATCAAATTCAGCGGTATTTTTGAAATTTGGGTCTTTGTTGAACACACACTGTTCGTAAAGCTGTGACAATTGTGGTCTTAGTGTGCGAACAAGGCAGTTTGTGAATTTGTAAGTGGTGTCGGCGACAGGGTAGAAGTCGGAGCCAATCTCGTTGCTTTGGCTACCATAGACGATACTGTTTCTGATGTCGCACTCCAATGGTACCACGTAGGTGTTGCCGTCGGTAGGGTTGGAGTATAAGTTATTGAAAAACAATGCTTCGGCTTTTCTAGTGGAGCTTGTCCAATAATTGGCAATGGTGCCGTGGGTGAACAGATAATTGCCGCCGCCAGTAAGTGCTACACAATAATTGCCGCAATTGTTAACCACGAAATTTGATGCGCTGATGGTATAGCAGTTGGCATACAGCCCCATTCCGGTGTGATTCTCGATGATTGTGTTGGTGATGTATGCAGGCTCCATGTTATCCTTCAGCATTCGTTGTATCTGCAGGCCTATAAAACCGTTTCTGATTATCGCATGGTCTATTACATGTGGGTGGCCTTCACGGGCTTCCATGAGCCATATTCTGTCCCATTGTCCTGGCTGGTCTGTGTAGAACGATTCGAGCCTGTCTCCTTGAAAAACAACAGGATTCTCGGCTGTTCCGTTGACGATGAGCTGTCCTTCGCTCCATGCCCATAATCCTGCGCCGCCATGAAAATAAACATGTGTGCCGGGTTCTATGGTGAGAGTGCCATCGGAATCTATAAGTGCCACATTATAAATGACATACGGCTTTTCTGCTGTCCAATGAACATCGGTGTTTACCGAATCTGTTATTGCCGTGTAATAATTGGTGTAATGTCCGTTCTCGTCTGGGAAAATGCCGGTTCTTCCGATGATATAATGTGCGTTTTGTCCGTATGCTGACAGATTGACCACTTGCTCGTTGCCATTTGTATTGAAAATCAGGCGGTCTGGCACAAAAAACGGATTGTTGACATCTGTCGGGTCGATAGTGACCTTGATAAACACGTAAAGGCTGTCTTTGGCATAAATTTCCTTGTCGTAAAAGGCTGTCCCTGACTGTCCGTCAACATTGATGCTGTAAGGGGAGGAGCTGCCTTGTTCGAGACGTATGGAGTTGATTTTTAGGTTCTCGGAGTTGTTGTTATATACCATCAAGACTCTTGTCGAAGAGCCAATGCTGGTGAACACAGTGTCGAAAGCGATGGTGTCGGTTGAGAGGCTGATGTCCTTCGACGGATTGTCGGAAAACTTCAACTCTTTGCGACAAGAAATCGTGAGTATCGTTAATGATAATAATATGATGCTTAATAAATTGCGCATGTTTATTTAATGTAATCCTTGAATGTCTGATTTAGGTAGGCATTGGTGCTGAAATAGCTCAAAACTGGCATGAAATCTTTTGCTTCCATATAGCCGGGGGCCACCGTCAGGAGCTGGTTTTTCTCGTTCATGAAGACGTATGATGGATATGACATCTTGCCTTGAAGCAGTGCTGCAGCGAGCTGGTGTGTGCCTCTGCGGCCGTTGACACCGCCTTCGTTGACGAAGGTGTAGCCGGCAAAAACGATGGTGTCGTTGCATTCGGCATCGAATTTTACGGCATAATAGTTCTCGTTCATCTGTTCGATGACTTCCGCATTTTGAAATGTCGTCTGATCCATCTTCTTGCACCATCCGCACCAGTCGGTATATACGTCAATGAAAATCTTCTTTGGTGCCGTCTCGTTTAATTTTACCGCTTCCTGAAATGTCATCCAATTGATTTTCTGTGCGTTGCCGAAAAATGGCAATGCTGATAAAAATGCTAATGCTAATAATAATTTTTTCATTTTAAATATATCCAGTACGGACAAGGCTGCCTTGTCCCTACAATTCTCTTATTTCCTTTTTAGAATCTTTTTCTTTCAAGCTGTCGCGTTTGTCGTAGAAATGCTTTCCTTTCGCCAGTGCTATCTCCATTTTTGCCAGTCCTTTGTCGTTGACAAACATCTCGATAGGCACGATGGTGAAGCCTTTTTCGGAGCTTTTTGCCTTGAGTTTGCGCAGTTCCTTCATGGTGAGGAGCAGTTTGCGATCGCGTTTCGGCACGTGGTTGTTATAAGTTCCGAATCGATACTCAGCGATGTGCATGCCCACGACGAACAACTCGTTCCCGATGAAGGTGCAATAAGAGTCCGCGAGACTTGCCTTGCCTTCGCGGATACTCTTTATTTCTGTGCCTGTCAGGACGATGCCGGCGGTATAGCGGTCGATGAGGAAATACTCAAACGACGCCCGCTTGTTTTTTATGCTTATTCTAACCTGTTTGACCTTGTTTGCCATTATTTGATGTCTCCTAAAATCAGTGGCATGCCGTCTTTGCTGTTGCCGACGATAACGATTTTTGCATTAGGTGACTCGGCGAGTTTCAAAGTCGCCTCGATGCCTTTCTCACGCAAAATCTTATCGTTGATACTGGCGCTGACAATGTTGTTGGCTCTAGCCTTACCTTCTGCCTCAACACGTTGACGCTCAGCCTCTTGCGATGCTTTCTCGAGCTTAAACTCGTATTCCAAAGCCTCTTGTTCCTGTTTCAGTTTGCTTTCGATAGCCGACTTGATGGTTGGTGGCAATGTGACCGAGCGGATGAGCACCTGGTTGAGCTGGATATGCTTGCCTTCAAGGAGGTTCTTGGTCTCGATGAAGATCTCTTCCTGGATGGCGTCACGTTTTGTAGAATAGATTTGTTCAGGGGTGTATCTTCCGAGAACGCTTCTAGCTGCTGAACGCATGGCCGGATAAACAGCTCTGGTGAGGTATTGCGTGCCTATCGTGGCGTGCAACTGACCTAATTCCTGCCACATTGGCTGGTACCAGGTCGAGAATTCGATCTTGATTTCCAAGCCGTTAGACGAAAGAGCGCTCATCTCCTCGTCGGCCACCTGCTGACGTGTCTCGTATAATGTCATGTTGTTCCATGGAGCGATGAAATGGAAGCCTTCCTCGTAGGTCTTCGATGTGTCGATACCGCCGCCAAACAGACGATAAAGCACGCCACCGTGACCTGCCGGAATCGTAACAGTGATGCGACTCCAGAAAATGATAAGCAATAAAACGACCACTCCAATCAAAACAAATGGTCCGTATTTCTTGTTGTTAGATGGCTTATTCTGTTGATAGCCAGATTGTTGTGTGTATTCCATGATAAATAATTTTAATTTGTTATTTTTTGCAAAGATAATAAAAAAAAACGATAATTTTGCAATCTTATTTTTGAATTTATTAATTAAAATAAAAATAATGAAAAAGTTAATTATGATTTTAGGAATTGCTGGGCTTCTAACTGCTTGTGGCTCAAGCGAAAAGAAAGCTCAAAATGATGAATTCAAGTATCTGGTTGATGAGTTTGCCGACCTTAAGGTGATGCGTTATCAAATCCCGAATTGGGATGAATTGACGCTGCAGCAGAAGGAGTATATCTATTATCTTGGTGAAGCTGCAAAATGCGGCCGCGACATCCTCGCCGACCAGAATTTCAAGTATAACCTGACGGTCCGCAAGACCCTCGAGGCTATCCTTAATTCTTATAAAGGTGATAAGAAATGCGTTGATTATCAGAATTTTGTGGTCTATGCAAAACGCGTTTTCTTCAGCAATGGCATCCATCATCACTATGCCGAGGACAAGATGTTCCCTGAGATTTCGCAGGAATATTTCGCACAGCTGGTGAAAAACTCCGATGCGAAGTTATTGCCTTTGGCTGAAGGCGAGTCGGTTGACGACTTCCTGACTTTCATCACAACTGTCATTTTCGACAAGGATTTGTATGTGATGCGCCGCAGCAGCGAGGAAGACATTATCCAGAACTCATGCGTCAATTTCTACGAAGGTAATATTAATAAAGGTGAGGTTGAGGCATTTTACGATGCACAACGCAAACCTAACGATCCAGAGCCGATTTCATACGGTTTGAATTCAAAATTGGTCAAGGAAAACGGCAAATTGCATGAGGAAGTTTATAAAGTTGACGGACTTTACGGCAAGGCTATTGAGCAGATTATCTATTGGCTCAAGAAGGCTAACGAGGTGGCTGAAAACGATAGCCAGCGTAACTACACTAACCTGTTAATTGATTATTACACAACAGGTTGCCTTAAAAAATGGGATGAATATAACATCGCATGGGTTGAAGATTCAATCTCGAATATCGACTTCGTGAACGGCTTCATCGAGGACTACAACGACCCGATGGGCATGAAAGCCACATGGGAGGCTATCGTCGATTATAAAGACATGGAAGCTACCAAACGTTCGGAGATTATCAGCGCCAACGCACAGTGGTTTGAGGATAACTCACCAGTCAATGCACGTTTCAAGAAAAAAGAATGCAAGGGCGTGAGTGCAAAGGGCATCATCGTGACAACATTGGCTGGCGACTGCTTCCCGGCACCTCCGATTGGCATCAACCTGCCGAATGCCGACTGGATCCGTAAGGAACACGGCTCTAAATCAGTGACTATCACCAACTTGATGGATGCTTATGACAAGGCTGCCAACGAGTCACCGAAGAGCGTGTTGGCTGAGTTCGCATACTCACAAGAGGAAATCGACCTCTGCAAAAAATATAGCAGCATAGCTGATGTCTTGCATACCGACCTTCACGAATGCCTCGGTCACGGCTCGGGACAGCTGTTGCCGACCACACCGCAAAACGCATTGAAGGAATACAGCTCGGCTCTCGAAGAGTCGCGTGCCGACCTTTTTGGCCTGTATTACTGCGCCGATCCTAAAATGGTGGAACTTGGTATCCTTCCAAATATGGAATGCTATAAAGCACAATATTACGACTTCATCCGCAATGGTCTCATGAGTCAGCTTGCACGTATCGAACTCGGCAAGACCATTACTGAGTCACATATGCAAGACCGTGCTCTCATCAGCTGGTGGTGCTATGAAAAAGGCAAGAAGGACAACATCATCGAGAAGAAAGTGCGCGATGGCAAGACATATTTCGTAATCAACGACTTTGAAAAATTACGTAGCTTGTTTGGCGACCTTCTCGCTGAGATTCAGCGCATTAAGTCGGAAGGCGATTACGAGGCTGGTAAGAACCTCATTGAGACTTACGCAGTGAAGATTGACCCTGAACTCCACAAAGAGGTGAAAGATCGTTACAACGCCCTTGGTTTGAAACCTTACGGCGGATTCATCAACCCAGACATCGTTCCAGTTGTTAAAGGCGGTAAAGTCGTTGATTATCAAGTCAATTATCCTTGCGATTTCTTGCAGCAGCATCTCGATTATGGTAAGAACTACAGCTTTGTTGAGGAAAACCATGATGCTCCGGTGCACCTCATCGTCGATATGCTTTACGATTTCATTGATGGCACTTTGGCATGCTGCAACGCTGAAAACGCTGTGCATGAGGTTGTGAAATACATCAACGCGCATCCTGATGAGAAGGTGATTTACATTGCCGACCATCATCCGGCCAACCACAGTTCATTTGCTGATTTCGGCGGTATCTGGCCGGTGCACTGTGTTCAGGGAACACGCGGCGGCGCTATCCATGAGGCGTTCTACACTGATGTCGTCAACCCTGCAAACCGTCCTGACCCAGAAAGAAACATCTTCCGCAAGGGCGAGCAAGTTGATAAGGAACAATATTCAGGCTTTGCATCAGTTGGTCCTGACGGCAGGATGCTCTCGGAATGTGTGGGTAAAGACTTGGTTATCAGCGGTATAGCCACTGAATACTGTGTCAAGAACACGTTGATGGAGTTCCTTAATGCCGGTCACAATATCGAGCTTCTGGTTCCGGGTCTCGGCTACGTCGACAAGAAAGGTCACGACGAGACAATGAAGGAACTTGAAAAAATTGTGACAGTGATTGAATAACACTGGGTTGTCATTTCGACCGAAGCGTAATGAAATGGAGCGGAGTGGAGAAATCCTCCACCCGCTTTTTTTATTTTCAGACAGGATTAACAAGATTAACAGGATTTTTCACAAAATTTCATTAAAAATTTGTTTTTCTATTTGAAAATTTATATTTTTGCGTTTTTAATATCGTCAAAATGAAGAAAGTATTTCTTTTAATAGTTTCTATCCTATTGTCGTTGAATGCATTAGCCCAACTTGAGGTAAAATCTGGCTCTTTCAAGGAAGTGCCGGGATTTGTTAATATTAACCATGATGAAAATTATCAATATGATGATAACAATTTGCCGTTTGCTGTTGTAAAGGTTCGAACGGAAAACATTACTGACAAACAGCGTCGCGAGTTGCGTTTTGAGAGCAATATGGCTACGGGAATTGTTCTTGAATACCATACAGGTGAAGTGTGGGTGTATCTTACAGCTAAATATGCAGATTATCTGAAGATTTCGCATACTGATTTCAGCTCGATAGAGTTCACTCTGCCTTTTGATTTGATGCCGAAACACGGCTATGAAATGACTCTTGTGAATAAAACCGCACCTGCTGCATCCGGCTCAGGCAGTCTTACTGTGAATACCGTACCTGAAAACGGCGCGACAATTAAATTGAACGGTAAGATTCTGAGCCAGAAGACGCCTTATATAAACGATATGATTTCGGCTGGACAATATGAGATTACTGTATCGAAAGAACGGTACCAGACCGTTACCGAAACCGTAAATATAGCTGATGGCGACAACAAAAAACTTGATATAACATTGCCTATTGACGTGGCTACAATAAAAATAACCGTTGACGACGAGACCGACATTTATGTTGACGGCGGTTTGATGAAACGCGGCACATGGAGTGGTGAGCTTTACAGCGGAAGCCATGATGTTGTATGCAAAAAAGGAAAACATTACGATGCTAAACAGACAATTGTTGTTGAACCTGGAGTGGCGCGTACATACAACATCCAACCTAATCCAATTTCTGGAACTTTGAATGTGACCACAACACCTGCAGGAGCGACTGTTTGTATTGACAATAAAGAGTGTGGCGTAACTCCTTTGACATTGAATGTTATTATTGGACAGCATGATCTGAAGATAAAGATGGACAACTGGAGTACTCTTAAAAAGCAATTCAATATGGACGAGGGTGCGGTGGTTAGTTTTAATGAAACTCTTGAAAACCTTCCTGATGGAGCAATAAAAGGAGCTTTTTCTACGAGCCCTACTACAAAAGTGTATTTCTCAAAAGGCAACCTTCAATATCAGGCCTCCACAAAAACTTGGCGTTTTGCCGAACACCAATGGGAATATGTTGGTGAAGGAAACACCCAGACTAGCAGCTGGTACACAGGTTGGATTGATTTGTTCGCGTGGGGAACAGGCAAAGAACCGACAAAAACCATTTCTATACATGATGGTGGAAAATATGAAACATTCGACGATTGGGGCGACAATAATATATCAAATACCAATGGCACAGGATGGCGTACAATAACACAAGATGAGATTTGTTATATTTTAGGCGAGAGAACAACCAACAGTGGCGTGAGATTTGTAAAAGCATTAGTCAATGAGGTCGCCGGTGTCATATTGTTGCCAGATGATTGGGATGTAACGCTATACAAATTGAAAAAAATAAACGATGGCGAATCAAAGTTTTCCACAAATAAAATATCAGCCTCAGATTGGTATAAAGTGTTTGAAGCTAATGGTGCTGTATTCCTGCCAGCAGCAGGCGAAAGATGGCCATACAGTGCCTTCAGTAAAGGTATTCAATATCGGGACTCGAATACTTTTGGTTATTATTTGACAAGTACTAAAAATGAAGATGACAGAAGAGTATATGGTTTTTATTTTTATGAAAAGTCGTTGTATTACGGTAAAAGGGCAGAATTATATAGAGAGCTCGGCTACTCTGTTCGGCTAATATGGTCGAATGAATGATGCCATTAAAGGCTTTAATGCTGCCATTTTAAAGGCAGTTAAAGAAAAAATCTTGTAAATCTTGTAAATCCTGTAAAAAAATCACATTTAATTGTTATTTTTGTCATTGTTGTAATTGTTAAAATTTTTTAACATTTGTTGCCATTTTTCCGCACTTTATGTTAAAAAATGTTAAAAATCGAAAACCAAAGATTTTTTAGTATATTTTTGCTGAAAAGTTTCAAAATTATTGTTGTGAAACCTGTAAAAGTTTAAAAATGGGAAATAACGATTTATCAATTTACAATGAAGATGATTTGAGGTCTAAAATATATACAATTCGTGGAATATTTGTTATGCTGGACCGTGACTTGGCTGCGCTTTATGAAGTTGAAACCAAATATCTCAAACGTCAGGTGAAAAGAAACATGGAGAGATTCCCGGATGATTTTATCTTTCAATTGACAAAAGAAGAAATGTCAATCTTGAGGTGCCAATTTGGCACCTCAAGATGGGGCGGTGATAGATATCCGCCGTTTGCATTCACGAAAAACGGAGTGGCTATGCTTAGCGGTGTGCTTAATTCAGAAAAAGCTGTAGATGTCAATATCCGAATTATGAGAGCTTTTACTGCGATGAGCCGTATGGTATCATTAAATTCAAGTATAACGCAAAGAATATCAAATATTGAGTATCATCAAATAGAAACCGACATGCGCATTGATGATATTTTTAAAAGATTGGATACAGAAATACCACAAGAAGGCATTTTCTACAACGGCCAAATATTCGACGCTTACAACTTTATTTCAGACTTGGTCAGAAAAGCTCAAAAAGAGATAATTCTTATCGATAATTATATCGACGATTCTATACTAAAGATATTGGATAAACGAGAAGAAAACGTTTCCGCAACAATTTACACTTCTCACATTTCTGAAAAACTGAAATTGGATTTAGAAAAACACAATTCCCAGTATTCTCCAATAAAAATTGAGATTTTAAAACATTTTCACGACCGTTTTATAATTATCGATGACGATGTTTATCACATTGGAGCATCATTCAAAGACTTGGGAAAGAGTGTGTTCGCGTTTTCTAAAATGGAAATCACGAAAGAAAAAATACTGGCAATCATATAATAAGACTGTCAACTATTGCTTATTCTTTTTCGCTTCACGTTCCTGTTTGCGCTTCATCTTCTTGTATTGACGCTCTACGGCTTTGTTGTGGAACTTCGGGTTGTCGCCAGTGTAGCGATATTCCTCACGTTGCAGATTCTCGGCTTTTTCGTTGAAGACATACGTTAAGCGCAAAGTGAAAAGGCTGTTACGCTGCTCCTTCTTGTCGTAATAAGTAGGGTTGTCTTCCGGCAAGTTCTGGTAATACTCGCCATTGATAATGGTTCGGACAGGAGTGATGGAATATGAATATCTGAATCCAAGTTTTAATCTTTTATAAAGTCTGATTTTTACGTCGGCAAGGATGTTGAATTCGTTTTTGTTAAACTCGTCTTTTTTCAAATCTGTGATGTCGATGCCGTGTTCTTTTAAGCGTATCTTGGTCAGACGGGCGTAAGATACTCCGATGCCTGCTGAGACGACGTTTTTGTCGTTGAAATACACCATAATCGGAACCTCGCCGTAATTGAGTCGGAGATCATATTCACCTGTAACAATTACGGTTGAGTCGTTTAAGTTATCACCGTTTTTGGTCCTTACGCCTTGATATGAGCCTTTCTGGTTATACAACACTTCCAGCGACAGGTCGATGCTGAAGTTGTTCTTTTTCCAGATGGGGGTAAGGACGCCAACGCCAGCCTGGATGCCGCTGCGGTGAAATTCCATGATGCCGTAATGGTCGTAATCGACCTGGCTGAGGTTATATCCGACGAATGCTTCTCCCAAGAAAATCTGGGCTTTCGCAACGTTTGTCAAGGCTGCGAGCGCTATGAATAATCCGATTAAAAAGAACTTTTTCATGATGTTACAACGTGAAAATCACAAAAATATTTTATTTCATGCTCAAACTTATGCGTTTTCTTGGAATATCGACATCGGTGACGGTCACTTTTACCTTCTGGTTTAGCTTCACCACCTGATTAGGGTCGGTGATGTAGCTGTTCGACATCTGGCTGATGTGCACGAGTCCGTCCTGATGCACGCCGACATCCACAAAACAGCCGAAAGCCGTGATGTTGGTGACAATTCCTACCAGTTGCATGCCTTGGCGTAAGTCGTTGATAGTGCGTATGTTTTTGTCAAATTCAAACACTTCGAAACTCTTGCGAGGGTCACGCCCCGGCTTCTTCAACTCGTCGATGATGTCGTTTATGGTCTCGATGCCGAAATCTTTCTCGATGAATTCTTTTGGGTTTATTTTCGCGATAAGTTCTTCATTGCCAATGAGTTCCTCTACTTTCACGCCGAGTTTCTTTGCCATTTTCTCAACAATATGATAGCTCTCGGGATGCACCGCGCTGGCGTCGAGTGGCTGCTTTGCCCCGTGAATCCTGAGGAATCCTGCACATTGCTCGAAGGCTTTGTTGCCCAGACGAGGTACCTCTAACAGCTGCTTGCGGCTGGTGAAGCCTCCGTTCTCGTTACGGTATTTCACGATGGAACTCGCCAGCTGTGGACCTACGCCGCTCACATACGACAGCAGCTGCTCGCTGGCTGAGTTGAGTTCCACGCCGACAGCATTTACACAGCTCTCGACAACGGTATTCAGCTCATCGCCGAGCATCTTCTGGTTCACGTCGTGCTGATATTGTCCCACGCCTATTGACTTCGGGTCAATCTTCACCAGCTCAGCCAGTGGGTCCATGAGGCGTCGCCCGATGCTCACTGCGCCTCTTACGGTGATGTCGTAGTCGGGGAATTCGTCGCGTGCCACTTTGCTTGCCGAATATATAGAGGCTCCGCTCTCGTTGACCATCACTGCCGTGATGTCGCGGTCAAAACGGATGCTCTTGATGAAGTCTTCTGTCTCACGGCCTGCCGTGCCGTTGCCTATGGCGATGACGTCGATTTTATATGCCTGGACAAGGTGCGCCATCTTTGCCGCCGCCTTGCCGTGTTCGTTTTGTGGTGGGTGAGGGTAGATGGTCTCGTTGTGCAGTAAAGCACCTAACTCATTTAAAATCACCACTTTGCAACCTGTGCGGAAGCCTGGGTCAAGGGCTAAGACACGTTTCTTGCCCAATGGGGCGGCCAACAGAAGCTGTCTGAGGTTCTCGGCAAACACCTTTACCGCTACCTCGTCGGCTTTTTCTTTGTATAAAGCTCGCATCTCAGTCTCGAGTGACGGCTCTAGCAAGCGTTTCCAGGCGTCGTCGATGGCGTCTTGTACCAAATCGGTGGAGGCGTTGTCGTTCTTCAAGAAAATGCTGTCCAAAACGTTGAGCGCGTCGTTGGCATTGATGCTGAGTTTCACTTTAAGAAGTCCTTCGTCTTCGGCGCGGAAGAGTGCCAAAATGCGATGCGAAGGCGCTTTCGCGATAGGCTCGTTGAAGTCGAAATATTGTTTATATGTCTGAGCCTCAGCTTCTTTGCCTTTCACCAGACTTGAAGATATGATGCCGTCACGATGGTAAATCTTACGAATCCTGTTGCGTCCGTTGATGTTTTCAGAGATCCACTCCGCCATTATGTCGCAGGCGCCATGCAATGCCTCTTCCTCGTTGTTTACATCTTTCTCTTTGTTGATGAAGCGTTTTGCGAGGCCGTTGACGTCGTCGCTGTTCTGCGACATGATGAGTTTCGCCAGCGGCTCGAGTCCTTTCTGGCGTGCAATCTCGGCTTTGGTGCGGCGTTTCGGCTTGTAAGGGAGGTAAAGGTCCTCAACATCCTGCAAAGTCTCAGCGTTTGCTATCTGTTTCTCGAGTTCTGGAGTCAGTTTCTCTTGTTCGGCTATGGATTTCAACACAAACTCCTTGCGTTTTTCGAGTTCGTCGAGTTGCTCTAGGCGTTTCTTGACCTCCGCCACCGTCTCCTCGTTCATGGTGTTGGTCATCTCCTTGCGGTAACGGGCAATAAACGGCACCGTCGCGCCCTCACCGAGCAGCTTTATCACGTTCTCCGCCACCCTCGGGGTAACATTAAACTCTTGTGATATTTTATTTACTATATTCATATAATCATTTTATTGCGTCATTTCGACCGACCGGAGGGAGTGGAGAAATCTCATCCAAATATTTGAGATTTCTCGACTTCACTTCGTTGCGCTCGAAATGACGGTTAATGAGTGTTCCATATTTTCCATGCTGCCTCAGCTTGTAACGTCAACATTTTCAATCCGTTAAACACTTTAGCACCATGTTTTATAGCCTCTTTCATAAACATTGTCTCCTCAGGATTGTATATCAAATCAATAAATACATTGCTTCCGTTGGCCGTTGCGTAAGGCAAATCCAAGAGCTTGTCGCTTTGGGGATACATTCCGACAGGAGTAGCATTGATAATCAATTCGTTATCGTGAAAACCAGCTTGTTTTACATCTTGATATGAGCTGTTTGTTCTCGATAAAACATCAAAATCGATGCCTTTCTTTTTTAACACAAACTTCACGGCTTCCGAAGCACCTCCAGTACCGCATACATATGCTTTTTTAATGATTTGATCTTTTGTGGCCTCTTCCAAAAGTCCTAGAAAACCAATGTAATCGGTGTTATAGCCAGTCAAATTTCGTTCTTTATCGACTTTCACCACATTGACAGCGCCGATTTGTTTGGCGTTCTCATCCACAAAAGAAAGGTATCTGAAAATCTCTTTTTTATATGGATGTGTTATTGTAAAGCCTTGTAAATCAGGATATTGTATCAAAATGTCTTTTATGCTGTCGAGTTTTTCAATGTCAAAATTGATAAAAAAACAGTCCAAGGCTTCATTTTTAAACTTATTATTAAAATAAGCCATTGAGAATGAATGACTTAAAGGATGTCCGATGAGTCCGAAATTTCGCATAACGCTAATTGATTCCAAAAAATGCTCCAAAACCTAAAGTGCACACCACGCCTACGATAACGCTGGCTAGGACCACGCCTCCGATGACAGCTATCACGCTTTTTTTGAAGCCCATGTCGAGGAAGCTTGCCGCGAGGGTGCCTGTCCAAGCCCCGGTGCCTGGTAGCGGGATGCCCACGAAAAGCACCAATGCCCAGTAGAGTCCGCGACCGGCCTTGGCTTGCAGTTTCTGACCGCCTTTTTCGCCTTTTTCTAGGCACCAAGTGAAAAACCTGCCTACATATTTCTTGTCTTTGCCCCATTCAAGCACCTTGCGGGCAAAAAGATATATGAAAGGTACTGGCAGAATGTTGCCGACAGCTATGATGACGTAGCTCCAAAGCAGGCTGAAGTCGGGGTTGGCAGCGTTGATGGCATAGGCCACCGGTATCGCGCCACGCAGCTCGATGAGTGGCACCATCGCTATAAGGAAGATGTAAACGTAGTTTTTCATGCTTTCTTTTTTCTGTATTCTTCAATTAAATCCATGATGGCCGGGTTGCTTGTGAGGTTCTCGGCGTCGAAGTTGAGAAACTCGATATGTCCGTCGTAGTCGGCATTCAGAGCCATCTCCAATGTCAGAAGTCCCGACTCGTTACGCTCAAGTGCAAAGTATAGGAACGCCTTGCGATAGAGGAGAGGCGCGTTGTTAGGAAGGATGAGCAGACCTCTTTCCAAGTCTTCCATGGCTTTGTCGGGGTCGTCTTTCAGCACGTGGCACTCCATCATCGAAATATATACGTTTTCATCGTATGGATTAAGCTCCAAAATCTCGTTGGCGTATTTCAATGCGTTGTCGTATTCTTCGAGTTTGTTGTATTCCTCAATGAGGACGTACATGTAATCGGTGTTGTAAGGCGACAATGTGTGTGCGTGTTTCAGAAATTTTATGGCCGACTGCGGGTTTCCTTCGTCGCTGAGCACGAAGCCTATACCGGCATAAGCCTCCGGAAGCTTGTCGTCCTTGTTGATGGCATCCTGATATATCTTCAACGCCTCCTTGTTGTGCCCAGTCTTTGCAAACGCCTCGCCGTAAAGGCATAACAGCAATGCCGAAACAGCGTCGTAACGCTTGGCTTCCTCAACAATCTCTATCGTATCCTTGAATCTGTCAAGCTCGTTGTAAGCAGTGGCGATATCGATATATCCTTTTTTATAATGCGGGTCGATGGCAATGGCATATTCAAACTGTTCCACGGCGTCGTCGAGTCGTCCCATGCGCACGTAACAGTTGCCGAGTGCCATCCAAGCAGCCTTGCTGTACGGGTTTTTGTCGATCTCGCCACGGAAAAACTCCACGGCCTCGTCCATCCTTTGAAGCGACGAATAGCAGTTCCTTATGTCAAAATATTGATTGTCAAGGTCTTCGGCTCCGTTGAGACCCAACTTCAAGAACTTCAGCGCATTTTCCATATCGCTCAAATTCTCGTATTCCTCTGCGATGAAGTTGTATATGTCCTCGCAATCTCTGAATTCCAGCTCTTTGGCGGCTTTCATGTAGGCGTTGATGGCTTTCTGATGCTCGCCCAAATCGGAATAACAAACGGCCAATGTTATCAGATAATCGGCATCGTTGCGGTCCAAATCAGCATTTTTCAAAGTGGAAAGAGCTTCTTGCGCGTTTGAATTCACCAAGAGCTGCTTAGCCTTTATGATGTTGATTAACGGGTTGTTAGGATGATATTTTACAGCGATGTCGGCAGCCAGATTGGCTTTTTTGATGTTGTTCTGACGAAGATAATGCTCCAAAATGACGTTCAACTCATCGGCGTCGAAATAGCACGACTGATGCTCTTTGACCATCTCCTCGAAACGGTCAACCAGCTCCTTCACGTCCATGTCGTCATCCAAAAAATTGTCGTCGTCAAACATCTTCAAAATTTTTGCAAATATACAAAAAAAAGATATTAACTATGCATAATTTTAATGCCATTTGCAGAATTACGACTTACCACAGGGTACTGAGAGTAATTCGAAAATGGCACAATAATCTTATAGTGCCAAGATTTGAAGATGGCATTAAAATTTCTTTACAATATTTGCAAATTAAAAATAAATTTCATATTTTTGCAGAAAATTTTTTGAATTATGCCATTGATTAAATCAATTTCCGGATTTCGTGGCACCATTGGTGGCCGACCGGACGACGGATTGACTCCGATTGATATTGTTAAGCTGACATCAGCTTTTATTTGTTTGATTAGGCGCGGTGGCGTTCAGCGTCCCCGCATTGTTGTCGGTCGCGACGGCCGTCTATCTGGAACTATGGTCAACCAGCTGGTTTGCGGTAACTTGCAGGCTATGGGCGCCGACGTTATCGATATCGGGCTGAGCACAACCCCGACAACTGAGATCGCTGTCACCGAGCTGAAAGCCGACGGTGGCGTGATACTCACAGCATCGCACAACCCTAAAGAGTGGAATGCTCTGAAACTCCTTGATAACAAAGGCGAATTCATCGATGCAGCCGACGGAAAATGGCTGCTCGAGAAAGCTGCAAAAGACGAATATGAGTTCTCACCAATCGATGAGATTGGCACCTATACCTTGGCGGAAGGCTGGATTGAACGCCACGCCGACATGGTGTGCAAACTGCCTCTCGTGAAAAAAGAACTTATCGAGAAAGCAAATCTGAAAGTAGTGGTCGATGGCGTCAACTCGACAGGCGGTATTGCTATCCCGATGTTACTCAAGAAATTAGGTGTTAAAAACGTGATTGAACTCAACTGCGAGGTGACTGGCAAATTTGCCCATAATCCCGAGCCATTGGCAGTCAACCTGGTTGACACATGCGCCAAGGTAAAGGAATGCGGCGCCGACCTCGGCATCGTCGTTGACCCAGATGTCGATCGTCTCGCTTTTATTAATGAAAAAGGTGAGATGTATGGCGAGGAATACACCCTCGTGACCGTGGCATCATATATCCTTGAACATAAGAAAGGCAACACGGTTTCCAACCTCTCATCGACACGTGCTCTGCGCGATGTGACCAATGCGGCAGGTGGCAAATATTCAGCTGCAGCAGTGGGTGAGGTCAACGTGGTGGCGAAGATGAAAGAGGTGGGCGCTGTCATCGGAGGCGAAGGCAACGGCGGTGTCATATATCCTGAGATCCACTACGGTCGGGACGCCCTAGTCGGAGTGGGCTTGTTCCTGACATATCTCGTTGAGAATAAATGCACTGTGTCGGAGATGAAGAAGAAATTCCCTCTGTATTACATGTCGAAAAACAAGATCCAGCTCACGCCTCAGACCGATGTT
>Ga0310690_10002983_pt1 | contig 26369 bp, 37 predicted proteins | sample AusTroGonzalo_MG_2_FD_207661 | JGI IMG/M metagenome (GOLD analysis project Ga0310690, IMG submission 207661) | Bovine rumen microbial communities from tropical cattle in Woodstock, Queensland, Australia - Gonzalo_04 (v2) (version 2) | ecosystem: Host-associated > Mammals > Digestive system >...
AACAGGTGTCGGCTCTCCCTTGATTTCACGGGTAACGGCCTTGTTTCTGCCCTGTAATTCTGCAATTTGGCTCTTCTTTGCATCTATTTCCGCTTTTACAGCCTTTTTAAGTTTGCCGCGGTATTGGCTCTTCGGATCGTTTTTAAGTATGTCTATCTCGTTATTTAACGCTTTTATCTGAGCCTTGTTTGATTTTACTTCTGCCTGCGCCTTAGTCTTAGCTTCTCCCTGTAACGGTTTGACTTTACGGGTCAGTGTAGGAATAGTCTCTGCTTTTTCTGCCGCAACACGATTCTCATCAGGTATAGTCTCTCTTACTATCTGCTCGATCTGTTCTTTCCGTGTTCCGGGAACAGTGTCTTGTATTCTCTCTAAATTGCGCTCATTACGCGCTTCGGTTTCGGGGATCTGCTGGGATAATCTCTCGATCTCCCCGGCCGCATCCTGAGACTGCTTTATAGCGTTGTCAATAACGGGTTCTCCCGTTCTAGTCTGCGGTGTCCACAATGACGGTATATTCCTGCCTGTAGCGGCATCAACTAAGGTGTTAGCGGCCTTCCTTGCCACTTGTCCACCTGTACCCATAGCCGTACCAACAAGCGCACCCATCCCGGCTTCCTGCAATACAGTGTTTATTTCATCAGACCATGCTTTATCTTTAGCGTCCTTCTGTGACATTCCCTGTGCCATATAGTTTTGAACATTTACAGCATAGTTAGACTTGTCCTTGTTGGCTATACGGTCAATAGCTTCGTTGATTATGCTGGTTGCCGCCTGCTCACCGCCGCCGATAGCCGCTGATCCGATGATTGATTTTGCAAGATTGCCCGACTGCTGTAACCCTTTAAGCCCCTTTATTGAATCGAGACCCTTGATATCCAGTGCGGCATCGATAGCGCCGGCCGCTAAGCTCTGCGCCCTTGCACTGCCTGACGCATCATCAATACCCCTCTCTTTAAGGTTCTGACGGGTATTTTCAGCCGTTTTGCCGAGCGTAAGTAAATACTTAGCCTTAGATGGTGAAGCGTACTGTATGACTTTTTCTGCCGCTCCTGTGCCTATGTCATATGCAGTCTTTCCGACCGTACCCATATCTGAGGTAACGCCTTCTTTAGTCTGCTGTTTCTGTCTTGAATACTCTTCTGTCGCGTTTTTATATGCTTTTGCAAGGTTGCTGTTTGGCGCGACTGTATTTGTCAATGTAGCAAGCGTATCGACTGCCGCTTCCGTCGTGCCACCATTGATGACGTTTTTAAGCGTGGCAAGTACCGGGTGTTTATCCCCGTATTCCTTATCCTTCTTCGCTGATATCTTGTCAAAGTCCTTCGCGTATTCTTCTACAATCTGCTCGACGGGCTTGCCGTATTTCTGCTCCCAGTCATCCGCGTTCGCCCACAAATTGTTTTTAAGCTGGTGAACAATAGGCGCAGTTCCGCTTGTTTTCAGATTAGTCCTGTTACGATCAAAGAATTTATAAAGGGTATCAGAATCCTTCTTAGTCAGTGACGCACCTATAGGCTTATGGTTCTGAGAATAATTCTGCCTTGCGCGGGTAGTGCTTATGCTTGCGTCTGTTCTGCTGGGGTTTTTAGTCACTGATACAGGCTGAGCGCCCGTGTATGTTGATACATTTGTCGCTGTAGGACTTGTAGAGATAGTGGTAGATGATGTTGCACCATTTAAGACAGGAATTGTCTTTGTTATCGTGATTTGACTAGAGCTTGTAGTCGCTTTAGGCTTCCTGTTTGTAATAGTTCCGTAAGACCCGGTATCTAACGCGGCTAACGCTTTTTGAGAATATCCGACGTTGCCGCTGTTATTACCGACATTTATTTTATCTTCGTCTTTTTTGCGCTTGCTCATAGATTACCTCTATTTGTTAAACTGTTTATAAGAGACTGCAAGTAGTAAACATTCGGAGAAGACGTATAGCTAAGCCCTAACGTGCCATCTCCGTCATACTCTGCATAAAGATCACCGACCGGAGTGCTTATTTCCTTGTCGTAATAGTTTCCACCAAACGGAAGGTTATCTATCGCAAGGTTGTACTGCGTTTCCCCCGGATAGGTTACTTTGTTGGCTGTTCCTATACGATCACCGTTGTTCTTTCTTAAAGCCATACCGGACATATAGCCCTCATCACCGTTTACATTTGTGATATCTTCTGCCGTGCGCTGCAACAAAGGAGCGCTCGGATTACCGAACGCTCTACTGTTGTATGCAGTGACTATTTTGTTTATCAGATTATCCTTTTCAGGATTTACGGCTGTCGGGGTTATGGCGTTGCGCTGAACAATCGGATCTACTACTTTTTCAACCTGATTATTCATCACGGCGTTTTTCTTGTTACTTTTGTTTACCCTTGTGGTTTTTGCTTGTGGATAACCCTTATCTCTCAGATTTCTAGCCATATCCCTTTCTCCTTCTTAGATAAGTCCTTTTTGTCTCAGTTTTGTACGTACATCCTGTATATAAGACTTACCCTGATCCGTTGCTATGTTATAGTAAGCCGTTATGATATTTCCAAGAGTCGTTGCATCCTGAGTTGATGCGATTGCGTTCATAAACTGTTTTGCGTCAAAGCCAATATCATTGTTAACTGACTGCGCGCCGCCGGAATTACCGTTGTTAGTATTTCCTGTGTTTCCGGAATTACCGTTGTTAATATTTCCTGTATTGCCCGTGCTTCCGATATCTGCGCCGTTGCTTATAGCGTTTTCAATGAGTGCTAACCGTGCGGCTTCTTCTTCCTGCCGTCTCCTGTTTGCTTCCATGAGCGCGTTGATATTGTTGCTGCCTAACGTATCTTCAAGCTGCATAGCGTATTTTGCTCTCTGCTGCTGTGCCGCATCTACCGCCGAAGCATAAGCCTGATTTGCGTCTGCAAGGCTGTTTTGGTAGTTGTTAAGAAGACTGGTTATGCTGTTGTTCGTTGCTGAATTTATGTTATTACGGATGTTGCCGTAATTATTAGCCATACCAGCAAGCGTTGACTCAGATGCACCGCCGCTCAATCCCTGTGCTGTTAACTGCTGTCCGAGGTTCTTCTGTGAAAGCATATTGTTTATATATGCCTGTCTCAGATAGTTCTCTGCTTCCTGATTGATTGAGGATCTAGCGTTGTTGTAATTGCCTTCCAACTGACCCTTTGTTTGATTGAGGATGTCTGCAAGCGAATTTATCTGCTGATTGTATGAGTTGTTAAGCTGGCTCAAACTGCTGTTGTAAGCGTTTAACGCAGCGTTTTTAAGATCATTCAGATAACCGTTAGGGTCTCTTGCCTGCCTTTCATACTCCGCGACGAGATTTGTGTAATTCTTTGCGATATTTGCGAGTCTTGCTTCTTCTGCTGCGGCCGCGTCTTTCTGCATTTGAAGCTGTTCCTGAGAAAGTGCATAGTCTCTATCAGCGTTTGCTTTCTGTAATTCAAGCTGCGCCCAACCTAAAGCATCATATGTGTCGCTGCCTGCATCACCTGATGATCCGCTGTCATAACTGCCGCCTGACGAGTACCCGGATGATGATCCGCTGTTTACACCCGTGCTTGTGTTGCTTTTGGTGTTATAGGTGTTCGCGCTAACCGCTGTTCCAGCACTAGAATCAGATGATCCCGGATATGCCTCTGCCGTAAGGTTTTTACCGCCTGTCCCGGTATTCAATACACCGTTTGAGATATAGGTCTTTCCCGTGGTGTAACTTCCACCAGCGCCGCCTGTACCGCCAAGATATGTTGTTGGAATGTATTGATTTTTTGCACTTCTTGTAGCCATTTTTCAATGTCCCCCTTTTCTTATTTACCAACAGAAACCCATGTTCTTTTCCCTATAATGCCGTCCGGGGTAAGCCCCTTTGACTTTTGATATTCTTTAACTGCGTGTTCCGTGTTGTCTCCAAAAATGCCGTCTTCTAGTCCGCAGTGATATCCGAGCTGGTTTAAATACATTTGCCAATTAAGCACGTATGCGTTTTTATCACCCTTCTTTAATGTGGGAAGATCATCAAAAGACTTGATCGGTTCGGGCTTCTGGATGTGTCCGAGAACTTCCGCATCCCACTCGTACAACTTGTATTTATTGATAGTGTTTATCAAAGTGTTTGCATATGTCGGGCTTGTGGCATATCTGTCGGCCTGAACATTTTTACAAGCTGTAATGTAATTTGTTTCGCCCCGAAGGTTCTTATACCTGTTCAATCTGTTAAACAATGCCGAGTGATCGTTGATTGAATCAAGCCAGTTAGGATATTTCCGAAAATCCGCATAAACCTTTTTAGGAACACCGTTGTAATACTCAGTCGTAAGCATCTTTACCGACTGTCCGTTGTATGATCCTTTTATCCCAAAAAGATTGTTTGCTTTCTGCGTTAACCCTGAATTGCCCTTGTTGCTCTCAATGAAAGCCTGCGCCCCTGTCAATGAAGCCAAAATACCGGTCTCCCTCATATCCGTAATAGCAAGGGGTTTTATCTTTTCAAGGAACTGTTCTGCCGTATATGCCATAGTCAACCCCCTAACATCAGTCTGATATTCTCGTTCTTTTCGAGCTGTTCTTTCATCCACTCCAAAGCAAGATCAACCCATTTTGAAAAGATTGAGAACGGAAGGAAACTAGCCAAAGCAGGAAAACGGTCAACAAACATATCGTAAACCATACGAAGTTTTAACTGCCCTGTTCCCGATCCTAACTCCTGTTCTGCATAGCATACCGCCCATTTAAGCCACTCTTTAGCCTTGCCTGCGGAAATGCCGTAAATAACGATGCAAGCGGCTAAAATAACAAGAACAATGTTGTACCAGTTATTAATTATCCATCCCATCTTCAAAGTCTCCTTCCTTGTCTTTGTGCTTGTATTTAGCGACTTGTATAAATGCGGCGGCTAATGCTTCTGCACCGCCGCCGGATAATACCATTGTTATTAACGTGTCATACTGCCAGTCTTTGACCGTGTATATAATTACGCTTGCTGTTATAAACAGGAATAAGAAAAATGCTAATATTATCAGCACATTGTCAAGCGTGTTTCTTTTTTTTCGTTTTCTTCTCATTTCTTTTCTAGATCCGCTATACGGTGATTAGCCACTGATATCTTTTCGTCAAGTAGTTTGTCGGTCTCTTCAAGTTTAAATACCCGTTCGATCACGTTATTATGCTTTTCAACCCTGTTTGAAAGCGTTGTGATATCCTTCCGGGTATGGCCTAACTCTAATTCAATAATGGCTATCTTCTGTTGGAGATTAGCCCCCATATTAGACACGTCATCCCTTATCTCTCTAAGGTCGTTCTCCCGGATATCCTTGATCTCTTCCCGGTTCTTCTCATGGTATTTGATAAGCTCGGCCTTGATCTCTTCCCTCATCTTCTGACGATCCTTCTCAGCCGATGCGTGCCATGTTCCTATTGAGACCAATAATGTGACCGCGCCTGATATCAGAGCGCACCAAATTTCTGTTGGCATATTTTTTTCTCCATCAAAAAAGCACCCCGAAGGATGCTAAAATGTTGTAATTCGACAATTTAATTCGACAATTTAACTCGACAATATGAGAATTTAACTCAAATATTCAAATTAAAATGTGAGTTAGCGGTTTTTTAACCTTGCACCGCAAACAAGGCATTGAGTATTCACTCAAAGAAAAACCGATAATCGCATTACGAAAATCGGGGGCATATCCTACTCATGGTAAGTATGCTATTGCGTATTCGTTACAGAATACGTCATAGATACTTATGCTGTTGTTACGTATGTAAAAGTAGTATTTATAATCAATCCTGCTGAAAGTGCGCTTGTTGCTCTTATCTGTATATTCCCCGATGTATCTAAAATAACAATAGCGTTGTTAACTATTTGTCCACCAAGGTCATAAACAATATAAGGTATATTTTGCATCGGAAAGTGCTTATTAATTGAGCCTATATTCGTCCATATGTTAGCTGTTATGTTTTTTAGCGTAAATCTTGCTGATACAAAACAAATGTTATCTTTATATTTGGCAAATACGTTACTTAATGCAGAAGTATTGGTTTCATTTCTTGATACAGTAATATCTTCCCAATCAGTATATTTTTCCGCAGGTGCTAATGCCATTTATCTCACCTCTCTTTATGTCGTATTCCGCTTAGAATACGTTACTACCCCTTCACGGCCTGCCACTAAGGACAGACCGCTTAGGAGTGTTACAAATGATTAACAGAAAGTATTATTCGTTGTTTGGTTCGGGTTCAACTGAACGATCCCAACTGCGTGCTACTATATTGTGATTGAGTGAATCGGTTACTGACACTACACCGACATCATATACCGGATTATCGATCTTTGAGCCTAACTCATCACAATAAGCTGCTTCTGCTGCTGTCTCTGTGTTGTACTTGCCGACAACCTTAAAAGCCCATCCGTCATTGTCCTTGTTGTGAAGATAGTAATTTACGAAATATACTGGTGCCATGTTTGTTTCTCCTTTCAATTATGCGCTCGGTGCGTTTGATATTCCGATTGATACGTCGAGTGTGTTTGTTAATGCTGCCGAAAAAGTAATCGTACAAGTGCCATTTGCCGCTATATCAACGGACTGATAAGGATAACCACCCTCGGATAATACCTGTACGATGCGGCTTGTAGTCTTAAATAAAGCGTTTGTTATGTTGTAGGACTGCTGCCCGGAAGATAATGTTGCATCTATCCAATGGATATTTTGCGTATCAATAGCATCTTTTACAGCTATTCCGCTTTGAGCATTTGCGGAAGTTCCGTCATATGTCTGATCTATTGAAGCGTCTATTTTCTGCTCTATTGCAACACCGCTCTGAGCATTTGCGGAAGTGCCGTCAAATACCTGATCTACCACCGGCGGGCTTACGTTTTTCCATTCCCCCGCAGAATAGTCATATTGTATTATGTCCTCATCTGACGGACTGCTTATATTAAAGTCCTTTGTGATATTCAACTGAGGAATTGTCGCAGCTAACGTGTATGTCCCATCATAAAGGGTTATTGCCCTGTCAACTGTCTTGGGGTTTAAAATGTTATTGGCGTAATTGGCTTTAGTCATATCACCGCCGCCGCCACCGCCGCCACCGGTCGATTCGATTTTGACTGTTTTGTTGGCAACATCCGGTATAAGCGTTATACCTGACCCTTCAATCAGTTCAATAGTATCTTCGTCACTTGCATCAATGTCCGTTGATCCAACCTTGATTGTCTTAAAAGCATTGTTTACCGACCCGCCGATATCATCCCCGTTATAGGTAGGCCGTCCGCTTGTTTCTCCGATTTTGTCAAGTGCTGTCTTGTTTGAGTGATCGTGCTTCTTTGTAACCGCATCTGCAAGGTCGGTCTCGGTCTGAGTATAGGTATCAAGTAAACTCTTGTTTGTATGTGTATGATCGTCGGCTACTGCGCTTGCTAAGTCGGCTTCTGTCTGTGTGTAAGTGTCTAAAAGTGCCTTGTTAGCGTGGTTATGTTCATCTGTGACAAGTCCCGGCATTGCCGATTCCACTGCCGCTAAGTCATCTGAAACACTGTTTATCACGCCCTGAACAGTGTTTCCTGTTCTGCCTGTAGGTGCTTGCGCTCCCAAACTTGCCGCTGCTGTTCCTGTTTCCAGCTCATCAACAAGTGTGTTATGTGCCGGTGCGCATACCTGTTTAGCCGGTGCATCGAATACCGCTTTTAAGGCAGTCGCAGAAATGACAGGCTGATCGGGCTGTGTTGTAGCACCAACTGCATTTAATTGTGCGTTTGTGATTTTTGAAAAAGCCATATCTTCACCCCTTAAAGTTTCCACTCTCGATGTATTCAAGAGCTAAGTCATATAACCCAAACGGTTCATTCTTTTTTCCGTTCTCTACTCGGAATTGAGCTTTATCCACTTTCTTCAATCTGATCTTTGAATGTGTTATCTTAGCGGTCGTATCTGTGTTGAATGAGAAATTCGCAAAGTCTATAAAGTTAAAGTCAAAGATAACGCCGCTTGATGAGTCCTCTTTTATGGCTGTCCACTCACCCAACTTCTTGGACCACAATTTACATGAAGTCCTCAGAGCGTTCATGATCCGGACTGCGAAATATCTGAATGTTTTGTTTTTATAGAACAGTCTTCCGTCAAGATCGGGTGTGTCCCAACAACAATATATAGCGCGGCCGTCATCGTTGTATGTTTCAAGGGCTTCTATATCCGTCTCAAAGCGGCATATTCTTCCGTTATATGTGCCTATCCATAAGGCTTGTTCATCTGTCCATATGAAAGATGCCGGAATATTCGTACAATAAAAGCCTGCATACTGCCTTGTCGCATACGGCATTGACTTTTCGTTATGGATAGACTGCAATCCGTCAAGGATATAAAACTTGCCGTTTACGGCCAAAATGTACTGGTTATCAAAGACTGTCGCTATCGCGCTATCAAGGTCACTCTCTTTTAGAAGTTTTCCGTTGAGATAGAAGGATCTGTTCTGAGTATATTTTTCACCCGTGATATCCTGCGCCGTAATAGCGTATATTCCTGCGCGGGTTAAGAATAACGGCTCAGTCTGTAGATATCCAAACGCATACGACGATATAACGCCTTCCCCTTGAAGTGTATTTACTGTAGTAAATGAGGGTTCATATGTGTTTGTATTGCTGTCTAAGATCAGGCCGCCTGCTCTTATTGTTACGTTCTGTGCCGGGTCATATTCATCCTTAAATATGGCCAAATAGTTGTTAATTAAGGCATATCCTATAATCGCACTGGCCGCCGAACCAATAACCGAGTACCCCGTATCGGGAAAATATGTCGGATCGAACTGCCCTGAGTAAAAATCCCAGTTAGGAAGATCAGGATTGCCACTTAAAAACAATCTGTCTGACGCACCACCGACACCAAACAAAGTACCTATCGTACACTTGGCTACTCTGTCTTTATATCCTTCAACCGTTCTATATGCTAATATGCGGACGTTATCTTCACCCTTTAAAGGTGTTGCGCCGGGAGCCGAAGTAAAATGGACAACTCCTGTTGTCCTGTTAATTGAATAATGCGTACCTTCTGTCTTTTCTACCCACTGTCCGGAGCTGTTTAGTATCCATGCCTTAGTGGTTGTGTTATCAAGTTTATTGAACGACAAATGAAAATCCTGTTCGGATGAATCGTCACTTGATACATAAAACTGCTCGTAAAATCCCGGCTGCAACATATTCAATGCTTCATACGGTGTTCCACCGCCTTTAGGCATCTTTGAAATGGTTACTAGCGGGATGTAGCCATATTCCTCAGTCAATAATCCAATAGGCTTGCCGTACTCATAGTAATAAATGTTTTTTCCGTCAAGGATAATCAGTCTTTCGCTTAACTGCCATGACTGACTTCTATGAGGGTTTGCGTCGGTATATATCTTTGTGACGCTGTCATTCGCTGCCGAGTATAAGTAAAATTCCTTACCTACATGGAAAATATAGTTTTTCGCAAACGTCGAAAAATCTTTTTGAAGGTTTAACCTTCTGACGCTGATATTCTTTATGTACGTCAAACATGATGAATCTGTGCCGTCAAGATAATACTTAACCTTTATATCTGTATAGTATTCGTTATTTGACCTATCAGAAGGTATATACAAGTCAAAGGTACTGCTTATCTGTTCAGTAAATTCCTTTTTCCAAATGACATTTCCGGCGTTTGAAACAAGCTCGACTTCGATCTTTGTAATAGGAGCTTGTGAGGTTGACGTTTCAAGATCAAATCTCACACGCCCAAAACCTGATACCTGACTTCCCGCATTTCCGATTGTCGCTACTGTTTCGGCATAATATGATGATGAAGGAACAGACTCGTAAAAATCCTCAATTATTGCATAGTTAAAGGATTCTGTTCCGTAAACGTCCTCTATATGGAATTGTAGATTATCGTCTTCCGGTGCTGCCGCCCATGAATAGCTAGAGTTCTTCTCATACATTGCTGAGAATTTCTTTATAGTCAATGTGGCCGTTGTCCCGGAAGCGTTTGCTCTAAAGAATACATCCTTAGACGTATAGCTACCTGCGCTTATATATCCGGAATAATGTGTCTCGGTATTTGCCGCGGCTATAACGTCTGACTCTCCGTCGCCTATCTTTACTCTGAAAGCGTCCGTTGCGGTGTAATCAAACTCAACGTAAACCTTTATAGACTCATCAGGGTTCTTATACAGATATTCACCCATTTCATAGGTTTTATCCGTCGGTGTATAAGGCGCTGATATGGTTTCCGAGGTATCGGAAGTGTTTAATGCCCTGTTTACGTTAACAACCCTGTTTGCGTTATATACTTTAAGAATGTGACAACCGTAAATAGGATCGGATGAGGGTCTTTTTATATACTTCGCGTTTGTGTCTTCCGGCGCTGCGCTCCACTCCATATCAGACGCATATCCCGCGCTCTTCTTAAAGCAAAGCTGCATTTCTGATATTTTGAAATAGTCTCCAACTTCTTCCGGGGCTGTTCTCCATACCCTTATATCCTTTACGGTGTCTAAAGTCTCATAACTGTTTAATGAATATATTTTGACACGAGGATCTTCGTCATCGTCCTTTATATTCCAGTCACGGGATTTTATTTCAGGGTAAAGGTCTATTTCATAACTTCCGACACTTTCAACCTTAAAACGTATTTCTACGTTTGTTCCGGCGGGTATAAGATCATAGAACTGAGACAAGACATATCCGGTATCTCTTGTTGTTGCTGTAACATTTATCTGTACTGCTTTGTCCGTTGACATTATGGCGCGGTTAACGTCCGTCTCATCCGCAAACAGAAATCTTGTTTTGTAGCCGGTTCTTTTGCGCACTTTCCCCGGTACAAGACGTACCATGTTTTCCGCGTTTGGACTTTGGTTGTCATCAACATTTGTTTCGGTGTTGGTGAAATCAACGCCCCTGAACTGATCTATAACAAATATGTCCTTTTTCGGTGACTTAGGAACTTTGAATGATACCGGCATTTAAATCCACCCACTCTCGGAAGTAAACTCTTCATAAGCTGACAGGTTGGCTGAATTGACTAGCCTTTCAAAACCTATCTCAAACTCATTTCTATATGCAGTCGCAATACCGTTGTCGTCGTCTTTATAAAGCTGAGAAGCCATATATAACGGCAGCAAAACATAGACTTCGGGATCAATAGGCAATACGTATTCGTCTTCCGTATCAATCGTTAACTCTTCCGGGTATGCCCTGTAATAGATAGTGAAATTCCCTATCATATTCCGGTCTAATACAAGTGTTTTTGTTCCTTCTTGGTAAAAATCGGTAGTTTGAAGATACTGCTGATATGCGCCCTCAAAATATATACCTTGCGGGTCAATCATATAGAAATCAGGTGCAAGGGCTGTCAAATCGTACTTGATCTTATCTGCATACGGTACAACGTCCTCTGCTGTTGGAAATGATTCTTTGTAGATAGCAACATTCCGCAATGCCATAGGAAAAGCGGTTATAAACTCAAATCTGACGGGCTTGTTAGTTGTGTTTGTTATCAGTCCTTTGAAAACTTCATAGCCCTTTGTGTTGATAGTGACTGTTTCGGTCAATACTTCATCGACGTATATAAAACAGTCACCTATGCCGGACACTTCAAAATAGTATGACTGTCCTTCGTCGGCTGAGTAAGAATATGTATCAGAAAATTCATGTATAGGATTGGACACTGAATCTGAAAGAAGGTTTTTAATGTCCATCTGCGCGATCTTAACGGCCTTTGTAACGAACTTACCGGCCGTCGCAAGAAGCGCTAAACCTTCGTTTGCACAATGCGGCATAGCGGCCAAATAGCCCGTTGTAGATTCATCGACTACTACCTTATCATCTGCCGCAAACATTTTCTGCAATACAGCTAACTTCAAGTCATACCATGTACTCATCTTATCCCTCTAATCTTGCAACCAAATCTTCCTTCTTTCCGGTCGCATCAAGTCCACGCTCCGCACATAACTTTTTAAGCTGCGCGTACTGCATGGATGCGTAGTCAACTTTAGGTTCGGGCTTGACGACAGACGCGCCGGACGAGGTTTTCCCCGTCCAGCGTGCTTCGTATCTGTATTCGCCGCCTACCTTTGTTACTTCGTAAACTAAATTCCCTTCAAGGAATGTGTCGCCTACTTTAAGTCCGTCCGGTGCCATGCGAAAACCCCCTTTACAGTGATGATCCGTTCTGTGCGCCACCCATAATGAACGCTCTCCAGTCATTGAAGCCTGCGCTCCAACGTGCATATCCGCTCCATTCAAGGTTTCTTGACTTGTTGAGAACTTCGTTAGAAACGTCAAGCGGTACTCTGTCATAGAATACGCCCGCGTTAAGCTCTCTCTGAGCTTCGGAACTCATGATGATGTAAGGTGCTGTACCTGATGCAGCTTCCCAACGATGATCGACAACCAGCTTCCAAATACCTTCCTGAGTGTTGATATCATTGTAGTTAGACCCTACTATCTGATGTGAATGGATGATTCTCTTGATAAGGTCTTCAAGTGCCGGTGTGTTGCCCGGAATGATGATCGTATCAAAGGTGTAACCCATTACGTTACCGGACTGGTTCTTGAAGTTACGTCCGATGTTTGCAAGCTTGTAAAGAACTGTAGCATCTGAACCAAACGCATCTGTGAATACGTTAGACTGATTTGCAACACCTGTCTTCTTGCCGGGATGATCCGTTGCGAAAAGTGCCTTGCCGTCGCCCGTTGTCTTGTCGTATGACTTGCCGCCGTAAGCGAAGGTTGCGCCTTCTGCTACAAGTGCGTCGGATGCGTACTGCGCTCTTGATCTCTTATATGCACGAACAAAGTTAGCGGCCGTCTGCTTCATAAGATCGATATTGCCGTCGTCCTTTGCTTCTCTAGTACACATAAAGGTCTTGATGAACTGATGATGCTCGATCAGCTTCGAGAAGCCCATTGAGTAATCATCAGCCACGCCGTTATCACCCTCTGTAACCTCTTCAAAGTTACCGAACTCAGTCATCGATCCCTGTTTCTCACCGAACTTCTTTGACTTCTTTACGTTGAAAAGTGCCTTTACCAGCTCGTCATCCTTATTCTTTTCTGTATCTGTGTCCTGAATAACCATTGAAAGCTCGGTATCAATGGTTTTCCACGCTTCATCGTTAAGACCGCCATGCTTAGAAAATATTACTGCCATTGTCTATTCCCCCCTCTCTTATGCGAATCTACCTACAACCTTAGCTCCGGAAGCACCGCCAGCCGTAAGAAGCTCAAATACTCCGCTTGTGGTTGTTGCTGTTGCCTGTTCACCTGTCGTTGTTACCTTGTTTCCGGGAACAAGAGTTGTTCCTGCTGCGGAAAGAGTTGTCTCCCACTCATACTCAGGAAGTACGGGGATAACTGCCAGCTTGTCACCGGTCTTAGCCGTAATGTCTTTGCCAGTGTAAACAAACTCCGGAACTGCTGTTCCCGAAGATGCTACTGCTGTTCCTGCGCTACCATAAGCAACAAGGCATCCATGATTGTATGTCGTGCCGTTCGTAGCAATGATCTCTTTTTCAATGGGAGCTGCATCCTGCTCAGCTCTGAAAAATTCAAATGCCATATCTCGTTCCTCTCTTTCAAAGATTTAATTGTCCTGCGACTTTCTTATAAAGTGCGCGTATCTGTTTCTCTGTCTTCCCGTCGGCCTTCATTGATCTCATGATCTCGGCGGGGACTTCAACATCGTCATTTTCCGTTGCAACACCGTTAGGCTGTGTCGCTAAATGATCCTTGCCCCTCATTTGATTAATGGCCTGTTGTCTCGCCGCTTGATTTGTATGCTGCATATAATTGTCAAAGTTAACCATCTTATATGCTTCAACTAAACTCAGACCCCGTTCTACTTGGCGGACAATTTCGGGGAAGTTTGGCAGCTCGGCAAGATCGTCAAAACTCTTGATAGACGGGTCAATTTCCATGACCTTAGAAATATCACTTTGTAATGCGTTTGTTGCCACTGCCTTTTGCTGCTCTTGGATAATCCGACTTGCAGTCTGTACCATCGGATTAGTGGCTATTGCCCTGTCAATAAATGACGGATCAATACCCTTTTCCTGTAGCTCACGCTCTCTCTGCAATCTCTCCTGATTTTCCAAAGCATCAAAGTATTCAATCACATTTGTTACGGGTTTTCCTGTAACCGGGTGTGTTACCCCGTTGCACATTGCCGCGACTTTCTGATCGAGCGGGTTTAAAATGCTTTCGTACTTTTTACGTGCATCTTCCTCGGCTCGTCTCCTGATAGCTGCGTACCGTGCGTTTTCCTCGGCTGATTGCTGGACTGGCTCGACGACTCCAGTTTCGGGTTGTTCTTCCTCTTCGTCTGTTTCTCCAAAGTAATCAACTTCGTCAGAACTTTCTTCTGCAAGATCGGCGGTTTCTTGCTCTTCTGCGCCTGTGTCCTCGGCTTCTTCTCCAAAGAGTTGTAAGTCAAAGTCAAGAAGATTCTTTTCTACCATATTCAATTTTCCTTTCTGTGTAATTTTTGCGCGTTTACTGCGATTTATTTAAGAAAAGGTCTATGCCTTATTCTTCAATAATGGGTTGTTCGTTCTCGACGGTCTTTACCACTTTGTCATAGTTTCCGCACTGCTTATTCATGCAGGATAAGTCCTGCGATACGTATAAATGCGGTACGTTGTCGATCATCCTAAGAACATTCTTTGTATTGGTTATTCTCATTTCAACGTCACATAACGGGCATTTCATTTCCTAAGTCTCCCTGTGGTTGCTGCATCATTGCTTGTTGCTGCTGTTGCTCGGCCATCATCATTTCAATTTGACTTAAAACGTCACCGGCGTTCGGATAATGGTTCTTCTCCATGAGCGACCAGTAAAGTCTCATCGTTTCAAGACTTCCTAGTTGTCCAAATGCGCCGGATTGAAGTTTCATATCTATCTGTTGCCACATGGCTTCTCTGTTTGCCATCATGGTTGACGTGGGATCGGTCTCAAACAAGAACTCGTCATTCCAGTAATATTCACCGGCGGCATCCTGTTTGATGAAGTCCATCTTGTCAAGAACGTCGTATTCCTGTTCGCCGTTTACACCGCTTCCCGTAATCGGTAACGGATCATCGGCATATGCAAGCCAAAACTGGAACATTAACTGATAGAGTTTTGCGTAAGCGTCATTCTTCATGACACGCTTTGATTCCAAACGACCGGCGGCCTGATTGATTGAATACTGTTTAGCCGTACCTGATACAGCGGAAGGATCGTATTTACCCTGAAACGCGTCCGTTATACCCAAAGTAGAACGTGCATCTTCATAGGCTTTATTGACCATCTGTAAATCCTGCTGGATATTGACTTGCATATTCAATATGTCAATCATGGATTTTTGCTGAGGATCGTCAAGACGGACAATCTTTAATTCTTTGTCGTTTGTTTCAACCTTCGCGCCTCTCGGCAACGTAACGATTGAACCGCCCTTTAAGGTTTTCTCTGCGGCCTTTGACCCTACCTTCTTTATCAAGTCCTGCTGATCTTCAATGACTTTTACATCAGAAAATCCCAGTAAGGAATTTGTCTTTGATACGTTTTTACGTACAATGATGGGAAAACAGTTAGGCTTGTAATAATCAAGCGTTATGACTTCCTTTGCGGATATCTGCATCGGTAAACCGGTCTGAGGGTCTATCTGCTCTTCCTGCATCAAAGGAATTTCAACTGTGAACTGTTCGTCCTCGGTCTCTTCAAATTTCTTTGAACCGCACTGAGGACAGACTTTTTCTTCTGTCACAAAACCACATTCTTTACACTTTCTTGTGATCCGTGCCTGATAGTCTTCCAAGTCTTCTAGGGTATAGTCATCTACCCACGTAAAACGGCCTATTTTGCCATTGTTTTTGTAATAGACGGTATTTATAGTGACTACATCCGTATCAAGGCTAGATGAGCTTTCTGCGCCCCTTATATCCTTATATTCCTCGGAAGCGTCCTCTACATCGACGTTGTATTTATCCTTAACAAACTTCTTTGTCTTTGCTGTTTGGACAAATATGTAGTCCATATCCTCAATGTTTGAAACGCCGGGCTGCGGAATAACCTGTCTCGGATTAAGCTCAACCACGTTCACATCACCGTAATTTGAGTGAAATCCCATCTCGTTATCCCACTCAACTAAGAAGAAATCACCACCCATTACCGGGACTGTTCTTTCCATTTGGTCATTTATGATTGAAAGTTTGAGAAGTTTTACCTTGTTTACTAAGGCTCTTTCTATAGAACGGGCTAACTCTTCGTCGCCTTCATGTAAGGCTGTGACCTTTGGCATCGGTATTGAGGAATCTACCTGAGACTCGATCAATTCATATGCGATATTACGGACATTTATAGCTAATGTTTTGGCGGCTATGTTAGTATTCGGGTTTCCGTTTACTTCCCTAGTGCCTTCATAAATGCCCTGATTTTTGGATATCTCTACAAGGGTTGATCCGTATGCAATTCGCGCTTCTTCGAGCTTTCCGCGCCATTTATCGCGCTTCTTTTCTTCGGGTGTTGGAGCTATTGCTTTTTTTACCTGTTTCATTACCCTTTTTAACCTCATACCGGCTCACCGTATTTCGCCAATAGGTACTCCCTATCTTCTGCATTTGCGTTTTCTATATCTTCAAGGATTGACCTGTGTTGTTTTGTCTCGATTCGGTCGTAATCGACTTCCGGACTTCTTACCCACCAAACACAAAACGACCTTAAACTGTCAGGATCATGCGTCAGATCGTGAGGGTCTTTCGCATAGACGTTAGGCCGTTTCTTGTCTTTTTGGATTTTCTGCAAGCATCTTAACAAGTTGGGTGCGCACCCATCTAAAATCGTTAATTTCGGGTGTTCATCAACAACTTTTAGCCATTCTTTCATGGATGCGCAGCCTGCTTGAAAATCTCGACTTGTTTTTGTGAGATTTATTCCGTTTTCACTGAACAAAACTGCTCTTGATTTTCCTGTTACCTGATCTCTCGACCACAAATCGGACGGTGCAAGCCAGTGTTGTATCTTCTCATCACCGGTTATCGAACGCAAAATGTCACAAGTTGCCCCGATTGTTTTGTCAGGAGCGTCATATTCACGATAAACTTGCGCATTTCCCTTCGTATCGACCTGAATCCAGTGCGCCGAAAGCATATCAAGGCCGTAATCAAGGCAAACATACCGCGTAACCTTCCCTTCAAGCTCTTTTTTGACAACATGAGTGTCTCTTTTGACCTCAGGAAAGAACGAACCACCGGGAACTGTTAACGCTTCTTCAATAGTTGCCGGGTATTCTTGCGTTATCATGTCGCCCATAGTGCGTTTTGTGTTCTCATACCACTTCTCATCACGTCTAGGGTCGGCATACCACGGTATAAATATCTTGTTGAACCCGTTATCCGGGTCAGTAAACACGTTTTCAAAGAATGATCCGCGCTCAATAGTGGACAATCCCACGACTTGACCGCCTGACGGCCTGTTTATTGTAGGAAAACCGGCCTTCCAAATATCTTCTGCGAACTGCTGAAACGCCCACTCATCGAAAATTATTAAGTCCGCTGTGAACGATCTTGCCGCATTGGGTGAACTGGGGAAGCATTTGAACACGCTATCGGGGAGATTGGGGAAGTGTATAGTAAGAATTAATGAGGTGTTTTCCCAAGTGCTGTTCACCCAATTTATCGGTTGATCGTTTTTCGGTGCGAATAATTCACGCATATTGTCAAGAATGACACTCATCCTTCTGACTAATTCCTGCGCTTCATCTTCTGTTCGCGATAATCCTATGACTGTTCGCCCCGGATTTATCATTTTCCAAAGGGCGTAATGCAAAACCAACCATGTTATACCTAGCTGACGAGCCTTTAAGATGACGTTCAATTTGTTGTCTCTGAACTGTCTTAACGCGTTTCTCTGTTCGTCCCATAAATCAAATGGTTGAATCAGGGTTTCCGCGTCTTTGTCTTCGATATGCCCGTAAGTCTCAACGAAATATTCCAAATGTGACCGGCAATAATCGATCTCTTTTTCTCTTAATTCACTTGGCTTGTAGCTGGTTAAATCCATAAATTACAAAAGGACTGCCCCAAACGACAGCCCTCTTTCTGAGGAAAAGTAACATGAAAAACAAAGTTTTACCGGTTATTACGTTATCAGATATTTTTATGCAAAAACATGATGTAAACGAAATTTTTTAAGAAATCTTGCAATATTCGTCTAAAGCCGATTCATACATTGCGTAAGTCCATCTAGGAGACTTCCCTATCGTATCTGCGACTTTTTCAAGGGTCATATTATGGAAATAGTACAAGATCAGAATCTTTCTCAGGGATGCCGGATGTATTTGCTGAACTTTGTTTAAACATTCATTTTTTCGGACTAAGCTCTCCATTATCAGATTCGTAAGTCTCACCCGGTATTCTTCCATATTTATAACGGCTTCTTCAAGTTTGTTGTTGTTTGACGGTGATCCCATCGGTGAATAATTCGGGGTCATCTTTGTCGCAACCGTCATTAAGCGTTCTATTTCCAATTCTACCGCCCTTATGTCGCTCTCTATTTCCTTTATAGGCTTTAATTCCCGTTTCGCTTCGTTTCTCGTCATGTTCTCCCCTTTCAATTAAACCATTTAACAACAGTGTCGCCTTCGTACCCCTTCTCCCAAACAAACCACGCTAACGCCATCATGGAAGCACTCTCTGAGAATTGCCCGTTCATTCCGCACTTTATTCTCGATGATGATACCCATATACGTTTAGGTGGAAATTCTTCAAATAGTTTCTTCCGGGCCTTACCCTCTAAGAACTGGACTTTCAAAAACATACAGACCTTATTTCCCGTCCCCACAATTTTTAAAGCGTGTTCTATAAACTCCTGAGCGTATTTATATGGTGGGTTAGTGACTATATCTCCCGAATACGGTAAATCCCATTTCAGAAAATCTATCTGTGTTCCATATCCCCGGTCGATTAGATCAGAACTCCAAACATTAAAACCTTTTTCTACAAAGACCTTCGATAAGTGACCTTCTCCGCAAGCACACTCCCATATGTTTTTATTCAAATCTTCGATCTTTAAAAGCCACTTGGCAGCTTCCGGACTTGTCGCGTAATAGTCGTTCTTTTCTCTGTCTGTTTCCGACATATTATGACTGCCTATCATACGGGCTACTTTTTTATATCCTTCGATCATACTTACCTCGCGATAGCGAAAAATTTTTTGGATTTTTGGTGTTAACACTATCTCCACAACATAGAGACGCATTTATCCAGTGCTTTCTGCCGGTCAATCCCTTTGCATCTGCACACTTCATCAAACTTTTCCATGTTTAGCTCGTTGTTCATATAAGGACAATTTTCACAGGTGTTAACACTTTCCGATATGGTGTTAACACGCTCCATCACTACACCTTTTCGTGTCAGGGTTATCTCTCCGCGCTTTATCTGTCTCAGCAATGCTTCCGCACTCTCACGATTCAGATACTTCGATAGCTCCTCTTTATCCTTGATATTTAGCCGTATTCCTAGTGTTTTTGTGTTTTCTGTCATGGTGTTATCACTCCTCTCTAGGTGTTAACACTTCGGGGATTTTTATAAAATTTTCTAGTGAGACGGGGGGTTCCCGCGCAAAAAAAAATTTCCGCCGTTGGGTGGGGGTGCCTGAGTGGTCCGGCTGGCGCTGATCTTGCGCGGTTCCGGCGGTTCCTGAGTAGATCAAGATAATATCTGTATGAATGATATATGTGAGGTTCAAAATATATGTTCATTCAACAAATATTATGTCAACTCCGGCCCGTCCCGATCCGGTTCCCGATACCCGATAAACGTGTCAACCATGCGGCTTTGCGCGTGTTTTGCATCTGTGCGCGAAAGATCACTTTAGCGAATAGATAATACTATATCTTCTCATGCGTGCATTTTAGGTTGTATCTTTGCCGGTCACGTCCTGCACGATTGTTAAGTCCGGATCATCAAGGCGCGCGCTGATCTTATGCAGCAGCTCCCGATCTTTATCGGTCATGATCTCCGCCTGCACTTCTACCCGGTCTATCGGTTTATCCCCGTATGTGTCCCGGATAAGCTCGTAAGCCTTCATATTGCCACCTACGGCCCGACCAACGGCCACAAGTTGAATTAGATCATATAGAGTCGCATCCGGATTATCACGCCTTAGCCGCTCCGCGATCTCCGGTTCTAAGTCTGCACCTGCTATTATTTCATCCGTGGCCTTTAAGGTTAGAATCTGCTCTAGGGATTGCTTGGCCGTCTTCTTCTCCCCGTGTAGCTTCCGGACCGCTTCCGCGCCTTTTCTACATACTTCTTTTCTTTTCTCCGGCGTCATCTGATTAAAGGAGACTCTCTTTTCTAGATTCTTCCATCCCTTTTGTCTTCCCTCCGGTTCTATTTCTCCATTTATGATCTTGTTATACAGACTCTTTTCTTCTTCCGGCTCCGCCTGTTTTGTTTTCTTCATATCTTCCCCCAACAAAAAAAGCGCTTCATCCTGCCGGACAAACGCGCCTTTTATAGTTCTACAATGTATTTAATTATTAATATAACTTTAACATACCAGTATTTGAAAGATCAAGCTTATTAAAGATCGAGCCGGGCCTTGATTGCGTCCATAATGTAGGCGTTGAGACTTTGGCCGGCTGCTTCCGCTGCTGCCGTGATCGTCTCCCGTGTTGGCTCGGTGTCTTTTCTTATCCGTAGCAGGATCTTGTCATAGGCTTTCTGCTCGTATCTCTGAGTCGCTTTTTTATGTGCTGTACTTTGCATAGATAAACTATATCATATATATATATAACACGCTATCGTCATCTTGCACAAAGTGCTAGCGTGTTATTTGTGCAACATTCCGACTTGACCCGTCACTCGCTAGCGTGTTATCATGTGTTCAGATCGGACGGGAACACCGCCGACACCAAAAACAGCACAAACAGAAAAGGAGAAAACACCATGACAAATTACAACGAATTAAGAAACGCACTCATCGAGGAACTCAAAAACAACGACGATCTTTTTGTTGATATGATCAACGAGCTTGACAGCTGGAACGGATTCGCGGATGGCTTCAGGGCTTACCCCATGTATGAACTTGATGACCTGTTTTGTGATTGCAAGGTCTCAGACTTCTTAGAGAAGATCACAGACAGCTTTAATCTCCATGATGAGTACATGATCGATACTATTTACGGGCTTGACAGCACTAACGACATAGTTGATCACTATCGCTGCAACGTATGGGAAACCGACTTGCTTGACGGTCTGATGGATCGAGTTGATGATCTCGACTTTTGGAATCATGAGGACTTCAAAGAACAGATCGAGGAACTTAACGCACTTAATATAGCAGCATAAACAATCAAACAGGCGGCCGGCGCTGCCGGCCTGCCGGAAGGGAGTCAACCATGAAAAAGATCGATTATACCAAAAAGCCATTATTCACAAACAACGAAAGACGCCGCGCCGGCCTGCCGACACTCAGGAAAGGAAAAGGCAAGAGATATAAAACCCGCTGCGCTTCATGGGAAGCCTTTAGCGCATGGTATGACTGGATCAACGCAAACTAGAAAGGAGTCAACCATAAAAAATATAACACTTGGAATAATACTTGCAGGATACGGAAAACCTAACAGATATGTCTATCAGATCAAGGACTATGAGACGATGGAAGGCGGCAAGGCATACACCACCGAATTAGATAACTCGAATCACATTGTATCATTAGATGATATTGTTTGGTACGATCCTGATGACGCTATAGAATCATTAGCAGGCAAATATTACAAGATCCCTAATAGCTGCTTGACATACGCCGGAGCTTTTCACTGAATTGTTAAAACTGCATAACACGCTAGCCGTATATTTAGTGACATTTACCGATTGACGGATATATCGCTAGCGTGTTACCATAAAGCCGCAAGGAACAAACAACCAGCACGAAAGGAGTTAACACCATGACAACAAAAGACCTTATTGAAGAGATCACTAAACAGGAATCATTTTACCGCCGCGGCCTTCTCACCTATACCGAAATGCTAGACAACATAATCAGGATCGCGGAAGACGAAAAGCCCCGCCGGATCGAATACAGAAACGGAAACCGGGGAAGCTGGAAACCCTTTGACGATATCCTTTATACAAAACAGGAAGCCGACGAGCTTATTGAAAGATTGAGCTATAACAACATCGGATTAAGGTTTAGAGCTATCGCATAATAGAAAACCCGCTGGAGAGGATCAAGCCCGGATCACTACCGGCAGCGGGAAGTAACCAAAAAAGCAAAGACACCCCGGAAAGACGGGGAGAAAAGAGGACATCATGACAAAAAACAGTTTTGCACAGGCAGTAGCACAGATCGTTAACGGAACAGCACGAGAAGTTGAGAAGGCTAACGGCGTTATATTAACAGCCGTTGACGTACCCACAGCAGACTCGAACGTAGTAGCGGCGATCTATATTGACCGGTTTTATGATGAGGGCTATACACCGGAAGAAACAGCGGAAGCACTAGCCGACGTTATAAAGCAGCAGGAAACAAAGCACGTAAATATTGATTTTATCCGTGATTTTGAAGCAGTAAAACCCCTTTTAAGGGCAAGGCTTTATAACAAAGCAACAACCGCCGACGTTAAGAGAAGCGCGAAAGAATACGGACTCGATGATCTTATCATCACGGCATACATAGAAAACGCTATCCCTTCCGGATCTATCAAGGTTACAAGCGGACTTTGCCAGCAATGGAACGTCACAGCCGAGGAAGTGTTAAGAATAGCCGAGGAAAACAGCAAGAAGGACGCGAAAATCCAGTCAATGCGCGACGTTTTAGCAAGCATGGGCTACCCTTACCCTTCACCGGAAGATGATATTCCCTTGCAGGTAGTATCTAACAGTAAATCATGTTATGGAGCATATGCAGTCATAGCCTTGATGGATGAGTTAAAAGCAAGATACAAAAAAGGCTTCACGATCCTTCCGTCATCCGTTCATGAAGTGTTAATAACCGAGATTGGCGAATCATTAGACGCACTTGTGCAGGAAGTTAACGACAGTGAAGTTGATCCTGCTGAACAGCTTTCAAACCATGCTTACAGAATAGTCGCATAAAACAGATATCGAAAATTTTAGATAAATATACGCTGCCCTACCGGCGAAACGGGGAGAAAGGACGAAGCAATGTTTGAAGTGAAGTAAGAAAGGAGTCGAGTATGAATAATTATAACAGGAATTTAGACATATACCACGGACAGGCCGAGAAAGACATTTTTGCCACCGTACCGGACTTATCAGACCGAATTATTAGAACTACAATGAAAGAGATTAAAGAAGCCTATGACGAGTTTATGTCCGATCTTCTCATGGAATCACAGGAAGCCTATTGAAAAAACATAAATAATATATTATAATACCTGTTACATGGTGTGAGCGTACTGGAATTGAGAGTGTTCCGGTGCGCTCCTTTTCTATTCCATCTTTGCACCGCAGTTCGGACAATAGTTAAACTTATTTCTATAAGCACAACCGCAAGTACACTGATACGATAAAACCTTGCCACAATCTGTTATCTTTTCCCAATGCCCTTGCGGTCTGCTCGGCAAATCACTAAACCGCTTTATCAAATCTTCTTCTGCATACATCACTTGTCCGTTGTGTACTGTGTATTCGCAAGTTTTTAAAGCATAGATAAAATCATCTTTTGTCATTTAACACCCCTTTTCTACCAAGTCCTATGTGTTATATCCATTTGTGCATCACACATAGGACACGTTATATACTGCGGTACGTTCATTACTTCCTTAACTATAATAACTTCGTGACATTCTGAACACTCGTATTGATCTTCTGTTATCCATATCCAATGCCCTATCGGTCTGTCTTGCTCTAATGACTTTATCGCCATATCAAGAGCAGGAATAGTATTTTTATATATGGGAAAATGAATAAAACTCGTCGGCATAAATTCCCCTACACAATTTCTTATCCTCTGTATCACTTCTTTTGCTTCTTCCCTTGTTACTTTGTCTGTCATTCTGCTTCTCCTTTTTTAGCCATTATACACTATTTCTCCGATATGTCCTAATTTTACATCCCGATCTATCATGACTTTATATCCACACTTCTTAGCCCGGATGCAAAATGCTATATCCTCTCCTACGCCCCATTTTGGCTCAAATAAGCTCTTATAGCGTTTAAGCATACTTTTTATCGTCTCACACTTAATAAGGCAAAATCCGAAGCCACAGGCGGCTATTTCGGCATATCCTGACGTTGACATATCATGAACAAGTTTTGGAGACCGAAAAGGGAAGCGCCGCCTTGTAATGATCTTTTTATAACACACGTTTCTATTCTCTCCGTGCCGTGTCACATATAACCCTGAGACTATATCTGTATCATGACTCATTAACTTGTTCAGATCGTCGGCGCAAAAGATCATATCACTATCGGCATATAGTATATAATCATAGTCATTTTCAACTGCATAATGTGCTATAGCATCCCTTGAATCGTATATCAAAGACCCTTCAACCAGCATTGGATCTACCACACCTTTTTTTGCCGTCTGCAATAAGCTGATAACAGTTTTAGTCGGTATGGTTCTTATGCACGGCATCCCCAGTAAAACCCTCATTTGTTCACCCCGTCTGCTATGCTTTTATAGTATTCCCATGTGATCTGTTTATGCAGTTCCTCACGGAGATTTGTTCCATACGTTCTCATGCAGCGCCGGACGTAATCAGCAAACTTTCCGTCTTTTTGGTATTCCTCATACATTTTGTTGTATTGCAGGTTATTTATCATCATCTGCCCCCTTTCTTATCTGATCTATTAATGCTCCACCTAGTACGCAAATAAGCGTTCCAACAACTCCCGCTAAAAAGCCTATACACATCCCCTCAAAAAGTGTCATTGCTATTCTCCTTTCGTATAGCGGTCGATAATCTGCAAAATCCCATATAGTGTCATACCTTTTTCGTGATTATTAACTCCGTGTACTATCGGATATGCGTTTTGCTCTATCTCGGCTCTTATCTTGTCAAACACATCAACTGTCGGCTCGTCCTTAACCATCTGTAAAACTAAATCATAGGGGCATTTGTTAGCGACTAATTTGTTATATAAATAATCTCCATCAATTAACCTCATTCCTTACCTCACATTCTTGTCCACAATAAGGACATCTATTTACAGTACAAATTCTTGTATAATGCCATTTCTTACAATGTTTGCAATATATCCAAGTCATTCTTTACCGCCTTTCTGATATGGTGCGTTCCACCAATCATATGCAAAATATAAATCGTGTTCCATGCACTCCATACAGTCAACTATATAATCTTCTATACTTTGAACATAATCGTTTCGCTCGTAAGAATAGTATGGGAACATCATCTTTATCATATCTCCATTAGTCGCATTGTCGGGAATAGGTATACCTTCTGCTATAGATGATAAACCACGACCTTCTAATGTGTCAGAAAAACTTATATATTCTTGGCATATTCTGTGAAAATCCTTTTCGTCTATATCAATTATTAGTGTCATTCCTTATCCTCACTTTCCTGTGGCTCATCCCACCAATGACAATGTTCGCAATCACCATTACACTCAACCATACCGTAAACAATCTCTGCTATACAGCCCATCTTTATTCCTCACTTTCCTGTAGCACGAACCATTCATTCGGATATAACCTATAATTGAATACACAGACTCCTGCAAAACCATCATAAAAATGAAATGGACAATCTTCACAAGGTTCATCAAGATTATCTCTATCTTCGCAAAACTCTTTCAGCATCTTTGCGTGTTCCAATGCCTCTTGATTTGTCATTTCTTATTCCTCACTTTCCTGTGGCTCAACCATCTTTGCACCGCAGTTGGGGCAATACTTTGTCTTATTACTTACTCCATAACCGGTAGCCGAATAAACATCACCATTACTAAAATGTTCAAAAGGCGGCGAACAACCACATTCCGAACAAAATACTTTACGACTCCATTCATTTATATTTTCTTCAATCCAATGTCCTGTCTTAGGCTCTTGTTCGTTGAGTGGTGTGCCGTGTACGACTTCGTATAACACCCTTTGCGGAAAGATATATTTCTTCACAAGTTCATAATCATCTTCAGGTATATCAATTATCAGTTTCATTCATTCCTCACTTTCAATAATTCCTATCGCTATCTCTAACCACCCTATCTGTAACGATATTCCGACTATTCGTTCTGACCAATAACCGCACATAAAGGCTATTCCGCAAAACTCGTCACTTTGTAGAATGGATATAAAAGGTTTCATTCCTTATCCCCCTACTTTATCCGAAAATTGATAATCACTAATTCGATACTAATAAAGCACAAGAAAAAATATATTACTGTCATTCTGTCTTATCCTCGCTTTCTGCC
>Ga0310690_10002985_pt1 | contig 26355 bp, 17 predicted proteins | sample AusTroGonzalo_MG_2_FD_207661 | JGI IMG/M metagenome (GOLD analysis project Ga0310690, IMG submission 207661) | Bovine rumen microbial communities from tropical cattle in Woodstock, Queensland, Australia - Gonzalo_04 (v2) (version 2) | ecosystem: Host-associated > Mammals > Digestive system >...
GAGTACCGCTTTGATCAGGATGCCAGCCTGCTCGTCTGTCAGATGCTCAATGGCAACAAGGCTATCAAGATAAAGAATAATACTCTTGATCTCTTTCATAGCCTACGCTTATTTCCCATTCACCAGTCGCTTGATATCGGATGAACGATACATCACACGTCGCCCAATCTTTATTGGTACCAGATAGTTCTTCTTCCCCCACAGCCATAGGGTCGTATCACTGACGCTAAACTTGTCCTTGACGTCTTGCTTGGATAGAAGAACGTCTTCATCAGACGGGGTATCTTCAGGCAGATCTACAAACCCCATGTAGTCATGGATGGCTTTGGCAATAGCAGAGATTCCCTTACCTGTTAACATGATGGTAATATGATCACCACACTTCTCGATGTTAGAAAGCAGCTGACGAGACAGCAATACTTCCTCCTGTGTTGCATCCCATCCCTGGATGGTATTAGCAACTTCCTGATAGTTTTCTTTACTTGTAAACATATAATATAAATTTTAAAATTTGTAACTGAGTTAAGGCCTGGCCAGACACAAAAACTCGCAACCAGTTCGTCTGATTGCGAGTGCAAAATTAAAGGTTTGAAATGAAACCTCAAATAATTAATTCGTTTAAAATCAGTCAGTTAAAACGATTGTACCATTCTGTACCGTATTGGACCATTTTGGACTTCAACAGCCTTCCGTTTCTATTGCTTTTTCTGCATTAGATTTCAAATCATCTAATAATTTGCAGATGCGTTCAACCTCAAAGAGTCTTTGTTCTTCTTCTTTATTTAATTGCCCTTTCTGTTCGTGCAACAACAGAGTTGGATTGTTGTGATAGACTTTACTTCCCTTATTTCGAGAGATTAGATGAAAGCCTTCTTCTGTGAATGGCTTTATCGCCAGATCAAATGCAATATAGAATGGAAGGAAAGAGATTTCACTGTCAATCCACTTCTTCCTTTCCAATGCGAATCTGATATTTGCAATTCGATCGCTAGAGTTGTTGCTGACGATTTCGCTCGCCAAGGTCTTAATTACATTTTCTTTGATGCTATCATCACACTTTAACATACTGAAGAACGCATTTGGGTCAATGTCTTTTTCCCTTTCTTTGTTCTTTTCTGTTTTTTGCTCTTTTTGAGGTAGTTCTTCTTGACAGGATTCTTTCTCTGGGTCAAATGGTGTTGGGGCAACAAAATCATCAGGAATAATTGTCCAACCCTTTATTTCATCCATATCCTTGTGATACTTCTGCCAGTCTTCCAATGTCCTGACACCGAGTAGAATGCTTTCGTAGATAATGCGGTTTTTCAATTCTTTCAATTGAACTTCCTTTTTCTTGAACCCAGGCTTGTTATAACTATCAATGATTTGATAGACTAGATTCTCGTAGAAATCGCCATGAATGAGCCATGAGGTGGAGAATAGGATAACTTCTTCATTGCTCATGAAAAATGCAGAAAGTGAATTAGCTCCAGCAATTAGTGTCTTTACCCCAAAGGTAGAATGGATAAGTTTATGATATTTTTTCACGACTTTCCCATATTCTCCCGCTTTTGGGGACAGGGGATTAACTGGCATGTTTTCTAATGCCAGTTGATACATGTGCAGCAAGCCGCCAATCTCTAATGTCTTAGCATTCTCTATCTTGCTATTATAAAAAACCTGATTGTTGCTAATCCACTCTTTACGAGTATTTGAATATTCTTCGTTATAAAATGCCATTATTCTTCTATTATCTCCCAAAAACCACCTTTATCTGGGCCAACACGACGAATGATGCCTTGATCTTGCAGTTTTTTAATGTTTCTTGCAATATTCCTCCGATCTATGCCTATAATGTCAGCCATTCTAGAGGTTGAAATATAAGGGTCTTCCTTTACCAAGTCAATGATTTTCTGTGACGTTTTCTGTGACGTTTTCTGTGACGTATCTGTGACGTTTTCTGTGACATCCACGTTTTCTGGTAACTTTTCTGTTCGTTTCTGTTCGGTTTCTGATCGAACAGAAGAGTTTTCTACGACCTTTGGTATCGTAATCTTCAAGATGAAGTCATCTGTTCGGAAAGACGGAGCTTGGGCACCATTGGCTTCCTGTTCCCGACAGATACGATCCATTCCCTCACCAAATTCCTTCACGTAGTGATAGGCTTTCAGGAATGCAGCAATCTTCGGATTGCGTGAGAAGTGGGTGTTGCGGATGTTGCTGGGCTTTACCTGTCCTGGCAATTTGCCTGGCGATTCAAACACCAGTCGGTCATCGAACATCTTGATCTGTATCTCAGTTCCTTTGATATTGTGGGCTCTGTGACAACAGGCATTGACCACCATCTCTTGTATGACGAATTCCGGATAGTCACGACGGGTGACAAACTGCCCATGCTGTCCCAAGAAGGTGTGCTCACGTACCTGAGTCTCGATGAACTCTATCGTTTTCCTGACTTGGTTCAGGATGGTTCCTTCAAAGATGACATCCTTGATGACGTTCATCTCTGCGCCAACTTTCTCGTCAATGCCTTCATAGCGAATGAAACGGGTACGACTGCGAGGGAAGAACTTCTGAGGGTTCTTGCCGAAAAGCAGGATGCAGGCAACACTGACATCTTCCTCACCCTTCTTGTTGGTCGTTACAAAGCCATTGTTCTCTCGCAGGTATTCAAGCGGAGATTTCCCGTAACCTACCAGTTTGGCATATTCGGCAACGGCATCCATATCGATGTCATCAATAGTTGCGCCATAGACAGCCGTATCTTCGTAGGAGCGTTCACCTTTGTCGTACATCAGTTGCATACGCTCTTCGAATGTCAGTTTACGGCTCTTATCGCCTACTCGGATATAGGCTTCATCGGCTTGATTGGTATGAAGGAACTGACTGGCAGGGATATCCATCAGCAAAATACGATTGGGATTGCCTTCATCGTCAGTACAATCCATATAGCGACATGCTACAGGAATAGACGGATTGCAAAAGTCAAACGGCACACGAAGCAGCTCATTCAGCTTAGCTGTATGTTGGTTCACACCTTCTATCTTTCTTGTCTTGTCAGATATGCCAATTGCCAGCATGCCACCATCGGCATTGGCCATTGCTACGATGGGAATTGCCAATGCTTTCGGATCGATCTGTATACTTTTCAGGTCAAACGTTTGACCTTCCTTTCCGTTTCTAATTTCTTCAATTGTCTTCATTTGGGTGCAAAATTACAAAATTATCTCAAAAGAACTACACCTTATTATATATATTAACGGATTCTCATACCAATAAGTCAACAAGACTCTGGCGCGTATCATCATCTGGAGTCCAATAACGATCAAATGCCTTGCTATCGGACTTATGACCTGAGAGCATTCCTACCATACTCTTGTCTTTCACTTTCTTGTACATGTTTCCTATGAATGTGCGTCTGGCCATGTGACTCGCAACCACTTCACAGATTGGCACATGTTCCTCTTTACGAGTTGTTGGATTCAATATTGTTACCATGCGATCAACGCCAGCTCTCTTGAATATCACCTTCAAGTCCTCATTGTAATCCTGCTGGAAATGAAACGGGAAAAGAGACGGCCCTTTGTAATCTTTGTACTTTTCAAGAATAGAGATGCCTATTTTGTTCAATGGGACACGGATAGTCTTAGGGTCACCATTGATTCCTTTTCCTGCGATATACTCAACAACATTTCCCGTCACACTCTCCTTAGTCATTTTCCACAGATCACTAACACGACAACCTATACAGGTATGAAATAGGAACAAATCTCTGTGAAAGGCTAATCTTGGTTCGTCAGAGAGGTTGCAGTTCATTATCTGGTCTCGTTCCTCTAAGGTAATATAGATTGGTGTACCATAAACAGGCTCGTCAATATGGAACTTTTCAAATGGCTTGTTTTTGGTGAAGTCATTATCATAGCACCATATAAAGAATGTTCGAATCTTACAGAAATAGTCAATCAAAGTGTTCTCTCCACGAGGCTTAGGCTTTCTGGTCTCTGGAACTTCCTCAAAGATATCTTCATATTTTTCCGTTAACGTATGTTCCTCCTTGAAATAGTTCCAAATGCTGTGAAGGGTGTCTGCAGTAACATCATTCAACATCAACGTAAACTCCTTCTGGCCTCGTTTTGTCTTTCGGATGTATAACTCGTATCGCTTCAGGGCCCGAATGATTACTTTATTGTTCTTCTTGCGGACTTCTGATAAAGGATGCATTTCAAGATAGTACTCATACATTGGGATAACCTCTAAGTTCTTGTTCTCTTCCGGTGCTTTATACTTGTCGGGGTTATAGAACTTATCCAAAGTCAGCTCCACCCAATTCTTATCAATCAGTTCTGTTGCCTCCGCATATTCTTTATTGATAAAGGTCACAATATCATTAGCGGCACCATCAATCTTTGCCTTCTCATCCTTATCAATAACTATACGATCTTTCAAATGGCCCTTGGTATTATCCCACTGGTTAGGGTTAACCTCCAACTTAGTAGAAACTGTGCAGTCGAGTCTTCTGCCATCTCTAACACGTACATATACCGTTGCCAACGACTCTGTATCGTTGCGCTTAGCCGCCTTTTTTATAATCAATGTTGCCTTCATACCTATTCAATTTTAAGATTTCTGGGTACAAAGGTACAACGAATTCTTCACACCACCAAAAATTTTCCCCACATTTTCCCCACATTTTCCCCACCGAATACAAAAGTGAGTGAAATAATTAAAAATGAGAAATTTTCTTCAAATCACGCAATAATGCTGATTATTAATGCGTTATAAAGAAAATAAAAGATAATGGGAGATAACTAAAAAGTATGGAATATGCAGCATTCGACCCCGGCTCTGGGTACTAGGCTAAGAAAAAGTGTGCTTCAGGCACACTTTTTTTTATGCTTAATTTTCACTTCTGATTTGTCCGTTCCCTCGGATAACCCATTTGTAGGTTGTTATCTCTTCCAAGGCCATGGGACCTCTTGCGTGAAGTTTCTGGGTGGAGATACCGATTTCGGCACCAAGTCCGAACTGTCCTCCATCCGTAAAGCTGGTGGGGGCATTATGATAAACACATGCGGCATCCACTTCGGAAAGAAAGAGCTGAGCCGTCTCTGCATTTTCTGTTACAATGCTTTCGCTATGTCCGGAGCCATATCTCTCAATGTGTTCAAGAGCCTCGTCCAAGCTGTCGACAACCTTAATAGCCATACGCAAAGCCAGGAACTCTGTTCCGAACGAGTTCTCAACAGCCCTTTCAACCAAGGAATCAGATATGCTTTCCAATTCCCTATAAGCCAAATCGTCTGCTTCGATATGAACGCCTTTCTCAAGCAAGGGGGCACATAGTGCCGGTAAATCTTCCAAACGCTTTTGATGGATGATAAGGCAGTCCAATGCGTTGCATACACTTACACGACGTGTCTTGGCGTTCAGCACAATAGCCTTGGCTTTTTCAATGTCCGCATCTTTGTCAACATAACAATGGACAACTCCCGCCCCGGTTTCTATTACCGGGACAAGGGCATTCTCCCGCACATAGTCGATGAGACGACTGCTTCCACGCGGTATGATAAGGTCAATCATCCCCTTAGCCTGAAGCAGACGTGTGGTGTCTTCCCGGCTTGTGAGTAACAAGACGGATTCGGTTGGCAAATGATGATGCGACAGTACCTCGTGAATCAAAGATACGATAGCCGTACAACTGTCCTTGGCATCACTTCCTCCTTTGAGAACGCAGGCGCTGCCGGCCTTCAGACAAAGAGCAAAACAGTCAAAACACACATTGGGGCGCGCCTCGAAGATAATGCCAATAACTCCAAAGGGAACACTTACCCGTGTCAGTTCCAAGCCATTAGGCAGGATGCTGTGTTTCAGTTCACGGCCTAACGGAGAAGGCAGCGATGCCACTTTGCGTAGGTCGGAAGTGATACCACGTAAACGCGATTCGGTAAGTTGAAGACGATCATAGCGTGGATCTTTCGGATCCATACGCTGAAGGTCAAGGGCATTTGCCCGCAACAGTTTATCTATATGTTCTTCTGTAACATCGGCCAACTCGAGCAAGATGGAATTCCGCTCCTCATCTGTTAGCTGTGCAATCTGTTTTGATGCCTTGTGGACAGCAATAAAATCATTGTTCATTGGGACAGAAATGGGTAAAGGGGACATCTTGGGGATTTAAAAGTACATCACTGAGGATGTGTTCGCGCTTGCCGTTCGCAATATAGACGTGAATACCGGCATCTGCCACCTGCTGAGCCGTTTGATACTTACTCTGCATACCTCCCCGTCCTGCAGTAGAGCGTTTTGCTTGAAGATACTGACTTAAATCCGTTCCGTGAAGCACCTCGCGGATGACGGAGGAACGAGGGTCGTCGGGATTCCCGTCATATATACCATCGATATTCGAGAGAATGACTAACGCGTCGCACTGCATCATTTGAGCCACAAGACCGCTAAGCTCGTCGTTATCCGTAAACATAAGCTCGGTCACACACACGGTGTCGTTCTCATTAACGATGGGGATAACTCCATGCTCCAGCATCGCTTTCATACACTGGCGCTGGTTGTCATATTGTTCGCCTACATGGAAGTTCTCCTTCATCGTGAGCACCTGACCCACATGAATGCCATGATCGCGAAACAGTTCGACATAGCGCCCCATCAGCTTTGCCTGTCCTACGGCAGAGAACAACTGGCGCTGCTCCACGCTGTCCAGTTGGGCGGCTTCCATGTCAGGCAGTTTTAACTCACTGCGACCGCTGGCTACGGCACCCGAGGAAACGAGGATTACCTCAATGTTCTTGCGGCGCAAGTCTGCAAGCTGATCCACAAGTGCAGACATTCGTGTCACATCCAATGTCCCATCTGCACGGGTAAGAACATTGGAGCCGACTTTTACAACGATTCTCTTCATTACTTATCTGTGGGTAAGGAGGCCAAGAGGCCTTGGATGACAGCTTTCGTGAACCCTGCCTCCTCCATTGCGGTAAGGCCACGGAAGGTCAGTCCGCCAGGGGTTGTGACTTTGTCTATCTCAGCAGTGACATTGGCATCTTCCGGCTCCAGCAGGCTGAGCGCACCACGCATGGTCTGCATCACAATATCTTTCGCGTCCTGGGCACCAAAGCCGAGTTTTACTCCTCCCTCTGCAGCTGCGCGGATATACGAAAGAGCATAGGCAATACCGCAGGAGGCTAAGGCCGTGCCGGCAAACAGATGGCTTTCGTCAGTGATGAAGGTATTTCCCAACGTGTCGAAAACAGCTTTTACCTGTATGGTAGTCTGTTCATCAGCCCGTATAGGTACAAGGAATGTCATAGAAGCCCGGTGAGCGATAGCCGTATTGGGGATGGCAGAGAAAAGCTGAGGTCTTGCTCCTGCCCACTGACAAAGCTGTTCGCCATGTATGGCAGCTGCAACAGAGACAAAAGTCTTACTGCTGCAGTCCACCTCCGATGTTATGGTTGTAACAACCGACTCCATCTGCCACGGCTTGACGGCCAGAACGATAAGGTCTGAATTTGCTGTCGCCTCACTGTTGTCTGTCGTAACGTTGATGCCCTTTCCAGCAAAGCGTTCCAACTTCTCCTTTGAGCGGTTGCTGATGATAATCTCATGCCCGCCAACCTTAATAAGGGCATCGGCAATGGCACCGCCCATATTTCCTGCTCCTATAATACCAATCTTCATATTGTGTTCAACTCTCAAGGATCAAAATATTCTTTCCATCAATTGCCACTTCTCGTCGCTGCGAGCAGAGGCGGAACAACCCTGAAACTGACTTACATATGCCTCCCATTCAGCCTGACGGGGCAGGGTTGCCAATCGTGCCATGTCACGGTCGAAATCGAAGTCGTCCACGGTATCCATAATCATGAACAGAGAACGCCCACGACGATATATCTGCATGTCCAGGATTCCCACTTCCCGCTGACCGCCAATCACCTCGGGCCACACATGGGCGTGTGCCTCCACGTATTTGGCAATCATCTCCTCGTCATCCACAAGGACAAGTGTCTGACAGTATCTTTTCATACCTCGTGTCAATTTCTCAACGATGTCATCTGTTTATTATTCCCACTCTATGGTACCTGTTGGTTTCGGAGTGAGGTCGTACAGTACGCGGTTCACACCAGGAACCTCAGTGATGATACGCTGGGTGATGTGGTGAAGCAGACTGTATGGAATCTCCTCGATAGTGGCGGTCATTGCATCGCGGGTATTGACGGCACGGATTATTACGGGCCAATCCCAGCTGCGCTTGTTGTCTTTTACGCCTGTCGACTTGTAGTCCGGAACAATGGTAAAATATTGCCAAACCTTACCCTCAAGGCCGTTCTTGGCAAACTCCTCACGCAGGATGGCATCTGATTCGCGCAATGCCTCCAAGCGGTCACGGGTAATGGCACCAGTGCAGCGAACACCCAAGCCGGGACCTGGGAACGGCTGACGGAATACCATATTATCGGGCAAGCCAAGTTCCTTACCTACTACACGTACCTCATCCTTGAAGAGCAGCTTGATAGGCTCCACCAGTTCGAACTGAAGGTCATCGGGTAAGCCGCCTACATTGTGGTGCGACTTTACAGGTCCAGACTCTACGATATCGGGATAGATGGTTCCCTGTGCCAGGAAACTGATACCTTCTTGTTTGCGGGCTTCTTCCTCGAAAACGCGTATGAACTCAGCACCGATAATCTTGCGCTTCTGCTCAGGATCAGCCACACCGGCCAGCTTGTCGAGGAAACGGTCGGTAGCGTCCACGTAAACCAAGTTAGCGTTCAGTTCATCACGGAACACGCGTACTACCTGCTCGGGCTCACCCTTGCGCAGCAGACCATGATTAACATGAACCGACACCAGTTGCTTGCCAACAGCCTTAATAAGCAGGGCGGCAACTACTGAAGAATCTACACCACCTGAGAGTGCCAGCAGCACTTTCTTGTCACCAATCTGAGCACGGAGCTCCTGAATCTGTTCGTCAATGAATTTCTGGGCCAAGGCAGGAGTCGTGATACGTTCCATGTCGGCCGGACGTACGTTATTTGTTGTCATCTTGATAATATTGTAATGTGAAAATGAATCAGCATTTAATAGTTCTCAGCTTTAATCTGGAAATAGCTTTGGGGATGATCGCATACGGGGCATACCTCGGGAGCCTTCTTGCCGATAATGATGTGACCGCAGTTAGCACACTGCCAGATGACATCGCCTTCCCGAGAGAAGACCACTGCATCCTCAATGTTCTTCAGCAGCTTACGGTAGCGTTCCTCATGATGCTTCTCGATGGCTCCCACCTGCTCAAACTTCTCGGCAATCTCATCAAATCCCTCTTCGCGAGCTTCCTGAGCCATTCGGGCATACATGTCTGTCCACTCAAAGTTCTCGCCGTTGGCAGCATCAGCCAGATTGGTAGCCGTATCACTAACGCTACCTCCATTCAGGTACTTATACCACATCTTGGCATGCTCCTTCTCGTTGGCTGCTGTCTCCTCAAAGATAGAAGCAATTTGCACAAAGCCGTCCTTCTTTGCACGCGAAGCAAAATAAGTGTATTTGTTCCGTGCCATGCTCTCGCCGGCAAAAGCCTCCTTGAGGTTCTGCTCAGTCTTTGTTCCTTTCAGTTCTTTCATTATTATATGGTTTAAAATTATTATTTCATCAGTTTCTCAATCTGCTTGTCCGTCGCTGTTGGCAGGATCGACCTAAGATGCTCGAATATCCGGTCGAAGGATTCCTGTGGCGTACGTTCGCACCGGCAGGCCTCACGTCCCAGCAACCTTTCCGGTGTGGTCAGCAACGACCATCCCCAACCATATTCGCAGTTGTGCTTGTCGCGGGGATAAACGAAGTCCTCTGTTACGATGAGACATGCCATTTGTAATCGGGTGACAAAGCTGTCGAAACGACTACGCATCTTCGGCCCGTCGAAACCACAGGCAGCACGCAATTCACGGGTAATCAGACTGTCATGCTCAGCCAGTGTCAATAAGATAGCCTCTTCGATACTTCCCTCGGCAGGAGCGGGCCGCGTAGCTCTACGATAATTGCACAGGTCGGACCACCATTCACGGCTCACAAAGCCCGCCTTGCCAGCAAAGAACTTGCCGTAAACACAGCGCCCCTCGCTAACGATGGGCCCTTTCCATTTCCATAGCGGCCAGTCCCATCCGCCATCATCGTACACCACATAGCGGCAATCCTCGTCAACTACATCCTCGGCAGAGTAGCCCCGTATACCACTGTCCAGCAATGGCAGGAAGCCCACCTCCTGGATGTAATCCATCAGTTCCGGACAGCTATGTATCTTAGTGTCCATCGCTCAGTTCCCCATAGTACTTCGCATACCACTCGGCAAACTTCCGAAGGCCGTCACGCAGACTTGTTGAAGGCTTGAAGCCAAAGTCCTCTTCCAAGGGTGTCGTATCGGCAAAAGTTACGGGAACATCGCCCGGCTGCATAGGAACCAGTTCCTTATGAGCCTCAAAATCATAATCGTTGGGGAGCACCTTTGCACGAATCAGTTCCTCCTGAAGGATGGTCACAAAATCGAGTAAGTTCTCCGGACTATTATTACCTATATTATATACTTTATAGGGAGGGATGGGCAGTCCGTCTTCGCCCTTCTGCTTCTCAGGGGCATGCTTCATGACGCGGACAACACCCTCCACGATATCATCTACAAAGGTAAAATCGCGCTTACAATTACCGAAGTTGAAAATCTGAATGGTCTTACCCTCGCGTAGTTTGTTCGTAAACCCGAAGTAAGCCATATCGGGGCGACCGGCAGGACCGTATACAGTAAAGAAACGCAGACCTGTAGAAGGGATGTTATAGAGTTTGCTGTAGGCATGTGCCATCAGTTCATTACTCTTCTTGGTAGCAGCATACAGGCTTACGGGATTGTCCACCTTATCATCGGTACTATATGGTACTTTCTTGTTAGAGCCATAAACACTCGAGCTGGAAGCGTATACCAGATGTTCAACCTCATGATGGCGGCAAGCCTCCAGAATGTTATAGAAGCCGATAAGGTTACTCTCGATATATGCATCCGGGTTTGTGATGGAGTAGCGCACTCCAGCCTGCGCAGCCAGATTCACCACCACCGTTATCTTGTTCTCCGTAAAGACCTTCTCTATGGCGGCCTTATCCGCAATATTGGCACAGATAAAGTCCCAGTTGCGGTTCAGCGCCTTAATCTCATCCAGACGTTGATACTTAATGTTAATGTCGTAGTATTCGTTCAGCGAGTCCATACCGATAACGTGAATCTTCTTCACGTCGTGGAAGAGGCGCTTTACCAGATTAGAACCTATAAAACCTGCAGCACCGGTCACCAGCACTGTCTTTCCTTCCAGATTAATATTAGATTGCACCATAATAAGAGTTTTTTCTGTTAACAGCCTTTTTGCAAAGGTAAGACAATTTTTTTATTTACTCTCAAGAAGCGGACAACTTTTTGAACCCTCAGAGGATGTCCTCCTCCTTTAGCGGTTCCCATGCCCCGTCTTTAGCTTCGAATAGCACAGTCCCCGACTCAAGGCTTTTAAGGCTATGCCACTGCCCTGCGGGGATATTGATGACCTTGCCCCCAGGCACCATGTCGATGGTGTCTGTAAGGTTGCCTTCCGTATCGTACAGATACTCCTCAAAATGCCCGCGAAGACATATCACCGTTTCGCTGGACCCTTTATGTCTGTGAATGGGCATTATCGTTCCGGGCTCCAAGGCATTCAGCATTCGTTGCGACTGATCTTCTGGTGTTGTCCTCAGGTCATAGTTCATTCTTAAGCGAGGTGACACCTTCGCCTGTTCCGTCAACGCGTCCAATATTTTCTCATCTATTATCATACTCATCACATTTTATGAAATCCTTCTTTTCTGCAAAAATACAACAATTATTTTATTTGCAAGCATAATCTGCTAAAAATTTTCAAATGTGTATATAAGCGCAAATGCCACAAACTTTTAACTTAATTGTCCCTGCTGTCAAGCTTAGACAGAACTCTGTCAACGCTGTGACAATGTTTTGTCAACAGTATGACAAGACGTGATATTAAGGTTATGGACTTAAAGTTAAATCTTAATTCTTAACTCTTAATCCAAAGATAATTTTCAATGCTCAATGAAAAAATGCGCTACAAATTAAAAACACCCATCACCCATCACCACCTCTCTACAAGAGCTTAAGTATCAGCAGAATACAATGCTTTTTGGAGGTGATGGGTTGGTGATGGGTTAAAAGCACCCATCACCTCCTATCGCGCTGATTATTAGAGCCTTAAACCCAAAAGGTGATGGGTGACGGGTAAAATTAATTTCGCAGGCGAAATGTAAAAACAGTTACTTGAGGACCTTTTTCGAGCCTTGAATATAGATGCCCTTCTTTACACCATTGGGTGTTGAGGATTGAGCATTGAATACTTTACGGCCACTAAGGTCATAAATTGCGGTTACGGGTTTTTCGCTGTTCACGATACTCTTTTCCTTCTCAATTGAGCCGATTCCATCGGGGTTTGAGGGAGCAATGGGTTCTATGGTTACACCCTCGAGTTTGAAGGCGTTGATGCCAAAGCTGGACTGGCCAGTAAGGTTGACGATGATACCCAAAGAAATCTCTGTCTCATCTGTCAGGGTGAAGTTGACCGTGCGTTCCACTAGCTTGCACCATGCAAGGGCCTTCTCCTCGCATTCGGCATCGCTTACCATCTTATTACCCTCGCAAACTACCAATCGGCTTGTCTGCATATCGTCCACATCTCCAGGTGTGATACTGAAGCAATAGCGGCCTGCAGGAAGGGTTATGGTCTGCCACAGGCGATAGTCGAGCAACGGGGTGGCAAAGCCGCTCCACTGGGTCTCGAACTGGATGTCGCTATGATGCGAAGTATCGATATGTGCCCCTGTGGTGATATTGCCGCTGACTATGGCATTGGCATCCTGCCACCTTGACTTGGTAGTCTTCATGGCCAGCTTAAGGAAGCGGCTGCTGTTGTTGGGGTTGACAGTGCCCGAAGCGGTGAGGTAGGGGTTCTTATAATTAGTGAGATAGGTGGCGGAGATATCTCCGTGCATGAGAGCATTGGTGTCGAGGGTGAAGACTCCGAGAGCTGAGTTCCATGCATCACCATCGGGGCCGAAGCCTATACGCTGTGCATGGCATGCATTGGTGGTACGGTCTAAGACATTGCCACCGTTCTGGTTGAAATCGTAATAGATGAGCAGGTTGTCCTCTGCCTGTGCTGTTGCCACATCACTGATATGCTGATTGCAATAGGCTGTTATCTTTTCGGCAGTAAGGGCGGAACCCCATACACGCACCTCGTCAATCTGTCCCTTGAAGCCGTCTGTCTCGGCACCCATGGTTATGCTCTCCAAAGCGGGGAAGCGGGGATTCAGCTTGGTTGTGGAGGTGCTATAAAGTATAGCATCGCGATAGAACTTAACGGTGCCTATATTGTAGGTCACGGCATAGTGGTGCCATTCGTTGGGGATGATAAAGCCCTCGTCTGACAGAGCCGACCTGCTGCCTTGTGTTATGGTGAGCGCTCCCTTGCTATCAACAGAAGTAGATAAATTGCCCTGTGAAGAGGAGAGGGTTACACTACCCTTATACTGCTGTGGACGCATCCACCATTCGAGGGTGACAGACCTCTGCTCATCGGTGAAGGGGCAAGGAATCTGCAAACGCTCTGTTCCTGTGAAGTTGAGGCAGGAAACAGGGTCGTCGTTGCTGACAATGATGTATTGGTTGCGGGTAAGGGCATTGCTTCCGAGCTGGTTGGTAACGAGCAAGCTCACATCGTATATACCCGGAGCTGTAGGAACCACATAGGGTGACTGTTCGTCTATGGTCAAGGCCCTGCAGCCGTTATTCAACTCCCACTGCCAAGTGAGGGGGCTGTAACGACTCTCATCGACAAGCTGTATGCCCTCGCCCAACATGATGGCTGTCTTTGACACATCGAAGCGGGCTGCCGGTGCGGACTCGCGGACAGTAACCTCCTTGGTAACACTGCTGGATCCGTACGGATTGGTAGCTGTAAGCGTAACCTTGAAAGTACCCGTCGTGGGGTAGAGTGCTGTGGCGTTGGTGCCTCTGAGTTCTTCGACTTCTGCCCCGGGCATGCTCCACTGATAGGTACAGGCCGTACCCTCTGAGTGATTGACAAAGCTGAACCTGTCGCCGGCAGGCAACGTATCATTGAGTGCCTCGAAGGCGGCCACAGGGGCTTCACCGTCGATAACGGTTATTTCCTTTTCGGCATTCAACGTGGTTCCGTCGTTATAAGTAGCGGTGCAGCTAACTGTGTAGGTTCCAGACTTCTGGAAATTCACAGTTAATAGTTGAGAGTTGAAAGTTGAGAGTTGAGAATTGAGGGCCTCCTCCGATTCCCCGAGCACCTGCCAACTATAGTTGGTGGCGTTGAGGAGCGTTTGGGCAGTGAGACGGAAAGGAACGCCTGCCAGATGGGTCGTCTCCTCTTCGTTGATGGTAAGGCTTGGGGTGGTGGCGGTGCCTGTGAAGGGAGTCTCGCTTTCTTCCACCTGGTAAGTGCCTATTGTTTGGAAACTGGCATGCTTACCGCTTACACACTCGCGAAGCAGGGTCTTGCCATCTACCTCTATGGTCTCCATAGGAAGGTAAACCAGCAAGTCGGGTTGCAATGCAGGAGCTGCAATACGGACACGCATGTTGTTCTTTATCTCTGCCTGTGTGCGGGCTGTCCGCCATACCCTGATTTCATCCAAACCGCCTATCCACCATTGGTTGATGTCGGAAGTACGGCCAAACTGGAGGTCGCCAAAGGCAACAAGCCCCGAAAAAGTCTTGGAGGTGATGGTTCCCTTCCTGGCGCCGTTAACATAGAGGTTCAACACATTCCCGTTTATGACAATTGCAATGTGGTTCCACTTGCCAAGTGAAGAGAATACATTGGAAACGTTCAGGCGGTCGGTACCACCGCTATCCCATCCTACGGAGAGTGTTCCGTTGCCATTATTGTGGAAGAGGAACTTACCCCAGCCGGGGCCTACCTGATGCGAGTAGCTGACGTTCTTGTCGTTGCGCATCCAGAACTCTATTGTGGCCTGTCCCAGCATCTCGGAAACGGCGTTGGGAATGGTGATTCCGCTCTCGTTGAGGTTGACGATATGATTGGCTCCCTGCTGGGGAATCTGTAAGATTGCGGTATTGGAGGCAGCCGACTCTTGTCCGTACTGTCCGGCCAGATATACTGCCTTTACGGTAAAGGGGCCAACAGCCTCGTCGGATAGGGTGAAATAAGTCTGTTCTGGCGATACCTGTGCAATCAGGTTGGTTCCTTCATAAACATGATAGCCTGTAAGGGTAAGGCTGGAGGTCTGCGGTGCCGACCAAACCAGCACGCCGTCTACAATACCGAGGTTGGTGGGACAATACAGCTGCTCGCCTGGCACAATGACGCTGATGACCGTTTCCTTGCCCTTGTTCAGAATCTCTACATTCTTTTGGTCGAAAGGAATCTCCACACCTTCATTCTCTATCTCATAATTGATAATGGAGGCGTTGTAGATATGTCCGCTTCCAATAGCATCTGACTTGGTCTTTACAATAAAGAAATACTTCAGGGGCTTGGTCCTATCGACAGAGAAGGTAAGATCTGTAAGGTCGTAGCCAAACTCCATAGGCTCTGAGTGAATACCATCTACCCAACGGCCCAGCATGGGCACTTCGGGGGCAGGACTGGCACCCAGTGTGTTGCCTGCATAACGGAAGTGCTCGAAGGGTATCGTCTTATCCGGCTTTGTGGCGTTCAGGTTCTCGGAGATGCCGGCACAGAGCAGCAGTTCGCTGCGACGGCTATAGTCCATCAACAGCTTTATGGTGCGCAGCGGACGATAGTCCTGACGGATGACATAGGCACTGGGAGTCCAGGTCCAGGTGTCATTGTCGACAGCAAAGCTGTACTTATAGGGACAATAGATGAAGCCCTTGTTTTCCCAACCGTCTCCCCACGAGTTGGCAATAATCCAGGCACCTACCTCATCATCTTCCACCTCGCCGATCTTGCCGTCTCCGTCGAGGTCGAACTCTATGCGGTCGTCATAACCGCAGACAGTAAGGGCGTGGTTGTACGTCTCGCCCCACTTCTGAACATATTTCATACCTACAACACCAGCAGCCTTGTTGGCGGCGGAATTGGGTATGGCAGCCCATGTTCCGTAAGCAGCAACGCCGATACCGGCTACACCGCCTCCGTGCATGGTCTCGTCGCCAGAGTGGTTATAGAGCCATTCCTTGAGTTCCTGTCTACCCTCCATGGTGTTGGTGGGTGCAAGGCTGAAATCATAGGCCGACTTGTTCCACATGGCGCTGTACCACTTATCATAGCCCTGCATCCAACCGTAGTCGGGATCATCGTGGGTCTGTGCGCCAAAGAGTCTGCTGTAGGTTCTTCCTCCGTATGTGGGTACATTGGGGATACCGATAGCCTTGGCCATTCCCTCGGTGGTACTGGTCTGATATGCCATCAGCCACGTGAAGTGCGAAGGGTACTGGTTCTCGGGCAATGAGGCATCAGCATCGCGATAACTGTTTATCTCGTGTGTAAACTGATAGCCAACAGCTGCTGCAGATCCGCAGGAGCCGCCATCCTGATTGAAGATGGGCGGGAAATACCTATCCTGTCCGTTATAGACATACGGAGGCAACTGTGTTTTACCCTTGCGCGCCTTTCTGCGCGCCACATAATCGGCAGGCTGTGCCTTGGGTGTTGCAACATCATACTTTAGGTTGGGAAAGACGCTACGGTCAATCTTTACCACCTTGCCGTCAGGCATTGTATAATCCTCTATCTGAGCCATTCCGCTAAGAGCGGGAAAGAGGCAGGCTATCAGAAACAGTTTCTTCATCGAAATAGACTTTAGGCGTTAAACCTTAGGCTTTAAAAAAAAGAGGGAGTCTCCAGGATGACCCCAAAAACTCCCTCTATAATAGATTAGTTAATTACTTTACAAGTACCTTTACACCATTGAGGATGTATGCACCCTTACCCAAAGACTTCAGGCTGTTGAGGGTTGCACCGGTGCGGAGCAGCTTGCCGTCCATGCTGTAAACATTTCCGGGCTTGCTGATCTGCTCGAGAGCAACAGAAACATTCTTCACGCCATCGGTAACATCTGTACCTGTCTCGCTGAGGCAGATGCTGAAGTCGTACTCGCCTGCGGGATCAACCTCAGGACAATTGTCGAGATTCAGAATTGCGCTACAAGGAGTAACAGCGAGGCTTCCGTCAGAAGCGGGATGTGCTACGTAGTTAGCGTTGAAGTAAATGTCGTCTTTCTTAAGTGTGCGAGTAACAAGAGTACCGATAAGACCGTTAGACTCTGCGCCCTCATATACCAACTCAGTCTTTCCTGGGATGGTGAACTTGATGGGCTCTACATAGTCGTCTTCTGCATCATAGAGTGTGGTATCACCACAGATGAAGAGTGCGGGCTGACCAGCCTCGATGGTCTCAATCTTCTTCAGAGCCAGGAAGATTTCCTCGTTGTCATCGGTGTACTGACCAAGTGCAGTGTAAGCGAATGCCTCGTCTGCAGGTTCCTGAGTCAGGGTTACACTGTGACACCAGTCGATAATACGGCCGGGCTTAACGTTCTTGGTGAATGTGAATACTTCGGGAACAGCATACTCTTCGTCTGCCTCACAAACAACAAGACCTGAGTTAGTTGTAGGCTCTGTAGTACTCCATGTACAGAATCTGCGGTTGCTCTCTCCTGCATGCATGTAGTTAGTGCTCTGGCCTGCGAGATTCGTACCACCCAGCAAGCTTCTCTCATAACCAAGTGCCTTGTAGGTATACATGGTAGGAATGGTCTTCAGGTAAACACCGTTTTGGTTGCCTGTACCGTCAACATATACGAAGAGACCTGTAGCCTTGTTCTGGAGAGCATAGGTAGAAGGAGCCTTCTCTACGCCGTTAGGCAGAACAGTCTTACCTTGAGCATTGTTGAACTCATCCTTGTAAGCCTTGTAAGCCTGAGCAGCAGCAGCGAGGTTTTCTGCAGTAGCGTCCTTCAGGACAACCCTGTTAGCAGTTGTATAAGCCTCTTGGAGAGCCTTACCGCTTTCGCTCAATTCCTTGTCAGCTGTTACAGGATAGATCTGGAACTCAGAAGCGTGGAAGTAAGTAAACTTCGTGTTGTAGTCGTCAGCAGTCAAGTTTTCTGCAAATGGGTCGAACTCGATGTTGCTACCACCGTCAGTACCATATCTGTTGGTCATAATGAAGCGCAGATGGCTGAATTCACCACCTAAGTCAAGAGGCTGGCTGGTAACAGGAGTAGCAGCATCAATGTAGGGAGTCTCAATATAACCGATATTGATCCATTTCTCGGCATCAGTACTACCCTGAACGTACATACGAACAACGTGGCCGTTTGATGCATTACGACGTCCTACATATACCTCGATAAGTCCGGAAACGGGCTCGTTGAGGGCAACCTGCAGATAAGGAACTTCACAATATGTCCTTGAGTAGTCGCTATGCCAGTAAGTTGACAAGTTGTTGTCGATAAGACAGCCAGATTCGAGCTTTTGACCGTCATTGCCAGGATAAGAAGCGTTACTTGAGAACTGAGAAGCCTTGGTAATCAAAGCCTCACCCTTTGTATAGGTAGTGCTCATATCAAGAGCCATACTCATGTTCTCCTTAACATCTGAGAAGAGAGGAGTATAGTCTGCAGCATCGGCTTCGCGCTCAACGAAACGGAACAAGCTGGTAGCCTTATCCTCAATTTCGTCTTCTGCCATGAAGAACAGGCGATCAGACTCGCGGAGATCCTCACCACCGATTGCTTCAAGATGAGTTTCGTTAGCCACTGCATCGGGATCCTCTTCTGTAGGAGCGGGAACTTCTTCGGTAATCTCATTAGCAGGAGCTACGAAGGTACCCATAATACCAATCTGGTCTTCGCGGAGGCTGGTCTTATCAACACCTTCCTTGCTGAAGTTGAACGCATCATACATTTCCTCTGTTGGAACCATAATGCGGTACCACTTGTCGGTTGTAATGCCATTAGCCTGCTCCATAACGCTCTTCTGCATAGCCTTGAGCATTACAATGTACTTGTGAATCTGGACAAGGTTATACTTACCAGCCTTGTCATAAGCCTGAACTTCGGCATACAATTCATTGTAAGCATTGGGAACAGTCATATCTGACCACTGACCGGGGTTCTTACCTTCAACAACACCCTCTGTTACCTTAGCATACTGAGCCAAAGCAGCACGCAACTCTGCGGGGTCTACCAAACCGGCTGACATGAATGCCTCATAAGCATCTACAAGTGCCTGATAGATTTCAGGTGTGATGTCTGCATCCTCGACAGCAAGGTTAGCATCGTAGGTATCCTGAAGTGCCTGAGCTACTTCGCCCATCAATACGAACTGAGAGTTGGGGTTATCCTCCAATGTGTAGAGCTGAATCTCAGCTGCATGCCAGAACTGACGGAAAGCATAGCTGCTGTAGTCGGTATCGATAACCAAAAGACGGATATAGGGATAAGAATCTGCTACGGTGAAGTTAACAGTGTTCTCTTCGCCCTTACCTGTGTGAGGAAGTGTAATGACTGCAATTTCTTCCCAGTCCTCATCCTCGTTCTTCAGGTTGTCTGTACCCATGAGAACCAATGTCTTTACGCGGTCATTGTCGGCACCGTCTCTCTCGCGGAGATAGAGTTGGCAGTTGCCAACCAGTTTCTCCATGCCGGAGATCTGGAGGTAGTGAGTTTCGCGACCTTCCTCCTCGTAACCTGCGCCATAGTACCACATACTTTCAACACCTTCAGCAAGGCCATGCCATGTGGTGTGCCAGAATGTAGCGGGATCGTTATCGATCAAGTTACCGATGTTCGTACCTTCACTTGGATCACCGAAACGGTTGTCAAGCTGGTCGACAGAGGTAATCATCTTGGTCTTGATAACGTCCTTTGCAAGAGCTAATGTCTCAGCAACCTGTGCACGGAGTTCTGCGTTCTTTGCTACCAGAAGATCGTGATTCTTGATCATCTCAAAGTCTTCTATGATCTTTTCGGCCTCTGCCTCAGGAACGAACTCCAGGTACCACTCACTGGTATTCAAGTCGGTTGTTCTGCGATTACCGTTTGCATCATGATAGTCCCAAGTTCTCATCCAGAAGCTAATCTCCTGATCCATTCCTGTGTCCTTACCATAGTTGCCCCAAGGAGAGTTGTCATCAGTAGTAGAACTGTGGTTGTTCTGATGGAAGTAATTACCACCTCTGGGTTGGCTAGCAAGACGGATGCTGAAGATATCCCTGTAATCACCTTCGCCATAAGGCTCTACATACTGGGGACCACGCTCAAAAGCTAATGTTGTATAATCATCGTATGCATAAGCATAGTCGAACTGTATGTGGGATGCATCATTGATATCATCTGTCATGATGATCCTGCCCTCAGCGGGAGATGAGAAACTGATATAGGTTCCCATACCGGCATTCTGAATAAAGATGCTGTCGCCGTGCTGGGTAAGTTTCCACAGATAGTTGGCCATGTTCTTTTTAAGTGTACCATAACAAGCCTTGTTCTCATGTTCTTTTTCGTATGAAGCCATCATAGCCTTGTCTACCATACCACTTTCGTCATATGTAGATAAGAAGCGGTTGTGAGCAATAATGCGATAGTAACCGTCCTGAGGCATCATGTAGGGAACCTCGCTAGCGAGAATCTTATTATACATAGAATCGCAAGTTGCTTTCATTTCCTCAGCCCAAGCCAAAGTGGGAGCGTTGGGATCTGTGTCAAGATCATAACCGTCCTCATGTATCTTGTCGGCGGTTTCATAGATTGACTGAAGCAGCGCATAGAATTTTTGCCAGGTTTCAGCATCAGCACGCTGACCAAACTCAGTACCAAGATTTACAGAAGCACCATCACCATCATCCCATACACTCTCTTCATAATCAACAATGATTGAGTTGAGAACTGTCCAAATCTGGGTTACATCTGGAGGCGTTTGCAGCGTCCAAATGTAAGCGGGCTCATAGCTGTAACAGGGTGAGGGGAACGGATCAAACTCGGGATCTGCAATCTCGTAAGTCCAGAAAGCACGACCTGCATCAGCCCAGCTGCTTTCACCGTATGCGGTGTTACAAGAACGGATGGCAAATTTGCCCTCTTCGTTCATGAAGAATACCTGTCTTTCCCAGTCGTTACGGTCGTTGCTGGTATCTTGTCGGTACAATGCGGGGTCGGGATGCAAAACAGCCTTACTGTCAGATAGGGTTGTGTTGGAGAAATGACCACCATTTCCTGGGTCAATATTGAGGCCCACGTCATAAAGTGCACCTCCAGAGACCTTTGTGATCATAAACAAGCCACCATCTTCCTTAAATTCTGTCAAGCCACCACCAGTGGTCACATAATATTCGATGCCATCTACTTCTGTTACGATGTAGTAGGAACCGTCCTTAATAGCAGCCATAGCTGCATCATACTCAGCTTTTGGGGGATCGGCTGCGTATGCATTACTCGACAAAAACATTGTTGCTATTGTAAACAACAACATTAAAAATAGGTAACGTTTTCTCATTGTTTAAAAAAGTTTTAAGGTTTTGTGTTTAATTTTTGTTAGTTTTATCTGTTTTAGTTGGTTTAATCTTAATTTGTATTCGATTTAGTCCGTTTTAATGCATTTTACCTTGCAAAGATAAACTTTAAGCTTGAAACTAACCCTACAAATATAATAATTTTTATCAGTTGTAAACATTATTTAACAAAAAGCCGCCAAAAATGCTTATAATTCTCAATTGAGTCAAGGGATTTAAAGGAGTTAAAGACGACGGTTTTGCTCGGGTGGCTTGGCTTTAGGGCGGAATTTCATGAGATCGCGGGTCAAGTCCGCGATGAGGGGACAGCCCCTACCTAGGGAGAGCAGGGGAGAGAACCCTTTAATTCTCAACTCTCAACTCCTTTACCAAGTTCTCCGCTTTACCCCATTTGTCAATTAGGAAAAGAACAAAGCGGATATCCACACCAATGCAACGTTGCAGAGAACTGTTGAAACTGATGTCACCCGACATGGCTTCCCAGTTGCCGTCGAAAGCCAAACCTATGAGTTCACCTTTTCCGTTGAACATAGGACTTCCCGAGTTACCGCCTGTGATATCGTTGTTCGAGATAAAACAGAGGTGCATATCATGCGTGTTTTTGTCGGCATAGTCTCCCCAGTCGCCCTGTTGCATCAGCTTCACGATATCTGCTTCGAGCTTATAATCCTCTATCTCGTTCTGTTTGGCAGCCTTGTCGAGCAGACTCTGGGCATTGGTATAATACTGGAAGTGCTGTCCCTGTGCGGTATAGTCCTGAATGAACCCGTATGACAGACGCATGGTAAAGTTGGCATCGCTGTAATGGGGCGCCTCCTGATCCATCTCGAGCAAAGCCTGTGTCAGCATTCGCTCGTTATACTGAATGATATTGCTATTCTCGCGTTGCCGGCCGTAGAAATACTGAGTAAGCTCAGGTATCTCTGCGGCAAAACGCATAACGGGGTCGGTATCTCGCAAGGTGCTGTCGGCTAACAGTTTATCCAGACAGTTGATGTCCTTGCAAATGGTCTTCCCGAAGATGTCTTTGGCGAAGGCTGCACAATCGCCATTGTAAAGGCTGTCGATATCCTTGTAGCAGGAAGGCCAATATTTCCGGTCTTTTACCTGCTCGCGGTAGTTCTTCAAAAGGGCTGCTGTTGTGGCCTCATCGAGGGAAGCATCGTAATCCTTAAAGAAAGACTGCAGGCTCTCACGAGTAGAAGCTACTTGAACACTGTCGGCATCCTGAGGCATACGGTTGAGCTGACTAGCCACACGCTGAATCTCTATACCCCGATTGAATGTCTCATTGAAGAAGCCTTGTGCATACACGTCGTTTCTACGCTCGGCATACGCCTTCTCCAGCTTCTCGAAGACATGTCCGAAGCGTGCCTTCAAATCATCTCTTCCGCTATACCATTGCCTGATGCGCTCCTCCAGTTTCTGCTTCTGGGCAATAACATCCAGGTCGGCAATCGCCTTGTTCATACCTATGGAGTTCTTCCAGTAGTTACTGCTGCCTGCCCATTTGCTGGCATACTTGATACCAACAGCACGGTCGGCATCCATGAATTTCTTCCATACGTCCTGCTTTGTGCCTCGCACCTGAATGGTACTTACGTTGCGGGCATTCACACGTTCGTCGATACCCCATGAGCTAAGGTAACGACTTGTGCTGCCGGGAAATCCCACCGTCATGCAGAAGTCTCCAGGCTGATAGCCGTCGAGGCTTACCTTGGCATAGCGTTTGGGGTGAAGAGGTTTGTTGTTAGGACTATACTCTGCAGGCTCACCGTTCTCATCGGCATAGATACGGAATACGCTGAAGTCGCAAGTCTGACGTGGCCATATCCAGTTGTCCGTGTCGCCGCCGAACTTACCCATTGTCTCGGTACCCGTAAAGACAAGTCTGATATCCCTATAAACCTTATATATACTTACATAATAGGCATTGCCTCCGTAGTAGCTCTTCACCATACAGTCCATACCGGGATTCGCTTTCTGGTAATCCCTCTCTACGGCGTTGCAGATACTGTCTATATGGTCCTTGTCTAGCTGCCGGGGTTCCACATTGGGATTGGCACGATAGATACTGTCAAGTGCCAGCATCACACGTGTGCTACATTCCTCCGTACGTTGCAGGAAGCGTACAAAAAGTCCTTCGGCAGGTCGTTCCTCGGCAAAGGAGTGTGCCACAAAGCCGTTGGTAAGGATATCATCCTCGGGGGTGGAAAGCTTCTGGATAGCACCGTATCCGCAGTGATGATTGGTAAACACCAATCCTTCGGGACTAACCACGACGCCTGAGCAGAAGTCGCCCACATCCACGACAGCGTCCTTCAGGCTTACTCCGTTGGGATTATAAAGGTCGAGTGGCATCAGTTGGAGTCCCAGTCCTTGCATTGCCTGAGCCGTCTTGGGGTCAATCTTATTCAGCATCCACATTCCTTCGTCGGATATTGCTTTTGCTGGCAAAAGCAGCAAGATTAACGCTACAATCTTCTTGAATTGAGCATTGAACATTTTCATATTATTTCAATTTAAACATTATTTCTTTTTTGGTTTCCGTCTCGCCCATCCTTCTTCGCTGAAATCGGGAATCTCACCTACCAAACCAGCTGCGCCCATCTTCTCCGCTTTACGTTGGGCCTTGCTCTTTCTACTCTTGGTATTGTCGGGTTGAAAGAACTGCATCCAGTCGGCTTTCTCGTACTTCTTGGGATGAGACGGTTGGGAAGCTTCACGAGAATTCTTTTTGGGTTTCTTCTCTGCTTTAGGTTTAGAAGCAGGCTTCTGTTTCCCTGCTGGTTCACTACGATCCACCACTACACTGCGACCCTTGACGGTCACGCCGTGCTTCATGGCTTTGATGACACGGTCGGCATCGGCATCAAGCACCTCCACAAAGGCAAAGCTCTTCATCAGGTCTATGCGTCCTATCTCCACCTTGTCACCCTTTACGTTGCTGTTGATAAGTCCGATTATCTCGCGCGCGTACATTTTATCTATTTTACCCACGTTCAGGAATAGACGGGTATATCCCTCTTCAGGCGTGTGACCATCCCTCCTACGGGAATTTTTCCCCTCCCCTCGGGGAGGTTGGGAGGGGGCTTCCTGAATCTCAGGTGCATTGGCGTAGTATTGCAGGAAACGACCGAACTCACGGCTCAGCACACGCTTGATAAGATCTTCTTTATCCAGCCAAGCCCAGCGTTTCTGCACCTCTCCCATGAAGGGAGCAATCTCCTCCTCATCAACTTCCACACGCTCTATATCGTCTATCACATGATAAAGCTGCTTGCTGCAAATCTCGCGAGGCTCCGGCAAGGTACCTTTCTCAAATTGCTTCTGTATGGCTTTCTCCACCAAACGGATACGGCCCTTCTCCCTCAGGTTGATAATACACAGGCTCGTACCTTTCTTGCCGGCACGTCCCGTACGACCGCTACGATGCGTATAGTTCTCCACATCATCGGGCATGCCGTAATTGATAACGTGTGTAAGGTCGTCAACATCCAAACCTCTGGCTGCCACATCTGTTGCCACAAGAAGCTGTGTCCTGTGCTTGCGGAACTTCTGCATGGTAAGGTCGCGCTGCTGCTGGGAGAGGTCGCCATGCAAGGCATCGGCATTATAGCCATCACGGATAAGGTTATCCGCCACCTCCTGTGTTTCCATTCTTGTGCGACAGAAGATAATGGCATAGATACGTGGATAGTAATCCACCAAACGCTTTAAAGCCAGGTATTTGTCTTTAGCATGCACCATGTAGTAGATGTGGTTCACGTGCTCAGCGCCCTCATTTCGGCTACCCACCTGAATCTCGCGTTTCTCCTTCAGGTAGTTCTGGGCTATGCGTTCAATCTCCTTGCTCATGGTAGCACTGAAGAGAAGGGTGCGATGTTCCTGAGGAACACCTTCAAGAATGGCATCCACCTCTTCCTGGAAGCCCATAGAAAGCATTTCGTCTGCTTCGTCCAGCACCACATACCTGATCTGTGAGAGGTTGGCAGCGCCTCGCTTCATCAAATCCACCAGACGGCCAGGGGTTGCCACAATGATATCCACTCCTGCTTTCAAGGCGCGGATCTGTGGCTCTATATTGGCACCTCCGTATACAGGCAGGATGGTAAGCTCTGGCAGATACTTGCTAAAACCTTCCATGTCATCGGAAATCTGAATGCATAGTTCACGGGTGGGTGACAGGATAACTACCTGTGGTAATACCTTCTCGTTCACAGGTAATGCCTTCAACAACTCCAATATGGGCAATCCGTAAGCTGCCGTCTTACCTGTTCCTGTTTGTGCAAGAGCAACTAAATCGGCACTCTCTTCTTTGTTCAAAAGGAATGGGATTACCGCTTCCTGAACTGGCATGGGATGCTCGTATCCCTGCTCTTCAATGGCCTGCAAAAGCTCTGTGCAAAGCCCTAATTCGTTAAATGTACTCATAATCGGGGACAAAGGTACAAAAAAATTGAACATTGAACATTGAACATTGAACATTTTTCGTACCTTTGTCGCTGTTATGAAGAAGGGTTTGGTACTTGAAGGAGGTGGCTTACGGGCACTTTTCACCGCAGGCGTTACTGATGTGATGATGGAGAACCAGATAAGGTTCGACGGACTGATTGGCGTCTCTGCTGGAGCGACATTCGGCTGCAACTACAAATCGGGGCAGGTAGGTCGTGCCCTGCGTTACAATATTACCTTTAAGGATGATCCCAGGTATATGAGCTGGCGTTCGTTCTTGAAAACAGGTGATCTGGTGGGTGCC